>JAABUK010000420.1_pt1 | contig 90053 bp, 121 predicted proteins | sample 5559141 | NCBI WGS metagenome assembly JAABUK01 (sample SAMN10711869, study PRJNA513367) | rock metagenome | isolation source: Antarctica rocks | place: Antarctica: Victoria Land, Pudding Butte nord | collected 2016-01-03
CCTGCCATTCGTGCAAGCAGACACTGCATTTCCAATGAGCCCTCATGTTGCTGGAAACAGTCACTTGATCTGGTGACAATGGATGATTCTTCTTGGCATCCCAAAGCATTGCAACCTGTGGTGCCTTCGTGGCCAGTGTATTGTGCTGACAGACGACCTTGCCTGAGCAGCAAGGACAGCCTGTCCCTTGGGTCCTGTTGTAAACACAGGCTTCCCAAACATGTGGAAGACCCTCGGGGCACTGAGCACATGACCACCAGACCTTGTGATGACTGTGAGGCTTGACAACAATGCTACCAAGGTGTCTGTTCAACTTTGCATGCCACTGTCCTTGCAGCTCTTCTGCAAGCAGGCTGGTGTCGGGGCTGACCCCAACTTATGTTATGCTGGCACTGCTGCCATTAATGCCATACGCATGCCCTGCATCAGCATGCTTGCATAAATTTTAGTCACCATTGACGAGCAGACACTGAAGCATCTGGCATGCAAAGGCTGAGCTGCAGCGCTGACTTGCCAAGTCAAGTGACACATCTATGCAGGAGAAGCAAACGTTCGCGCGCGTACCTTCGTGTACACACTGAGCACCTTTCCGAAATTTTAATGTGTGACTGGTCAGCCGCCTGACGCCGTGGTGCACTTGCGAGATTCGCCTGTAAGCAGGCCATCGTCAGGTCTGAGACCTAGTTGTGCTTTGCAGCAATCGTTAAAACGCCGTTAAACTTCCTTGTTCATGCTGCAAGAGCTCTCGTGACAAACCTGATATTTAGGGCGTTCAAAGACAGCGTCGCTCCCACGCTACTCGATTCTAGCACGAACAGAGGACTCGCTGCCTGATACCGCGGAAGTGTGCGAGCAGAAACCATTCGAACGAGAAAGTTGCAGTGCTTTACGTTGTCGCTCACGCAGCCACTGATGCCAGCCTGCAAACTCCGTACTTAGTTATAACGCCAGCGAACATCGTCCAACCTCTTCATCCAACCTGTTCACAAAAAGGTGACATGGCAGGTTTGGAGCGTCGAAATCAGCGCCTAGCTAATCTGTGATCCCTGTCAACATCAACAATAGCATGAGGCAGATGCTTTGTAAAATTTCTGCAAGCTCAGGCTTACTAATTCAGCCTGGCTTGCTGCCGGCAGCAGCGTGAAACCAGCCCAACACTTGTTATCAGCAGCTCAGTTTAAGCCTGTGCTTCCTTCCATATCTCTGCTATGGCACAAGCCACATATGTGTTGAACAAGCATCAACGTTTGCACCTAAATCTTTTTGGCACTAAAAGCTACTAGGACTTTAGAGCACTGCTGCTAGCCTGTGCAAGCACTCTTGCCCTGTGCTTACTGGAGACTCCAGTGCGGACTTTTGAGCGCTGTAAGGAATCGAACCGCTTGCTTGTCAGTACTCTCCAATGTCACTTTCCATCCGGGATTGGCCAAATCCCGGGGCTTTGCAATTCCCGATCCATCTTCCCGTTACTGGTATAATGCGAGCCAGGGAGCAGATGCCTTGCAGCATTTCTGCGAGGTCAAGCTTACTAGGGAAGCTTGGCTCGCTCAGCCTGCCTGAAACCAGCACAATAATTGCTATCAGCAGCTACACAAAAGGCTTGGCGTCCTTCTATGTCTCTCAAGCCAAGAGTGTGTGTCAACACAAGCGTTTGCACGTGACTTGAGTCTTGGCGCTTCAACTTTGGAGCTACTAGGACTCTGGAACACTGCTGCTAGCATGTGCACACACTCTTGCCTTGTGCTTGCAGCAGCAGATTGACCCCTTTCTATGCCGTTTTCTGTTTGCCTGCATACACACTCATGCACTGACATGCTGCTACTTGTCACAAGCCAGAAACAATTGCCACACAAATGTGATGCACACTGCAGTGGGATCCTAGCTGGAATCCAGAAGTCACACTGGGAATGTGCATACTGAGCTAAGCATGAAACTAAGGCAGTGTTTGCGTTCCAACAGTCAGTCACAGCAGTTGGCCACAAGATTCCTTTCAAGAGCACAAGCTGGCCTGGATTGCGTAATTACTTGTATTTCCTCTTACAAGCCTTTGAACAATAGGTTCGAAGGAGAAATCATTTGACTGCACAAACTCAAGAGTCTTCTGGACTATGTGACAGCAGAGGTGATTCTAGGGGTTATCGCCTAAGCCAAGTCACAGCTGGCATTGGCACTGGAAGCAGCACAATTGCACAAAGCTTCTGCTAAATTAAGAAAGCATTCCAAGCCTAGCTATGGCATCATTTCAAATTTGGCTATCAAGCCGGGTGGTGCCTCAAAACCCGCTGCTTCATTGTTGTGCATGTGATGACTATCGCTGGACAGAACGTTCTGTTAAGTTGCAGGGCAACTCAACTGTGCATCTGTGTAAGGCTGCTCCATCACATGCTAACTCCATATGGCCTGTATAAAGAGGACATTTGTGCCCATGTCAGCATATACATTGTTCTCAGGGAGAATCATCAGTGTTTCTTTTTCCTCAATCAGTCTTGCCAAAAGTCTCCTGACGCTCAGCTTGTGTGTCATCATCCTTGCTTTCATCACGGGCTTGCTGACCATTCTGAGAATTGGCAGAAGGAGATTGACCATTCACAGGCTTCTTGCCTTGCACGTCCATGGCTGCCTGTAATGCTTCTAACTGCTTTGTGATCTTTGCCAGCTTCACATTCAACTCCTGCAGGCGAAGAGGAAGGTTAGCAGGAGGTTGTGAACTGAGATGTTCGTGTTTCACAGCATGCTTCCATCTGCTCATACACTCTGCATGTTGTGCAACACACTGCAGTTGTACACCACAATGATGATCAGTTCAATCTCTATGCTGATCTTTACACACATCTGCGCTGATCTTTACACACATCTGTGCATGACTCGAGCTCGTAAATGGCAGAGCAAGCTGTGATGACAGACAGCTCAGCAGGCCATGCCATGCAGGGTTGCAGAAATGTGCATGCACACGTTTTGCCATCAGTGCAAACACTTTCGCGAAGCACTGTGAATGTAATCATAGCTGATGAAGCTGTGCCAAGCAGAAACGCAGGCAAAGAAGTTTAGCATACTGTCTTGTCATCTAGAATGCTCTCCCCTCTGTTGCCACCAATGCGTGACCACATCGAGTCCATCTCCACCTCATCAGCACTCTCAGGGTTCACCTATATGGCATATGGGTTATTTAGGGTTTGTACGTTTTTGATTAGGGTTTAAGGTGATCCACAGTTTAGGTTCCGGTTTCCGGTTGGCTCCACAGTGTAGGTTTCGGAGTGCTCCACAGTTAGGCAATGTATGCATGAAAACAAGAGCTCAGTCTGCAGACACATTGGCCGAGGTCTGCATGCAATGCATTAAAGTACAAAAAGTGACACACTGCGACAGTTAGGCAATGTACGCATGAAAGCAAGAGCTCACTCTGCAGACACATTGGCCAAGGGCTGCATGTAATACGTCAGTATACAAAAACTGACACAGTTAGGCAATGTACATGTGAATGCAAGAGCTCACTCTGCAGTCACATTGGCCAAGGTCTGCATGCAATGCATTAATACACTACTACTCAAATGTTGCCATTGCGCATGTGCTTGCGAAGCACCTGTTTCTCATTTTTGTGCAACTGCACACATGTCAAGTAGGCAGGCGTAATGTATTTGCAGCACACAGGAGTGCCTCATTGCATCACACATCAAACTCATCTGGAGCTGACTCATGCTGTTCTGCAAAGGACACCCAGATGGGCAACATTTTGGGTCATGATGTTACCTTGAGCACATGTATATAGGCAGGGTACCATTCAGGGTTCCTGTTCTTCACCCACTGTGGGACAACTGTCTCAATTTCATCAATCACTTCTGCTTTGCTACATAAGAATCTCAAGCCCTCATTGTCTTTCACCTGCAAACAGCAAGCCGGCAGCTTGTATACAATCATCATCAGAAGATTTGTGATGGTAAGTATTTACACTAAGTGAACACCATGCCATGCTGCCTGCAGAACATGGTGAGTACTGCACCCTCTTCAGTTCCTCGCACTGCTTCCTGCACAGAAAGAGATACAGCATTGCATGGGCATTGAGGGCCAAGCACACACAGCACAGCACAGCACAGCATAGTACACAGCACCGCAGCGCAGCACAGCACAGCACACAGCACAGCACACAGCAGCGCAGCGTAGCATACAGGACAGCACAGCACACAGGACACTACAACACACAGCAAACAGCAGCGCAGCACACCACAGCACAGCACAGCACAGCACAGCACAGCACAGCACAGCACAGCACAGCGCAGCACAGCGCAGCACAGCACAGCACAGCACAGCACAGCACAGCACAGCACAGCACAGCACAGCACAGCACAGCATGGCATGGCTTTCACAGCATGCAAGCATTTACAGGCTTTTGTGCCCTTCTATTGTCATGGATGCAGTCATAGCAGGTCTGGCATTGGTCAGGCATTAGTGAATTGACTGCAGTGCTTGCGAGTCTGCTTAGAAAAAAAAAGCAAAGACTACGCCTTTTGGCGTCAATATAATGAGAAGCCAAGTATTACACCGGGCTGCCCAGGAGTCAGTCTCTTACCTTACTCCAGGAATCTGTTAACCAGCAGGTTGAGGAAGATGACAGCAACCACAAACATGTAGAGCACAGTGTGTGAGTCGAGTGCAGTGCAGACACTGGTCACAGAGTGAGTCAAGTGCAGAGCTTGCAAGTAAGTCTCTCACCTCACTCCAAGAGTCTGTCATGATTCCAACCAGCAGGTTGAGGAAGATGACAGCAACCACAAACATGTAGAGCAAGCATCTACAGGCTTTCGTGCCCTTCTGTTGCCATGGATGCAGTCATAACAGGTTAGGCATTGGACACTGATGAGTGATTCGCCTGCAGTGCTTGCAAGTTAGTCTCTTACCTTACTTCAAGAATCTGTCATGATTCCGACCAGCAGGTTGAGAAAGATGACAGCCACCACAAACATGTAGACTATCATGTAGATGGATTGTCAGGTAGATTGTCATGTAGATGGTCACAGATTGAGTCAACTACAGTGCTTGCGAGTCAGTCTCTCACCTTACTCCAAGAGTCTGTCATGATGCCAACCAGCAGGTTGAGGAAGATGACAGCAACCACAAACATGTAGAGCACCACCAAGCAGATGGCGGCCTCAGGGTTGTGGCAGTCGTAGAAGATGCCAAACTCAAAGCCACTGACCATGAAGTTGAACATTGTCAACCAGGCATGCCAGATGGTGCTGAACTCCTGCACCAAATTATGTTATTTAGAATATAGGTATTCTTTGTTGAAATACATAAAACAATATATATATAATGTTTTATGTATGTAAACAAAAAGTTCAAAGAACAGCAATAAATATTGTCATGCTTTGGGAGACAAACGTTATGTCCCTTTTCTTATACATGTATCCCTTCCTTTTCTTGACAAAAAACAAAAACAGACACAACAAGTCAAGTGGTTACGTCCAAAACTCAAAATGTTGGGATGTGACAGTCACAGAAGGTGGCCAGCTTGCAGCAGATCAGGCATGCCAGATGATGCTGAAGCTCTGCAGCATAAGTCTTGTGCTTGACTGTATCAGAAGCTGCCAAGATTGCAAGACAGCAGATACTACATGAACACCTGTTCATCTGCTTTTGTGTACAGTAACAAAACATGGCTTGTTGGCAGGGTCTACATTGACCACCTGTTCATCTGCTTTTGTGTACAGTTACAAAAGCATGTCTTGTCAGCAGGGTCCGCGACCTGGTCTTTCTCTCAATGCTGAATCATGTCCCTACACCGGTCACCTGCCTCCTCAGCAGCACGACAACAATGCGACCAAAAGCTGCAGCAGGCTGGATGCATCCTATTACAGAGCAACAGCCAGTCTGGTATTGCAGCACATCAATACACATTATTGTAGGCATGCTGGTTGCCGACAGGATCTGATTCAGGGGGCTGCTCAGGGGTATGTAGAGCCATTGACCCTAGAGGAGCCCTGACCCTGGGGGAAAACCCATAGATGAAGAAAGGAATGCTCTAGAGGTCAGCAATGCAGCATGTGCATGAGAGGAGGTGACCTGCAACTGCTGCTGCTCTTCTCTGAAGAGGATGTACAAGCAAGACCAATAGATGAAGAAATGCAGTCAGCAATGCAGCATCTGGGAGAGAGGAGGTGACCTGCAACTGCTGCTGGTCTTCTCTGAAGAGGATGTACAAGCAAGACCAATAGATGAAGAAATGCAGTCAGCAATGCAGCATCTGGGAGAGAGGAGGTGACCTGGAACTGCTGTTGATCTTCTCTGAAGAGGATGTAGAAGGCCCCAGCAAAGCCCCACATGGTGAGCACCAGGAACAGCAGAAACCACTTCACATCGGCCACCACTGAGCGCAGTGTGTCCACAAAGGCATTCTTTGTCGGCTGGAACACTCTGCAGAGCATATACAATGCTATGAATGCCAGCCACAATGCTGCTGCTGCTGCTGCTGATGCACATAGCAAAGTTACTGCTGCATGCAGTATATGACAAGCATGCTACCTGAATGCAAAATGATGGGCCACAAGGGTTTGATATCAGCAGAACATTTGCAGGAGTTTCGGCCACACACATAGTTGGCCAGGATGCCTGTCATTGTTTTGAAGAAAAGATACACCGGGGGGAGGAGAAAGGCAGTGCTTTACCTAGCAAAATACTGGATTTTGAGCCACAAAAGACAAGGCTTTTACCTTGCAAAATACTGGATTTGGAGCCACAAAAGACAGTGTTTTACCTTGCAAAATACTGGATTTTGAGCCACAGCAGGAGGCACTGGCTGGCTACAAGGATGGATAGAACCTCACTGCGCACATTCAGACGGCTCAGGTGCAGCACATCTATTGCAATCTGCAACACACAGCAGCGCCTCTCTCTGACTGGTAAGAAGCTTGTGCAAGCATTGCATGTGTGGCTGGGACATTAGGAGGCAATCTGCAACACACAGCAGCGGCTTTCTCTGACTGGTAATTCCTGTTACATGCAGGGTTTACACACAGCAGCGCCTTTCTCTGAGTGGTAACTCCTGTTACATGTAGGGTTTACATACAGCAGCGCCTTTCTCTGAGTGGTAACTCCTGTTACATGTAGGGTTTACACACAGCAGCGGCTTTCTTTGATTGGTAAGTCATGTTGCATGTAGGGTCTACACACAGCAGCGGCTTTCTCTGATTGGTGACAAGCTTTTGCAAGCATTGCATGTGTGGCTGGGACATCAGGAGGCAAAGGGCACCAGGCGTGAGATGAGAGTAGTTTCCTGTCTTTGGGTTTGTACAGGACAGGTGAGAAAACTGGTACCCCTGATGAAAAGGAAGAGATGCAAAAAAACACAGAAATATTCTGTCCTCAAGCAGTACCCCAGAGGGGAGCCTTCTATATGTCACCACCAGCCTTTCTTGAATCAATGCTGGAAGGATTAGTCTTTGCATTCTCATCTTCTATTGCATACCTGGGCAGCCTGGTATAATACTTGGCTTCTCATGAATTGATGCCAAAAGGTGTAGGGTTTTCATTTCTTTTCTTTTCTCTTCTATTGGATGAGGGCAGAATTTGATGACAGGAAATCATGTGGGTTGTGAAACAGAACAGCATAAGGTGCTCTATTGTCAAACGCCTTGAACATTTAGTGCTTAGTGTATGTTGTTTTCCTACTTGTTGCTTGTTGACTCCTCTGATGAGTCCCAAAGACAAGAAATGTAAATTGATTGATTGATTGATTGATAATGGTGCGCACCTGGAGGAAGTATGTTGCCAAGTCCATGAAGTTCCAGATGCCCCCCAGGACAGTAAACATATCGAACTGCATCGAATCAAATTGAATGAATTGAATCAAATCAAATCGAATCGAAATGAAGCAAACCTGGAGGAAGTATGTTGCCAGGTCCATGAGGTTCCAAATGCTGAGCCACCTCTTGGGTCCGTACTCCAGCACTGTGCAGATTTCGATGTAGATGAACGGAGTCATGCCCAGCAGTGCCAGGGCTTCACTGGCAACAGTGATGATGCCACGCTTGGTTTCCACCAGCTGTGAAAGAGTCAAAGACAGGTCCTCATCCTGAATTAGAGCACCAAGAATGGCTAACACAAATGTGGTGGTGTGACAGCGCATGCTTTGGAGTCAGTCTCAATGCTGCCATGAGACAATACGAAATGTCGTAATCCAGAGTGTTTTTTGGACAGATATTTGGACAGACTTTCAAGCTGCAGTTGCAGTAGAGCTGGGCTGTAATGCATGACCTTGGCGTATGCAAGCAGCGATGCAGGATTCTAAGACAGCATAAGTCCGTGTTGTCGTTGAGACTTGATCAGGCGCTGCCGAAGTCGTCGATCACAAGGACACAGCATTCGAAGCCGGATTCCAAAGCTGTGTCATAGTACGCATCATTTACCAAGGACGTGTCACTCAGACAAACGTGCGGGAAAGATCGACAAGATCAGGCTGATTCGATGACTTCCAGGTAAGCTCTGCGCGCAATCAACGCACATAGCTAAGCTGCTGTGTCTTTATTTGCCTTCAGGAGACACCGTTCGTGCCTTTCTTGCAGAGCTTGTTCCGCACCAAACAACCCGAACCGAGTCTCGCTCAGTGAACTTTTGCAAGAAGTGCCGAGGTTGTGGGACTTCATGCCCAGCAGGTATCTTAATGTCTTACTGGGCCTTAACAAAGAGATTCGCAGACAAGCTCAGGGGATGGTAGCTTGCATCAGGACTACTGGGGGAATTTGGCCAGAGCAGGTTCACACCTCACCAAGGCGATTGGTCTCAGCTGAGGTGCCTGGATTTGTCAAACAGCAACATGAAGGATGCTACTACTGCTCAGCTGAGCAATGAATCATGGCCACTGCTGCAAAGTCTCACACTCACCAAAGGCTGGACAATCGAAGCCCTGCCTAGCTACAGTGAAAACGTTTTCAGGCAGTTCAACGGCAAGTGGCCTTTGCTAGAGAGCCTCACAGTTGCATTGCACAAGATGGACATTGCTCAAGTGACAGCGCTGACTGAGGTAGATTGGCCACGTCTGCAAACTTTATGCATCAACCCTTTGACCGATGCCATTCCTACCTTGATGAAGGGCAATTGGCCAGAGCTCAAGGACCTGTTCATAGGAACTGCGTTGGGTGACAGAGAGCTTGGGCATTTGTCTGATTTACCGTGGAGCAAGCTGCAGCGTTTGCAGCTCAAGTTTTGGCAAGTCACTCCCAGTGGCATATATAGTTTCATCCAAGCACACCTCCCCAAGCTGCAAGAGCTGTCTGTTTTGTGGCACACAGAGGGTGACAACTGCTTTGCCATGTTAGTTCCAGCCAAATGGCCTTTGCTGAGCAAGCTGGAGCTGATAGGGGTTGATGCAACGCACGAAGGAGTCAGACATCTGGTCAAAGGCCAGTGGTCCATGCTACAGAGTATAACCTTTGAGCCCTCTAACATCACAGACAAAGACATGCCGCCTTTGTGCAAGCAGACTGGCCAAACGTCCGGAATCTGACTTTGATTGGCCATTTTGAGCACACGGAAGTCCTCGATGTGTGCATGTGTAAGTGGCCTGCATTGCAGAGCTCAGGCTTGGGGTTGGTACTGACCAGACACACAATGTGGCGATGTCTACTATTGCTAGAGCCAGATGGCCTTCACTGGATCTTCAGCTCATTCCGTACGCACTGTGGTAAAACAACCCTGCCTTCGTTTTGGTCCTCACCAATAGGCAGTCATTGCAAGCTCTAGACAGCTTTCCTCAGAGTTCAGTGGCTGGCTTCTCAGCATCAGATGCTTGTGTCAGAACGACATGCTTACCTGCTTTTGGGATTGTTGCTGGCAACTACTAAGGTCATCAATTTGATGAAACTGGTTGGACTTAAGGACTGTGATGCATAGGCTGGTTGCGGCGCAGCCACATATGCTGATGCTGCGCACAATATTGAAGCAAATCATTTTGGGGAACTGAGCTGGTTACCAGGCAGACTGACTAAGGCACACACTCTTACCTGAAGCCTTTAGTTTAGGGTGTTTAGCTGTGCTGAGGAATTGTTGACTGGCACAAACTGGATTGTTAAAGCTTTTTATATTGCAAGTCAAGGAGCTACATCAAAGCACAACTTACAAAGCAAAGGGCAATCAAGATCATTCACCAATACAGAAGCTTCAATCCAGTTCCACATACTTGATGCTTGTTGAATAGTCATACAAGTGGCTGTGCTGGTTGCTATGTGTGATTAAGACCTTCAGTGAGGTTCATGTGGACCTACTGCAGCAAGTCATTGCTAAGTGCTCAGTGGCACCTGAGCTGACTCAAAGGGCAAAATTTGCAGTTTTGCATTGATTGACATGTCTGATGTAGCTTGTCAAAGTTCCCATGTGATAGTGCTTACAAGTCTGTCATGCTTCACGGGCAAGTGATACGTAGCGTACTCAGGTAGCCAGTCTGGGCCGTCAAGGTTCACAATCCTGCAAAGCTTAGACTGAGCATATTAAGTGAGACCAGCTTGTCACCAGCAACATCTGGTGTGCCTATCACACTCCAGAACGGACTGTGTATTAGTAGCTGTTTAGCACTCCACGTCGTTTTTCCCAGTACTCACATTACACAATTCTGGCCTTCATAAGGCCATTACTTGGTGTCAGTCAGTCAAGAGACCAACAAGTCACAGGTCGTCAAAGCATTTGTGTCACTGAAGTGCAATCACCAATAATTTCCAAACCTTGTCAGCATGACTCCAACTTACTGACAGCTGCTGACTGTGTCGCATTACAACCTTTAATGACAGTTTGTTACAGCCACTCCACACACGCTACGCTCTACATAACAAAGCAGGGTGCAGCATGCCTTGTAACAATCAGTTTGATAAATCAGAACCTGAAACGAAGATCAAAGCACACTGCAAAAGCATGCATGCTGTCATCCAATGAGTCGTTGCATGGCTAGAGATGCCAGCCATGCATTAAATTTGATACAATCATCCTATGGTGCCATCCCATACATCCTGCATGAAGATGGGGGACCCCCAACCTAAATGATGTCAATAATAAGAGATTAGCAGAAACAGACAATGCTCAGATGAGGAGAAAAATGGGAAATCGCAGACTCTGGTAAATGCCAGCTACTACACACACCAGCAGCTGACATCAAGCTCAAGCATATATTGAGCATTGGCTGAAAGGGCTTGCTGCACCCATGTACAACGAGAAGTTTATGCTGCAAACATCAGCACAACATCAACAAAAACGGTTGTGTGCATCTGTGTGTCACACCCAACTTAAAAGCATCACCACATATGACTGATCCCAAGATTTCAGTAAGTGAACTAATCTGTGACAAGCACATAGCCAAGGTCAGTTCCAGTGTCAAATGCTGCTCTCAAGAAAAGACACTCTGACACTCTCACCTTTACTCCAAGCTGCCTTTGCTTGACGCTGAACTGTGAAAAATGTTGCTCCGCCAAATTTTCAGGTCAACAAAAGAATTTTGAAAACCCCTGGCACAAATTCAGTACTACCTGGGATCAGCATGCCAAAACTTCTGATGACAAATGCCTCCCACTCAGATCTGTATGTCTTGCAACTGAATGGATGGGGGGAAGGGTGTGCTCAGCTGAAAATGGACTCGGATGATCCACCGGAGATCATTGGGCTGCTGGCATCCTGACACTCACTGTTCAGTGCTGCCTCCATCTGAAGCTCAGCCAACTTGCTTGGTTTCACAAAGCATCCCTGCAATTTGGAGCAGGGAGGAACACTCAGCAAAGCGTGGAGGCAAGACTTGTCCAACACATGCCTTGCATTCGCAGGTGATGCTCATCACTGACATGGCACTGCAGCGTGGAACATTCAGCCATGTACAGAAAAAGTGCTTGTTTGTCCCAACATGAAAATTGATTTGTGACCAGCATTTGCCGATTGCCACAAATGCCGCCAAGATACTTGCTCGTATCATGCTTGCAGACTGCATGCATGACATGCCACAGGGCCATGCAGACATAATGCAAGCTTCATTACATGCATCACAGGATGATTACAAACTGATTGATTGACTCTTCGTCTGTCTGTCTGTCTGTCTGTCTGTCTGTCTGTCTGTCTGTCTGTCTGTCTGCCTGCCTGCCTGTCTGCCTGTCTGTCTGTGTGTCTACCTGTTTGTTTGTTTGTTTGTTTATTTATTTATTTATTTGTTTGTTTGTTTGTTTGTTTGTTTGTTTGTTTATTTGTTTATTTATTTATTTATTTATTTATTTATTTATTTATTTATTTATTTATTTATTTATGTATGTATTTGCTGATCTACTTATTTATGGTGCAAGTGGCTGCATGCAGGATGGCACTGTGTTATGGGATGCACAAAGCAGCAAGGACTGCCGAGTAGGCCTTACTCTGCCACAAGAGCAGGCTGATGCCATCAGGTGTGTTCACCACTTGTCATGTATTGTCTTAACATCCTGATGCCATCAGGTGTGTTGCCATCATGTAGCAACGAAAAGACAAGTTGATGCTTTTCAGAGATCATAATGGGAGCCTCCTAAGGCGGCAGCCCAGAGCTACGAACATAGGCCATAGCCAACTACTTGCCTTGACATGCTTGCTGCTTCCCATGCTGAGTGGCACTTTTTCTGCATGCATTCATAGAGCCTATGGTTGTTGAGGGGCGACGTCATGCCAGTATGGGCCGATGCTTCACCTCTGCATATTATCTAGCACAGCTTATGTGCATGTTTTGAGCTGACACGTGTCAAGCTGGCCAGATGTCACAGAAGCTATTCTATATCTGCAAAGCAATGCAATTGAGAAATGCATGTCAGGCAACAGTCCAAGCATTGTGATGACCAATCTAGCAGGCTCTCATGGTTTGCATCTGAAAATGTCCACTTGAAGGTCCTCACTCAAACATGTCCACTCAAATCCATGTATATCACAAGTTTGCAAAAGGCTTGCCAGCAAGGCACGTTGAGTGTGTCTGTGAGTCCTTGCTGAGAATGCCATGGTAACAGGACACAACACTGTCAACTCCTGCTGCAGCATCATCATGTACCAATAACCCCTGCATCGCGTTCCCAAACTTTCTGCATGTTGCAACGACAGTCATGGTGATCTCAGCACCACAGGCTGCCTGGTACATGCAGGCAAGGTGATACAGCTAGACTTGTCAAGCTGTTGAATGAGAGTGCTCCCTCTTTGCCAGGCTATGCTCGCAGCGCTGTCATAGATCTGGTCCAGTCCAAGCCGCAGTTCTACCCCATGCCAAGCTGGACCTACCTTTCCCAGCTGCATGGCCCCAAGGTATGGTTGCAAGTACAAAATAGTATTCTGAGAATACAGTGCTGCTCAAGCTGTTGCTCGCGCCCCATCCAATTGCTGACTACTCAATTGCTCATTCGCTTGGTCACTCGCTTGCTCACTTGCTTGCTCACTCGCTTGCTCACGCGCTTGCTCACTCCCTTGCTCACTCTGTTGCTCTCTCGCTTGCTCACTCGCTTGCTCACTCGCTTACGCATTCGCTTGCTCACTTGTTTGCTCACTGGCTTGCTCACTGGCTTGCTCGCTTGCTTACTCACTGGCTTGCTCACTTGCTTGCTTATCTAGGCATTTGCTTGCTGGCTTACTCACTTGCTTACGCACTCCCACACTCAGTTACCCATGCGAGTTTGGTGTTGAAACACTGCAAAGGGTGTCCTGCAGACAGTGCTGCTAGGCGATGCAGCACACACTATGTCCCCGGTTATGGGTCAGGGTCTGAACTCAGGCATTGAGGATGTAGCTGTCTTTGCACAGTGCCTTGAGCAACAGCAGGGCAATGTAGATGCTGCGCTACCAGCTTACAACAAGGCACGCTTGCCAGACATCCAGGCCATCATGACAATCAATGAAGTGGTTGCCTCCTTTGATGTTGGCCTTGCTTCCCAGGTACAGCCTGCTTGCCTCCCTTGCTTGCCTCTCTTGCTTGCCTTTGCCAGACTGGCTTGCCTTTCTGGCTTGCCTTTCTGACTTGTCTTCTTGGCTTGCCTTGCTGGCATGCCTTTGCCAGACTGGCTTGCCTTTCTGGCTGGCCTTTCTGGCTTGCCTTTGCCAGACTGGCATGCCTTTCTTGCTTGGTCCTGGCTTCCTAGTTGTCCCTGCTTTGCGCTGGCGCTTCCTGCTTGCTTTACTGTCTGTGTCTGCCCTCCTGCATGCCTTTGCACAAGCCTAACGGTGCAGGTAGAAGGGCATCAGACAGCAACAACTCATTACAGATGCATGCAAAGCACATCTTACATTGATGCTGTGCAACATTTTGGCTGCATCACTACCCCGCATTGTGTCTTGTGTCTTCAACGTTACATACTAAACACATATGTGCTCAGTGTGTTACACACGAAACATACACATCTGCATCAACAGACAGGTTTTGTAGTACTTGATTCACTCTGTAACAGGTCAAGTCCCTGACAGGCATTGCATCCTGTGTGTTCAGGATCAAGACGCAGTACACAAAGCATGGCTGTTGGGCAATAAGCTCCTGCTTGGTGTACATATGGCGTCCCGCACAGCGCTTCATAAGGCTGCCCCCCGCATGTTTGGTGGGCCCCGCATGATGGGGGTGGCCATGGGCAATTCGGCATACCGGGGTCTCACGTCTGCCATGTACAAGGATGGCATCATGTTAGTTGGCGGCTTGGCAGCGTCCGCAGCACTTGTTGTGCGCATGATGTACTAACGGTAGCCTTACTGGTGGTTGCGTTTAGTTTCCGCTTGCTCTGTGTCACTACCCAGGACAGAGTTGTTTTCATGTTGGCCAACATATAATTGGAAGTCCTTTGTCTGGGTATGTGCAAATGCGCTGCTGTTCATGGTGTACTGAGCATCAGCTGACTATACTAAAGTATTTATGTGGCTGTCGTTGCTCAAAAATATTGAGAAAATGGCACTAATAATGGCAGTCAATGCTGTACCATTGCAATGCCAATTGGCGCAGTTCAGGATGCATCATTGAAGCAAACCTCGATTGAACATTCTAGGCAGCAACACTAGGTTTTGGGGTGTCTGGCTTGAATCTTTCAAGCACCAGAGCAGACAGCATTACTGAAAAGAGCAGTCCTTGGGCATTGTCATTCTGTTAGGACACACAAACAGGATGCATTAATGTTGTTGAACATGAATGCAATATTGTTGACTGAGGTTTTCTGCATTGAGTCTAACAACATGTCTGTGCACCTTGCTGTGCTCCGTATTTGTGAGAGGCTGCAGGTGCTGAAACGAGGTGATTTGGTGAAAATTTAGCATAGTCTTACTGTCTGCCCCATTTGTTTTAACGAGGTGATTTGGTGTAAATTGAGCATAGTCTTACTGTCTGCCCCAAATTTTTTGTAAGGTAAAACAACTCTGCTGCAAGCTTGAACTTTGCATAGCCTGGAGTCAAGGAGCCAAATTAGCTTAATGTCTCACAATATCCAGGGCTCAGCCTACTACATAAGCATGTCTCTGCTGCCTAACTGTGTTCAGATATACACGCAGCTGCCAGACAGCTCTCTTGTGTTTACTCGAAAGCTTTGAGGGTTGGATGATCCCCTCATCATGTCATGTCTTGATACCTGTATGCTGACAGTCATGATTGCATCTGACACTGCTGTATCTCTACATCAACTTTTCCCATTTCAGAAGCAGCTCTTGAAGCCATATCCCTGATGCTGATCTTGAGAGCCTCGTTTGCTGCAATCTCAAGGAATCTGCACTTCCAAAAAGCCCAGCGCTCCAAGCTATAGCTCCAGGAGTAAGTATGGAGTGACCTTACCCCATCGCTGTCCTGACACATGTCATAAATCTTTGTCGCTGCCTGGATGAACCAGGTAGCAGCAGCAGGCACAAGCAATTCTGCCCAGTAGTGCTGCTCAGGCGTATCATGGGGGTCGTCAAGAGCCTCACTGAAAATGACTTCAGCATGCCATGCCATGCTCAAATCTTTCTTGCCTTGACACAGGTAATGTGCGCCAAAGGTGGCAAAGTTGACTTGTGCTGCTAATTGAGCGTCACTCCAGGAACTTCCCTCAAAGTAATCATCATAATCGTTGACTGGGTGCAAAAATGGTTTTCAATGCAACATAGCAACAAGTGTGTTTATACTGTTTATACAAAAGCCATACCTTCAGGAGCCTCCCTGCATACAACCGCCAGGACTGGCAGGTCCCTCCAAAACACTCCAAACCCAGACCAAGAACCTGCTGGTTTCACGGGTGTGCCGCTCTGGTCTGTTACATCCGGCAGCTCCGACAGTGCACTGATGAAGTTGACAAGGCGGTCGTCGACTACGAGATGGCAGCCCAGCACTGCTACAGCGTCGCATATCATCTCCCATAGCCCGAAAACACTGTAAGACCTTTGCTGTATCGACAGGTTGTAAACAGTAGCGATTGTTCTGGCGGCACCGTCTGGATCTTCTTCACCTAAGAAAAGCTTTTGCAAGGTGTTGACAGCGCTTTGAGACTCAGCATCCGTCTCTCGCTTTCGGACTGCGTCAGCCCAAGAAGTTATTGAGATGCATATGCTATCATTCATCGGGGCGAGTGGCACCGTTTTCCGCAATTCTGCAAAAACGCTATTTCGCGGGCATAACCACGTCATAAACAAAACGCCAGCTGTTTGCGTTATGACACGCCGGACGTGGACGACACGGCAGCTTCTGCAGTCATCGCTTTTGGACTAATCCAATGCACTGTACAGCTCGAATACGATCGACCTGTGGCGACAAGGCATAGCGATGGTCACTGATGTTTCTGCAAGGATATAGCGCAGTAAGGCAAGTGACCGCCTGCTGCTGCGCAATTGACGCATCCTGTGCGCAAGTCTTGCTTGCAAATCTAAGCCTGACTCGTCTCGTCCAGGTTTTCCTGAGCAAAATTCAGAGTTCATCAACGCATATTTGTTTGATATCGCAGAGCGACTGAAAGCTTCAGCTGGTGTGCCGGCTGCTAAGCGTACACCGCCTTCCATGTCTACACACACATGTGATCATACTGAAAAGCCTCAGCCTGACCCCGTTGAAGACCCTACAGGGCGAGGGACCTTAGGTCAATTTGCCAAGCGAGGTGCTGAAGGCGTGCAGGTCCTCGCGGACAAAATGACAGGCCAGGAAACCACTAGGTACAAACTGCAGCAGCCAGGGTGTGCAATCAGTCAAATCGTACATCAGCTCTGTACTCGCACATCGCGATTAGACGCTTATCAAAGCCTCATGTGGTGATATGTCATGTGTGCTGCAGTCAAAGTGCAAAAGCTGCTGAACAGACAGAGAGCAAAACTCAGTCAAGGTATGGCATATACCTTACTGCACATTAATGTTGAGCTCTCCGGTCAGCACGCAACTGCGTTTCCCAGAAACATCAAGACATTCAACAGTGGCACTTCTCTCAGATCACCCCTGACAGCCTTGACAGCAGGTCTTATTGCCGTGCAGGGTGAATCATGTTCACAGTCCTGATGAGAGTGCGTGGAAGCAATACCAGAGGGAATATGGCTACAAGCAGACTGGCTACGGCCCCCAGGGGTCCCATAACCCCCCAGACAGAAGCCAGCCCAAGACCAGCATCTTTGGTGGTCTCAAGGATGCTGCAGGTGATTGCAGCAGTTACCAACCTTTCCTTAATTTCTAACCTCTCACTGCAGCATCAGCTTAACCCTCACTCCCTATGCAGTTCCATGGTGTAACCGCATCAACACCTGGTCAGTGTTCAGCAGTGTGCATGTATGCATGCATGACCCCCAGAGCTCTCTGACACAGTCCACACACACAAGCTATGCCTCAGTCCACACTGTAGTGCACACACAAGCTATGACATAGTCCATACTGTTGTGCATACACAAGGTATGACACAGTCCATTCTGTTGTGCAAGTATGACATGGTGTTGGAGTGCACCAAGGCTGACAATCAGGAGTTCCTCAAAGGGTTCTGTTGTGCAGACACAAGCTATGACACAGTCCACATTGTTGTGCACACACAAGCTCATGCTGAGCATGCTGCTGTCTGCAGTTGATGCAAAGGATGCAGTTAAGGGCGCCGCATCCAAAGCTGCTGCTGGTGCACAACGCATGGCAGGCCTGGAGCCTAAACAAGGTACACACACATGCTACTCCACTCCACTAGGTCGTGATAGGCCTATTGTACAAGACATTACCCGATAGTTGCCAGCATAGATTTACAAATCCTGCTGAGGCTAAGGCCCTACCCCGTGAGGGGGCAGCAGCTCTTGTTTTGCCACTCCACTCCTCACCTTCACCTACATGCACTTTGCACACTTTCAGCCACCAGCCCCACACAGATCTGACAGTACTTGCATTCTGACCTCCACACTTTCAGCTCAGCCACACTGTGGTGTTCTGCATCCTAGCAGATGCATACACTGTTAGTGTAGCATAGCTAGTGATTGGCAATGGGTAGTTGGCAACGGGTGATTGGAAATGGGTGATTGGGACAGTGATTGGGAAGGCAGTTTGCTACTCAACAGCCTTTGCTATCCACCGTCAAGGTCCTACCTGACTGTGACTGACTTGCAGACAGTGTTGTTAGGGCTTCAAATCTACACTTCTTAATTGTGGAGCCTGAATCTCAAATCCATTGCTAAGTGTCTAAGCGGCTTGCAGATAGCTACTGGCAGGACAGTGATGATGATGAGGATGAGGAAGATGAGGAGTGGTAAGCTGATGTCACCCCTAGAGTAGTTGCAGCATGTGCTGTGAGTTTGTGTGGAATGTGTTACTCACGAAACATTACCACCAATGCTGTGAATTTGTGGGTACACTATCTGATGATGATATTGATGAATGTCACGTATAGTACGTCATTGCTTCTTCTCTCTGCACATGACTAGCAGAAAGCAAACTTCACCAAAGTTTAGTACTGAGTTCTGGACATGATCAGCAGAACTGAGTACCAAACTTTGGCGAAGTTTGCTTCTGACCAGTTTGCATTACACTCCTTGCATGTCTTGCCCAGCTGATGAGGTCTTGCAAGACCACAGCCTCTGCTGGATGCCCATGCGACGTGTTATCACCTTTGACTGACATCAGTCATGACATGCAACCCATGCGGGTCTGCCCACTCTGTACCAGTGGGTACAAAAGCTAACATCTGCAATGGTGTCACATGCTGGGTTTCTGCACTACCAGGGAGCTCAAAGCCAATGAAATGGCAATTCAGCATCTGTCATGCAGTGATCCATCTTGCAGTGCTTGAATCCAGCCAAGGCAGGCACTGCATACTCTGTACTCCAAATATGAATCGTGCTGTGCTGTGCTGTGCTGTGCTGTGCTGTGCTGTGCTGTGCCGTGCCGTGCCGTGCCGCGCTGTCAGGTGGCGTGCTGTGCTTCATAGAGGTTACAGAGCCAGGGCTACTGACAGGGCTGCTGCAGATCTGGTCACTGCAGCTTGTCTCACATACACTGCAGTGCATGATAGATCATGCTGATGTGGTGATATATAGGGGATGTATACTGCTGTGCACAGTATGACATGCTGATATTGTGGTATATAGGGGCCGCAGAGCCGTTGAAGAGGCAACCCAGCGCTTGACAAGGGCAATGGACAGGGCTGATGCAGACCTGGGCCGGACCCACAGGTCTCGCAGGGGTAGCGGGGGGGCGAGCCCTGGAAATGAGGGTTACCCCACCAATGGGCATAAGGATGACGAGGGTGTGCACAAGCTTGGCCGCACAGCTGAGCAAGACTATGACAGGTACGTCTGTCAGCCCGTGTATGTGGGCCTGCCTGTGTGTCGCAACAGGCCTCTGACAGTTGCTGCAATGCAGCAGAGTCAGGCTGACTGGGTGCGTGTTGCCACATATCGTCAAGTTCTTATGCTGCTTAAAAGCGCACACACTCACTCATCACATCAAGCAGTGCCTCAGATATTGGAAGCATCCAAAACAGTTCTCACTGTTTGTCCAGATATCTTTGAGTGTTTTGACTTTCACTAACCCAAACAAAAGAAGCAGATTCCGGTCAGAGTTTAGGCATAGTTACAACAAAAGTTGGGGGGTGAAACTGCTCGGGTTTATAAATGGTACTTCAAGACCTTGAAACTGATCACGTTGAACGGCCCGTTTGCATGAGGATTTCATCACGAAACCCTAATCCCTGGTGCAGGTTCAAGGGAGGTGAGCAGAGGGTGGTTGACAAGGAGCGCCAGCTTGCCAACAATGCTGAACATGACTATGACAGGTAGCCCCCACACTCACTCTCAAGTAACAGAACGATTTGAGCTCAGTGTTGCAGTCCCAACCCCTGACAATCTACAATGCACTGTGTGAGCTCTGCTCTTTGTCAGCCAGATGTCGACCTTTGAACTCACTCTTGTTATGCTTGTTTGCACTGTGGGCATGTCAGTTGCAAGAAAGTGAATCATGACGCTTTGGACCTCATGCCTTTTCTGCTTTGTGAACATCAATACAAGATCATGCGTTTCAAAAGTATGTTTTGAAAAGATACAAGCTTTTATGTATTGAAACAAACACCACAAACAAAATGTCCATCGTATCAGACTCACTGTCCCACCGTTTATGGAAATTACATACTGCTTTTGAAAATGAGATTCTCTCTCTCCCTCTCTCTCAGTCACAACGTGTCTGTCATGGCATGAAGGTTCAAGGGCGGTGAGCAAAAAATATACGACAAGGAGAAGCAGCTTGCAGGCAAGGTCAAAGAGGGGGCTCACAAGGCTGGCCAGACTGCTGAACATGACTACGACAGGTGACTCATTGCCCTGCATCCATACCTGAAGCAACTCAGTGAGATTTTGTGTTGGGTATGATGAAGTGCTCGTCGAGCCCAGTGTTGCGTGGTTTTCTTGTGCATGAGACAGGGCGTGTTTGGGGCAGCACATTTCTGGCAGGCCCTTGAGTGGTAAATTAGCCATAGGGTAGCAACCTGGCCTCGATTCTGCAAATTGGGCAACAAATGCAACATTGCTCCGCAGATCCCAGACCATCATCTGAGCAGGTAAGCAAAGCATGCAAAGCATGCAGGAGCGCAGCTACAGCACTCAAACTGCTGACTGCAGAAGGTCCTGTGGGATATGCACTGCAGTGAATTTGAAAGCTATCAGGGACGCCCTGATTGGTACTTTATTGGCCCATTTAGGGCGTCCTTGATAGCTTGCAAAGTCAGTGCAGTGCAGATCCCACAGGACCTCGTGCATTCAGCAATTTGCGTGCTGTGGTTGCACTTCTGCATGCTTTGCATGCTTTGCTTACTGGCTTGCATGCATGCCGAAAGTGTCCTGCATGCACCACATGAGGCCTGATGGATGCACTTCTGCACGCCCGGCTTCCTTGCTTTGCATGTACCATCTCACTGCGTGATGCTGTATGGCCTTCTTTGGGGTGAGGCATACCTGATACTCACTTGGCTAATGCGAGAGCAAAGGCTGGTACAGGTTTAAATCAATCAATCAATCATGAATGATGCAGGTTTAAGGATGGGGAGAAGAAGCTGATGGACGGTGCAAGGCACCTGAAGGATGATGTCAAGGAAGGCGTGCACAGATTTGGAGAGAAAGCTGAGCAAGACGCTGACAGGTGACTGCTGCAGACAATGTTGGTAGTTGCTTGTCTTTGCAAGTGCACACGCAAGCTGTGCAATTCAGATGGGCAAAAGCCACAATGCATGCCTCAAACCCTGAGTCCAAAGTCTTATTTTCTCAGGTGAAATGGACATAAAATGTATTTTGAATGCTGACTGATGATGCTGCGAGCCTGCTTGTTGCACCAATGGTCGCAAAACAGCCATCTGCAACTCCAGCTAGGTGACTCACTGAGCATGTCTCTGCATTGCAAACATGCCAAGAGACATTAGCTGCTGTTACACCTGCATGTGACTAATTCTGTATTGTCTAAACAGGCAAGGATACCGCCAGAGGCAGCAGAGGTATGATGACCACGCTGAAGCTGCCAAAGACAAGGCTTCAGACGCAGCAAATCACACCGGCAGAGCCTTTCAGCAAGCAGGCAGGCGCACAGCTCGCCGCAGCGCTGACTCAGCCAGATGGGCTGCTGACTCAGCACATGACACGGCTGACTCAGCTGGCGAGTCAGTAGGCCGCGCTGCTGGCAGGGCAGAAGAAGACGCACGCTGGGCAGCTGACAGGGCTTCAGATAAAGCCCATGAAGGCACTAGATACGCTGCTGACAAAACAGCTGATGGAGCAAGATGGGCGCGTGACAACGCAGACAATGCTGGTGAATCTCTTGGCCGGGCAGCAGCCCAGACTGAGGACTATGTTAGGCAGACAGGCAGGAGCGCAGCACGTGGTACTGCAGAGTCAGTCAAGTGGGCAGCTGAGCAAGTTCACGACAGCGCTGAGGCGATTGGTGAGACAGCAGGCAAAGCAGCAGTCGCCACAGAGGAGTATGCAGAAGCTGCTAAGACCAAGCTTGCAAGAGGTACTGCAGAGTCAGTCAAGTGGGCAGCTGAGCAAGCTCACGACAGCGCTGAGGCGATTGGTGAGACAGCAGGCAAAGCAGCAGTCGCCACAGAGGAGTATGCTGAGGCAGCTAAGACAAAGCTTGCAAGAGGCACTGCCGAAACTGCTAAGTGGGCAGCTGAGCAAGCTCATGACAGCGCTGAGGTGATTGGCGAAACTGCAGGCAAAGCAGCAGTCGCAACAGAGGAATACGCAGAAGCTGCCAAGACAAACATAGCCAGAGGCACCGCCAACACAGCCAAATGGGCTGCAGAAAAGGCCCATGACAGCGCAGAAAGCGTCGGGGAGACTGTTGGAGGCGCTGTGGAAGCTACTGAAGAAGCTGCTGTAGCAGCTGGGCACCGCACTGCTCAAGGTGCTGCGCATGCAGCACAGTGGACAGCTCACAAGATCCATGACAATGCTGAGACTCTCGGCGCCACAGCTGGCAAGGCTGTGGCAGCTACTGAAGAAGCTGCCATTGAAGCTTCCATAGCAGCTGCTGACACTGCAGAGTGGGCTGCCAAAGGTGCTGTCAGAGGCAGTGCTCAAGCCACTGAATGGGCTGCTGAAAAGGTGTGTATGCTGTTTTGCATACTCTGGGCTTCCTGAAATCCAGCAAAATTTGGTACAAACACTGTCACATGGTTCTTTCCATTGCTTAATGCAGGTGCTGTGCAATGCATGTCTTTGTTCACAGTTGTCCGCTTGGCTTTCTATCCTTTACAACTGCAGAGCTTCTAGTGTACACTGCTCCATGGAACATGGTTTGTCACCCAAAATTGTTGTTGACAAAATGTGTGTCACGCCTGCACTGTCAAGGCACGTCAGGACAGCCTATAGGTATAGACGTATATGATCCACTTTGGCAGAACTGTAGGGAACAATATGCGTGCTACCCATGGATCCCTTTGGAGCAAATGCCAGGCCTAACTTTCAACTTTGGTTGCCTTCAATATTCCCTGATACTCTTGTCGTTTGGAATCATCACCGCTGCTGCCTTTGACCTTTCAAGCTGCCAGGCCCATTTTCGACTGATGCGGTCACATGCTTCTACTGCTTGCTTAGTACTCATCGACATCGCCCAAGAGGAAGAAAAGGGGGGAAAGCCTAAAATAGCTGCTGGGTACAGGTGCATGACAATGCTGGTGGCATCGGACGCGCATTGGGAACTCTGGCTGGAAAGGCAGTCGCAGCAGTTCAGGGCACATCCGAAAATGTCAAAGAGCAGGTGAACATGCACCCTGTCCTCTGACATCCTCTAAGAACAGAATTACCCTCTCTGCCTGAAGGTGGTGCTGGACAGAATTGTTGGGATTTTGTGTTGCTTGCTTCCAAGCCATGTTTGCAGATGTGTGTTTGATAGATGTTGCTGCATGTTTAGAACATAACAGCCAAGGTGTGTTCAGTCCTGACTAGCTACACACGAATGAACAGTACATGGCTCAAGCATCATGCAGCATTGATGTATGCTCATGCTGGCACAGCACAGCTGACTGTTCTCAATTTAATTTCTAAATATGAGGGTCCATCTGTCATGCAACACATTGTATCTTGTTGTCTCCTGTTACCTGATGAGCATTTTTGAGCTTGCAAGTCTTTTGTGTGTTTGGAATCAGCGCCTTCATTTGCAGGCACACGAGTTCCTCTCAGATGCTGAAGAAGCTGCTGAGGATACTGCAGACGCACTCAAAGATGAAGCCAACAGGGCCACCAGCTCAGGGCCACACATGGCACGGCCCCTTGGGAAGGACCCAATCCCCACCAACACAGAGGACATTGCAAAATGGCGCCAAGCCCACCCCCCCTCGGCCCAACCCATCAGGGCAGCAGCCAGGGACACAAAGCAGAGCGCAGAAGGCTCATGGGAGTCAGCCAAAGGGCAAACAAGGGAGGCTGTTGATGAGGCAAAGGGCAAGTCCAAGGAAGCTGCTGATGATCTCAAGGGCAAGTACAGAGAGACTGCGGAGGATGTCAAGAGTAAGACCAAGGCGACTGCTGAAGATGTCAAGAGTAAGACTAAGGCGACTGCTGAAGATGTGAAGAGTAAGACTAAGGCGACTGCTGAAGATGTCAAGGACAAAGCCAGCGAGAGTGCTGATGGCTGGGCGTCTTGGTTTGGTGGGTTTCCTTGGCATTGCTTCTGTTGTAGACACTTTTGCAACCAATGTGTTCTGCCTATCTTGCATGGCATTGCATTGACACACCATGGCACCTATGCATGCCACTGTGTGTCTTTGCTGCGCCATGCAAAATAGGCAGACACATTGGTGTGAAAGTGCTGTCACCCTTTCTGCTGGTGGCATTTTGTGTCACACTTGCTATGGCAAGCTTCTGCATTGCTGTCTTCCACTCTGCTCAACAGTGTCCCCTCGCGTCAGTACCAGCACTCATGCGTTTCCAGCGCTTTATCAGCAAGATGTCTGCTGCATCAGGTCATTGCTCTTTCAGATTGACTGTCAAAATCCTTTCTTTGGCAGCCACAATTGCTTGCAGCAGCATAACCTGACAGCAGTGGATGGGGAATTGCTTGCTGAGTCTGTGTATGCTTGCAGGCTTTGGTGCCAAACAGGAGCACCATGAGCCTGCCAGCGAAGAGAAAGGCAGAGACAAGGTCAAGCAGGCCCAGGACACAGCTTCTGACCTCAAGAACAGTGCCAAGGACACAGCCTCTGACCTCAAGGACAGCGCCAGGGACAAGGTCAACCAAGCAGAGGACAAAGCCTCCGAAGTTAAGGACAGAGCCTACAAGGCAAGCAGAGATACAGCCCGACAAGGTGCGGACGCCACTAAGAGAGCAGCCGAAGCTGCTCGCGAGAAGGCGGGAGGTCTCGGCGAGGCTGTGGGCAGTGCTGCCGGCACCGTTGAGGACTATGCTGAACGAACAAGCACTTCTGCAGCGCGCGGCACTGCCAGCGCCACCAAGTATGCCGCTGAGAGTCTTCACGACGGTGCCGAGTCAGCTGGAAGCGCAGTAGGCAAGACAGCTGCTGCTGCCGAGTCAGCAGCGAAAGCAGCAGCTGTGGGCACAGCTCGAGGGCTTGCTAGCGCCACCAAGTGGGCAGCAGAGAAGCTGCACGACAATGCGCATGCCATTGGTGACACAGCAGGGAAAGCTACTGCCAGCACTGAGCAGGGTGTTCAGCAGGCAAGCAAAGCCACAGCACGTGGCGTAGCCAATACAGCAGCTAAGACTGCTGACAAGCTCAAGGACAGCGCTGAGGATGTCGGCGAGTCTGTTGGCAATGCTGCAGCAGCAACTGAGGATGCTGCAGACTGGGCTAGTCAGAAGGTGGCCAGAAGCACTGCTGATGCTGCCAAATGGTCGGCAGACAAGCTTCGTGAGAACAGCCAAGACGCTGGTGACTCCATAGGCCAGGCAGCATGATCAGCAGAAAAGGGCACCAAATCAGCACTGAACCAGGCTTCAGACAAAGCCGAGGAGGTGCGCAGACAGACTTTGAATGGCAGGCAGCAAATGGCCGGTGATGCTGGACGCCGTGTCCGTGACCAGTCTGAGTCTGAAGCCGGCAGGGCTGCCAGGGAGGCCCGAGAGGTCATTCAGGACAAGGCCCAGTCTGTGAAGCACAAGACAAGGGAGACTATTGATGATGTGAAGGACTGGACCAAGTCAAAGACAGGTGGGTTTTGCTTAGCTGTGTGTAGGTTCACCATTAAAATTACCCTCTTCATCATAATTGATTTCATGTGTCGTTGTTTGCTAAACACGGCAGCCTGCTTGACGTCCTTTACTCAGGTAAATTGTTTTTGTTGCTCTTGCCTCATGCCGTAGTCTGCTGCAGGTGACATTGTATGCATTGCATACCAGTAAGGCATCCTGCTCTTTGCTTGCAGATTAAATGTGTCATGTGCTTGATGTAGCAGTGCTTTCTTGATCATCGCCATGCAATGTGAGGCTAGCACAGCTTACATACCTTACTTTGTCTACTTGCACACTCATCAAACTAATGCACGTCTGTGGATCAGTCCCCCACAACTACCTAGCACAAACAGATGTTCTGCCGAGACTCCAATTGCTGCAGTCATCGCCATATTGTCTTGTATAGATGCACACTTCTAAGCTGGCATTTTCATTTGGTGTGTAGGTCGTGCTCATAAAGGTGATCTATTAGACAGTGATGATGGCCATTATGAGCAGGCCAAGCAGCATGCCTCCAAGTCAGCTGACAAAGCAGGAGAAGCTGTAGATGAAGCCACCACCGGTGCTGCTCGCAGGTGATCAGCCCAAACAGTTTGCTCTTGAGTGCTGTGCACATCTGCTATAGAAGTCACTGCATCCCTGTATAATGTTACAATCTGTGTGACCCTACCTCAACCCATGTTGCAGCCGTGACCCCTGCATCTGTGTAACGACCTCTATTGCGAAAGCAACACAAGCAGAACTCACGAAAGCTGCTTGTCAGTCAGCATCGGCAGCATTCCTTCTGCCACCAACAGCACCACCAGCGCTGCTTGCACTGCTGCGCCACTGCTTTCTGCCTGCATGTTGTCTTGCCCAAGCTGTCTGAGGGTTTCACTCTCCTCTTCTGTGACTTCTGCAAGGGTGCACTGCTGCACTGCTGCACTGCTGCACTACTGCCTTCTGTCTGGGTGCTTTCTTGCCCAAGCTGTCGGGTGGTTTCACTCTCCTCTTCTGGGACTTCTGCAGGGGTGCACTGCTGCACTACTGCATTCTGCCTGAGTGTTTTCTCGCCTAATCTGTCTGGGGGCTTCACTCTCCTCTTCTGTGACTTCTGCAGGGGTGCTGGCACTGCCAGATCAGCAGCACAGTCAGCACGTGACAAGGCTGGTGACTATGGTGAGTCAGCTGGTAGAGCTGCTGCAGATGCCCAAGAAGGTGCTGAGCAGGCAGGCAGGACAGCTGCTCGCAGGGGAGCCCAAGGAACCAGATGGGCTGCTGAACAGGTGCTTACAGCCTCTCTGCAACTGTATATGTGTTTGTGTGCATGCCTGTGCATAGGGGTGTGCAAATTACCTTTCATCAATCATGACTGAGTGGTAATGTTACTGCAATTACGGAAAGGATTGTCCAAGCACTGGTTGCGTCTCTCTCTGTGTATGTTTGTGTTTGCATGTGAAGCTCTTGGGAAGATATGAGCACAGTATAGTGTCATCTTGCTTGCAAGTAGAAGATGACTTGTCCAAATGGTCAGCAAGCTAGCTGCAGGGATCCATGCATCAGTTATGACCACAAACTTTTTGGCCTGAGACAGAAGTGCTTTATCAGATTTAGCAATCTGAACACCTCTTTGTTGTACCTTGTACTTTGCACATCCTGCATTGTGCCCAGGACATACCCAGTCTGTGCCGCAACTGAAGCTGCCTTGTTGCGGCTTCTGGGCAGCCCAGTACAATACTTGGCGTCTTATTAAATTGACGCCAAAAGGCGTAGTCTTTTCTTTTCTTTTCTTTTCTTCCTTCTTGTGAAATCATGCATGTGCATTTGGCTCAGCCCAGCTTAGCTGAGCTCAGGCTTCTGAGCAACAAGGCCATATGCTCATCTGTCTCACCTGCTTTGGGTGGTGCAGGCACGTGACAGTGCTGACAGTGTGGGTGAGTCAGCAGGCAGAGCTGCTGCGGCAACCGAAGAGTATGCCCAGCAGGCTAAAACCGGCCTTGCACGTGGCACAGCCAATGCCACCAAGTGGGCTGCTGATCAGGCTCATGACAGCGCTGAGTCCGTTGGCGAAGCAGCAGGCAAGGCGGCGCAGACAACTGAGGAGTATGCAGAAGCTGCCAAGGTGAATGTGGCCAGAGGGACAGCGTCAGGCGTCAAGTGGGCAGCAGAAACAGCCCATGATGGCGCAGAGACTGCTGGTGAGGTTGCAGGCAAAGCAGCAGCTGCTACAGAGGATCTGGCAGAAGCAGCAAAGGTAAAGCTTGCAAGGGGAACAGCCGAGACCGCCAAGTGGGCTGCAGAGACGGCACATGATAGTGCCGAAACCATTGGGGAAGCTGCCGGCAAAGCAGCAGTCGTCACAGAGGATCTAGCAGAAGCAACAAAGGTGAAGCTTGCAAGGGGAACAGCCAAGACTGCCAAGTGGGCTGCAGAGACAGCACATGACAGTGCTGAAACCGTTGGAGAGACAGCAGGCAAAGTGGCTGTTGCTACCGAGGATCTGGCAGAGGCAGCCAAGACCAACCTGGCCAGAGGCACTGCTAGCGCTGCCAAGTGGGCTGCTGAGCAAGCACATGAGAGCGCAGAGACTGTCGGCGAGACAGCAGGCAAAGCAGCTGTGGCCACAGAGGAGATTGCAGCAGCAGCTAAGAGTAAGCTTGCTAGAGGCACTGCTCAAACTGCTAAGTGGACCGCAGAAAAGCTCCATGACAACGCAGAGGCTATTGGTGAGACCGCCGGCAAGGCTGTGCACTCAGCAGAAGAGCTCGCTGCAGAAGCTGCTCGGGCAGCTGAGGAGCTTGCGCACCAGGCCAGCACTGCAGCTGCTCGGTCAACTGCTGGAGCAGCTGACTGGGCAGCTGAGAAGGTCTATGATGGTGCCAGCAGGACTGGTCATGGCATTGGCAAAGCTGCTGGCAAGACTGTGGCAGCTGCTGAGGAAGTTGCTGGGGCAGTTGTGGATGCCCCAGCTGCCCTAGGCAGGGCAGTGGTCTCAGCAGCCGGTAGCGTAGTGCATGGAGTGGAGGACGCAGCTGATGCGGCAGTTGGGAAAGTCAAGGGGACTGTACAGTCAGCCACTGATGCCGTGACAGACACTGTACAGTCAGCCACTGATAAGGTGTCAGACACTGTGGAAGACGCTACTGATGCTGTGACAGACACGGTACGTCTTTTAGCGACCCGGCACTGCTTTGAGCTTTACAGACTTGTCCAGGGGAGCTTGTCAATGCTCTCTGACAGGTCAAGCATCTCCATTTCAACACATGTAACATTTACTCTGGGTGACAAACCAACCACTGATTGTGTCAAGTCTCAGGCGTATCTTGCAACTGTCAGAACCAAAACGGCACACAAAGCACAATCACATGGCCTCCATGTCCATAAGCATTGTGCAGCTGTGCCTGCTGCATGCAGTCATTTGACATTGCATGTTGAGACATGCTAACATGTTGAGGGCTGGTGTGGCACAGTGTACATACAAAGAACAGAGCTGTTTTGCCTGGCCACAATCAAGGCACGACCAGTCCCAAGCACACTTGGACATGTTGGCTGCAGGTGCATAACGTACAGCAGTCTGTGATTGACACCAAAAACCAAGCTGTGGACAAGGCCAAGAGGTTCTGGCAGACAGCCTTCCCTAAGAATCAGCATGATGAGCTCTTGAGCCAAGGCACCATTCCCTCCAACACAGCTGCAGTAGGGCACAAGCCGCAAGGGCAGTTCAGTCCTGCCCCAGCACCTGCTTACTCATGGCGAGGGCGTAACTGGGCAGACCAGAAGGGTCACCTGCAGCGTGGGGGTGCTGGCTATGACCCAGTCCAGGCCTATCATGAAGCCAGGGTAAGGGGAGAGGATTTCCTTGGAAAGGCAGAGTGGAAAGGCAGGCAGGGACTGGAGAAGGCAGAGGAACAAGGGAACAAGCTGGCAGACTCTGCTCGGGACAGAGGCAGGGAAGTGAGAAGCAAAGGCAGGGAGGCATGGGAGGATGCCAAAGAGGAAGGAGAAGAGTTTGTGGAGTCAGCGAAAGCGAAAGGAAGACAAGGATGGGAAAGGACAAAGGAAGAGTGGGAACACCTGAAGGAGACTGTCTCCCCTGGCGCTGGTATGTTCTGCCCTGCCCTGTCCTGCCCTGCCCTGTAGTGCAATGCCCTGCCCTGCCCTTCAGTGTACTGTCCTGCCCTGCCCTGTAGTGCACTGCCCCAGACTGTCCTGCCCTGCCTTGTAGTGCACTGCCCTGCCATGCAATGCCCTGCCCTGGACTGCCCTGCTTGGCTCTACCAGACTTTGCCTTGCTACACCCGGAGCCGGTAGCTTAAGCCTCTGAGGTCTAATGCCTCACTTCTTCAGGCCAGACCCTCACATTCACAGCTCTGCACTATCATACATCAGAGCATGGCTGTTGCTTTTGACAGGCATTCCTTTGCATATCTGCGCTGCTGCGCTGTTTGCTTTGCGCAAGCAAGCGTTGCTTCTGTGTGTTCAGGGGACCGTTCCAGAGGGCGTAAGGAGGCTGGTGATGCTGCCAAGGAGGGTCATGAGAAGGGCAGGAACATTGTGGATGATGCATCTGACCAAGCGTCTAGCATTGCTCATGACATCCGCGACAAGGTACTGTGGCTTGATCACTTCACTGGTACATCCGTTGCTGCAAATGTCAGATCCTGTCTTACCTTTGTCCAAAATGGGCTCTCACGCTGATGCTCAAGTCGCCACAGTTAGCTTGCTGCCATCTTCAAAGGCATGCAGTTGGGAAGCTAGCCTGTAGGCACAGCGCTGCTGATGTTATCATGCGGCGCTGTGACATTGTCTGCCCTGTCGTTGTGGGTTATGGTCTGTCAACTCCCAGCACAGTGCAGCTTTTCTGTCATCTAGTTGTACATCCTGAGCTAAGTATTGTATGCAGTGCTTGAGAGACATCATCTGAAGCATGCTGCTCTTCAACAGACCAACACAGGCCAGATAGTAGACTAAAGCAGCTGAATCGCGGCACGCAATTCCAAGGGACAGCATAGTGCATTGTCAAGACTTTCTGTGCCAGTCTAGCCCAGTAAGCTTGCGTAGTGCAGCATCCTGTGACCAACAGAGCACAACAGATGGAACACGCATACAAAGTACTACTGACGTTGTGTTGTATGGATGTGCAGGCCAGCAGCATGAAGCAGTCTGTGGCTGACACAGCACAGCAGGCAAAGCGCAAGGTGCAGGAGGAGTTCCACAGGATGCAGCCTCGCAGCCAAGAAGACCAAGCCTGGACCCAGGGTAAGATTGCCTCCAATACACCTGCAGTCCAGCAGCAACCATCTTTCCACGGATCTGGAAGGAAGATCATCACAGAGACTCAGCCAGAGTCCCAGGGCAGGATTCCCTCTAACACCTCTGCCAGTCGGCCTGGAGTGGGCAGGTCCAGTCAAGGCGAAGGGGAGGCCCCTTCAGGGGAGTTTGCTGATAGGCAGGGCAGGAAGGTTGAAGGGCAGGGATGGAAGGAGACTAAGGCACAGGCTGAACAGAAGGCAGGCAAGGTTGAGGAGAAAGCTAGCTCAGCTGTTGATCAGATCAAAGATGCTGTCAAGTCAGCTTCAGGTGTATCTCACATGCTTCTGACATGCGTGCAACGCATTTTGTAATCGTATTTGTCAGCGCATGTCACAACTTCATGTCATCATCACATGTGTGTGCGTCTGTCATGTGTCTTCATCCCATGCTTCACACCCTGTGTCTGGAATTTGCTTGAGCAAAATCCATCCCAGATACAGATTGCGAGACATGAGATAAGACATATGAAAGACGCACACACATGTGATGATGAAATTTCAACATTGCACTGATCAATGCCAGCCTTCTGTCTGAGAAGCTGCTGGCCCCTCAAAAGTGTACGATGGCAACAACGACAGTGGCAACCACAACATAAACAGTAACCATAACAGTATTAGCAACAACAACAACAAAGTCAACAGTAACAGCAATGATGATCACAATGTTTATGCTGGCCTGCTCATGATGAGGCACTACAGGGCAAGTCGTCTGTCTCCAGAGCGGTCTGTTCTAGCTGTTTACAGTTGTCGCCACTGTTATGCATGATCTTTCAGGTGCTTCCACATTCAGGTGCTTCCACCTGGGCAGCCCGGTATAATACTGGGCTTCTCATTACATTGATGCCTGAAAGGCATAGTCATTTCTTTTCTGCTTCCACTGCGCTGAGCTTGTTGCATGGTGCAGGTAACAAGCCCAGCGCTACTGATGTGACAAAGGATGCGGAAGAAGAGGGGTGGGCTTTCCTTTCTGGCATATCAGGTATGTCACACATTCAATGCACTTTCACTGGTCAGTCTGATAACTATTTTGGCAGGGTTGTTACTTTTGCAGCCAGATGTACAGCAGTGCACACCTCACACAAAAACAGGGAAAAAACAAAAAAAGAGACAGAAAAAGAAAAGAAAATACTAATTCGGCATCAAGTTACCGAAAATAAGAAGCTAAGCATACACCTCACAGCATGAACACTGAGCAACACTCAGTTGCTCTGAGTCTTAAGTCCTAGCACGTGGTGGCAGTCAGCAGCTGTCTCGGCAACCGCTTCCATGTTGCAGAAACTTGATACATTTGCAAGATTGTTCTTGTCTTGTCTAGATTGCCAGGGCCAAATGCATCTGTTGCTGGTATGCACTCACTGCATGTCAGGGATGCTTCCACGTCCAACATCATGGAGTAAAGGTTGACAGTGAAGCACCTCACATCAGCATTGCATTTTCTCCCACGGGTATGGGCGCTTCTTATTGCGTTTCACTTCATGTCATGTAATACCTTACAGTCTGGGTGTGGAGTCAGTTTCCATGTGGACTCACCAGCTTCTCAATCACTACGTGCAGTGTTCCGTGTCAACATATCTGACTTGCTGAGAGGGAAGACATTACAATGCATTAGCATGTTTGATTTGCCTGTCTTCACCTATTTCTGCTGTTTATTTATGTAACATGGTACAATCTGGGGTGTACAGCCAGTTGTGACTCATCAGAGGCTTGGTAGCACAAGTGAATGTGTGTGCAACAGAACTTAGTAGAGTGATAACTCTGCTCAAAGCAGAGCCTAACGTCCTGTTGCTTGCATTTTGAACCAAAATCGCTAGCCAACAAGCATGAGCACACTCTGAAGAAGACACAAGTTCAATTTTTGTGGTGTTGCAGATGCATGGAAGAGCTTCACAGATTCTATCAGTGAGGTGTTTGAGCCAGCCAAGACCCCAGAGGGTACCAAGCCACCCCAAGACACCCCCTCAAGTAAGGCTGATTGCATGCCACATGTCATGCATTGCTGACCATTCTGTCTTTCACTTGCACAGTGCTGTCGAAGACAGTTGCACTATGGTGATCATCTGAAAGACTTGTCCAAAAGGTGCTGGTGCCAAGCAACGTCGTACAGTATCATCATGAGATACAATTGCACGCTTGATTCTATTGCACCTGTTGCTCTTGTATCAAGCTAAGGGTGTTGCTGACAGGTGCTGGACACACAGCGCATGAGGCAGCTGATGCAGTACAGGGCAGCTGATGCAGTACAGCATGAGCAAAGTTGAATGCTCCTTTTCTTTGCTGCTTGTTGATATATTTGCTCATTTGGGGTTATTGCTTGCAGGTGCTGGCCGCACAGCGCATGAAGCAGTACAGCATGAGCGAAGTTGAATGCTCATTTCTTTGCTGCTTGTTATATATTTGCTCACTTGGGGTTATTGCTTGCAGGTGCTGGCCGCACAGCGCATGAGGCAGCTGATGCAGTAAAGCATGAGTGAAATTGTATGCTCACTTCTTCGGTGCTTGTTGATTTCTTTGCTCATTTGGGATTGTTGCTTACAGGTGCCGGCCGCACAGCGCATGACGCAGCTGATGCAGTGAAGCATGAGTGGAATTGCGTGCTCGTTTTTTTGGTGCTTGTTGGTTTATTTACTCATTTGGGATTGTTGCTTACAGGTGCTGGCCGTACAGCGCATGAGGCAGCTGAGACAGTGAAGCAAGAAGGGCAAGGGGCAGCTGATGCAGTGAAGCAGGGAGGGCAAGAGGCAGGAAGCTTGGTGAAGAAGGCAGGGGAGGCCCTGGAGGAGGGCTTTGTGGCTGCAGTGCAGGCCCCCCGCCACCTGGCAGAGGCCGTCAAGCACCAGGTAACTATGTCATGAATATAGGCATACGCATTACGTAATGACTATATGATGTCAACATATGGGTTGTATAGTGAATGTATAATATAAAGCCGTCAAGCACCAGGCATTTGTGTCATGAATGTAGATATACGCATCATGTCATGAATGTATGACGTCGATATACGGATTATGTAATGGATATATAATATACTTATGTGGGTTATGTAATAAATGTAGATACATGGATGATGTAATATCCAATTGTAAGTATCATTGCATGATGACTAGTTTCTGCATGTGCTACCTTTCAGGTCAATGTACACAACAGACAGCTGCGTTGCACAAATACAAACCCTGAATTGTGAATGCCAAGCGTCACGTCTGCTTGCTGACAACTTTGAGCCTGATAGCGGTACATCCTATTGTTGCCTCACGATTGGTGTGCTGCTCTGATGCAGTCTAGCAGCAAAGTGTCTGTCTGTTTTGCAACATGTGTGCACATGTTATGTGTGGCCACGCACAACATTGCACCTGATGTGACGCCAGACTTGTCTTCTCCCAGCACATTGATCGTACAGTTGATCTCAATGTCATTGCACAACAATGTCAGAGCCATGGTTCATGAAGGTGATGTAACGCTACTTCATGACCATGCCTCTCGTATTGTTGTGCAATGATGTTGAGATCAACTGCACAATATGTTCTGGGAGAAAACAAGCCTGGCTTCACATCAGGTGCTGTGTCGTGCATTGCTGCACATTATTTCATGAACCATGGCTCAGTGGGATGATCACATTGCCGCCTGTCTACTGTTTTGCAGCCAGCCAAACCCAGCCATGTGCCATCACTTATTATACATGTCCATTGGGCTGGTGCATGCATGTATATGTGTATAAATATAAATATATACCTATATATATACTCTTACCAGTGCCCTTGACTTTTTTTTCCGCTGTCCATGCAGATTGAAGAGTCTGAGATCAAGGAGGGTGGCAAATCAAGAAGAAGAAGCAGTACCTCTCCAAAGCGGTCATCCAGGCGTGACTCCCGCACATCCCCCAGGGGGACTCGACCCCTGCAGTCACCCCTCCCATCTCTGCCTTCCAACACCGCAGACATCTTGAAGGCGAGGGGCGAACTCCCAAAGCAAAGCACAGCCAACTGGTACTCTGAGACAAACTCAGCAAGTTATGGCAGAGACTCGCCGCTTTTATCTTTGCCATCAAACACCGCTGACATCCGCACTGCAAGGGGTGAGTCTTCGGGCAGGAGTGAGCAGAGGAGTGACTCAGACTTGGCAAGGTTCTGTGACAGTCTGTACATCACACAGAGGCGGTGAAGCAAGACATCCAGCAGACCTTCTCTTGGCATGTTCCAGAGGGAAGAGAGCAGTGCCAATGGCAGGACAGTACTGACAAAAGTCTCCTCCATGGTGTGGTGTAAGCCTTGTCTGCTTGCAGAGCTCGTGTGCACTTTGCAGAAGTCAGCAGCAGATTTGCTCACTCTTAGCATACTTGAGTGTTCTAATCTCATTTCATTCCACGTCTCACAAGTCAGACAATTCATGCTGAGTGACAGTCAGAAAGTCCATGTTGAGTGACAGTCAGTGACAGTCTGAGCCCATCACATCTCTGATCCGAGCTACACTGTGTCTATGGCTACATGCACTCCAGGCGTTTATCTGCCTCTGTGTGCTTGAGCATTTAATGTCTCCTCATAAGTAAGTTTTGGGACTGCAAGAATATCAATCATTGACAGTATGGTATGCATGATGCATTATGATATCACAATGCGCTGCTTTGCTTGGTTCACCTTACTCAGCTTGCACTGGCTCTCCTTCCCCAGCGATTGCCACCGTGGCTGATACTGTCAGGCAACATTAAATGGGATGTTGAGACTGTGGTTGTTCATGAGGTCAGTCTACATGGTCTTGCTTCGAGGAGTCATATCACAGTCACAACTACACATGGACAGCTTGACATTGCAGCAGCATGGAGCTGTACATGACAGTACTGGATGCACACTACCAATGTCACCAACTCTACCAGCATACTGTGGCAGTAGGTGTCACAGTGTATGCATCGTCATGTACAATGTGGACTTGCAGCCTTATGGATAGGCTCACATTTTGAGAAATGGAGGTAGGCATTTTTCATATTACGGATGGCCACCATGACAATAAAGATTTTGCTGAAACATGAATAAAGGGATGTAGAAGTGCGCGTCAGCGCCCTTGCATGATTTCCGAAAAGCAGTCCATTAACGCCATGTTGTTTGACTGTGCGTTTAGACGAGGCGCCTCAGCTGTCTTCCAGGTCCAGCGCTCCACATCGCAACCGCGCAGATGTCCTGAGCCGACCCCGTCGCCTGAAGAGTGCTTGTTTGAGTTTCAACAGATGCTTGCAGTCGAGAGTGTTAGTAGAGGGAAGACTTCGTGTATCTCATCTTGTCGCCCATGGCAACATGAAACAGCAATCATCGAACAAACGATACCAAGTGCTGAATGTGCAACAAGAGTGGTCCTAAACTGTAGCACATAGTGCAACAGAATTCAGGTCAAATCCCTCTCTGATCTGACAGCTCGCTCGAGGCACGTTGTGAGGATGCAAGGCCTGCACACTTGCGTAAAGATACTCGGCTGATGGAGTCTTCAAGCAGTCAGCATTCTCCCGAGCATCCAAGCGCAGCAGACTTGCAGGCAGACTTGGCTTTGGTGGAGCACAGCACAGTAGGATCTGAGTTTAATCATGATTCACCGGCTATAATCAATCCTTTGACGAGTCTGACTCTGACTTTGCCTGGCAGGATACCAGCTTTTCATCCCGTCGAGATGATACGAAGCTTCATCTTGACCGTATGGAGAAGCTGTTCTCTGAGGTGCAGGCTCAACAGACTCAGGTAAATGCGCTTTGCCACCTGATTTGTGCTACTAGGTCACCTCAGCTTGCAGAATGTTTTGCACACATACTCACAAGCTTTGTCCAGCTCTTGCCCAAGCTTTGCAGACTTGCCTGCACAAGCTCTAGTGAGCATCTAACGAGCCATACTTCTATTTTGGCTCCTGTTTTGCTCCACATATCACTATGCATGGACATGTCTTTCACAGTCATCAGCTGACCTGATCCAACTTACCTACATACATGACTGCATAACAATTTTGCACGCATGGGCTACTGCGCTGAATGACACCATTCAAATCAAATTTGCACCTTATAGGTCTTGGCAAGTGGCAGAAGCAGGACCACAAGCAGGCGCAGCTCAATGCGGCGGGCTACAGACTCAGATACGTCCTTTGCATATGACCTCCAGGAGGGTGCTGGCTCCATAGCTGCTGTGCATGATTATGCTGCAGTATTGTCACCCAATCACATCATGGAAGAAGAGTGCCAAGCTGCCAGCCTAGGTCAGAGCTTGGGTGTCATCAAAGTGCAACGCTCCTTGACATGGACCAAGGGATGTGAGATGGACCACAGCCAGCAAGGTATGAGCTCTGTCCCTGTGCCTTCACCTTTTGGTGTTGCTGTCGCTTTGCCATCTTTGCACACTGCACTAAGTGAGCTGTCAAGGTCGTAATCAGCACTGCAAGGTGTACATCACAAGCGTGACACAATGATAACTTTGCACTTGAAACCGTTCGGCTTAATCAGGCATTTGTTTGCCAGCTTCAATCCTTTCAAGACCCATGTGGGTCCATGTGGAACCAGACATGACAAATGTGAGGCCCACGACAGGTTATCAGGACTGTCAGCACATCAACAACATAACAAGCTGGCTGACAGATGCAATGGCCACAATAGGGCTCAATGCTCCTGAGTATGTTAGCCTCTCATATATAAAGCTTCACCAAAGTCTCCAGGGCTGTGTAAGCTCACAAACATGCAAATGATGCATGTTGAAGCAGCAGCGACAGAGTTGAGGACCTCTCAACGCTTCGACAAACGTGCATGTTGCATGCAGGGCAACAGAGACACCACAGTGCATGCTTCTCACCTGCTTTTCCCTGCAGCATAATGATGAGGCCTTCATGCATCATATCTTATGTGCACACACACTGCTCACTCTCTCACTCACTCACTCACTCACTCACTCACTCACTCACTCACTCACTCACTCACTCACTCACTCACTCACCCACCTCACACTGCTCACACTGCTCACCTGCCGCAAACACTGCAAAACCAAACTCTGCCCTGCTCTAGGTGTGGAAGACACCGGCCAAGCTAGCACGCCAACTCAGCAGCAGCCCAGCACTCGTGGTGGCAGCATGACATCAGGGGAGGGCACAAGCTTGCAATCCAGCCCTAGCCTAGTGCCGCCAGCAAGGCTGGGCGCTGCCCTGCACAGACAGAGACTGGTGTCCAGTCAGCCAGAGGGGTCTGAGGAGTCGGGGTCTGTCAGCAGCAACAGCAGTCACCTTGTGCCTGCCAGATTCCAAGCAGGTCAGCACAGCATCAAATGACGTGCAGTGACTAAGTTTGGGTATTTGCATGTGTTTCTCCGGGTCAGACTGTAATGAGGCCTCTTGTCAAAGCTCTAACACATCTCCACAATGTAGAACCTCAATCTTATTGTCCCCAAACGTTCTTGAGTTGAGACTTCCAGTGTAGGGATGACGTTTCTGCATTAAAACATATGCTTTGGGATTGAACAGAGCTGTATGAACAGCAAGAGAGAGCTTGCAGCCGAGGCAGCTGGACTTGCTGAATGTGTCATGTAGGCCACACATTTCATCCCAGCAACAAAATATAGCTGCTTTAAAATTCTCCCTTCATTTCCTTGCGCTCCTTGCGTTCATGACTGCAGAGAAGCCACTGACAATCACTGCTTTGCAGTCTCCTTGCAGTCACCTTGCAATAGCCTTGCAGTCACCTTGCAGTAACCTTACAATAACCTTGCAGTTACCTTGCAGTTACCTTGCCAATACCTTGCAGTTACCTTGCAGTTACCTTGCAGTTACCTTGCAGTTACCTTGCAGTTACCTTGCAATTACCTTGCAATTACCCTGCCCATACCTTGTGTTCAGGTAATCAAGAGGGTGTCAGCCGATCAGAGTGGTACAGCTACAGCCCCATGCTCTCTCTGAGTTACCTTGAAGTTACCTTGCAGTTACCTTGCCAATACCTTGTGTTCAGGTAATCAAGAAGGTGTGAGCCGGTCAGAGTGGTACAGCTACAACCCCATGCTCTCTGTGACCACTCTGGGTACTTCAGGCAGTGACAGGGGGTCCACCCTAGGGGGGGTTGACCAGTCCTGCCAGGACTTTGTCCTCATGGCTAGCCCCATCAGAGGTGACACTTTGCTTTTGCTGCTGTCTCCTGTGCTTCTTCCATCTATGCTGCTGCTGTACCCTTGACAACGACAGATTGATGAAAGGGAGCATAGTGCTTGTGGGTAGCACAACTACAGCTGGCATGCACATAGTAACTCTTGCTGCTGTTGCACAGCGAGCTGCCAGCCAAGTGCACACACAATGAATAACATGATACGGTGACGCAGTGTGCTTCTGCCTGCCTCAACATGACATCTTTTGCTCTCGTGCTTTACTTTGTGTTCCGTGCTACAGTGACACCATCCATGCGTGACTGCTTGGCTTTCCCCCTTTACATACCTCATCCTTAGTATGAACTGAGCCGCATCCAGCAAAAGCATTCAGCATCAGCAGTTAGCATCAGCATGTCATGGTCTGCCACAGGCGCATGGACAGTGTCTGGAACTCCAACCAAGCTGACTCAGAGCTCACTGCGGCTGAGTCACAGCCCCTATGCCCCACCCCACCCTTCAGGCCTACCCAGGTCGCCCTTCCAAGCAAGACCCATGCCAAGCCTGTCTGCTGTGACTGGAACCCCCAGCAGCCCTGGTCCATCCGCCCCCCTGGGGTCTGGCATTGACACTGGGCCTGCTGACATTGCCAGTCAAACAGGCAATGCAGAAGAAGGTGTTGCCCATTGTCCTGTCCTGTGGCGGCTTACATGCGTCTAAGCCGTTGTTGATGACAAAACATGCTGCACGTCTCACAGCCTGTGGCTAGTCTCTGTGCTAAGATGTACTGATGGTTAGTTGCACAGCAAAGAGCAGAGCAGGACACCACAAGTAAATTGAGTTGCCAAATTGGCCATTAGGGCTGCTATGTACGGTGTGAGCAGCACACATTGCATGTTGTGTATGTGTGCATGTGCCTGATACCCAAGCTGAAACGCGGGGCTGCAAACACATGTATGTAAATTGTGGGTACCTGCAGCCGTTTTGCACATTGCTTGGGCATGCCAGTAACAGGCGTTTGTCCCTTGTCAACCAAAGTTTGTTGAACATTTCGAGCTTGAAGTCACATTTTCAAGCTTTATGCCAGTAGGATTCACCTGCAAACGCCATACTCTCAGCCAATTGCCCCTGAATGTCTTGGTGTTACTGTTGAAACAGCACGACCAATGCATGGACAAAAATTCTGTGAGAACTTTCAGTGTGCCATGTTGTAAACAATGTCTTGCCGGGTACAGGCTCAGCATTTGCAACAACTGCTCTTGGGACCATCCGAGAAAGCAGCTGCTCCTGGGAATCTGCCAAACACACCCAGCGCGCCACCTCAGAAGCTGCCACAGCAGCCGACTTGGCCATGATGACAACAGATGGACCCCATGTGCCAGCACATATGCTGCAATCAGCTGACGCTGGTCCTAGTCAGCATGACAGCCGCTTGCCAGCAAACGAGATGTCACTGCAGTCGCCATCTGACACCCACTCAGAGCTCGCTGAGAGTGTGGAGCTCGAGTTGGATCTTGAGAGGCAGAACTCAAGCTCTGCTTCATCTGTCAGATCAGAATGTGTGCCAGACGCTGAGGTCGACACTGAGCCAACCCTGGATGCCCACTCAACAGGTCAGAATGTGCATACATCTGGAAATGTGCATGGACAGCATACAGCCATTAACACCTGTTTGATGACTTGTAGCAAATGATGCTGTAGTCACAAAGTGTACCAAAGCAGAGTATGCGGCATGCATGACAAGCATAGGCCAATGGTCAGGTGTTCAGGTCTAAGCCCTAAACCTCAGCACATAGCATGATGTTTTGGTAAGCACCAGGGTCTGACTATTGCTTGCTCACCAAAAACTGCCTTACAGGATGCAGCCCTGAGAAGGTGCTGTTCAGTCACCCCCTTGAGGCAAACTCCTCTGAGTCAGATGATGCCCACTCAGCTGCCTACCTCACTTCTTCTGAGCCCTCCCCTAGTGGACAAGCACCCTCCAATGGGCAGCTCTCCCTATCAGATGGACCCCCTCCCCTACCAGAACTGCTTTACAGTGGGCACAGCTCCAACCCTCTCACAGTGAAGGAGGCTGCCAAAACCAACTCAGAGGAAACCTCTACCGCTGAAGGCTTGTGGGCAAATGCTGCACCTCCTGACAGCATTGTCCACCACCAGGCGGAGGGTTCAACACCACAGCAAAGTGGTGGACAGCAACCGCACCAGTCAGAAGGGGCAGAGCCCGTGCACCCAACACCTACTGCCATGCATGCCAATCATCACCTGCGCACAGTAACATCATCAGAAGGCGCTGATGAGCAACAGACTGGTGCTCAGCCAGCTGGCATTGCAGACTTTACCAGCAGCAGAGGGGGTGGTGATGTCATGGAGGGCACTTTTGCCAGCCTTGCTGCATGGGCCGACACCTGCCCAGAGGCAACCCCCCTGCAGCCTGCCTACGACCCACAGCGCTATCAGATGCAAACCTCACCTGAGGAGGCCTCTGAACATGCCTTGCTCAGTGCTCAGGCACTCGGTGCTCAGCCTCAGCTGCTGGGCAGCTCGCCGCGACAGGCTGCCATATTCAAACTCAGGTCCCTGAGTGTGAAGCAGTCACAGGGTGCCAAACCATCTGTCAAAGGGCATAGCGCGCTGACACATGCAAGCAGCTGTGCTCAGCATGCTCAGCAGGCACAGCAGGCAAGTAGCTTTGGAGAGGTGTCTCAGGAAGAAGCTGTCTCATCTGTTGATGTGAGTGAAGCTTATCAGACGAGCATGACAGCTGAAGGTCAGCGCTCATTGCAAAAGGTCAGCGCTTCAGACAGTCACCAGCAACACACAGCTTCATCACACACAGCACAGACAGACCCAGAGCCAGCACACACGTACATGAGCGCTGTCCCCTTCCCACTCAGCTCTTCACGCAATGCTCCCGCCGTCATGATGTCGCCACGCAGAAGCACCGGCGTGGCTAAGCTTCGCACACACAGCATAGCCAAGCACCTGCAGCAACACTGTCATGCGTCTGTGAGAAGCCTGGCATCGTCAGCAGAGCCTATGAGTGCTGCTGCAGCACACACTGATGCACAGACACAGGCTCGCCCTCAGGCGTCTGTTCCATCACAGGCAAAGCAGAGCACCATGGCAGCTCAGGGGACAGACGCTCACACTCACAGGCAAGAAGAAGAAGAAGAGGAGCTGCTGGACACAGCCGACATTGACTTGACGCTGCTCTTAGAGCAGGATAGCACAGAGTCAGGGCCAGGGCCGGGGCCGGGGACTTACCAAACAGAGCTTGTGCCCCTGACACGCTCTGCAGAAGGGCTGTTGCACAGTGAGAGCATTGTCAGGAGCCCTGGGGTGATGACTACACCTGGCCTGGATACAGCGCACAGCAAGTCTGAAGGCTGCAGTCCAGTCAGCATGAGTGGCAGTTGTGAACCCATGCATCCGCACAGCCCAAACCTGCATAGCTCAAGCTTTCACAGATCTGCTTCTTCAGCTGAAGCTGCTGACTTTGTCTGCCCAGCACAGCATGAGGGCAGTGACAGCATGGCACAGCATGAGGGCAGTGGCAGCACAGCACAGCATGAGGGCAGTGACAGCGTAGTGACAGTGTGCATCAGCTCAACAGGTGCCCATGCAACAGTCAGCCTCGAAGTCCAGTGTCAAAACAGCAGAGACTCACATGCTAGTCCAGCTCCTGATAATAACCTGACTGCAGTCAAAGAGACGCATCAGAGCATTGCTGACCTGGCACCTGTCACTGCAGCACCTACTCATGCTGTGCATGACATGCACCATCCAAGCATTTCTGATCATTTGGGTCATGGTCCAGTCAGCTGTGACACCGCTGAAGAAGATGCAAGGGAGGCGGCACCAGCTGCAGAGCTCAGCTTAGCCTCAGATGCTGCCCAGCAAAGTCTTCATGCTCAGTTAGCTATTGAAGCTTCCGGCACCACACATGATCAGGATGCTCTGCAGCAGCCACCTGAATCAGGCAGGCAGTCCCTACAGGCTGCGCCATGTGATGACCCTCTCCTGGGTCAAAATGGCGGCGATGGCAAGGGGCATCTTCAGGAGGCTATTCCCTGCAGCCCCAGCAGAGGTGGCAGCCAGGGTGAAGGGGCTGTTCTTGACAGCCCTGGCCGTCAATGCAGCCCCAGGCAAAGCCTGTTTGGCAGACTTGAGGGTGGCTTGAGAACTCTACTAGGAAGGGCACCAAAGCAGGTGAGATCAGAGACAAGGTACCCGGCCTGACTAGCTTTTTTGGCGGCATCATGTCGTGCCCAGACTTGCCAAGATCTTCAGCCAACCAACTAGGTTGTACAGATGTGCCAGGGTTGTCAGTACTAAGCATTTGTCAATCCGAAATGAATTGAATGAAGCCAAGACCAGAACGTGTGACTCTTTGCCTTGCTGCAGGGGCAAGTAAGTGTCACATCTGAGCAGGACTCAACAGACGCACAGCTTGGTCGGCCACTCTCAGGCACAGACCAGCAGAGCCCCCTGCATGCCCAACAGGCAGACGCTGACCAACATGGTGCTGCCAGCCAGCCCCTGGAAACACAGCAGCAAGCTGCCCATCACCAGCATGCTGCAGCTGCCCATCAGCTAAGCAAGGCTGCCCATCAGCAACCTGACGCTGCCCATCAGCAGCCTGACGCTGCCCATCAGCAGCCTGACGCTGCCCATCAGCAGCCTGACGCTGCCCATCAGCTAAGCAAGGCTGCCAATCAGCAGCCTGGCACTGTCCATCAGCTAAAGAAGACTGCCAATCAACAACCTGGCACTGCCCATCAGCAGCCTAACGCTGCCCATCAGCAAGCTGCCAATCAGCAGCCTGTTGGTGGCAGCAGCAGTCAGCAAACTGCTACTCAGCAGCCCGGTAGCACAGATGCTATTCAGAATAGTGCTTCTGGGACGGCCCATGAAGTGCCCAACGCTGCTGGAAGGCATGTGCCCAGAGCCAAGCAGTATGCCCTTGCACGCCTGAAGAACATCAACAGCATGCGTCAGCTGACATCTTTGTCTACAACAGGCTTGCAGCAGCTCAGGTGGGTGCTGCACATGACAGTTCCATGTAGCCCAAGCACATGTATGTGATAGAGCTTGTGTGCAGTGAGATATGGTCCTGCTGCAAGCCTTGTTTATCATCATGGGCCATGAACCTGCTTGACTGCAGGCTCAAAACAAAGGTGGCTGTGTTGTTTGCGACCAACGTGGCAAGTGTGGTGCTGCTGACTCAAACTTGATGTGCAGTATCACTACAGTTGCTACTATATGCCAGCTGAAACCAGAAAGAACGCCACCTCTTGCCATGTGCTTGAGTCATTCACTGTCTGACACTTTGTGCAATAAGCAGCAGTCATCTGCCATGCCTGTCAGGTCATATTTTGAGCTCAGCAGGTCTTCAATTACATGTGGCATATAATGTGCATGACACACCAACTGATGTTCATCTCCAGACATTTTGAAGTCAGCATTGTGTGCAGGGCGCTCAATGGCACTGAGATGCAAGGACTGTCCCAGACAGCGCCCCCGCGGTCACATGGTCCCACCCCCCCAAAGCCCCCTTCAGGCTCTCCCATGCATGCGTACACCAATCCAGCCTTCTGTCCAGCTTTTGTCAGCCGGATTCCGAAGCCAGCCCCCTTGCACCCCCCACGCAAGCTTGGGGACCCCAAGCAGATCTCAGCGCATTTCAAGCGCAATCCCAGGAGTCCCAGGCTTCCCCTGGAGCAATCCGAGCACAATTCCCAGGACCCCAAACATCCTGCCGGCACCCCCCAGCCTGCTACCAGGGACCCTCTACATCCCCTTGAAGAGCTCCTCAGTACTAGTCAGATGCAGCCTGCAGTGCCTGCTATGCCTGCTGCGTTTGAATTGTCGCTCAAACCACACAGGCTTGGTGCCCTTCAGCGTGCAGGCCAGGAAGATCGCGACAGGCCTCAGCGAGCAGCAGCTGAGGATACTTCATCTTCTAATCTGTTTCACCAGCCTGGCCATGAAGTTGTATCAGTCGTGTCTGAAGACGCAGTGCAGTCTAGTCATCAGCAGGAGCATGTGATTGGGGTCTTGCCTGCTGGTGGCCATGCTGAAGATGGCTTGCATGCTCTGCATGCTGGGCCAGACACTTTCAAGCATGTGAGGGCTGTCCAGCAAGAGGGAGAAGTAGATGATTGGGATGAGCCTGGCTTCGGGGACATGTGCCGGAGGCTGGTTGCTGTCACAGAGGTATGGCAGGTACTGCTGCTGCTTCTTTGACATCTGCACTTTGCCACTCTTCTCCCTGTGGGTCTTTGTCGTGTTCCTGTTCTTCTCGTTTTGTGCAACGCTGTTTGCTCTGCTGTTGATGGCCTTTCACTGGAGCTTTTGACACACTCTACACGTCAGATCAGTATGCTGCGATCTACACTTCTGCACTGTTCTTTCTTTCTCTTCTCTCTTTCTTGTTGCTGCACAATGCAGAGCCCATTCTACTTCCATCACTTTTGGTGCCCTGCACACAGCAGAAAGCTGTTTGTCACGACCACATGTTTTGTCATGTGGCACTCTTGCCCCCCACCTGTCTTCCTAGATGGTCAAGCACATGCATGCATGCAAGGTCTTGAGGCAACCAACTATGATACACAAAAGCTACTACTTGCTCATTTGCAGGGAGCACGCATCCGGCATCGTATGCGTCAGCCGGCTTGCAAAGGGCTGTGCAGTGAAATTCTGGAGATGTACCACATGGTGCTGGCCCTGGGTGAGGCACACACGCACACACCGGCAGACTCAGGGCTGCAGCGCCAGCTGAAGCAGCACCTCAGGGTGCGCAGGTGGGCCCTCCCCCCCCCTGCCCCCTCCCCCCCCCAAACCTCAAGCTGTATATGTTTTTCCTTTCCCCCAACCTTTTTGGGAACAACCCATGATGGCAGGAGCATGCCTGTTGGCCAGAACCTTGTGTGAGTCAGTACCTGGCAGCTTCCTCGTGTGCTAGTGGTGCAAGCCGACCAGACAGGAGCGTAGGCCATGGCTGGGGTGCTAGGAGCAGTATGCACTGGGTGGTCGGGTGTAAGGGGCCTGTCGGGGGCCAGTCCTGTTGTATTACAGCTATGATTGGTCCTTAGCCTCAGTCCTGACGTTTATGTAGTCCAAACTAAGTCAGAGCATGTGATGACAGAACAGCACAGGAGGCAGCATAAGGTGGAAGGAGGCAACAGGTCAGCGCATCTGCTCTTGGCCTGAGCAGATGCGCTGACCAGAAAGCAACAGCTCGCTGACCTTCTGTGTCACAGCCCAGCGCAGCACAGCAGACGAACATGCAATGAGCACAACTTGATTGCTACACTATCTCCTACTGCATGATCTACAACCACAGACAGATGACATGTACATATCTACATTCTGCATCTACAATATGTTGGGTTGTTCCACACTAAGTAAAGCCCCGTCATACTGTACCATTGCTTGCTATGTCTCAGCAGCCCAGCCTGCCAAGGCTCTTTGCATGTGTAGGATATTTAGGGCTCACTTAGGGCCCACACTAAACCCTAAACCCTGGTATATCACAGCCTGCTGACACACATGCCAACCTGGTTGCAGGATTCAGCTAGGTGAGCTGCTAGCCTCTGCCCTTCCTGTGCCCGACTCGCTTCCCATCACCAAGCCCTTACTCCCTTCACACATCTCCCTTTCCCCTCCCCCTTCAGGCCGTGCAGCCTTGCCTGCAAACCCCTCAATGCCCCCACAGCACCACAAGTCCAGGGCCGTTGAAAACGCCCTAGATCATGGAGGGCCTCCTGCCACAGCCCCTGCATCTGAGCTGGTCCATGATGCTGCTGCCATTGGCTCGGAGGGGCTGTGCGAGGCAGCCCTGCAGGATGTAGAGCCCTCATGCAGTCACAGACCTGAGGAAGAAGCTGTACGGGCTCCACGAGGAGCTTTGAAGGGAGTTGCGCCTGCTGCTTACTCAACCCTGCAAGCAGTAAGCTTTCTGGCATTTTGCAGCCTTGTATGATACTTCCTCACCCTGTATGCATGAGCATACATGCCGTCACCTTGACACCTCAGCAGATGGTGTACACCTCTGTCAGACACTACATTCATATAGTCAAAACCCTAAACCCTAAACCTCCATTCCAGCTTGATACAAAATTATGTTGGCAGCGCTTGCGACAGATGTCATGCATAGGTAGCAGGCCATAAGTCTATGGTTTACGGTTGGCAGCCAATTACGGTTTGTTGGAACATAAGTCTATGTATGGATGTAGGCTCAGAAGCAGTTACAGGAGGTGAAGCAGCACCTGAGTGCAAGCCTGACCCTGAGCCCTAGGGCTTCCGGCACGACCCATACTCCCCACAGGGTAGGCAACAGAAAGAACTGCTCCCACTCTGTGATTGCCTTTTGGTCTGTGATACACTGCCGTTGTGGCACTCAGGCACACATGCGTTTGCATCTGCTTGTGTGTGTGTGTGTGTGTGTGTGACTTTTGTTTCTATTTGTCATCCCCTTTGTATCTAACTCCTTGGTAACAAACCTGAATGCTGATGTGCCGCATGCATAGCGTCGGTCGTGCACACCTGCTGGCATGACAATGCACCATGTCTGTGCTTATGTCTGTGCTTGCATGGTCTTCAATGCATGTATGTCAAATTGACATTGTCAATATAGAATACTACATTATAACGCTATATTATATCTGTTATAGTAATATCTTGTTTGCTTCACGGGGTCATGATCATGGCAGCAATAGTGAGGTAGATGAGGTACATGTGCAGGTGTCTGCCACCAGGGCAGCTTCTGACAGCCCTGTGGATGAGCTGACCACGCCTAGTCCATTCAGCGGCAGCAGGGATGATCAGGGTGCACACACTGCCCCACAGGGCAGGGCAGCTGAGGAGGGCTCATCCGAGAAGAAGCCCTTCTTGAGACGCCGTCCCCGGCACATGCCTGTCAGTCAGAGGTGCTGTTGCAGTTTCACCAAATCATTCACCTGCAATTGTCAGTGCTGCATGCAGTTTCCTTACTGGTATGAATCCAATAATCAGTTCCCAAAAGTACAGTCTTCAGCATGCAGTTTGGCTTGCTTGGCATGTCAATGCATTCTTTTGGCAACATGTCAGTTTGGTGTGAAGTGTTGATAAAACGCAGAGCTGGCAATACTTATCAGTTTGCTAGCTAGCTGGTATGTATGATTGATGTCGGATCTGAGAGTCAAATGGATTCCCATCTCCAAAGGACCTCAAACAAAACTGCGGTCAGGTTTTGTCTTAGCATTTCATCAGGACGACAGTGTGCAGTGTTGGCTAGCCAATACCTGCCCATACAGTCAGCTGCATGTGCTGCAAACTTCTGACCAAATTCTGAAACACAGCCTGTGCTTCCACGCAAATCTATGCAATGCCTCATTCTAGCTAAACGTCGTACATACCAGTATCAAAGGTGCAGCAAGGTATGACAGTGAAGGGTATGCAGCAAGGTGTGATGGTGAAGAGGTATGCAGCAAGTGATGATGGTGAACATGTATGCAGCAAGTTATGATGGTGAAGAGGTATGCAGCAAGGCATGATGATGAAGAGGTATGCAGGCTGAACTGGAGTGAAGTGAAGCCTAGGACACAATGCCGGCTGGAGCCCTCGTACATCCCTGTCAGGAAGAGCAATCACCAGCGTGTCTCTTCAGACCAGGCAGCCAATCAGGAAGCTGCAGGGGCTAGCCCTAGGGGCACGTTGAGGAGGCCCAATCCTAGGTCAGTCACATGTCATGCAGCATGCCAGATTTGGTGGTTGCCACACACACATGCTGCCTTGCTTCATCACCCCTGCAGCCGTGTGCAGGTTTCTTCCCTTCCCTTCCCTTCCCTTCCCTTCCCTTCCCTTCCCTTCCCTTCCCTTCCCTTCCCTTTCCCCTCTCCCTTGACACACATTGTGCTGTCCAGGAAAGCATGGGGCAGCAATCAGCCTGATCCCAGAGCGCGTGCAGCTCCTGGTTCAAAACAGGGCAGCTTTCGATCAGCTTCAGACTACCAGTCTCCATATGCAGCCAGTCCTGGTAGTTTGGATGTTACTCAAAAGCGAACAGGCCGTACTTCAGAGGGCAGTGCTAACAAGAATCAGGGGCAGTCAGCAACAGCAGCTGCCCCTCAAGCCCCAGGGCCCTTGGATGATATACTGGGGCAGGTCACTGATTTGCTGTCTCAAGTCAATGACATACTTGGCAGATGACGCACTGAGCACTGTAGTTAAGCAGCTTGGCAGTCAGGATTCAGCATACCAGGTTGCGTACGTAAGGTGGCAGGTGCAGTCGGTATGCTATACATGTGTGCATAAGTCTAAGTCTGGAATGATGACCATGCACGTCAAGAAGAGTTTGACCGTACTTTTCGTGCAACTTGCATTTGATATTTGCTTGCTTTCAATAAGAAAAGGTTTTCACAATAAGAGGGCTGATGAAACAAGGCACAGTGTTGCATATAAGCTTAAGCGCACAGGCACTTTCGTTGTCCTCCACTGCAGCAGAATGATATGCTTCTGCTAGAATTGCTTCACTGTTCCTGAATGCTAGTTTCAACCTGCTCATGAAAGAGTTGCAACTAGTAAGTGTAGTTTGAGTAGAGACCTATCATGCTTTGATAATGTTCTAGCTGTACCCATGCCCGCCGGCACCCTCTGCATCATCCATCATCTTCTCAGCTGTCTTTTGTCGCTCTGGGCCTGCAACAATTAAAGGCCATGAGCAGCACATGTATATCACAATGATTCCTTGCCTGCAAGGGGCGCGTAGTTTAAATATGTGAAAAAAGTAGATGATATCGTGTGTTGCAAGGATGTGCAGTTCAGCAAGTGACAATGACCATGAGATTCGCTCCTGAAGTGATGATGTAGGGACGAGGACAGCTATGTGTCCTGTTAAACAAACTTTGTCAATGATGCTGCACAATTTGCAGCAAAGAATTTCTATTGGAACATACCATCTGAACCGGGATTGCCCTCTTTTGCCTGCTTTACAGAGCTCTGGGCCTCTGAATCTCTGCTGCTTATATTGGCGTTTGATGAGTGGTCAGCTGACTGCTCTGCAGGGCTTTGACCCTTTTGCTTGGGTGGAGAGGTTTCTGTAAAGCAGCATATACAGCCAATGAATTCTCTTGTGTCTTACAGAAACAGTGAGCAAAACCGATGGCATAGGTCACATGTGAAAACCGTGGTGAAAACTTCAATCGCAATGCGACGGATTTTTTATGTACGTGCTCGTTGCCTGTTTGTCTTCGTTTGACCTACCCTTGATATCCACGTTGCTGGGGTCCTCACTTGCCGTCCGCTGCTCAGCAGCCTGTACAGTGTGAAGAAACGTCCTTGAGCTTTTGTTCGCTACCAGGCGGCGTGTAGCTGCCCACGCAGAAACAGGAGCCTTTGATGGAAGTGCAACACATGCAGCGTGCATGCGTAGGCTTGCGGCTGAGACGTGCATGAATGTCGACAGTGGAAAAGGCACGTTCGACTTGAAAGCTATTCAATTCGGAAAAGTAAGGTTTCTGCACAAGCTGACGCAACGACTCTCGCTTCTGACCACAGATGGCAACACATCCTTGCCACGTGAACTGATTGCTCAGCAGGCTCAGCATGAATTGAGGCGACCAAATTGCACAAAATGTAATTCATTCCGTGTGAACGACAGTCACAAACCATCAGGCACCGAATCACGACAATTCTTGAACGAAAAGAAAAGACGATGCCGCTAGGCGTTCAATATAGAGAAGCTTGAGATGATCCCAAAATGGGCCCAAGCTTGCCATCAAGTGGTAGGTCAAGGGGGGGGGGGAGGGAGACACAACCCCCGGCGTCTTGCGATACTTCAATTAACATTTCGTGTACGGCTTCTACGGTCTTCTGTATGTCTCTGTTTGACACCTCTCAAGGTGACTTCTTTGTTGTGAACGAAAACTTCAAACAGTCAACACTTCATGCAGTTGTCCGCAGAGTTCACAGCACATGTTATAAGTTATTGTTAAACATGGCTAATTAGCATGAGCCAGACAAACTCCCTCCATAGATCATGATCAGCAACGGGAGTGCGCCTGAGTGTGTGTATGCCCCTGACACACATAGGCAGCAGATGTTGCTGATTTTCATGAAATCATGATCCTCCAAGCAGGACCCACTTTTGTCACCAGCACCCGCCAGGATGTATATATAACTGACTACACATCACAGTGTATACAGTGCTGCCGACTCCATCACCCTTTATGATGGCTGTATCTTGCGTTGCTGATAGCGTTTCAACAAGCGCCGCGTAATTGTGATGCACAGATAGAAGTACACCACTGCAGCCACGCCTAGCCCCTCTATCTGGAACCGGTCCTTCTGAGGCAGATGGTACAGCCGGAAAGCATTTGCGTGAACTGCTGGCCCTGTCATGAGGGCAAGATTAGGAAAAACGGTATACACAACCGATAAGATCAGCAAAGGCGCTGTGCGAAAAATGGGCTGCACAAACAGCCTGGTCTCGATAGTCAGACTGATGATTGGCCCCAATAGCTGGAAGTTGGCATTCAACCATAGCATTGTGTTGACTGGGTTCTGCATGTGAACACAAATTAGTGATAAGCATATACTGGTAAGCATTATACTGGTACCCATGTTGCGAACTACATGCCAAGTGGCCTATGCAAAACATATCCTGGTGACATCTCACAAGACATAACTAGACAGCAGTAACTATAACAGAAGGCAAGTGCTGTGGTTCACTAGTGATGGGCAGTTGACTTTGTGCAACTGCAGAGATGACATCATGTCAAGCAGCATGATGGGAGCTATGATGCTGCTTGCAAAATGGCCTAATCTGAGTAAGTGTAAATGCTGCAAAGCTGCAGCATAGTCCTCTTGTGCTTAAAGGACAACATCTTGACAGCTGTGAATACTCACACATGTCATGCGTTGCCCAGGAAAAAGCTGCTGACTTGCAGCATCTGCACTAATACTGCTGCACTGCAAACAACATCCTTGCCATGCCTTGCATTTGCATAGACCACATGCTGCATGCACTATGTGCAAGACAAGAATCGACATGATGAGTCCAGGATCCCAGTCAGCATCCCAGCAAACCTGAGAACCCTGGGGATAAGTCTGGGGACCAAGAAATACATGCAGAAGCTGGGGGTTCACCTTGTCAGCAGTGCCATTACCTCCCTGGTACCAGGACCTTGTACACAAGAAAGCTAGGCTGATGACATCTGACACAATGAACAGAAGCACCATCATGGTGATGAGCACAAAGTTGGGGGCGACCCCCACAAGCAAAGGGGGCCGGTGGGGGCTCATGCTTGTCAAGGGGGGGACTATGGTGGCAGCAAATGCGCATGATAGGGCCTGGAAGTCGATTGCATATTTCTGCATCACACACACGCACACAACCATCGATTGCATATTTCTGCATCGCACACACGCACACAAGCATCACCAGAGCATGACTGGAGCTGGAAAGGGAATGCGGAGATTGCATGGTGAGGTGCAGATGTGTGCAAAACCAAAAACGCTGTTGCACTCAGCCATTCTGGCCAATGTATACACATTTTCAGTCACAAATAAAACAGGTTTCCCATATAAAGGCTACAATATGTAGCATGAGCTGTTGCCCATCCAGGACAGCATATGCTGCTCATCAATAAGTCAACTGACACATATCATTTGAACAGGAATAGCGCTATGCAGTCTTGGCATTTTCAGGCAGCAGTTGACTTGCCTGTATGGTTGAGTAGGATGACCCATCCACATAGAAGGCAAGGTTACCGGTGGCTGTCACAATGCACTGATACACCACCATGTACTGCATCAAGCATTGGGGTTAGGCCATGAGAAGGTCACATATATATGACTATATATATACAATGAATATTGCAATAATAATAATATATATAATAATATGTAAGTAACATATATATTTATTCCACAAAGTGTGTCTGAACACTCCACAAGTACCAATTCTGCAGTGTGTCAGATCCAGCAAAGCGAACAAGGGTGCCCAGATCTGTCTGTGATGAGACATGCACAGAAGCAAGACATACAGCTCAGTCTAACAGAGAGATTGCTGCTTACTTCACATATACAGACAGGCTGGGATCCCTAGCTGGTGTCTGACAGTCAGTCAGACAGACAGACAGACAGACAGCTCTGACACAGTGTTCAAAGCGTCGCCAGAGTTACCTTGTACAATGACAGAGTTAGTGAATGAGCAGCTTTTCCTTCCTTAATGAAGCTGACTACACCTGCAGGCAGTATGCAAGCAACGACTGAAACTCCATTACCTGTCAACAACAACCCATGTGTTGCACAGTTCACAATATCACTGTCCGGTTACATAACTGCTGAAACACACACTTTAGCGTTGGCAACACACAATTTAGGCTCAGCAATACACAATTTAGCCTTGGCAACACACAAGTTGGGTAACACAAAGTTCAGCCTTGGCAATACACAACTTAGGCTTAGCAATACACAAGGTAGGCTTGGCAACACACATTTTAGCCTTGGCAACACACAGTTCAGGCTTGGCAACACAAAGCGACTTTACCATTTTTATTTTTAACACAATGTGACAGGGATGTGATAGTGCCGACCTGCAACGGACTTGTGACTCGTGCTGACAGATGCAGCCACGGTGGCATCAGACGCACCCACAGCATACCCCATGTCTGCTTTTCTCAAAGCTGCCAGGTCATTGATGCCATCCCCACAGAACACCACCATGTTCCCCAAGCCCTGAAGAAGAAGAAGAAGAAGATTACAAGCTTTGGCCAACCATCAAGTGTGCGCTGCATTCATACCATTCTGCTGCTGACACTGTTATTTTTTGTCATTGCAACCGTTACTGTTGTGTTGGCGAAAAATGCAAAAGCCGTTGCAAACCCTAACCCCTGCATCCTATCAACCAACCCTAACAGGTTGAAAGTTTGAAAAAGTTTCTAGAGTTTTGAAAAAACTTAATGCTGAGAACTGATGAGATTTGGCACTGGGCCTTGGCGACGACATCCTACTCTCGCTGAATGCAGAGCATGAAGGATGCAGACATGTGCATGATCACAGAGACACCCACATGCACATCTCAGACACACATGGAAACAGATGCAACAGAAATACACACACACAACAGAACTGCACCTGCAGACGCACGCACACACACACACACACACACACACACACACACGCACACGTGAACAGGTGCAGAAATACACATGCATTCACACATACGCCGATGTTCACACAGACACAAACCATGTCCGTCACACACAGAGCGTCTGAGAAAAGTTTGTGAGACAGAGGAGAGCTCCGGGCTGCCGCATTAGGAGGCTCTTATGATCGCTGAAAAGCATTAATTTTTCTTTCTAAGACAGGGGAAGGGGGGGGCCGGCTGACCTGGAGGTGGCGGGGGTGACCCTGGTGCATTTGGTGCAGCCCCCTTACACTCAACAGGTCCATCACCTCCCCCTTCTGATGGGGCTTCATGCGTGCAAACACCAGCACGCTGCGCATCACGGTCTCCAGGACAGACACATCTGAGATGTGCAGAATGTGGTCAAAGGCACTGCCTGTGACTGCACACTGCACCTGGCCTGAGACCATTGCAGTGATTGCTTCATGGGATCCTACTTCTACTTCTTCACCTGCCAAGCCCCTGACAAACCTCAGCTGCCCATGTGGTGACTCGTCTGATGCTGCATGCTGCGCTCCATGTGGTTTCTGGTGGAAAGCAGAAGAAGCTGCATGGACCCCAGTAGCAGCACAGGGAGGAAGGGCTGTCTGGGTCAGAGGGAGGGGGGCAGAAGAAGACGCATGCTCTGATGCATCAGCAGGCACCCCCTGAGTAGCACTGTGCGGCTTGCAGAATGAAGAAGAGCCCGCTGCGGATGCAGCTGCGTGACCAGGGGACACAAGAGCAGATCGCAGGGAGGTGCTTCGCAATCTGCTACTCGGCGAGTGATGAAGAGGAGCGGGTGACTGATCAGGTGAAGGACTGACAAAAGCGACACGGCGAGGCGATGACGGTGGGCTTGGTTGGCACTGCTGGACGGCGTCGATCACGACAATGTCACGGTCGGCTCGAAGCATGCCCACATTCTTTGCAACGGCTATGGCTGTGTGGTGGTAGTCTCCGGTGATCATGATGGTCCTCAGGCCACCCCTGCAGTAACAGCAGCTGCCATTGGTGACACCAACACTTGCAATCGAGGAGTGAGTGAGTGAGTGAGTGAGTGAGTGAGTGAGTGAGTGAGTGAGTGAGTGAGTGAGTGAGTAAGTGAGTGAGTGAGTGAGTGAGTGAGTGAACCAGTCAGTCAACCAGTCAGTCAGTCATTTTACAGTTCCCAGTCTTGAGGACTCACCAGAGGAGTCAACAGACAATGGCTGGGGAAACTCTGGGAATACAGAGTTTGGATGCAGCAAGTGCAATGGTCGCTGGCGTGTGAGGTTCTTGACAACTTTTGTAAGGGATGCAAACTTTCTTGTAGCAGGGGCACCAGCGAGGCTGATGCACCCATTTTGCTAGGGATGAAAGCAATTTTATAAGGCAGCAGGTTCAGGCATGAGAGTTCGAGAATGGACAAAACCAAAAATTGTTTGCAACTGCATTGCACAGGTTGCCAATGCTGGCGAGAACACATTTGCACTTCCTTGGAAAGAAAACATAGGCCAAAGCATTACGAATTCAGGGAGTGCACACAAGGTGACTCGCACTCAGGACTCACCCGTCTTGCAGCTCTGAGATGGTCGATTTTGAGTCATGCCGCACAAAATTAGTCAACGCCACCAGGCCTAGCAGCTCCAGGTCCACAGCGTGAGCCTCAATATGCTGCTGAGACATGTGATGCACATCCAGATTCCCCACGTTTGGAATGGTGCCCACCGCCACTGCCAACAGTCTGAAGCTCTTGCTGCTAAAGTCGTCCACCAACTGTGTAGACAACAATTTCATCATACTTTGTCAACCACCTGTGTAAGCAAACAATTGTTGACTATATCAGTAATTGAAGTTCAACCCAACATTCCAACCTGAAATTGTCAACCACAATGAAGTAGCTCAACAAACCAGAGCTAAGCTGACAGTTGCATCCTCCCTTTGTTAGAGATGGTTGACAATGTTGTGTTGCATTGTAGCTCATTTTCTGCCCGGCCTTGCACAAATTGTGACTTGCAAGTCACTGGCAATGACCATGCAGACACTTGTGTACCTCATTGTGTACCTCGAACATCTCCCCAATGTAGAAACACGTTTTTACTGTCCCCAGGCGTGTCTGAATTTAGATTTCCAGTGTAGAGATGGCGTTTCTGAGTCAAAATAGACGGTTCGGGATTGCAAAGAGCTTGCTCATCATTGCACAGAATGATGTTGAGCCTGTCAGATTTTTTTGACCTTGCCAGGTTGTCGTCCAACACCACAGCATACAATAATTTCAAGCTTGCCAAAATTGCTGCACAAATATTGTTAAGCTTGCCAGAATCTCCACCATCGTGTACCTGGTCAAAGTCTGTGGGCACCGACTGGTTCCCCACCATCCTTTTTATCACCCCTGGGGCTCCTCGGAGGAAGAGGAGTGCAGAGTTTGGGTCAGCATCACGAGCCCGAACGAGCGCTCCAGATTTCAGAGTCTGAGTGTTGAACTCCAAGACCTTGAGAATGTCCAGATTCATCAGCCTTGCATGGGAGTTACGGTCTGCCTTACGCGGTAACACCACGGTTTCCCGGTCCTGTGTCAGCATTTGCAGCCCGGTCAGCATTTGAAACTTGACCTGTGCTTTCTAGAAACCCGGAGAAACCCTAGACAGGTTTCTAAAGACCCTAGACTCAACCCTAGACGTCTGGGCCTTGATGAGTTGCAACTGGCTTCACACCTGATGTGGTGAAATATATGTAAAGAAAAAAGGAAATAAGATGTGGCCATTTGGAACGGTGTCATGTAATAGCGCAAGGAGCAGCAGACTTCAGCACGTCAAAAGTTTGCACTACCTTCTAGGTTGAAGAGATACAGCCTGGATATTTTGAACGGTTAAAAATTGGGAGATCTAGCAGGCAAGTCTGCCTGACAAGGCTTGTCTCCTGCAGCCTGGTTGGATTCAGAATTTAGGATTAGGGTTTGTAACACAGTTATGCAGGCCTCGTCTTGTAGGAATGCAGGCGGTGAGTATCTCTTCACTGCAGCAGTCTTCTGACAATCATGATGTGCCCTTTGGATACACACACATACATTCAGCACCCAAAGGCAGTTGACACAAAGGCAACAGGCAATCTTCACACTGAAGTCATCTGCCAATCATGATTTGCCCTTTAGACACACACACTCAGCAGCCAAAGGCAGCTGACACAAAGGCAACAGGCAGGTTCAGAGGGCACCCAGGCAGATTGAGAGGGCATCCAGGCAGGTTCAGAGGGCAGCCTTGCCTTGAAGCGGGCCTCCACCAGCTTGAACAGCTTCTGCTCCACCTCTTCGCCAACCACTGTGGTCTTGTTGATGAGCGTGAGCCCATTGCAGACTGCAGCTGCCTGCCTCAGAGCATTGCTCCACCTGATGGCACTCTGCTGCAGGGGCTCAAAGCTGCCATTAGTCACTGGGATGACGCCATGCAGCTCAGCCTGCACAGCACACAATAATAATAATGAACATAAAAACAACAGTAATAATAACAATGATGATGACAATGATAATGACAACAATAATGATGATAATAATAACAATCATAGCAATCATCACCATAAACATTTTGCGCTTTCTAGCTCATGAAGAGCTAGGTACGTGCAGCTAGGCTTGCACACAATGGGTATCTAGCATATCAATGTACAGGACATACATACACACAGACACGCGTACATACAACAGGTGGTGTACGCTGTGGGGATGCATGTATCCACAACTACCCAGACTGATGGAAACTACCATTGCTACCATTTTCTTCATCGTATTCCCTTCTGTCATGCAGGGCTGCTCAGCATTATGCAGAGCAATTGTACAGGGCTGCTCTTTGCAGCATCTGCACTCGTCACTGCCTGATTGACAGATCTGATGTTGTTGAAACAATGATTTGCATGAGCAGACAAGTGTATTATGCTTTGTTGTGGTTGATACAACAGGTGTCAGAGCACTCTGCTGTACATCTGGCGTTTGTAGCTTCTGGAAAACCCAGACCCTACATACCTGTGGAATAGGGTCTACTTGTGCCAACGGCCAGGACAAACTGCTGTGCATCTGACCCTACAAACCCTACAACCTAGACCCTACATGGCAGTTGACCAAGGTTTGCTTTTGCCAGCAGCCAGGGCACAATGCTGTGCATCTGGCCCTAAACCTGAACCCTATACCAGGCATTGAATGCTGCCCTGCTTGGAGCTAGTTGTATGCATCACATGCTGAGGCTGGTACAAAGCCTTACCGCAGCGCCTGTCAGGGTGCCAGTCTTATCAAAGCACACCACTTCTGTCCCCCCAGCACTCATCAACACCTCTTGAAACATGAGGTTAATACCTTGTCTCCTCAGTCTGAGTGTCACGCTGAGACCACACAGCACCATGACAGCAGGAATTGCAGGTGGAGCTGCGTGTACTAGCATGTCTAGAACCTTCTGGACGATCTGTCCGGTGGACTGTGCGAAGTGGTGTGCTCTGATGATGTAAGGGATCATGATCACCAGCTGGAGCAGCAGGGAAAAGGCATACAGGCGCAGTATGTCCTGCATCACAATATTACTGGTTACTGCATGAGCACTGAGGTGCATGAGCGTGAGCATCAAAGTTATTATTATTATTGTTACTATTTATTATTATGATTATGATTATGATTATGATTATGATTATGATTATGATTATGATTATGATTATGATTATGATTATGATTATGATTATGATTGTGATTATGATTATGATTATTATTCATGAGCATTGGGACAGTGCATATAGAGCAGAAGGTAAAGGCTGCTTATGATCTCAAAAGAGACCTTCTGTTTTGAGGCTGAAAACAGAGCACCTTGACACTTACAGCATGTGAGTGCATATTCCAAATGGTAAAGGCAACTCACAGTTTCAAAGGAGACCTTGGCTTGCATGGCTGAGACAGGGACGATGAGCTGGCGCAGCATGCTGCCCATGGTGGTGTCCAGCTTCACCCTGACTACCATCGCCAGCACCTCATCTTCAGCATCCTCTGTGTTCCACACCTTCACATCAGGCAGGCTTGTGGTTGATATAGATGTTGATCTGAGACAACATGGGGTTTTGTTCAGATACCAATGAGACTTGTCTTTCAAGACTGGAAAGCTGTTGTTACCAATGACCTTTCTACCATTATAGGCATCATCCAGTGTGAACCCATAGCAGGTGTCACGCAATATACAGTTCACAACACTCCAACATCTTGCTCTTTCTTGTTTCAAGTGATTGCCAAGAATGAACCTGAGCAGCACCAAGTACAATGGAAACAAGACCTCATGTGAAGGCAGTATACAGCCCAGGGATGGCAGGGATGGCATTGTCACCCAATTGCGTGATTTTGCAAACTTAGCCAGAACCTCTAAAGCAGAGCAGTGGCCGAAGCCGATTTTGCATGAACCCAACTCAGAACTCAGCCACTTGTTACGGTAATGGGCAGTATGTGCAGTACCTGTCTGACAATGGGCAGTATGAGCAGTACCTGTCTGACAATGGGCAGTATGTGCAGTACCTGTCTGACAATGGTTCCAGCGAACACGGTACACTCGTGGTGGGCATCAGGGTGATATGGCAGGTCCTTGTCACCAATGTAGCTGGATTTGCGCACCTGTGCTGCCTGCGCACACACGCACGCACACTCAGTGGGTGGGTGGGAGGCAGGTTAAGCTAGGCTGAATGCCATGCAGAAGGCTATGGTGAAAGAAGAGGTGCATCCATCCATCCATCAATTCACATCCTCTCAAGTGCACATGCATCCTAGCGTGACAGTACACATGATGTATATGAGTGGAATGCGACTTTGCGCCAGCTCATTGGCAAACCGCCAGGATCATGAAGGGAGCCGAGCACCCAGGCAGCACGAGAACTTTGACAGCAGACATTCATGCACAACACAAGCACACACAAGGCATGAAATTCAAGAGGTGAAACTCAAGCGTACACAAGATCCAATCATGCATGAAGTGACAAGATGCATGATGAAGTGTGACAAGAAGTGCAGGAGTCATGAAACACAAGAGTAAAATGCATGTTGCATGACAAGAACACCAGGTGTACTGAAGCACAAGACGCAAATGCATGAAGCCCAAAAAGAAGAGGGTGCCATGAAGCACAGGAAGAAGATGCATGCAGCATGACAAGAAGAGCAGGTGCCATGAAGCACAGGAAGAAGATGCATGCAGCATGACAAGAAGAGCAGGATCATGAAGCACAGGAAGAAGATGCATGCAGCATGATAGGGAGCAGACATGTGCTGAAGCCAGAAGCAGAGCACCTCGCCAGACAGCATAGACTCCTCCACAAGACAGCTGCCACGCAGCATCACCATGTCACATGCAGCTTTGCCCTTCTGAAGAACAACCACATCCCCAGGCACCAGTCTGTGGGAGGGGCAAGCCCTTACCCACCCCTGTTGAACGATAGGCACAACGTTCCGCTGATTCACCAGATTCACCAGCTTTGCATGCTGCTCCCTCAACGTCATACTCAGTATTGTCACAGCAAAGAACGAAAGACTGATGATGACGGCGGTATAGGCGTAATACGCGCTGTACCACAGGTACGCCAGCTCAAGGGTCTGCAGTCAACAACAGCAGCCTGTCAACATGCAGTTTGGCCAAAGCTATTGTACTTTAGAGTGTACAACCTTTGCAGGAGTGGTTGGTCATTGATGTCAATGATTGATGGCAATTCCTGCATGTTGTGGCTTGAGCAGGAGCACAATGCACTGTACCACCAGTGTCTGCATGCGCACCTATCACGGACAGACAAAGGGAGACTGATGGTCGCAATGAGCTCAGATGATGTTGACCTCACAATACCAGCACCATGTTGACGGCTTTACTAGTGTTGCTACATACAGGCATCACGATAGACAAAAATTCGATCATGCTGGGTGACACCGACTTAATCAAGCAGAGATGCAGTCAGGTTTTGCCTAGCACCAGATGCAGTTACACTGCTCAGCAGGCAACATCTGGGCAAACGGTTTGCACAATTGACAACTGGCCTCTGCCTAGCATGCGCAGAAGCGGCCATCTAGTCCTTTTTGGGAGGAAAGCATACCCACACATCGAAAAGTTACGTGGAAATCAGACCGACCTGACATGTGTGAACACCAAAGAGGGCAGGCAGTACATTGCAGGATGTGTTGCAGATCAGTGGTTCTTTCACCTGAATGCCAAAGATAGCTGGCAGGGCATGCTGGGTAGCAGCACCAAAAAGTTGACTCTGTCGGAAGAGCCACTTCTTGTTGCCATACAGCTCCACCATGTTTATGCGGCTGTGCACATGCGGCATGTTGAACTGCTCCCAGCCCTCGCCTGCATGCATTCTTGGACTTGCATGAGCTTGTTTTATATTTCCTCCCTGCTTCTTCTGAAATGATGAACAGTCTGGTTTTTGATTTGTAACACCATGTTTTTTGCTTTGTTGTACCTTCTGATCTGTTATCTTTGTGTTCATGACTTTGGTTTTGGTCTGTAAAGGGATACCAAATATGATATGCATAGCACAGCTTTTAGTGCCAGTCGCAGATTGCAATCTGAAGACACAGAAACACAAGTACAAGAGCGGCTGTCTTGTCAAGCCTTAAGTACAGACATGTGAGTGTGTGTGTTGCACCTGTGCAGGGATGCCTAATGTATCTTCAGCATACAGATCACATGCAAAGATAGAGATGTTTGTGCATCTGAGCGACTGTGTGAACAAGTGGCTGGTGCCCATGACTTGCATCTGATGTCCTTCTGGCATACTGTATGTCATCAAAACTGCATGACATCGCCTGTAGAAGTGCAAATGACAGCCATGCTTGATCACTTCCAGGTTGTACCTCAAACAATGCACAGATCTGACTCCTTTGTGTTAGGATGTAAGTGCAAGGTACCTTGACTAATGGCCTGTGAGGCATGAAACTGCAATGTACCTTGACTGATGGCCTGTAAGGCATGTGACTGCAATGTACCTTGACTAATGGCCTGTAAGGCATGTGACTGCAATGTACCTTGACTAATGGCCTGTAAAGCTTCCAGGGCATCGCACAGCAGCATGAGAATCTGCGCCGGCATGGCAGGCACAGCTTCAAAGCTGTTGTGCTCTGGGCAGTACGCGTACTGCCTCAGAAACAGCTTGAAGACACGCAGCTTGCAGCGACCAGTGCCGGGCGCCATATGCTTCTGCAACAGCACCAATGTCTGTTGAGAATTGCAGGCTTGTTCTGTGTCACAATGACCTTGTTGAATACAATGAGATGTGCTTGTGACAGCAGCTTGACACTGTCACTGTGTGTGCGTCTGCATCCTGCGCAGCAGCAGGGCCTGGTTTTGATGTGGGTGCCGGCAGCGGCAACAGAAAGACAGGTCTGCAAATGAGTGTAGGGAGCAATAAAGGCCATGCAATAAAGGTCATGCAACAAAGGCCATGCAATAACGGCCATGCAGTAAAGTTGTAGTGAAAACTGTGTCCAGGCGACCTTTGCGCACCACCAGTAGCAAGCTTGGTGTCATCGAGGAGGTGAGTAGCATTTCTTGCATATGCTTGAGCTAGGTCTATCAGAAGCTGGTAGCAACTGCGACATGCTGCAGGCAGCCAGGCCTTCAGCAGTGTGGAGAGTTTGCCCCAGAAGGTATGCAAACACGTATTGTTTCTACACTTCGTAACATCTGTATAAAGAGCCAAAAGAACACAGAACAAAGAGACTTTTGTGTTTAGGGGCTTACATCTGTGCCATGCAAGCCAGTGTACGCTGCCGACATGGTGTACCTCTTCACCCTCACCAGACGTGTCCGGCCATCAATAAGCTGCATTGGCATGCAGACACTGTTTCAAGAACAGGAAAAAACGGGGAAAAAGGAAAAACTATGCCTTTCGGCGTCAATTTATTGAGAAAGTCAAGTGTTATGACGGGCCGCCCAGGTCTGTTTCAAGAACAGAAAAGTAAAGTTTTTGCGTTTCAGCGTTCATAACAGGAGAGCCTTCCAAGGCAGCAGCGCAGAGATTGTTTCAAGTTGGCATGACACTTGGGTGGAGATGGTAGAAAGGGCAGGATGGGTGGATGCTGACGGTCCAAGAGACATCAAGGAGAGAAACTCTCAGGTTTGGCGACACTGTTGCTATGCATCTTCCAGTCAGCTTGCTCTGTGATTTACTTTGCTGAGATGCATGAGTCATGATCTCAGGTGTGAGGCTTGCAAGCACATCATTCAATCAGATAACCAATTGAGCAATCAGTCAATTTGCATTTCCTGTTTTGAGGACTCATCAGGGGAATCGACAGACAGCAGCTGGGTAATCAACATACACTAAGCACACAATATTCAAGGTACTCATAAGCAAAAGCAGGACTACTTTGGGAAGGTTGACGTTGTGTGTGGCACCTTAAAAGTGGTACAACAGTCTGCTTGTGCAAATTTTCATGCACAACAGCATGAATCCCACAGATGGTTGAGCAGGCACTGTGACTGATGGCTTACCCTGACTAGAACAATGCTGGCATCATGCAAAGGGCATCTGCTCAGAAAGTGGGCAGCCCTCCAGGGTGCAGGGGCTACTTGCAGGGCGATTGCAAACAGCCCACCAGTAAGGATGGTCAGCATGATGTACAACAACCGACCAAGGCTGCGCCTGTGGTAACCAGTGCATTCTTGCACGACCTGTAACAAGGCCATGGAGAGTTAGTGTAGTTGGAGGAGCGGCCTTGATGCATCTGACAAGATCAGCAGATTATGAGAAACAGTCTTTGGGTCATGATACCATGTGCCACAGTCATGAGCATCAAGCTGCATCAAGAGTGTCTGTAGCTATTCTGAAACTGCTATTGTGCAAATACCTTTTCTGCATGCTGAGCAGCTTCGCGCAGAGCTGCAGTGGGCTGCTGTGGCGTGACACGTCTGTTTGCTGGACTATGTTGATTGCGCAAGGGATGCCCTGTCTGCTGGGAGACACTTTTGTGCATCAGGGTTTCGAGCTAAGACTTCATTTCAAAGTTGTCTCACAGCTGCAGTGTCTCCACCTGCACACTGGAAGCTCTTGTGTGGGCTTTCAGTGAGCAGGCTTCTTCGCTAATTCATAGCTATGTCGTGAACTACACTCAGCTGGGACAATATGCTCTGGAGCTCGCAGAATGCGACGTGCTTGAACAGCCATTTGTCAGTTGATGCCAGTCAAGGCGTCCTGAAAGCTGACTAAAGAGGCCCTGACGAATGTGTGAATAGGTTTTGAACCCGTACGACGATGGGCAACGTGAAACCCTTTGCTCGAGAATCTGCACGCGTTTGTGTTCGGCGATGGAAGGTCTACCTGTAAACGAGATCTACTCATCGTGAAATTTTGTCATAAAGTGACTGATCCTAGCACCATAAGTTCAGATTCCCGCTACACAAACGGTGACAAACCCAGAATATTCCCTGCAGTGCAACGGCCTGCTCCTTCATGAGAATGACGAGACAGCCATTAAGGCGCGGACAACACACACACACACACACACACACACACACACACACACACACACACACACACACACACACACACACACACACACACACACACACACACACAGCTGCACAACCAGATGTGGAACTGATCATCGGATTCATACCACTAAGAAACCAGATGTGGACACTAACAACAAGATTCTAGTAGAAATTCGCACACCGTGTACATGTTTCACTGATCCTTGTCACTGTGCGCAGTGACACCTTTCTGCTTAAATAAGAGGTACCAAGCACTTGGCTACAAAGTTAATGTCAAATGATCACATTATTTATGTACCTTTGTGTGCAGCACTGTGTAGGTTGCAGCCTACATTTGTTACTACCATGTGCTGGCAACAAGCAGTTACATGCAACAAATTATCAGCAGCCATAGCCAGGCCCTGTAGGACAATGAAAGTATTACTAGCAAAACACAGCAAATGCATTTAGGTCTGCTTGACGGAGCGTCATGCTCACTGCATATGCATACTTTACACTGTGTTTCATAGCTTCAAGCTTGCTTAAGCAAACCCTTCACATGGCTTGTGATGTTTGGCAATGGCCATGGCCGCTGGATATGCTCCTTGAATGGAAAAAGCATGCAAAACACCTTGTATATGCACACAAGCTAAGCTGCAGACGCTTGTTCTCACTTCATTTCAGAGCCAATATTTGTGACCAAGGCACTTCAAGCTTGCCTAAGCAAACCCTTCACAACTCTTGATAAAAGCTACTGATTCGACATGTTTACTTTATTTAGTCAACAGTACTATGTAATGCGCACATAAGCTGCGGCTCTACATATGGTGAGGTCATTGGAAACAGACTCCAAGCCAAAACTCTGTAACATACGCAAATGGGCATATAATCTGTACTTGCCTGCTAACCTAATGATGTGTTGTAGGGCACATTCCCACATTACGCATTAGCTGCCCTATAGCTCATTGTACCCTGCTACAAGATGCAGGAACCCCTTCCGATCCCCCTGATCAGAAAACGAAAGAAAATGAAATGCTGCTGCCACCCTTTATTCAAAATCATTCATGCATTGGGCCTCACCAAACAAGACTCTCATACTCAGTGTATGAGATGCTTTCTATTCTGTCACCAAGGGCGACAGTTGGCCCCTCTGTCCATTCCACAGCTGAAGTGCTGTTCAAATGGTGCCACGTGATTTTGGAGGTGTGCACATCAGCAAAGGCAGAGTATTTGTCTCCGTCACCGTACAGGATTCGCAGCCGTCGGCCAGACAAGTGATAGCTCCCAACTGCAATGACATTCTGCACAGCCTCGTTGTGGAGGTAAAAGTCCTCATGGTTCAGCACTGGCTCTTTTGAGACGGCAGCAATGGTATAGACTCGCCTCGCTGGGTCGAACTGCAACTGCACCGCCCAATGTTTCGAACCCCCATGTTTCCTCCAGTTGTGATGAACTAGCACAAGCAGAGTCTGTGGGTATTGCACCCACAAGATTGGATGACCGCTGATCCTGACATCCCTCATCTCCAGCCCAGTCGCATCAGAAATCTGCTCTGCTGCGTAGTCTTTGAGGCAAGATGCGTATACCAAGGTAGCACCAGTCTCAGAGCTGGAATCTAGCCTGAAGATGGTCAGACAGGGCAGCAGTGTGTAGAAGATGTACAGATCGTTGCCATGCTCCATGACACCCCAGTTCTTATCACAGCAGGGAAACTCCCTCCTTGGCACCAGGGGCTGAGCAAACGCGACCAGGCTCTGCATCTCACGAGACTCAGAATCCACTCTGGCGAAACCAGTGCCTTGGAAGCGCATCTTGTGGGTGTCGCTCCTGCTCTCATGCGTGAGTGGCAGAGACCTGTCGAAGATCTCGATGGCGTAGGATAGATGCAGCTCGCCACGGAACAGAAAGGGCCTGCATCACAGACAGGGAAGCTGATTAGCGGAATAGACCTGTGGTTTCAAGCCAGGATGGCTGATGAGTCACAACTGGCTCCACACCCCAGACTGTAAGGTATCAAATGAAGTATGGCTGAAGCACAAGGCTCAAGGTGCTCATGTGTGCATTCTTACATGTAGCATGCAGGCTTCACACTGACTGAGAATACAGACACATGGCACATGACAATGCAGACATGTCTTGTCCGTTGTGCGCAGGAGTGGCCATTCACAGCTAAGGGCTGCAGGTCAGCCTTTTGTATACTTCTGTAACTTGAGTCATCGCAGGCATCAAAACGCATTCAAAGACAGCATGGTACTCAGTCCAGCACATTGCGCAACACCAGTGGGGTCAAATGGAACACCCAGTGGGGTGGGGTGGGGTCAACACCCTAGCTTGAGGGAGCAGAGAGGGTCGGGAAACTGGTTTTTGGGGTGCATGTGGAAGAAGTGGAATGTGGGAGGCAGGAGTGTGGACAAAAAGATGTACAACAGGGGGAAGAAATCATACGGTACCACTCTGTCCTACAAATGTTTCCCCTTTCATGTGATGGATTCTGAGAGAGGGCAACTCAGAAGAGGCCTGAGTTGGCAGCATCTGAACCTGAGGACAGCGCAAGACACAAGCATAACCCCCCCCCACCCCTCTGCGCCCCTCCACTCATGATCGGGATGGGGGGGGGGTGTGTTGGGGGGGTAATGCATGTGAGAAGGTCAGGTTTTGTATCTGAAAGAGGTGAAGCGCAGACCTCCCAAGGGATATGCCTCCAGTCGCTCCACAGTCGGGGGTTTTTTTAGGGGGGGGGGGGGGGGTGGGGGGGTAAAGCATGTGAGGAGGTCAGGAATTTTACCTGAAAGAGGTGAAGCGCAGGCCTCCCAAGGGATGTGCCTCCAGTCGCTCCACAGTTGTGGCCCAAGACTGAGGGTGGAAGGAGGTCATGACGGGGTGGGAGATGTTGTGGGGGTCAGGCTGCTCCCCACTGCCCATGCGGGCCATCAAAGGTGGGGTGAATGCCCTCTCCATCTGCAATATAAGAATCGTACATTGCATATTATCTTAAGATCATACCAATCTGTGCAGTTGTGAAGGGCCAGCAGCAGACAGCCTCAGAGCAATGACACCTTTGACTGTTCCACATTAGGTGGTCCAGACGTGAAGTGTCAGAGCAGCATTCCTGATGACCAAACATGCAACTGCTTGCTGTCTTTGAACAAGTGCAGCAGTCATGTGTGAGTCAGACTGAAGAAGAGTGTCACCTGCAGAGCGCAGTCTGACCCAAAGCAGCCTTGGTATGACATAACAATGACTACCCATCCATATGAGGGCAGGTGCACAGCTGCAGGGTTGACCAACCCTACAGGGTTCAGCATCAGGTTCAGCCAGGATTAGGGCTTTGTGCAAAGTTGCAACAGCTTCACATACAAAAAGGCTGCTTGTCAACAACAATATAAATGCACAACTTCTGAGTGCCAGCCAACAACCACTTTGATGCTGACAGCTGTAGAACCTGCAGATACTGCTCAGCACTGTCAGGAACCAACAGTTAGATGTTAGACACTGCTAAGACTCAAGCCTGAGCAGTTTGAACAAGCTTTGCACAGACACAGCAAGCGGCACCATTCATCAATTTGTACAACAGTGTTGAGTCATAGCACGACTCACCTCTGTCAAAGTCAGACCTATGCCAGTCGTCAATGTAAAAGTGCTTGGGCATGGTACGAGACTCCTTCTTACGCCGTAACTTGCGTCTGCTTGCGTGTTCAGGCTCGTCTGCACACGCTGGAGCCTTTTCCCACACAGGGTGGTGATGTCTGTCCGTGAAGTTGAGTGCAAACGCTGACCGGGACGCCTCAGTGGCCATGTCAAGAGCTACAATCTTGAGGAAGTCCTGAGGGTGGCCCGTGAGGAAATCATGGCGTGTGTCTGGGAAATGCCGGTGGTGGAATTCTTCCAGGTGTTCGAAAGACACGTTCTGCATTTCGCTTGTCAATGAGCTCTGCAGACAAAGGCAAGGCTCACTCAGCTTTATGCCACACTTCTGGACATTGCAACACTTCTCCAGAAAAGAAAAAGGAAAAGACTATGCCTTTCAGCATCAATTTCATGAGTATTATACTGGGCTGCCCAGAAACACAGTCATTTGTGGCTTGTGCAAGCCCACAGACAAGCATTCGGCATGCACACACGCTGGAAAGAGACCAAATTGCTGACAAGGGACCTCACCAGTCAGCAGCAAATGCTCACAGCTCAGCTCAGTACTTCAATGTTGCGGTGTATAAGCAACTCACATTGTGTTGCTGCTGACCTCATGTGTCAGCAAAACACACAGCAACAAGAAAAGAGCATGCGTCTCAAAGCTGACACGCAACCTCAGCAGTCAGCAGCAAATGCTATGAGCAGTACCACAAAGCTGCTATACATAAGCAACTCACGTTGTGTTGCTGCTGAGTTTAAAATGTCACAGAAGGAAAATGCATGCTTCTGAGAGTGTGTGCAAAAAGCTCACCCCAGTTTCAGCAGTGTACCAATACATGTGAGTTTCTGCAGGGATCTGAGGTCCTAGCTCAGTAAGATTGACCGCTAAGTTCTCCTGGTAACTCTGCAGGCAGCACCAGATAGTAATTTGCCAAATTTGTTGGTCCCAGGGATGTGTGTACGGCTGAGGTGCTGCAGTCATGAGTGAACATGCAGAATCCTGAGTCTTGAAGGTCTTAGGCATAGCAGCTTTTGTCTTAACTGTATATTGTCTGATGATGACGTATTGCATTGCCAATGCAGCACACAAAGGGCTGTCGATCTGAGGTGATACAACAGCAGTCATGTATGGACAGTTATTTGGTCCTGATTGAGTCCCACCTCAGCTGTCATCATGAGGCGGTCAGCTTGGTTTGGCATTGTGACCTCAAACTCTGGGATTTTGGCCAGGCGCTGAATTGTGTCACCGCCGGCCATGCGATCCACAAAGTCTGAACATGACACAATGAGTGGTATGTGTTTATTGCAATTTTACAGAAGCTGCAGGAAACCCAAGCTGCACAGGAGTGCTCCAACATGTTCAAGCTGTTCCACGCGGTGTTCAGCACTGTATGCAGCCAGTAGCCAGAACTAAACAGAAAGCAAATATGTTAACAATTGTGGACGTCACAAACCTGATAGAGAGACCAAATCGTCTGGCTCAGCCATGAAGACTGCCGGGATGTTGCTGACCTGAGCAGCATAGAACAGAGCAGCTTTGCCAGCAGAGCTGAGCCCTGCACAGTTTTGAAGCCTTTAGTGCTGCTGGTGGAGTGCTGAAGTGGTGTCAAGAAGCTTGAACTGCAGAATACAGTACTGCTGCTGGCAGGACCCTTACCAAACAGCCCCGCGGAGTAGCGACCGGGCAGGCTATTGATGAAGCGAGCTGCTGCAGCCATATCCTTGATCTGCGATGACCAGAATGACTCAGCATCTGAGTTTGCAGCAGCACGGCAGCGGACGAGCCCGGGTGTGCCAGCATTACCGTAGAAGTGCACCCAGGTCCAATTTCATAGCCGCAGCTTTCGCCCCGTCCAGCTATGTCAACGGATAGCGAGCTAATGTTGTGGTCAACAGCGAGCTGCAACTGCAGCTGTGGGTTCGGCCACATTTCCTTGTGTATGGTAAAAGCAGGAAAGAGGATCATAACAGCGTCCGAGCCGGTATCTCGAAAGTTGGCTGCCAACCATGTGCAGTCTGCGTTCTGAAATGCGACTTTATTGTACCCGTCCCAGAAAGGGTCACCAACAGGAGGAAACAGGCGCCGATCGCTCAAGAAACCTGGGGCAGCGTACGGACGAGCCCAGCAGTCCATTTTGCACAGCGCCATTGGAGTGACCATAATCAAAGTGCAGAAGACGTTGCGCCATAACAACAGCATTTTTGCAATCGTGGATGATCGCGCCATGTTTACAGCCGCAAGGCCGTTAAGCTGGTTTGAAACACAAACCATGCCGCATCGCATGTGGGTTCCATGTGCTGCTTAAAGACCGAAAAGATGCCTAGGAAACTGAAGTCAGATTTGTCAGCCCTGATCACAGGGGTCCTGAAGCTCAACGAAACAAGTCACGGGTCTCGTGCCGGCACGTTGCAAGAGCCTGCTCTGCAGGCTCACGTGCAGTTTCAGAAAACGCCAGTTCAAAAAGGTGATTGGTCTGTACCAACGAAAGTGGGCCACAAGTCCGAGTGAACACTTTGCCAATGCGTACAGCGCTTTGCCGAGTATCTCGTCAATCTAGTGGTATGAAGAGATGCGAATTTTTTTTACGCATGCATGTAGCTTGGCCTAAGACATGTCTTCTGTCAAATATGCACCCATTTTGAGCAAAAGTCATCTTCTCGTTGATCACATATCACAATGCAAAATGTGCAGCGGCCGACAAATCCCTCTATACATGCCTGCCTGGTCAAGACTGAAAGTAATGAAACTAGAACAACAAACAGTTACATGTAAGTCCCTACAAGGTGTATAGTACACACATGCATGTCGTACACACATGCATGTCCTCACATTTGTGTCAAGCTTGTACATAATATACTGTTTGTCAATGACTTGTCGGACTAGTTTTTTTGGCACAACCTAGTAGGTCGGCTGAACATGTAAATTCCTCCATAGAAAGTAAACTGTTCACCAGTAAGGAAAGTAAATTGTTCAGAAAACCTTTTGCGAAAACCTTTGTTGGGTCGAATTCGATCGGTGTGACTGAAGCTATCCCTCGAGAGACAATGCCGGTATGGTATGGCAACAGCTCGAACCTCTCGTTTGGTGTCCCGAAATTGCTGCTGCTCCTTAGGTACAACAAAGGGCTCCAGGGCAACCCAGCAAGGCTCTCTGAAGTGCAGGCGCTCGAGCGGCTGTAATACCTGCGTAGCTTTGATCTCACAGACGTCAAGCCTAGGCCCACTGGCCATATCGCATGTATAAGCACAACGTCCATCTGGATGGTCAAGATGCCGCAGGGCTGGACATGTTTGTTGGATCCGGTATCGACTATCTGTCGGAAGTCAACTTGGAAGATATGGAATTGGACTTGTTCAACCCCTCACCTTCTACACAACTAAATCCTGAGATGTTCATGAGTTACGCTCCTCTAGCAGCGTCCCTAGGTCCACCGGGAAGTGGCATGAGATTTGGCTCCGAGCCTTCCCCTCCTGCTGGTGATCACTTCACACAGAGAGCTTCCTGGGCTTCAGCAGGCGCAAGACAGCCAGGCAACTTCAGCCTAGGTGTGGGGTTGGCGTGCATATTCGATGTAGTGCTGCTTGACAAAGCTTGATGTCAAGCCATGCTAATAAGCTGACTGGTATTGTGCAGAAGGCACCAGCCAATGCACATCTCCCCAGCAGTCAAGAAATGCTTTATTGCCGCAAGTCAGTGCAGCTTCTCAATTTCCCAACAGCAGTCCAGCCTGTTATGTGGGGGATGCATTGGAGGCCACCGAGGCAGGGCCAGGTACCTCCGAAACGATAGATGCCAAAGCAAAGCTGAGAGACAAGAATAAAAGAGCACAGAAACGCTTCAGGGAGCGTAAAAAGGCAAGTTTGTAGTCTTGTTGCAACTTGCCCTGTCTGCTTGCAACACTCCATCTCATGGACCCAAAATGCGCAACAAGCCCTACACCCTCACCCATACATGTGTTGGCTGCACACCCTCAGTCTGGGCACACTTCTTCATAGTATTCTCACTACAACAAGCACGGTGTGGCTGCTGCGTAGCTCCCCATGCTGTCACAGTTCCACACTGCTGTTCCACACATGACTCAGACAGATGCATCACCCAAGCATGGCAGGCAACCCTAACCAAGTCCTTCTTGTGTCTTGACCACCAACTTGAATAAGAGTTACAACAGCCTTATGGTCATGTCCAAAGCTGTCATGTGCCTTTGCAGGAAAAGGCTCAAGAGACAGAGAAATACATGTCAGACCTGACAGCTGAAATGGATAAAGTCAGGCTGGAGAAGAGCAAGCTAGAGGAACGGAACCAGCTCCTAGAGACAGTGTTGTCCTTGAGCAAACAAGACAGGCCACTGCCTACCAAGGGGATTCTTCAGCTGGTATCACCTCACCCTCTCTGTAGCACAATTTCAAGCCTCGTTGTACATGAGCTGGAAAGCGTTATTATCATTGTTACTATGATTATCATTGTACTGATATGCTAGGGCAGCCTGGTATAGTACTTGGCTTCTCAATGAATTGACGCCAAAAGGCGCAGTCTTTTCTTCTCTGCTGCTGTGCTGACCTCCTGCCTCTAAGCATACACAGGGCCCCTTATCCGGACACCCCTTTGGACTGGGAAAGTCATGTTCATGTGCCTTTGCCTTGGTTCAAGTAACACCGTTTCATCTCATGCCCTGCTGCACAGCACAAACACAGCACTTTCAGTCAACAAGCATGAGACTGGGTGTCATTGCATTCTGATCAGTGTACAGCACACTGTCTCCATGTGCTCCCTGGGCAGCCCAGTACAACACTTGGCTTCTTGTTAAGTTCACGCCGAAAGGCATAGTCTTTTCTTTTCTCTCCATTTGCTCTCCATCTTTGCAGAGTCCAGACACCTTGAAAACCATTTCCGCCCCTTTTGGGGCAAAGCTGGAAGTCCTTTCACCAGATGAGACCCTGCCTGTATCAGTGCTACGGACAGAGCCCAAGAGCATGACAGTGCGAGAGCTGAAGAGCATGTCCTTGGAGCAGCATGTTTGTCATATGGAAGGTGACACCATCGCCCGCATCTTTAGGGTTCAGGGTCAAACTCTCAAGCATAACTCTAAACGCTAACCCCACGTGCGGGATTTGAAGAGCATGTCCTTGGAGCAGCATGTTGTCATATGGAAGGTGACACCATTATATGCAGGAAGAAAAGGAAAAGTTTCCGCTTTTCAGCAATCATAACGGAACAGGAGCAATCATAACGGAACAGGAGCAATCATAACGGAACAGGAGCAATCATAACGGAAGAAAAAGAAACCTTTAAGCTTTCAAGCAGTCATAACGGGAGCCTCCAGAGGCAGCAGCCCGGAGCTAACGTCTGCATCTTCAATGTGTTGTTTCAAATGACAAATTTGCCCAAAGCCGTCTCAGCAGCCCCAAAGAATTGACTGTCTCATATGAGCATATTGTTGCTGCCTTGTTTCGCATGCATTGCAAGCAGTGAGCATGTATATGCGGTGTACTGCGTGCCTTGGGCCTTGATCCTGATGTACAACTGGATTCACATGTCAGCACAATTGTTATTCTGTGACAATACTGTCCATATGCCATTGGCACTGTCATACTGCTGTTTTGATCAGTGTCAGCATGCATGCCTTGTTATCATGCTGTGCAACATGGTGTTTCTGCGGGTCATGCTGGCTACGCCTGCTGCCAATGAAGAAGCTGAGAAGACAGCATCAGCAGCAACCTGCCTGTGCATTAGTCTTCACTGTGCATGCTGCCACACACTCCCTCACAAAGGCCATGCATCAGGCAACATATAGCGGTCAGTGGGTGCCCCTTGAGTGCAACTAGTGTCTCATGTTAGTGCATGTTGGCTCACAGGACTAGGGTTTAGGCACGCCTAGTAGGTACCTGGCAACAACGATTAGCTGGAATGCCTGTAAATCATTATGATTATTATTATATAGCGGTCAGTGACCTTGCACACAGTCAGACGTTGGCTAGCTGACAGCATGCATGATGCCAGGCTTGGCTGGTACCCCAACCTGTGTCAGATTTGTTTGCCTTGTGAGCCTGGGCAGCCTGGTATAATACTTGGCTTTTCATTAAATTGTCGTCGAAAGGCGTAGTCTTTCCTGTTCTTTGCCTTGCCTTGTGGGTTTGGCCACTGAGATGGTGGTGCTGTCATGCAGGATTATGTGAGCAAGCTGGCGGTGTTGCTGGTGAATGCCAAGGGTGATCCAGATTCCCCGGCAGGGGCTGAAGTTCAGGTGAGCAAATTGCCGATTGCGAAGCTGCATGATGCATACAGAGCATCATGGCTCCTATACCTAGACGATACAACTCAAGGGGCCGTTATGTTATCTGTCGTACCCTAGGTGCATGCATTGGGTCATTGGTTTTCCTCAGGAGTCGCTGCGACAAGCGCCAGGCGGGCTGGCGCAGCTTATGCAATGCGTTGCTATGCTGATGTGGCTGCATTGTCCACATAGGGTAGGAGTGTGTTCTGATATAGAAACGCCCTGGTCACAAGGCTGCATTCAATACAGAAACGCCCTAGTCACAAAGCTGCGGTCAATATAGAAATGCCCTAATTGCATGGTTGCATGCATTATAGAAATGCCCTAGTCACAAGGCTGCATTTGACCAGCCATTGGCACAAACCCAAGCACCCTGCATGCAGAGCACACTGCAAGAGGCCATCACCATGTGCTCTTGCAAGGCCATGCATGACCCATACCGGAGGATTGCAAGGCTGCATTTCACCAGTCATTGCCTCAAAAACCAATGCCTTGTTTGCAGAGCACACTGCAAGAGGCCATCACAATGTGCTCCTGCAAGGCCATGCATGACCCCTATGAGCTGCAGCACTTCTTCATGGCACGCATGGAGGAGGGCAGGCGCATCAGCAAGCAGAAGAAGCCTCTGCCTGAAGCCATGGCAGAAATGATGGCCAACGTCCTGGTATGGCTCTGCCAATGCTGCATGGCATGACCTCAGGGCTCTTTGCATAATAATGATGATCATAATAATAATAATAATAATAATACTAATAACAAAATTGATAATAACGAATACCATCATTAATAATAACAATGATGATAATAACAACAACAGCAACAGTAACAACAATAATAATAATAATAATAATAATAATAATAATAATTGTATTGATGATAACAATAATAAACAATGATAATTATAGTAAACAATAATAGTAAACAATAATAGTAATAATAGTAATAATAATAATAGTAATGGTGATAATGGTAATAACAGTAAAGTGCTTTCTAGCTCATGATGAGCCAGGTTCATGCAGTACAAGTCTTGTCTCTCCAGAGCAGCCTGTCTTATGCATGATCCCAAAGCATCATCCTGGAGCAACGCATGATCCTCAGCCACAGGCCATGCCACATCTCATGTGTGGTGGCCTATGCATGGCTCACACAATGCTGCAATACACGACCCTGGAGCATAAATCTTGCATGAATCTCAGCTCAAACTCAAGACAGAACCTGAAGCCAATGTCCTGGTATGAGCAACAGGACATGTTGCAAAATGTGGCCTGATGGTATGTTTGCCATCAAACATCTGGTACAGCTGTTGTGGTGACAGTTGCAAGTCAGCTTCACATTCAGGAACGGCGTTGTCATATGGAAATAATATATGGAAACTATCCATATGGAAAATGGAAAACAACATTCCAATATGAAAAATATCATTGTGCCATGCTATGACTGCTACTACTGGGTGATTCAACTTGAAAAGGATGATGTTTGCAGCCTTGTAGTCAAGCGAACTCCTTACAAATGGTCCGGATAACTGGGCAATCACTGTCAGGTCCTGGAGCAAGTCAGTCTAAATGGTGCACATACCAAGTTGATTATGCAAGCAGGTGCTGAGGGTCTACAATGCAAGAAGTTAATCAAGGAATGCAGGAAAAGCTAATCTGCAATGGACATACATTAACCTACAACCATCAGTGTGTGGCCAAATGTGAGTGCAACCTCAAAGCTTGCATATACACCCTAAATAATTTGCATACAGCCCAAACCCCCCAATGCCTGATACTGCTTGCCCTCACACACACCAATACCGTTGAACGTCACAAGTGCTGAAGCCATTCATCAAGCCACATGGCTTTTGTTGCTGAAGCAGGATGTGCAACGCCCACTCAAATGCACCCATGCCTTTATGCACAATGCTGGTCCATACCATCCATCATGCCTCATAGATGCCTCTGCAAATGTGCATTCAATTAAACAATCTGTCCCAATTTGTGGACAGATTGAGCTGAGCAGTTGACTCGTTACTGATCGTATCCAGACATGCAAGCCACAACATCTACCATCAAAAGCAACGAGGGCGTATAGCAATGACATCTTCTCACCTACTGATCCGCACTCTCCTTGCCAGTCGCAGGACATCCACAAGACGGTAGTAGCTGTTTGGACAGCCTGTGTGTCCATGCTTGTGGTGACAGCAAAACTGCGCAAGGTCCTGCACTCAGTAGCTCTAAAGTGACCTCGGTAGGAGCCAGCACAGCGCTGCATAGCAGGCGTGCATAAAAAGAACAGCAAGCTGAGTAATGTTCCTGTATAGCTTATTGAGCTTGTCACATGGAAGCGCTTGGTTGCTGTCACCCCACTCACAAAACTATGTTGAGCAGTCCTCGCCTCACCATGAGAGAGGTCGTGGACTCTTGGCACATAATCAGCAGCTGGCGGTGCAAACTCCTAGCAGGGACACACCTCAGTGAGCTTCTGCTATGGCTGCTGAGCACAGGCATAAAAACTAACCGTAAGCTGCATCTGTGATAGTAGCTGGGACAAAGGCACTGTGCCTTCCATGTTGTATTCCAGTCAGACATGATACATGCAGCTGTAGTCGCCGAATGGTTCCTCCTTCATCTCACTCTCCAACACCTGCAGCAAGTGGTACAGTGGAGCTTTGACTGGTGAGGGTAAAGCTGAGCACAGACCATAAGGTCCGCTTACCTGATCCAAGATCGTCGTGGTCTGCTGTAGATCCACAGCGTTTATTTCCTTCAGCTTCTTCACAACCGGCAGGTAGTTGCTGATCAGAGCAGCCCTATTCCCAGCTGGTGACCACTGGAATGTATTCGCCAGTAATTCGGTAGGCAAAGACTCAAGAGAGAACGCGGAGTCTGCCATAGTCTGCAGGCGAGATCAAGGTCTCCAGCTTTGGGCTTGGTAGCCAAGGCAGTGACCTGTCAGCTTACCTTGTCAAAGTTGAAGCCTTTGCTTGCGTTCAAATGTTTTGCTGACCCGTTTCATGCAACGCGATGTTGTGGTCACGCTCGACATGCAGCCACGGAGTGATGAGAGTCAGAGACTTTCACCGTTTTATCTTCTACCAGACGAGGTGAAAGAAAGACAAAGCACTTGCAAAATTGCATGTGATCATGCTGTGCAATAGGGACCTCATGGTGTGAGTGATCACGCAAAATTGCTCCTCGAAAAAGGAGCAAAATGCTGCCTAGGTGGCTGAATGGCCAGACATTCAGAAAGCATGTGTAATATATATGTAAAAGCTACGCCGCGCGGTAGAACGCCAGCTATACTATGTGCACACCCTATTAGCCCGTGCAACACATGCATAATCTCCAGTAAACGGCTAACTATTATAATACTTGACAAGTAATGAGAACTGCAAGGAAGCACTGCCTCAATGCTTGCAAGGACTGCCCAATTGATTGCAAGCAAGTGACTACCGTTATAGAGCCAGAGAAGTTCTCAGCACCATGCCCACCACAGAAAGCATCAGTAAGATTATCGAGCAAAATGGTGTTGAAAAACCGTTGAGAAACCCAAAAAACGTCGGGAAGACATAATTCAAGGAAATGCTACTGTATCTGACTGCTCACGCAAACTCTTAAACATGAGCCATTGACAGTGCAGTTTGACTCCATCAGCGGACAGTCATTTGCTAGTACGCAAAGATTTCAAGCAGAAACTCTGACTGGGCGCATGTCAATAGCCAGCGCAATAGCTGGCCGCTGAGCGGACAAAGCGTCCAGTAACTGTGCAAGAATGGCTTGGCTGGCAGCATCTGCAGGCCTACAGCTTATAAAGTCAATTTGTGTCAGATGGACAAGGTGAACCAGTCCTAGCATACTGTCTCTAGCGTCAATGATAGATTCACAAAACCTGAGTGTTTTCAAAGCCGGTAGAGACGACCAATCGGTGGCAAATCCCCATTGGAGTTAATGCAATCAAAAGAAGTGCCAAGCTTCACTCTAGTAAGCCTGAACAACCGACTCACATCTGCACTAATAAGGCATGACCTGTCATTGTCCAAAACTAGCAGTTGCAATGCTTGCAAGCGGTAGATCCTGTTTATGTCTATCTGTTCTCGTCCATGAAGCCCTATGTCGAGCTCTATTTGGGTCAAAAGAGTCAGTGTTGTCATTGCTGCAGGGAAATATGTTGTGTCAAATTGGACGTCGCTTCGGAAAAGCAATGCTTGAGCTTCGTCCCTGGCGCCCACTATGCAATCATCACAATAAAGACTTTCCAAGGCTTTGCAGGCTACTAGGCCTTCGCTGTCTAAACCATACAAAGCAGAACTGGTGAGGTCCAGGTGACGAAGTGTGGACAAGCAGCTGTAGGAGGGATTCTCCACACGTCCCACAACTGTGTCCTCAAGTGTAAGTGAAGTCAAGTGTGGCAGAAGGTGCAAGCCTGTGAACAAGCCTGGACCTTGCAGGCACAGATCTGTTAGGCTTGGCAAAGCTTGCAATGGCATCAGATCAAGCACGTCGCCACGGGCAGAGTTGAATCCACAGCGGGTGAGAGACGAGAAGGATGGCAGCAAGCTTCGTACAGTCCCTGATAAACTTGGGGCCCAGAGAGAGAGAGAGAGCACAGGCGTTCTGGCAGCAACTAATACTGCCAAAACAACGTCTTGACAACTAGAGCTTTCTCTTGCGAAGACGACCTTTTCGATCGAGCCTGCATGCTTATGTGTCCAGTGCAGTAAGGTACTGAGATGCTGTAATGGCAGTGGTCCGCAGACCAGCAAGCTCTGATTCAGGAGGGGATACTGACGAAATGTCTGGCTAAATCTCCTGGACACCAGCCGAAGGCGTTGGAAAGATGCGTATTCTGAACGTAGGGCCTCGCCCCAGTTCACAAGCAGTGTGGTGGTTGGTAGTGACCAATGAAATATGTTGGCCAATATATGAGTAGGCAAAGACTCAAAAGAGTAGGGTGACTCTGCCATTATCTGCAGGTATCCGGCGTTGTGCTTAGTAGCCAAGGCAGTGACTTGTCAGCTTATCACGTCTGATTTGAAGCCTTTGCTTGCGTTCAAAAGCTTTGCGGACCTGATCAATGCAACGTGTTGCTGTCAACGCGCAACATAGCCCAGATCTACAGAGAATTTCACCGTTTCATCTTCTGTCACAGAGAGGCTTCAGATGGTCAAATATAGAACAAGTCAATCCCGGTTGCAACAGACTTGGTGTTACGCAAAGAAAGGCCACATGGTGTCAGTGATCGTGCAAACTTGCGTTCAAAAGAAGCTTTCTGCTGCCTAGTTGGTTAGATGCCCAGCCGGCCATCCAGAATGTCTACAGGTATCAAAAAATTGTACATCAATGTGCAATCTACCACCAAAAAAACTCAAGTTCCCCTAACCCACACCAGTGGTGATCGCCCCTACACTATGACATACGCACATTGTGCACACTCTATAATAATTAGCCCGCGCAACATGCTGTTGCAACAATTGTCCGAGCTTTCCTGAAGAGTGCAGTTTCGGGAACTGATCATCGGATTCATACCATTAAGAAAACTGCCTTGTGCAGTTTGTTGGTATGAATGGTGCGGTTTGTTTTAGCAATGATGCATGACAATTCAACAATTCTAGACAATCATTGGACAGCTGGCATCAACATATTATATACCTCCTTTGGCTTCCGAATCACTGCCCGGCAGCGACAACAAACATACCCCAAAATCCAGCCCGAAACTGCGATTATTGCACTCCTCCAATATGACGTCTAACAACGGACAGCAGCAGAACATGAACCAACAAGATCCTCGCTTCCAAACATTCGTCGCAGCGTTTGTGCCCCTGCAGAAGTTGTTGAACAATAACGCGATCAGCATAAACAGTTACAAAGCCATCTGCGCACTCCTGGAGCAGGAGCTGGACAATCGCCCACTTCAGTCTGAGCAGGACGTGATCAGCACAATACAGTCACGAGCGCAGGCACAGGTGCCGCCAAGTCCGCCTCCGGGCGTCATGCAGGAACAGTCCAACAACTCAACCCAGACCAAGAGCAGAGGCTTGTCCGATGATGCAGGATCCGGTACCGTCTCCAGGGGGTACGTCCGTTTTAGCCCATTTTTGCGCCTCGCGCCTTGAGGCTTTACCGTACTAAAAGCAGAGCTCGCGCAGACTCCTGAATATAGATTGTCTAGCTTGACGAAGGTCAAAGCCGCCCTCAAGCTGCTTCACGGTTTGCAGATTTGGCTTTGGTCATCATCACCAACAGAACCAGAACCAAGGGTACTATGGCAATCAAGGGTATTATGGTGGGCAGCAGTCTGGTCAAGGCTACCCGCAGCAAGGGTATCAGCAGGGCTACCAGCAACAGGGCTACCCCCAGCAGGGCTATCAGCAGCAGCAAGGGTATCCCCAGCAGGGCTATCAGGCAAGTTGTGGCCCTGCCCTGAGTGGCGCCAGTCATGCAAGATCTGACATATGCAGAGTTGACTTGCGTTCAGATGTGGATGTGTAAATGTTTTGGCTGCCTTGTCTTCAGCTGCATCAATTTGATTGCATAGTGTTGTGCTCATGCTAGATGCAGTAATTTGCATGAAAGCGTATCTGCCTTTCTTGTTTTTAACAGCTGTATGAAGGCTTTGAACACAAATATGTTTTTCCTGAATCAGCGAGTTTGAATGCTTGCGTTGTGGTATTGCAACAAGCAAACTGACATTGTATTTCTGTTTGCAGCAACAACAGCAGATGATTCCTGCCCCTTACATGTCCTCCACGCCGATACTAGGTACACTTTCTTTTGGGATTTTCGGTTGTAATCTTGCTTGTACAAAGACTTGTCTAGCTACCTCCATTGAGATGGCTTGTTGCTCACTCATGATGGCTTGCCCTTGCTGCAAATGCTTTGCTGTAACTCCATGCATGTGTCAAGCACCGTGCTGATGGCTTCAATGTTTGGTCCACACATGACCTACAACTGCAGCAACACAGAGTATGTGCAGCATGTGACCATTGCTAGCTTTAGCACTGCCTGTTGTGCTAATCTATGGCCTTACACATCATCAATCATGATTGGCACCTACATTGTGATGCAGACAAGACTTGTCCCGCACGCACCTAGCTCATTATGAGCTGGAAAGCGCTTTTACTCTCATTATCATTGTGATGCAGGCGGTGTCAGCTCAGCAGCTCCCATGCAAGGACCAGCAATGAACAACTTTGCCGGGAGGATGGGCAACATATTGGTGGGGAGCATGGCAGGAGGATTTGGAGCCACTCTTGGCAGTGATGCAGCCAACTCCCTGTGGCATGACTTCTTCTAAAACCACAACTCTCATGGACGTACGACAAGCTAGCTTGTGAAAGAATGTGAGCTTATTAGCCAGCACTGCTGTGATGGCAGAATCCACGTTTCTCAGTGCTGGCACCTCCACCAAGCTGACGATGATAGCAAATATGTAACTTACAGATGGATGGGGTGTTCAAACTCCGTCACCAGTACTGAAAAACCTCAGGCCCCCATGTGTGTATATGGGTGCAGACCTAGTACTGCTAGTTGCAGACTAGTCACCTGACCAGTTGAGAGGACCACAGGAAGTATCCACCTCAGAAGGGCCTCACAGCATGTTGTACACATATGTAATGCATTACTGTGCTCTTGTTGCAAACGCCATGCTGCACATCATCGGACGCCAGCTACCATGCGGCATTGAGCTACGAGGAAGAAGTACGAGCTACGAGAGGGTTGAGTTTTTGTAATATACTGCCTATACTGTAGTGAATATGTTTGGCAAATTTGTCATGCAATGATCCATGCATTTTACTAAGCTATGCAAATTAGAGGCAAAATGTCAGGCAAAACGCCAGCCTAAGTCGTTGGTCTAATTCAACAACGTAGCGTTACTAGTCGCCAAATTTTGTTTTGCCAACAAAGTCCTGCGATGTTTCACAGCGGCAGAGCGAAACAAACAGCACGCAAGTCAACTGGTGGATCTGTCGGAACATACTCTATGGCAGGCCAGCGGAGAGAAGACAACGACGAGGATCTGGAGGACCAGGACGAGGATGAACTGGATCAAGAGGTGTTGTCAGCAGCTGTATTTGCGCTCTTCTTATGTAGCACTGTACTCAATACAGTGCAGGGTGTGTGCCATGCAACCATGCTTGCCAAATTTGACACTCATTGTCCAGCTCACTTCACCCACTTGGGATCTCATGTGCTGTGTGTGCAGCAAGCCTAAAAGTCTGAGTCGCTGCAACGAAAATCCGTGAATGTTGTGAGCTACTTGTAGGCAGATGATGATAGCATGGCTTCTGAAAATGACCGGTTGCAAAGCTTGCGGCAGAAGCTGGACCTCACACGAGATGAGTTGGATGCAGAGCTCAAAAAGAGAGCTGACAGGGATAAAGAGCTAGTTGCATCTGTCGAAAAGCAAGTCGAGGACTTACGATCAGAGATAGACAGCATTCTCAAATCTAGAGCAGGTGAGAAACATGTTGCAAGCACACTGACACATATCAAAAACCAGTTGTGGGCTGCAACACAATACAGGTTTCTTAGCAGTCAGCATGTGGCATGCAAGTAGACTAGGCGCATGTGCATTGCCGCCAGATACACGTAACTGCACTGAGTCATGTATTCGAAAATCCTTGAAAAGTTGTCGCAGGGTAATGCATATAGATACAGTTCTTAGCTTGCTGCTATTGAGCACACAGCCCAAGATCCAACAAAAAACCTCACCCAAAAATTCTGAGCAATTGGCACGCAAGCTGCATCCTGACAAGACACATAAGAGCAAGCTTTCCTAGGGCATATGACACACTGTAACACACAGCCATACTCCAAAAGCTTTGTTGGATCCTCCGCAGAGGAATTTATAGATTGTTTGATGACTTGTTTGATGATTGTTTGTCATGCAGACACTGACGGACAGATACGGCTAGAGAGCGCTATAGCATCAGCAAGTAAGCAAACATCTGTGATCGTCTTTGCTTAGCTGTTGCCATTTTGCGCCACATTTGGAAAAGCATAGTAACGCATGACCATTATCTGTGGATGCCTGTCGCTCAGCAAAAGTCTGCATCACAGTTCACACCTATGTTGCTCAGATGTAAAGGTACGCAGATGTGCAACTGGACCTGCAGCTAATTTTTAATATTTTTTAAATATAATTGTAACCGCGCCTGCAGCTGCTGGTGAGTCATGAAAACTGTTTGCTTGCTGCAGGCGGGGCAATTGTACAGGCAATCCAAGAGCATGGTATTTCTCCTCTGCCTTGCTGTCACCTCATCACTGCGCTTGCCTTTCACCATTACCATTATTGAAATGGCGTTGCTGTTTGATGTGATGCCATTTCGATGAATGGAAATCAGTCAGGGCTTGTATAGTTGCTAGCTGGCCCGAACGACTGTAAACTCCCTGACTGATTACTGTCCATGGAAATGGCATCACATCAAACAGCAATGCCAGAGGAGTGTTTGCATGTAGCTGGCACACCATTTAAGACAGATGTGTTTACGTCATGATTATCACACTGCAATCATGATGACTGTGTTGAGTTGCATGCTATGTCATAGTGATCCTGGACAGCAATGTTGGTGATTATGTGAAACCTGATACTGGCAGCCAGACATGCATGCCTGCTAGGCAATTTGGGCCGGGGTTGCCACTGCCTGGGGGGTCCCCCACATGATCACTTTGACCCACACTGTCTTGCAACACTGTCGCAGCAGCAATGTAGCTACATGGAAGATGTGTTGGGCAACAATGCGCTTATCTAGCATTTGCTGACTTCACCTGATTTTGGAAATGTGCATTTGGAAATGTGCAGGAGAGGGTGCCGCACATACCTGATGCCTGCTGGCTAAGTACGCGTTTTAATTATTGTTATTATTGTTGTTATTATCATCATTATTATTATTATTATTATCAATGTGCAGGAGAGGGTGTGGCCAGTGCTATCAATGATGGAATTGTAAATGAGATCAATGAGCAAGGCAAGGGTCTGAATGCGTGCTTTAGTCTGGCACATGTTGCGGCGCATCTTTTGCACCCTCTGTGTGTGTCACACCAATATTCATGTGCACTGAATTGTCTTCTGTTGTGACACATTTTTTGCACCCTATGTGTGTGTCACACCCATTTTCATGTGCACTGAGTTGCCTTCTGTTGTGAGGAGTGCATGCACTTGGCAGGGGAATTGACTGCCAAATGTGTCAATGCTGCATTTTTGCAGGTGCAGAGTTTCTTGAGTTCATGAGGAGCCAGGCACAATTCTAGAGCAACATCAGACAGACACACACACAGAGAGACACACTTAATTTCAAGTGCTCTCCATATCCTGTTATACTGTCCAGGAAGCAGTTCCCTTGATAGATTGGATCTCAGATGCACTTTCCAAGGATACACTAATTTGCCGAGCTTGGTAAGCTGCCTGGATCATAGGGGCATTGCATCAGATATGTGTACAGTATGCAGTCAAGGAAGGTTGTGTTGGGCTGCGCAATGAGTTGAAATGCATCTTGGAGGCTAGATTTACAGTTGTGGAGAGTAGAGACGCTGGAAGCAGTTGCAAAACCAATAAAAGGCAGTACCACAGCAAAGAATGGTTTTATGACAGCTCATGAGGAAAAAAGGGTCCTTCCTGTTTGATCCCGGATCTTGTATTTATTAAAAACCTTTTCATCTTACATAGCAGGTGGATCTTGTCTGCTTGTGCTCATAGCAGAGTCGCCAAATCTGAACTTGAGTTTCAACGAGCAATTTCACAGTCACTCAGCTGTGATCTACCAAGTAGTGCTGTATAAGTAGTATACAGCACATATAGATAGGCAAGCTTATTGATTGGTTGAATGACTACAGTGACACGTATCATACAAATTCTTTTTGGATCTGGGTATGACGTAAAGCAATATGTTTATCAGACTGAATTGATGACTGTACCACTGCCACAGATCTCAAGACATTCATATGCACAAGTGTCTCTAGACAGGTTCTCTCTACTATAGTATAGCTGTTCATCATCATTCTGCAGGATGCAAAGCACCTGTCTGCATGGTCCTGCCTATTCTCGCATACGCTGCTGCAAGGTCAATGGCTGCTTCATCTTTGAGTAAGGTTGGCTGGCTGCTGAGCCAGTTCGAGCTGATGCAGTACTTTGGCACGAGCGACAAAAGCTTCAAAGCACACTCTTGTAGCAGAAAGTCAGGAGTCTAAGATTCGTGTCCGAAGGTGCAATTTCTCAGAGAGTAACTGCGCAGTGCATGCAATTCCAGTATGTCACTGTTATGCATCTAGTGTTTGTAGCCTACTAGTCACTCCAGATACTGCGGCACTGTGCGTACATGCAGCTTGTGCGGCACAGGGGTAGGAAGCAGCAATACAAGAACAGCTGTAGGCTCAGATATGCATGCTCATGCATAGCATACAAGTAGAAGTGCAGTGAATGTGTCATGGTCTCTCTAAGTACAGACGGTATGCGCCTAGGCCAGCAACCGGTTGAATGGAATATAACATGAAGCACCATAAAGTTTAGTTTATGTGCGCATACGGCATGTCAGAGCAGCGGTTTACTCCACGATTGACATTCTGAAGTCAAGGTAGACTGCCGCCAAATCAATAATGGCAATATTGATGCAAAAAATTGCAACCATGTGCAAATCGCAGTCTTGTCATTGTTTGTACAGCCAGCCAGGCATTGGTATCAATGCTGCCGCTGCAGTGTCATGTGACACATGACAGAGTGCTCACTCTTCCTCAAAGCACGCTGAGATCATTTTGACAGCCTCAGAAAAATCAAGATAGTTCTCAGCTCACTCTTCCTCAAAGCATGCTGAGATCATTTTGACGGCCTCAGAAAGATCAAGATAGTCCTCAGCCCATATGTCGATAGGCACCGGCTCATTCTGCAATCTGCCTCTACCAATGATGATACAGCAGCCCGTGGTATTGGTGATATGATTGATGTTTTTCCCTTTGTACCCCATGAGCTTGCCAATGTTAGCCACCTAAACGCCAGAGCAAAGTTAGGGCAACCTTAGGGCAGATGCAGGGCAGATTGAGGGCAATTTGGGGCCTTAAAAGGCAAACAAAGGACGTCAGATGCATGACTAACAACCCAGGCTCTTCTGCTTGCATTCTATGTGCTACATTTGTGAGCACTGGTTAGGTCTGGAACAGCTCATGCATTATGGTCAACAGCAGCATGATAAGGACGATCACATTTCACTGATGATTTCCTGTGATACAACAAGACTCTCATGACAGGGCTGACGCATGAGTGCAATGGCTGATCTGAAGCACAACTTTTTTGCATGCACACACATCATGAAGAATGATGCTCGCCTGCTCTGGAGGTACTGTGTAAACTTTGTGCAGGGTCTGATATATGTTTGGAGCTTTCTTTCTGGACTGCTGGGTCCGTGAGTCTGAGCTCCCAGCTTTGCTTGCTGAGGGTCTGCTAGGGCGAGCCAGGGGATCTGCTGAGCTGTCATCGCTATCTGACTCATTGGCTGAGTCAGCATCCTCCATGGATTCAGGGGCGCTAGAGCGCATTAGTAATCTGTCCCTGCCCTCTTGGGGAACAGACACATGCTTGTAGCGACACCTATCGCCGAATCGGCACGTGCCTGTGGCCGCAAAATTCCGGCATATGATCTGTTTGCTTGCCTTGTATCCGTCCTTGGCCTTTGTTCGGTCCCTTGGACGAGACCTATTGTTGGAGGACCTGGGGGGTATGATGGGGGGGCGAGACTGCCATTCAGGAGCTGGTGCCGGTGACTGCTGCCTTTGCTTCTTTTCCTTTCGCTGCCTTTGAAACTCAAAAGCTCCCAACAGGAAGGCACTGAAAGCTGCTAAGCCCAAGCCAAGGGAGACGAATCTCGTGAGTCGTGGTGGTTCTGGAGCTTGTGGACTATCTGGGGCTATTCCGAAGTGTGTCTGCTGCTCTTTCAGTTCCTGCAGACAAGTGCCTTGTATGCTTCAGACAGGCCGTTACGTCGAGACAAAAAGCCGGATGAACAGCCAAAACGGCGGCCGACAGGAGACACACCTGATTTGAGTTTGTGGACTCAGCAGGGGTGCTCGCTGATTCTTGTAGACGCTGAGCAAGCTGCGGATCAGAGTGTTCAGGAGCAGAGCGCGCTCCTTTCGACACAGTTTGCAGCCGTGGGTTACCGGGGCAGTGCAGACGAGTTGAGCGTGAGCGTAGTTTGAGATGCTGCTCAGGGCGCTGCCTGCCAACAAAAGTCAGATAGCAGCGAGGGTTAGTGGATGCATGCAACTCCATCCATACTTGACCCTTCGATCACCACATTGAACTACTGGAGCTGATGCACAGCAGGCCCCGCTGCTCTAGCTAAGTGTTCAAGCGGAACTGCCAGGGGACCCCAATCAGCCTCGGTGTTGCTGGGCAAATAGCCTTTTCGACCAAAAGGATACCAACCGTCGCGGCCTTCAGTTGCCATGACATGCTTGCAATCTTGTCCTGCTTCTTCTTCAGCAAATGCCATTTTCATACGTACCCGACAGTCTACAGCTTTCCTTGATAGATTGGATCTCAGATACTCGTTCCCAAGGATGTACTGATTTGCAGAGCTTGGTAAAGTGCCTGGATCATAGGGGTATTGTGTTTGTGTTAGATACAGTATACGTATGCAGTCAAGCAAGGGTTGTGTTAGGCTGCGCGATGCACTGAAATGCATTGGAATAGTCTACAGCTTTGCTGAACAGAGCACTTTCGGGCATTGGTCATCGGATTCATACCATCAAGAATATGTCATTGCAAGACATCGAATACCTAGACATGCAAGTTGAGTGACTTCAGCAGCTTGAATCAGATATTAGCTTCTGGACAGCGTGTTTTCATCTCACAACCCACAAGCATGTTTACAGCCAATGCCTTGATCCTCAATGTATTAATATTCTCGCTATTCATGCATTTGGTTTATAGCTACGCCCAGACTGCAGCAGGACCATTCACAAGACCCTTGGTGATGCCGTTGCTAGAGTCTGACTCTTGTATTTGCTGATTGATCAGCTGCTCCACTTGCTGAACATTTTCCTGCAGACAGGAGATGGCATTTTTTAGCATCACATACTGTTTGCCTGTAACCCATCTGCGTACTTCGCTGACCCTGAATCAGTCATCTGGACTTTAGGTAGAGCTTAAGCTGGATGATCAAGTGCTGAGCATGCATTGCGTGCAAGGCACAACGATGAGCAAGCAGCTTCCACTGCAAGAGGACTGCATGGTGAACAGTTATCGCATGTTCCTAAGAGCATGTCAGTGAGAGCAGCAAGCTATTGCGACCCCCCAGCTATGCTAAGATCATACGTTGCTGACACAAAAAAAATTGCTTCCTGATCAGGTGGTCAGATTCAAACTGAACTCCTATGCAGTCAATTGCTGCCCATGCTGCTGTCAGCAACCAATGACACATGACCACCCTTGCTATCAGTAACAGTATGCAAATGCTCTGATAGAGAATGTGTGTAGGATCTGTTGATGATTTCACAAAGATTTACCAAGCAAAGCTGTGTTGACTAACCTTCCAGGCCGCCAGCTGCTGCTTCAGCTCCTGCCACTGTGCAGCTGCAAAGGTGCGGTGAGCACACTTAGTGATGGTCACTGTTTGCTTCAACTGGTTGATGCGCCCCTCAAGCAGCCGCTGCAAAGCAAAACAGGCGCACAGGGTCAGCACTTTGCATGATCATCTGGATGATGATTGCACTTTGTCTACGTGCACGCATATGTTCATGCACACAACATGCACAATGCATGTGCAGACATAATGCAGACATGCTGCCTGCATGATGAAGAACTTCTGCTTACTTGGACATGTGACCTGACATATGCAGCAGATGTGCACACGATGCATGCATGTGCACATCTGCTGCACATGTCAGGTCACAAACCACAGCAAGCAGTGTTTTCCATCATGCAGGCAATCAGCAGGGAAACCTTGCACTCAACACTCTGCTCTGCCAGAAGATTGCTGTGCTAAGCAGGCTGACTTCATCACAATGACAAGAAAAGAAGGGAAAAAACGATGATATGCATGGTGCAGGCTTTGTAAGCTTTTTTCAATTTCTGCAGTCTCGCAAGAATCTGAAAAGAAGGCTGCAGCATGCATTTGAATGCAAAAAGGGGC
>JAABUK010000421.1_pt1 | contig 90022 bp, 82 predicted proteins | sample 5559141 | NCBI WGS metagenome assembly JAABUK01 (sample SAMN10711869, study PRJNA513367) | rock metagenome | isolation source: Antarctica rocks | place: Antarctica: Victoria Land, Pudding Butte nord | collected 2016-01-03
AGAAGAAGATAGGGGAGAAGAAGATAGGTAAGGGTAAGGGTATAGGGAGGAGAGGAGTGCGCTAGTCAACTCCTCGTGTGTTCTTGAGGAGATGGGGGGGGTGATGGGTTTGTGAGGGGTGTGGAGTGAGGATATACTCTTTGGTCAATGCATGTACTGTTCAAATGTCCACATCAAAACGATGACTATATTTGCTACAAAGGTTTGTAGTCGTGACCATGTTCACTTCTGCAGTAGGCTGGACGTTGGAAAGTATGCTGTAGCACTGGAGCTTTATCCCGAGCAAAGGATTCATTAATTGGTAGCGGTGGAGCCCAAGGTAGCGCTCTAGATTTACATAATACCCCCTTTCGCCCCAAGTACCTAGGTCGGAGCCTTGAGAATTGACTACAGTCATGGAAATCCAACCCTATATCAACAAAGAAGATCTATAAGATATCTCACAATTTCGTAATCAGCTTCCCAGCGCCCACAACCCCCGCAGCAAGAACATGGACGACCACGCCCATTATCCAGAACACCACTTCGAAAACCCAATAGAGTAGCTTCAAGACCGCCCGCGTGGCTTTTGGCAAACTCTCGTCATCCGTTGAGAATATTTGCTTAGGATGCTGGTGTCTCCCACCAACAGCTACCTCTCCTGTGACTGGCGCTGCAGGCAGAGATTGCAATTCTATATCCTGCTCGTACGCCGACGCCGAGTGTAGCGATCGGGCTGATTTGACACTTTTGGTGGAGCGGAAGGTGGAAAGGCGAGAGGTAGACCGATGGCGTTGGTTCCGCAAGGAGCTATTGGAGTCTTTGTGTGCGAGTGTGGGTGGGGGTGGGAACATAGATGTGGTCGGTGCGGATTGTGTGGCTTGTGTGGAAGGCGTTGCGCAGGAGCGATGCAGGTGGAGGAGTAAGGTGAGGAGGGTTGTCATTACAGTATCGAGAATATAGAGAGAGGGAAGGGCGGTGATGGCGCTGGTATGCAGGATGAGCGTGAGATTTTGTAGTGAGAGCGTGAGAAGTGGTGTATGAGTTTCCGGAGCGAAGATTGTGATTTTGCTAGGGTTTGAAGGTGTAGGTGTGATTTCGATTGCAAGCGTCGTTGCGCTTTGGTCGAGTAGGCTCGGGTGCATCAGACAGTATTTGTTGCTCGAGTCGTCCCAGAGCAGCATGCTAGCTTCTTGCTCTTGAGCGCGGGCGATAGCTTCTTTCTGGAGGTCGGCGCTTGCTTTGCGGTCGAGTTTGTGAGCGACTGCGATGCTAGAGGATTGGTCGAGGGCCATCAGACCGGCTAATTTCGGGAAGATGCAGGTGACTAGAGGTTCAATCGAGGTGGGCGTTGAGAGAACAGAACTGCTTGTTTGAATCGTAGGGGTGCGGTTTGAAGGGTGGATGCGTGAAATAGCGATATTAGAGTGGGAGGCTTCGAGGGTGTAGACTGGGGCTGAGGTCGAGGAATTGAAGGTGATGATCTCGCGGCCGAAAGTGAGGTCGTCACTGTGCTTTGAGTTAGCTAAGAGGCCGAACTAAGAATCGACGACTGGATTACCAGCTCAGCTCCAAAGAGTATGCTTCTGCCGCTTCCTCGCTGGCTGCTTGCCCGTTGGCGATATTCCAAATCTCTACAAGATCCTCAGGTTTAGAATAAGCATCATGCTGCTCCGAATTCTCCACTGCTCGTAGAGGTGACTCCTTGACCTCGGCAGTTCCAAGTCTTTGACTTTCCGAATTCGCCTTCGCTGGATCCAAGCTCCTCCTTGCCATCTGTTGTCGGTACGGATTGTTCGATGACCGATTGATGGAGGATGATCCTGCCGTGGCCATTGCACTCGCCAGCCCTGGGACAGCCTCCACATCTGGGTAATAGCTTTGGCGGGTAAGTGGACGACTGGGATCGTATCGTGGGAACATCGACCGCATCACTGGTGTTTCTGACTCAGGCGACGAAGTGCTGCCTTTCTCAACGAGTGTCGGTGTAGATAAGCTCGAGTGCGGTAAAAACACGTCTGCGGCGGAAGGAGTGCGCTGCTCTTTCGGAGATGGAGTCAATGGATTCAGTGGTGTGGTCGGCTCTTGCTTTTCCGCTATGTGCGCTTTAGAAGGTATTGCGAGGGGTGGTGGTTGTGCTCTCTGCTTGGCTGCTGGTGGAGTCGCTGTTTGTGGCTCGGCGACTGTGCGTATAGATTCAGATGTTGAAGGACGACCTTCGCTGATCTGTATGACGAATCCATTGCTCTTTCCCGAAGGCGTGAGCATCTCAAATTCTGGCAAGCCTGATGGTGGTTTGGTAGTGTACCGCATGCTGCCTTTTCGTACTGGACCTTTTTTTCTCAACGACGACATATTAGGGAACATTTGTAGCGCTCGCTCAGAAGCCATAATTTTGGATTATGAGACTGCCAAAGTAAAAAAATAGAAGATCACGCGCTGCTTCCGGCGGAACGGAAGATATGAGTATACGCGGCTGCAAGCAACTCAATGCTGCAGGTAAGAGAGATTGGAAGAGACGAATAGCAAGGTTTCGACTGGCACAGTCGAGTTGCAGAACGCAGAAGGACGAAAGTAAAGGGATAGAAAGGGAGTCTTCAGACATGCAAGGATATTTACCCTGCATGTCTGCTCGGTCGTCTACCCCATCTAAAGGAAGCATCTCGTTCACGGCGCGTAGAGCTCCTAGCAGAAGCCAGTATGCTGTTTTTGTCCCGGTCAGGCCTCTATTTGCGGCTCACCAATTGTGATGTTGGTGCTGACTCGGCCAAAGAAGGCTAATGCACGTTCGCCGGGCGCGTATTTTTGAATCGGGGTCAGCTGTGAATTTCATTGGCGGAGACAACAACAGGGGTCGTACACGCTTGTGTTCCGCTCTCAATCTTACTCCTCGGCTTTGAACAGCTGAATAGTGAAGATTGCTTCTTCAATGCGCACCCAAAGAGGACTATCAAAATATGCAAATATTGAAGTTTGATAAAAGTTATGAAAGGATAGCGTGACAACACTGCGCTCAGAATCTCGGCAGATACTGACCTTGATGGTAGCCCACCTCAACGTATATGGTTTCTAATGGGAGTGCCATGTACGTAGTGCGTAAGTCATATTTGATATTGAAGGAGCAGACCGTTCGTATAGTTAGGCACATGGAAAAGTTGCCGGATACACAGTTAATGATGCGAAAGCCTATTGCTTTTGAATACCATGATTACATTCATGTTATTGAACCGTACCCGCAATATGTACTCAGTACAAACATTCACATCCAACGTCTCAAATCCCATGAGGCCTTCCTGCCAACATATTCAAGCTATAACATCAAAGGTGGCTGACCTATCGAGTGGACGAAGTCCCATCCGCGGAAGGCAGACCCTCCTCGTCACCTGGCTCCTTGTACCCTCCAGAAGGCTTCGCACCCCGAGTACGCCCGCCGATGATATTGCTCTTGTCAATAGCGTCGGAATCATCCTTGGCTATAATGATGTCAGCTTTGCAACGAAAAGCAAGCAACAGGAGAGAGAGAGAATCGGATAATGAGAGAAGGTAATCACCCAAGGTCTCATCTGAGTCAGCAGTAGCAGGATCAATAGGATCCTCCACGGGTGCAGTGTCACTTTGGACGGGTATGTGGCTCTGTCCAGTTCGGCTCTTGTAGTCATTGTCGATGGAATCTCCGGCTGGTACGTCGCCGCCGGTTGTATCGTTCTGCTGCTCGTACTGGTCGTCGGCGGAAGACATGGTGATAGATTGAGTAGCTTGTACAGATATGGTAAGATCACTTATTGGGTTGTCAGATGAATTGGAACGAATGGATATCGATGCCTACGACGCGGAGCTTTGCAATATGTATTCCCTCGACATCCGCAATCTATCTCTGACGACACCGCAAGTAGGCTGAGGATGTTGTCATGACATCACGATGTTATAACCCAGAGCAATGACCCAAACCCAATAGGGAGGAAGCGAGGAAGCCTAAGCTCGAAGCTCAGTGCAGCTTCGTCAATGGCGTCGCTCTTGTTCCAAACTATCGGCTTCGTGGGCTGTCATCGTCAAGTTAGGGTCTGAGCATCGTGGATATTTGGGAAGCTTAGCCCGATTTGGTGCTATCATCGTTGACATCAATGCCAGCCATCAAGGCATGGCATTTCGTGGATGGGGAAAGTTCCGGATTCGATCTAATGCTGGGGATTGACATCTCGCCTATCTGCGTTCGGAAGCTTAGCGTCGATGATCAAGACGTCAAGACTTTACCCCTGATCTCATTTGTGTCGCCGTCATGCCATGTCCTTGACAGACTGCCAACCATGTCTCGATGAGTTCATCGCTAGCAGCGTGCTTATCGTGATCTAGCGATAGGCCGAACTGACTGCTGGTCCCGAAGATTAAGTGGGTGATAGAAGGCTACATTGAGTCAATCTAAGGCTTCACATTGTCGTTGCAGTACCGCGCTCGCAATCTAGAGAACAATCTCGAATACGGAAATTATTGACCGATTGTAGAACCGAAAACACCTGCTTTATCCTTCCTTGTATTCCTTTGCGTGCACCCTGCTGGCCATGTGCCGATCTCATGTCAACGCCCCACTCAGTCCGTGATCTGTCTCTACCTCTTTTCTCCACATTCACCCTATCATGTACGCTTCCTATGGTTGACTTCCATGGTTTTCCTCCAAGAGCTACCGTTGATAGTGTTGCTGTTCACCTTCATAGCTGCCTTGAAGTCATTCTCCTTCAATAATGTATTGGGATCCACCGTTTTAGTCTTTGGAACCTTGGGGACTTTGCGTCCACATTCAGGACAGCCACTCCCCGCCAAGCTCGAGTACGGATGGCCATTGCAGCAGTGCGCGAGATTGCCAACCCTATGATTTGGCAATCTCCACCAAACATGACGTGCGCCTTCGGTGTACATGTTCGCCTTGTACCGCGTTCCTCCAACAACTTCTCTTATGGCAGTGCACGAAATAAACAGTTGGCCTGCCGTGTCCGGATAGCTTTGGCATAGATTCAGGATCCTCCTGAAGGAGTCGTCGACTTCGAGCAAACTAACGGCTCCAACGCTCCTCAAAACAATGTGGAAACAAAGCTGCACTAAGCGTGCTTCGGCCTCCAGTCGGCTCAGATTCTTAACTCCGCATTCTACGATAACGTGTCGCAATTCCATTAAGCGTTCTTTTGCTTCTAGAGCAGTCGTACGTTGTATGAGTTCGCACATAATTGCAGAATGTTGTGATACCTTCGATCCCTTCTCTAGCGACGTCGCCATTCTTACATTTTCCTCCAGAACAATTAGCCTTGCTCGATGAAGAAGCACATCAAGCCGAAGCCGGTATGGATGGGTTATGTCGATCTCGCGAGTTGCCAGCGGTATCCCCAAGAATATCGCCAGACGATTAACGCTGCCGTCGAAATCCTTTACCACACCAGCTAAACACAATCAGCATGGATGGAGTCGCTGAGTCAGTGCATCCATACCTCTGAAATTCATAATGTTATCTTGGACTTCGGCCAATGCATTCCCACGATCGCGAACGAGGCCTTCGTTCGTCCTCCCGGAAAGAGGACTTGGCCTCAATGTTTTGCTCCATGCGTCGAAAGTTTGATCTAGTTCTACCTTCCTAAAATAAATCTGCTCCATGAATATATTCAATCTCCTGCTAAATTTGGCATAAATCTGATCTATGTTGCCTTCGAGTGCTGAGAGTTGGTCACAGAGATGATATCGAGTCAACTGCGTGAATGATGTGCCACATGTCGGGCAGTAAGTCTTGACCTTGGCTCTATCTCTCGCAGATGTTGCACGAGCTTTCAATATGCGACCAGTGTTGCTGAGGTCGTAGAGAATTGATATACCAACGTGATCATCCAGAAGGTCTAAGTCGAAGGAGTGGCCGCAAGGAAGGAACATTTGGATTTTTTTTGAGGGGGATCCGGAAACACATTGAGAACACACCGTTGCACACCTTTCACCACAGAGACTTGAGCATATGTGGCCACACGACAAGAGCTTCGTACATGGCTCATCACACGGAATGCGATCACATGGCATACAACACAAAGTTGTGCAAGAGTCAAGATGAGGGCAAGAGCGGCCGCAGGGCCTCACACACGGGTCGCACTTAGTGCTGCAAGGCCGTGAGCATCCACCATGAATGCAACTCCTCTTGCAAGGCAAACGGCAAGGCGGGCAAGGACCGCTGTGGCAGGACGCAGCGCAATTGTGGCCGCACAGTAACTCTTTCGAACATGCCGAGACACATTCTGGATGGTGTCGGTTGAGGCTGCATGCATGGCAGCTTCCTCCGCAGCGATGTCCGCATTCGAGGTAGGAGTCACATTTCTCTGGGCACTTTAGATGCTCATCTGCAGTAGAGCATCGTTGCTCGACCCAATGGCCACAAGAAAGCTGAATTGTGTCTAGTAGAGCACTACACGGCGTTGTTTCAACTTCCTCGGTTGCTGAGCAGGTTTTTGTGGCCTCATGCCCGCAGGGCAAGGTGAAGGTCTGCAGCGGAAAAGTACAGTCGCCGCACTGTTGACCGCAAAGCTTCGTACATGGATGACCACAGACGTCGTGGATCCTTGGGCAGGGCTTATGACAACCGGCACGTTCATGCAGTGATGGTGCATGGCATGTTAGACTGCATGTATGGCCGCATGGAAATTCATGGCCACATAGGACTTGACACTCAGGAATACGTCGCCATTGCTCCGGAGAATGAATGGAGTAGGTCTGGTCGGAGTGCCTGGGGCAACAAGTAGAGAATGCTGGTCCGATCTTCCCTTTAGCGGCTAGAACGTCCACAATCTGATGCCACATTCCAACCCCCCCCATCAGAGAAGCATTGCCGACGATGTAGAAGCCGTTCCTTGCCCGACTACAGCCAACGTTGATTCGATTCGGGGTTCTCAAAAATCCCAACCGCCCATCTGGATTGCTTCGTACAGTGCTAAGGATGATGACCCTAGATTCTTCACCCTGAAAATTGTCGATTGTCGCAAGTTTGAGCATGCTTGCGATCCGAACATCGGTCTTTCCGCCCAGTATGAGCTCTTCCGGGTTCATAAGACCTTCGTCAATGAGTGTTTCTTGATCCTTCTCGCTCAGCCATAGCGAGCATATCCCATTGAAGCGTTCAGTGAAGGCAGCAAGCTGCCCGTTATATGGGGTTAGAATGGTAATATCTTTGAAGTCATACTCATTACTCTTGACCAGGTGTTCGACCAGCCCTGCTATCATTTCAACCTCGAAGGCGTTGGAGAAAGACTTAGCCATAGGTGACCGTGGATCTGGCCTATCTTCAGGCATCCTATGGTCCAGCCACCAGACCCGGTCGGCCATGACAGGAACAGGGGCCCGGTCGTAGGTAGATTCATGATCTTCCAGATACGGATATAAGGTTGCGCGCATGATGTCCGCGATTTCTGGGTGCATTCGGCGCTGAATGTGGAGTCTGGATGAAGCTATGGGCCGGATTCCAGCAGATGATGGAAGCATCAGTCGCTCCATCAGCGACTCGTCCAAACGATACAAAGCTCCTATCTCAGTCTCCAGAGAAAGCACTGGTTCGTTCACTTGAGGTCTGAGCGAGCAAGTCAGCGTCTTGTGAATCCGCGCCATATGCTTGTGAGCATACCTTAGTTGTAACGGATCTCCTATGAAAATCGCATGCTCCACTGATGGGAATAGAGTGCACAACGTCTGGGCTTCCATGACCTCGCCAGCTTCCTCGCACAAGACAACTTGTAGCCTCAATTGCTTTAATGTAGGCCAATGCATGGCACAAGCAGTTGTAGTCAATCCGATAATGTCTTCTGGAGGCCAATCAGCCGGAAGTTGAGAAGAGTGCCGTAGAACTTACGCTGAGAAAGGCACCTTGCGTCAATATTTCGAACCACGTCGGACCTCGACCGAACAGCTGCTTGATGTCGACGATGGATTTCTGCGGTTCTGTCCAGAACTGTTTGAGGATTTATCTTTTCTTGCCATTTTTGGAGAAGAATTTGCCTCTCTCTCAACGTCATCCTCCACACATCAGTCTCAGACGTGGTGGTTTTCTGAGCTGCGGCACTTGCGTTCCAATAGATTTTGTCAAGTACTCTGGATCTTGTATGGAAGTCATGGTCTTTAGCGTCGTCTTGGAACTCACATGTATTTTCGAGAAGGGCGCTGAATTGCGCTAAGAGGCGGTCAATGTCGTGAATGTCACCTCCTGTGCACCAAAATTCAAAGGCAAAACCTCCAGCTTTACGAGCTAGGCGAATATCCGAGATCCTCGATTCTTCGACATGCTGGAGAGTGGTGAAGCTTTGCAGAATCTCTGGAAATTCGGATTTGAGAAGCTCCCGGACCGCTGGCCAGCTTAGCGACTGAGCATTGATGGATTCACACCAGCTGGTGCCTTCAGTCGTTAAGCCTATGATTTAGAGTTAGCCTACTATGCAACGTCTTGGCCGTTCGAACCTGACCTTCGATCTGGGCTCGACTCGAACTCAGGCTTGTTTTCTCGAGCGTTGTCCTCTTCATTGCCCGGGATATGGTGGAGATATGGAATTGTTTAGTCCAAGCCTCCTTGCTGTTTCCACCCAAGCGAGCAAGCTTGGTCATGCCGGAGGTCCGGAGATCTTCTAAGAAGCTATCCAGAGCATGGTTTGTCACGCACACAACTAATATAGGCTTACTTGAAAGATGATCACGGGATGCTAGAAGAACCTTCGCAAGACAGGTTCCGAGATGTCTGCACTTGGTCAGTAGCTCGCTAGGAACCTTATAGATGTTGAAAGAGAAGCGGCTTACGATTTGCCCGTCCCTGGCGGGCCTTGTGTGAAAGCAAGATCACGACAGAGATTTTCACACAGAGCCTCCGCCTGGCCATAGTCCAATGTAGTCTGTTGGCAAAGGCTTCTGACGAAGCTGTCTCTTGATTCATCGTTAGCAATGAGATCGCTGGGTCGCAGCCTCAAAGAGCTTTGGTCTTCTGTATCGTTTCCTTTGCGGAGCCCTTCCAACTGGAATTCGAACCCTTCAGCAGTTGTGTACATCGGGAGGGATACTGCGGGGTTCGTTCCCAATACAGAGGGCGCGATTGTCGACAGGAAAGCTATCTGCTCATTGCCTTCGGATTGATTCTGCAAATTCTTGAGAGTCCAGAAGAAACCTGCGTATAGGGCGTTTGGTATCTCTACTAGAGCGAACTTCTCGTTGAGTTGTCCGTGGAAATTGTACAGCAAACGCCGAACACCATCGCATTCAGCCCTATCTGCGAAGGATAAAATGATCGATGCTGAGAACGTTAGACTTGAGCCGAATATTATATCAGAAGGACTAACCTCGTAGATCATTACCTGTGCGTTGTCGCATTGCCTCAGTCGTCTGACGCAGAGAAATTTCCATGAAGGTAGTCGACAGTGTGTTGTTCGTACCAAGCCCAATGAGAACGACGAGCATGCCATCTTCAAGCTGTTTGGAGTGACCTAGTCGCCTCCCTCGCAGGGCCTTAGGACAAGCGAAGCTCAATCGTAAGGTGACACCTTTCTGGTAACTGAAAACAAGTTCTTCGAGTTCGACATCCCGAAACAGAGAGTACCTGTTCCCTCGTGGAGTTATAAGGCGGTCGTCATAATCAGTTACCTGCGGTTCATTTAACAATCTGACCAACTGTTGGCTTGCGTGGTAGCATGAGTCAATAATAGCTTCAACGTTCTCGTATCGCAGCTGCCGGAACTGTATGTCCAGCAGTCTCGCTTGCCCGGGTGGCCAATGGTGGCTCGCATTTTCGTCTTTCCTGGGCATGTATGGGAGTCGCGTGCTGAGAATCTCATCTGTTGTCGGTAGAATTTTGATGTCTTGGATGTCCACGTAGTCATTGTCATGCCTTGAGCCACGGTTCGAGAGGACTCCTGGCCCGTCATCATCAAATTGCTCGTTGCGTAACGGGTTTCGAGGTTCTAGGGAGAGGTAATTTGGTAATGACTGGACCCTCGGATGTTGTGAGGAGTCGGTGGAGATTGTGCAGATTTCGTGGCTTTTGTTACACTGTTCACCGCGTCGGCAGAAGCCATTGATATTGTCATCACATAGGAAGTAAGGTGCTATGACCGGGAGACTTGAGGGTGGAAGCTCCGCAGCTTTGATGTTGGTGTTGTTAGACATGATGGAAGGATCGATAACGACACGTCACGTTGCTAGATGTTGTGAAACATCTGCGCTGCTCACGTTCTGCCAAAAAAGGATTGCGTGTAGAATGTGCACCGCGAGATCGAAGCGGCAGCTGCACTTTGTGTAACGCTGGTAGTCAATGGCAAACGCGAACGTGGATAGATGTACCACCCTGGGTGGTAGATTGAAGTAAGAGACCGATCGAACGTGGAAGATTGACGGCCGCAAGAAGGGACCCCTAGCGTGTGGCCTAGCGCTGTTTTTTTTGGATTTGATATTAACCTGAGCCTGCCGTACCCAATTGGGCGCCCTCTCAAGTGGGATTCCTTTCCGGAGATAGAGTGTAAGCCAGCATCAGGAAGCAAGTAGAGTCGTGCATGGTCTGGCGGACGCCAATGTGGTTCGTCTCTCTCCCTGCAGAGCAAGACTACAGATCTAGACGCTCTTGAAAGCTGGTTCTCGGATGCAGCGAGAATTCCAGTCATCAATGGTCTGTCAAAGAACAAGCTTTGATTTGTCGCCCAGAGACTGGCATGAGAATTCTACGCCAGTCTGTAAAAGAGTAAGCATTACCGGATCGGGTGCGGCACCTCGTCGAGAATGTTCCTTGAGGATAAGCAACCAAATTTGAGGTCGGCAGAGGAGGGCTTGTGGGCGAACATTGACAAGGCGTCGATTTGTGTACCATGGCCGCTCAGGAAAGATGGGAATTATCTCATAAAGTATGGTTGGAATAATGCCATGCTAAGCACAACTCTTTGAGTGGTAAGTTCATAGATGCACGGCCCTTGAATTACGATCGATCACTCTAGCATTCGTGCACTGCAGCGACTAGATGCCACTCCTATCACTAAGGTAGCTCCGGACGATTTATTGGACGAGAGGCAAGAGGGAGGATGAGAGCCGATATGGCTTCTTCATTTAATAAGCGGTGAAATGGGTCACACTTCCCTTGCATTCACATACAAGCAGTAGATTTTAGCTCTATGTTTTTGTAGGCCTAGCGCAAATTGTGGACATTAGCAACACCTCCTCGATAACGAGACTGACAGGTAGATGTAGAAGCACAAACAGAAGGGGTATCTAACGCTCTTGATGGAGCAATCGGTCCGCAACATGAGTCTCACGGCCCATTTCCTCCTCTAAGGGTAACACGTGCCATGACCTGGACTCTAGGTACTCCAGGTAGAGTGTTTCAGACAATGAACATAATGTAGCCAGTTTACACTTCGAATCTCACGGAGGACGAATTGTCTAGTGTTCATGTGAACGAGTTACTCTGGCGTTGGCTCGCCTTGGCCTACTCATGATTAGCACAGCTCGATTTGAAGAAGGAAGGAAATGTCTCCAAGAGATGTACTTTTCAGTAACGCCTGGATCCTCCGTTCGCTGCATGGAAGTCATCAGCTACCGTAAAGCATATAGGAGCGTTGATCGAGGTACTTACGTGCGTCTTCCCCTTTGCTTTCTTGGCTGCGGTGGCTTCTGTGCCGTTGACGGCCTTTTTGACAGGTTTCTTATTACCTTGCTTGGCTACCTTGTGCGCGACCTCGGTTGCTCTGCCGTCATCTTCTGCAACATCTTCGGTCTCGATGGCCTCTTCATTGGTCTTGGCAGTAGAGAGTTGGACTTCTGAAACAGGCTGAGTGGGCACATCGCCGGCTGTAGTGGGACTAGAGTCCTCGGGTTTGATTAATGTGGGGGCCTCCCCATTGCGTGCAGCAGTCGACTCTTCGATTGGAGCTGTTGATTGTGGTGTATTGGTATCCGCGTTGTTCTCCGCCTCGACAATATTACTCTGCTTGGCGATCGCAGTCTTACGGGAAGCTTTCATCTTTCTTGCTGAGGGCGCGGCTGCTGAATCGCTGGCGTGACCCAGCGCGTCGTCAACATTTACATCTTCCTCCTTGATCTTCTTCGCCGCTGCGGGTCTTCGTGGAGCCCTGGTCTTTCTTGCTGGTGGCGGCGGTGCTGTCTCTGGCGCATCACTCTCGACACCAGACCCGGCGTCTTCGTATTTGACTTTCCTGGCTGCCGCTGCTCTGCGTGGGGCTCTCGCTTTCTTTACGGGCGATTCAAGCACAAGATCCTCGTGACCAGCGTCTGAGTCAACTTCCGCTTTCACATTGGTCAATTTCTTACGACCTTTCTTGGCCGCCTGAGCTTCATTAGCGGATCCGCCGCCATCTTCCTCCTCCTTGACCTTCTCATGCTTGACAGGCGCTTTTCTCTTCTTGCGAGCTGGGCCGCCTAGCTCATCGCCTTGGTTGCCGGGATCGTCCTTGACATGGCCTCGCTTTTTCGCCGGTGGCTTGCTAGGGCTGGGGCTGTCCGCGTCTTTGAGGGCCTAGTGAAATCAGCATACAAGGCAATGGACTGAGAAGATCCATTGAGCATAATGTACACCCACCTCCTTCTTGGCTTTCTTGGAGGCGGGAGTACGATAGCCGTTCATACCGGCACGGTTCATCTCAGCGTCCTTTAGAACGTTAGCACTGATCACTCAATTCCCTGCCAAGGCACTTCACTCCTCCCCAGTCTTCATCAGCAACATGGCCTTCCTGCACAGCGTTGCGAATCTTTTCTTGGAAGTCTTCTGGAAGGTCCTCATAACCATCAAGCTCGGTAGCGTCGTTCGCGATAGCCTTCTTGAGGTTTGCGATCTGTTTTGGAGTCACACATCCCCTTAAAGCCTATCAGCCTCTTGATTGATGAGACGAGCAGCCCATGGTATTTACCAGTGCTTCCAAGACCAGCTTTGGAACTCTGGACCTTCAACCCAGGAACCGAACCGCATCTGGCCCTTGAAGATCTTGATCCCCGCATGCTTGCACTCCGTATTCTTACAACCGGCACGGTTGTTGGGAGACACCTCTATTCGGTAGATCATTGTGGGCAATATGAAGATGCCCTCAAGAATTGAACAATAAGATGGTTTTCGGAAATCAGGCTGGTCAATCCAGTCTAGGAATAGCCCTCTCCAGACGACAAATCGTCTAGAAATGGGCCTTTTGACCGACAATGATATGGATTCTGTTCCCAAGTGTGAGTGATCAGAGAGACTCACGTGCCCTTTCAGACAGACCAAGCGTGCCAATTGGCAATTTTCCTCCGTCCTGCTACTCGTATGCAACTCAACATTCAACCAGAAGTACTTTACTTTAGACTAAGCGCACGCGTTTAGTAGCGGCGGTAGATCAACCAATCAATCAATCAATAATCAGGATTTGGCCACAATTTCCCAAGACTCTATGAGTAAAGTAACCTTTGAAGTAACGCCCACTCGCTTTCGTTCTATGCTTCATGATTTCATTTGTCCTTGTTTCTGCAGTGGGACCGGCATCCGGCAACATGAAGTCTCCAGCTAATTCCCCAAAACTCCTGGGAAGCCCTAGCAACGTCACAAACGGCAATGCCCTCGAGAGTTCTGCGAAATCTCGTCCAGGCCATCAATACATCTAAGACATCCAATTTTGCTGCGCCTATAGCGGGTTCGCTCATTTTGGCAACTGTAGGAAACCTTTGTCAAAGCTCGCCACCATCCAAGGAAAAGGCGTTTCAACTTGGTAGACGGGAGGCCTCGACCAGCGCAAAAACAAAACCATATGGACGGCATGCAGATGGCTTCGTATATGGGGCTTCGGGCCTGCCGATCGATCTGGAAGCAGCAGTTTTTACGAGGCGCCGGCAAGGTGGGCCTGCATGGGTTACCCTGATTGAACCTTACCTGCCCTTGAAGCTACGCGATGGAGTTCGAGGCTTGCTGGAGGAACAGTCAAATTCCAAGCCTCTCCAATCAATCACAAGCTTGCCCTTGTTACTGTCCAGCGCGAGGCAAAAATCAAACATCGATCTTTTGAGCTATCTTGGAGTATACCAAGGGAGATGGGAGGCGGTTATGTGGCTCGTCAAGGCTATGATGGAGCATACTGCGGGCCGTACAGGATTGGACGAGCAGTCAAAGCAATTGTCGAGCTTGGTGTGGCCTAGCGATAATACAAGTCTGCAAATGGTCACTGAAGAGCCGCTCAGAATTCATTTACCCCACACCACAATATCCTCGCTCGAACATTTTGGTGATGACTCGAGCCTGAATATGATGACAGAGGAGCCGCGTCAGATCAAAATTCCACAGGCTTCAAAGCTTTCACTCGACGATCTCACAAACACGAAGGAAGGTAATAGCGTTGAGGCCGCAATATTCCTGGGACATCAGAGTCTTGGACAGATTTGGCAGAGTCTGGGGACCATGATTTTACAGGCTGCGGACCGCTCACCGGATGATCCCGACTACATCATCATTATGACCCAAGTCTTCAGAGTTCTTGGACACTTGCATCGCATAAGTGCTTTCCCAGACACAATCTACAATTACACTCCAGCTACAGACCCCACTGTTCTCCAGAGACCACCCACTTTACACCTGCTTTCCAGGCGCATTATGAGCACGCTGTCAGACGTTGAATTCAGTATCCACTGGGAAGCGGAGATCTTGAAGTACGAAGAACTAGGCTATGAATTGTCTAAGACGAGTGTGCCACTAAAAGTACGCGAATTTGGCCCCGAGCTATGGATGGACCTTGTTCTTTGGGCTTGCGTTGAAGGAGGATGGATCATGGAAGGTGCATGGATTGTTAAAGAAATAGATAGAAGGCAAGGAAGCCGAAACAAACGTTGGTCAGCCATCAGCTGGCCAGAGATATGTGCAAGGAAGGCTCCACAGCTTGACTGGACGTCCATCGTGAAGCTAGAGATTGACAGGACGCGCCTGAACCAAGTAGGTGGAATAGGTATCGCGACTGGTACGCATTCCTCTGTGGACATGGGTACTCGCACTGTCAGCCGCGAAGTCATCCTGGCTATCATGGATGGCTTGCTCAACGTCACACACTCTCGTCAGAGCACCTACGGCGCAAGCTCTTCTCAAGTGCAGCAGAGCATTACCGCCTGCAAAAGTCTGCTCGAATGCGATCATCCTGATCTGAATACAAAGTTCTTGAATCTCACGATCTTACGGCTAATTGAAAGTACTGGAGTCGACTCAAGAGATTCGCCCGGAGCCCTTCAGCGGATTGTAGATCTCAGACGTATGACAGCTAAGAACGGGAAGATCGCTGATGCCACTCTCTCAGCCCAGGATGCAGAAACCGACGATGCTGCCGCCATCCTAGGCCTACTCCATCGAATTTTGTACGGCTTTGCACGTGGGGAAAACTTGCAAGGTAGTCTCACAACGTTTAAAAAAATACAAGACATTATCGACACGAATCGCGAGGAACGGATACAGAACTTTGCCGACGAGCTCAGGGTGAGGAGCCAAGAAGCTGATAGGTGTGATGATATCGTCAAGAGTAATATCGAGCACAAGGACCAGGTCATAGTTCCATCGCTCTCGCCCCAGATCCCAATTAGTGTCTTGATCGCTTTCCTGGACCTCATCATAGATAGCAAGTTTTATGACATCGGAAAGTGGCTTATAGACAACGACGACGTTGACGGAAGTGCCATTGGCCCAAAGCTTTATGCTGATCCCAATCTACAGTCAGCATTGATTCGCTTCGCGACGGCGACAGCCGACGACAATCTCATGAATTGTGTTCTTGAGAGAGCAGAGCCTCCGCTTTCAGAGGCAGTTCTCCACGCGCTTCTTCATTGTCAAGTTGTCCTGGGCAGATGGTCTAAGGTCAAGGACGTTTTACAATACTTTCAGAAGACGACGGGGGTTTCCTGGAAAGCCAGTGATGCGATGGCCATCGCAAGTACTATTCTGCAACTGGAGCACGGCCATCGAGATATTGATACCATGGGAAGCATCTCACAGGCACAGAGCGTTCTCTCCGACCTGATCAGTGGCAAATACAATTCGCAACAGGACCCTTCCGAACTACCGGATCTCTCAGAAGCCAAGACCGCGAATCAGCTGGGAAGAATCTTCAAGACGCTACCCGATAGTGTAAGAAAGACTGTCACGGAAACACCCCGAGAGACCTATCGGGCCCACACTAGCATCACAATTAACCCCAATGCATTTAATATCTTATTGGAGGCTCTGCTAGAATGCTATGGGCCATTGGCTGGGAAACGATTGTGGAAACGATGGTGTCGAGAGCCGACTGATACTGCTCCTAAGAGCAGTCCGACAATCAATTATGTAGATGGACACACTCATCTTCCAGCAATCGCACTCGAAGAAGACTTGGAAGAGGAAAGAGTTGTGACGCCAACTATTTATATGCTTCGAAATATTCTGCGGCCAATCCTAAGGATCAGGCAGCGTCCGGTGTCAGCAAAGAGCGGCGAAGCTGATTGCAATCTCCAAAGTCCTGCTCTCCGTAATGAGAATATTGAAAAAGACCTCGGGGCTGGTGCAGAGAGGACCAATCCTGAGGCCGGGAGGCGACCTCTTACCGAGCAAGAACAGGATATCCTGCAGTGGGGCATCAGCATGTTTAGAAAGTTTGGTCGGACGGACAGGGAGATTAATCTCGAGATGCCCGGCGCAATCCCTTTCCGTAAGCGAGAACAGCCTCCTTTACAAAGTATAGATTGATTCATAGACCCAACCAATAGGTAGACTTTGAAATTTTGACGTCCTAAAACAATTATAACAATAGCCGAGGTTCATCCAAAGTACTTGAAAGTCGCTAGGTAATTGTCTTTGAGCACTAGGCCCTGATTAGTAAGTACTATAATATTACGCTAGCACTGCAAGCGGCTTTTCGTGAACTAGCGACTCTCCAGCTGACCAGACTTCACGTTGTACCATACATCGCGAAGAGCATCATCGACAAACATCCTATAAACGACCCTCGGTTTAGCCAATATTCCATACAGCCATCATCATTTATGGGTTCATTCAGAACTACCCTCAACACCAACTCAACTCCAAGCCCTTTCCTTGATTCCAAGGCAGCCACGGCCAAAGACATCGGAGCATTGCGGTCAAAGACCATCCTTGTCGCAAGAGAAGGCACTTCAGTGTTGTGGCTACTGGCGAAGGGCCCGTCCTGACTGGGCGGGCGGTAATCGTGGTGTCCTGTCGGATCGGCACAGATGTACGCTCTTTCATAAATATTGCAGTATCAGTGCCTGATCCGTGCTAAAGGCGTGCCAGGATTTCTAGTTCCTGGTAATTGCACCGGCTCTTCCACTAATTAGGGTCTAAAACACTCCTGCCTGTGTACGAAATCCTCCTGCACGACAATGTTCGTTGCTTTTGAGCCTACGGATAGGCACTTTTCGAACCACACCTTCGATGAAGAATTCCCTTCTCTCTCGTCTAATATGACGCCTGGGCTACCGACAAAGGAACATGTAGCTGGCCTGAACGAAAATGCCGGAGCTATGGGATCCGGCGACGTGAGTGAATTTGCAGATGGAGGATCGTCTCAAAATAGCCCAAACGTCCTTTCTAAGTGTAGGCTCACTCCAGACAAAAAGGAGCCTAGCTTTAGTGGCCATGGTACTCCTCCAATTGCTATCATCCTGACACCGTCCGCAGCGAGGAGCCGGAGCAGGGCCAGGAGCGAGCACGAAGAAGCTACGATACCCGGTTCCACGCCACGACCTCTACCGGAGCTCAGTAAGACTTCACGCAAAAAGAAGAGAGGGAATAAGAAAGGGGCTGTGGCAGCTCTTAGCACAGTGCGAGGCTTTACGCCCGCTACATCTGGCGACGAAGATTCGGACTTCTCCACAGGGAGCTTCCGCAGTAGGAGAGACTTGACTGTCCAGCGCTCTAGCAGCGTTGTCAGAAAGGACTTCAGTCTGGATCGTTCAACCCCAAGCGTTGGTAGCCCCAGCGAGATTCGATCGTCCTCCCCGTCACCCGGTATCAGTGCTCTTTCAAAGCAGCTCGAAGCTTTGGACCGCGAAAACTTTCCGAGAACTTCTTTACTTAGACCCGGGAGCAAGCTGGTTTCCGAAGAACCTAGCAGTGCAAGTGTGACCTCGGGGACTAGTGGCGATGAAGATACTCCGGAATTGACGATTTACGAAGTACCATTAGAGCACGACTTTATCAGCCCCGATGTTTCCGAGAAGGAGAGACGGGAGGGTAGGCAGGACCCAATGATGGATGGCGGTGTAGTTCGTAAGATGCAGGCTACTGATTTCGAGTCCCTTCGCTGCTTGGGAAAGGGTACTTATGGCACGGTCCATTTAGTAAAGCAAGCTGGCACCGGCAAGCTGTACGCACAGAAGCATTTCCGCAAGGCATCCTTGACAGTGCACAAGCAGCTTGTGGAACAGACAAAAACTGAGCGGAGTATCTTGGAGAGCATCAATCGGCATCCATTTGTTGTGAAGCTGTATTACGCCTTCCAAGACCACGAGAAGCTGTACTTGATCCTGGAATATGCCCAAGGTGGAGAGCTTTTCGAGCGTATGCGCACTGAGCGCATGTTCCCCGAGGATACGGCTGCGTTCTACATGGCTGAGATGGTACTTGCTTTGGAACATCTGCATCAGACCATAGGGGTCGTTTACCGGGATCTGAAGCCAGAGAATTGTCTCCTAGATTCCGAGGGGCATCTACTTCTAACAGACTTCGGACTTAGTAAAGAAGCCGTTGACGGTGAACATCACTGCAGGTCAATGACAGGCACGGTCGAGTACATGGCGCCAGAGGTCATCCAGCAACATAGCTACGGAACTGCGGTCGACTGGTGGTCTTTTGGTATTTTAGGCTTCGATCTGCTCACAGGGGCATCACCCTTCCGGGCCAATAATGATATGAAAATTCGTGAAAAGATCCTGAAGTCCAAGCTCGTCACGCCGTACTTCCTTAGCCCAGACGCAAAGGACCTCCTTACTCGACTTCTCCGGAAGGAGCCAAAGAAAAGGCTCGGCGCTTGCATGCCCAAGGACATGCAGACCATCAAAAAGCATCGCTTCTTCAGAAAGATCGACTGGACAGCGTTGGAGAAGCGAGAGCTGGAGCCGCCCATCAAACCACTAATCACGGATCCAGAGCTGGCAGAGAATTTTTCCACCGAATTTACGGACCTGGCTGTTTCCCCCCCTGTGGCACCCGCGCCGTTGCATTCGGGTGGTGAGAAAAACGAGCACGATCCGTTTGGAGGTTTCAGCTTCGTGGGCAGCCGGAGCTTGCTGGAATCTGGGAATGGATTTTTCTGATCCAGACCAATGCGTCAATCCGACCAAGGACATGGTCCTGTCAACAGGAATTACGCAGCAAGATACAGCTACGAGGTAGAGCTTTGAATAGACGGCGGTACGGACATGGTAGAACACGTCTAACAATTCCCAAACAAAGTGTCTAGGGCATGACGGCACAAGGGAGCATGATGGTTGCTGGATTTCGGAGAACTGTTTCATTCGACCGGGCTAGGCCGCGCGATATTGCCCTTGCTTACTCTCAAGGGTGGGGCGGGCAGCCTCAGGGGGCATCGGAGCCAGTGGAAGGCGAAGGCCATTCATATCTTACATTCTACACGTGCGCTCATTAGAAGCTTTTGGGGCTCTTAATTTTGGTTTGTTTGATTTGCTGAGCTATGGGTTTTAATGCATAGATATGGGTTTTCTGCATGGAAAAGAGGACTGAGCGTAGAATATAGATTTGGATATGTAAAATTGCTTATGATGATGAGACCGCGTGCCTATGATAGGTTGGACAGCCATGAGCTTCGAAGACCGGCCTTAGACCGTCAACAGGGTGTGCCTCTGATAGTCCCTGGATAATCTCGATGAAACAAGACCCATATCGATAAAGTATGTCTCGCTAGCTTGATAAGTACCTAGCCTACTTCAAGGTATCTCCCAATCAGTAGGCAGGGAGTAGCGCGCGGCATCATGCATTTCTAGTGCTCCCGCTAAACTTCCCGTGCTAGCCGTGGAGCCTTTCCTTCTATTGACTGCCCTCATTTGGCGGTCTACTTTGCAGTAGTCGTAGAGTGCAGATCTGGGTCTGGAAAATGGCACAAATACAACACATCAGATCAAGACAGCGTCTTCAGCAAGGACAGCACGCGCAGAAGGAAAATAAAGCCAAAGTTGGTCCGCGGTTTTGCTGACAGGGCCGCTCAACAACAAATACATCCCGCTCACAATCCTCCGAGTCTTCCTTGCGGAGCTCCTTCCTCTTCGGGGCCGTCGTCACCACCACCATGTTTCAAGTAAGAGCATAGCACCCGTCCTCTGCTCCTTGGCCCTGCAGTGTCCCATTGGCACCTACGCACCGAGGCCCTAGAGTAATAACTTTAATCTGAGAATCCATGTTCGCCATGCAGCATCCCAGATCTCTTACGTGCTTCGTAGCAGCTTCAGCGTCTACGAAAGCTTGCTGAGCCCGGTAACTTCGAGAGTCATCCTACCCTGACCGTGGCTGCGGGGCTTCCTCTCATGGGGATGGAGATCGTCTGTGGGGCGAGGTGCCGGTGCCGGTGCCAGGTTGAGACAGCGACGACCCCATGCAAAAAGATGCCGCCCTGGATCATCCATATGAGTATCGATCGGGCGGTCCGGCCTATTTTGGTCTGGTGAGGAATTACGTAGCTAAGGGGAGGGCAGGAGGGGCATTGGAATATCACATTGGGCAACTTTCTCACTTGAGTACACTCCTGTAGGAATTGTTATATATCTCCCGTGTCCCTGGATTTTGTCTTCTCGTCGCACTCAAGCATCGGTCTTCTTCATCCACACTCCTTACCCACTGCAGCTCAGTCTCTGCATCTACTCTCACTTCAATATATATCCTCGGCTTTTAGACGTTTTGATATCGTCTTCTACCTTCACTCAACGACTATCTAATCGTTCAAGCTTCCGTTTCCATCAAAAGAAGGCCATCATCAACATGCAGCTCACCCGGGTCGTCATCCTCGCCTGCTCAACCTTGGCCCTAGCAAAGCCTTACCACTACTCGAAACATGGAGGTGAGCATCGATCCTATAAAGCCGGATGCGCCTCTGCCTCCGCCGGCGTAGCCTCAGGAATCGCTGCATCAAATTACTCCTTGGCGGCACACCCATACTCCATGGAGCCAACAGCCACAGCCGCACTTTCCTCCGCTGGCGGAGCCTCCATAGAATCTTCTTCACCTAGCCAGGCGGGTGCTATAGCAAGCTCATCAATTGCCGCGTCTGCCCCAGTCGTGTCCTCCACTTCAGCTCTATCGTCCGTCATGTCAACTTCCACTCTGGCTGCGTCCTCGACGGCTAGCGCGGCCCCAGTCGGTGGGGGAACGACTTACACTGCGACCTTCACCCAGTCTGTCTGATCCTTTCTTAACCCCAGTCCTCCCCTCGCCTTCAGAAAATCGACTGACTTTATGTATAGGTATGGTGCTGGCGACACCTTCGGCTCCCAGAACTGCAACACTGCCACTGCCGCTTGCGGCTGGTACAGCAACCCAGGTTACAATGCCGCCGCATCCCAAAACCTTTTCGGCGTAGGTCCAGGCGCCGGTGCCGGCCCCGCCTGTGGATTGTGTTTCCAATTGACGGCAAAGACCAACCCATACGCCAACAATGTAGCCCTCACTGGCACCCAGAGCATTGTGGTCAAGGTCAACAACTTGTGCCCGGCTGCTGGTAATGAATTGTGCTCGCAGAGCAGTCTGACGAGCACGAACTCGCTTGGTGAGGATATCTTTGGACTGTGGCTTTCATGGCTTATGAAACCTTTACTGATGCTTCTTGATTCAGGTGGTGAAGTCAACTTCGACCTCTGCAAAGACGACGGTGCGGCAGCTGCGCTCTTCGGTTCCAGTGGTGTGGGTGCTGCCCTCGGCACCGCCACCCAGGTTTCCTGCGATTCGTGGTCCGGTAGCAGCAATCTGACTTCCTAGACGCTTGCCTCGTGAAGAAGTGCCTTGGTGTTTGATTTTGCGGTCACGGAGACCATTAATGATGATGGGAAAAGCTGTCATGACAGCATCTACGCATAGCATTGCATATCATTCCTTTCTATTTGCGGGCTGGAGGCTTGCGATATTCATTCTAACTAGCGCTGCAATATCCTCCGAGCAGTCTGCTTGGGGACGGTGAGACTCGAGGTCCGCCACATTTGTATATACACTACTTTCTCAGGTGTTGGATACACCCTCGTTATCGTACAAACTGTAATGAAATGAAATGCTTTCTGCAATATTCTTCATGTCGTATGCGAGACGATGATATCGAGCTTGTGTAATCTGTTGATTACACACCAAAATACCAGGAAGAAAAAGGGCACCATGGTTGTCTATCATATCACAAGCATCTCTCCGCTAATATCATCTCTCAAGAGCCCTAGCCATATACCTGTCTACAGCGCATACAGCACCAAACTCACCCCTCAACCCCCGCTCCTACTCACATAAACCGTCAACATATATAGCGCTAAAGGACCTACAAGAATATCGTCTCTACGCGTCAACGAGGTAATCAAGTCGGCATTCGAATATGACAGATCTGAAGCTGGCGGAGAGGTAGTGTTGTAAGAGATGTGCATACTTAACTGCTCAATGTGAGAATGCCCACACTTTTGGGCTGGTGGAGAGGGTGTGGAAGGGGGCGATAGGTTGTTTGGCTTTGAGAGATATAGTCAGTGGGGGTGATGTTGAGGTGGGGTATTGGACTGGAAGTGCGGTGCTGAGAAGGTAATTTTCGTGTTCCGGATAGGGTTTGTGGGTTGGGCTGGAGCATGGGGATATGGAAGATGGGGGAAGTATGCTGGGAATTGGGCTTGTTGTAATATCATTGATGCGAATGCATGTTGCCGAGTTCTGAATAGTCTTATTTGGTTTTCTTGTTATTGTATGGGTTTATCAGTATGTACAAATTTACATTTAAGCAACAACGCCTTCGCTTTTTAGATTCTCGATCTCATCATCGCTCATTCCTACTATGTCTTTGAGTATCTCATGCGTGTGCTGTCCCAAGAGCGGCGGAGGCGTCCTGATGCTCGGTTCCGAGTACGAGTATTTTACCGGTGTATTGACCAATTTTATGGGACCGCACGTAGGGTGCTCGATTTCTCTGACCATGTCGCGTGCCAGTACTGCAAGATCCCACTATTAGGTCGAGTGCTCAAACGAGGAAACTCAGCACTTACCATGCTCATGCTTCAAGGTTCCCTGGATATCATTGACAGCTGCATAGGGCATGCCGCTTTCGTCTAGCAACTGTAGCCACTCCGCCGTAGTCTTCTTTTTTGTCTCGGCCTCTATCAGTCCTTCTAATGCAAATCGATTCTTGACTCGGACGCTGTTCGTCATGAACCGCTCGTCTTTTGACCACTCTGGCTTCCCAAGCTTATCACATATGACACCAAACAGGCGGTCGTTGCCTCCACCAAGCAAGATATCACCATCTGCGGTCTTGAAGCCTTGGTATGGAACTATGGAGGGATGAGCGGTGCCCCAACGTCCGGAATCAGGTTGTCCGCTGATTAATGCTGAGCTCGCCATGTTGGCTAGGGTAGCTACTTGGCAGTCACTGAGAGCCACATCAATGTGCTGGCCCTTCCCTGTTCTTGCTCTTCCCAGCAGCGCCGCCATTACTGAGTTACTGGTGTACAGTCCAGTAGTCAAATCTGTGACTGCCACTCCAACCTTCACTGGTGGGCCATCGCGGGAGCCAGTAATGTGCATCAGTCCCATCTCTGCCTCCACCATGACATCGTAGCCTGCTCTCTTACGGTACGGTCCTGTCTGGCCATAGCCGGTGATGCTGGCGTAGATCAGAGATGGATTGAGTTGGGACACTGTCTTATAATCCATCTTGTACTTCTGGAGTGTGTCTGGGAGGTAGTTCTCGACGAGAACATCGCAGTCCTTGATGAGTTTGTGGAGGACGGAGACACCGGAAGGAGAAGCAAAGGATAGACCAAGCGACTTCTTATTTCGGTTCACCTGTAACGCTCTAGTCAGCTGGGAGCTTGATTGGGGATCAACCCAGCGTACCGCCAGAAAGTATGCACTTTCTCCAGGGCTGTCGGTCTGCCCTCCCTTGATATGTTTGGCGTAGGGCGGGCCCCATGCTCGAGTGTCATCGCCTCGGATAGGATGCTCTATTTTGATGACTTCGGCTCTGATCAAATGCTCGCCATCAGCACTTTACGATGATTGCATTCCCAGCAAGCCTTGGGTGCAGCATACTAGATGACTGCCTACCCAAGATCCCCCAGTATCTGAGTACAGTATGGCTTTTTTATCTTTAGTGACCGTCGCCTGATACAGCTCATAGACTTACTCCTGCCAAAACTCGAGTCATGTCCAGAACTCGTATGCCTGCCAACGGCAATGTTGGGGAGTGTGCTGCAGCTGTTGCCAGTCCACGGCGACATGATGGGCATACCATGCCATTGAGGCGCGGGCGAGCTTGTATCGGCCTCGACAGCTTCACAACGGCTCTTGACGAAGCCATGAGTCTATGAAGTTTTCTTGCTCGAGCGTTAATGCGTTGTGAGGAGTCGATGATTCCGATAAACCTCGGCTGCTCAAAGCGCGGAAACGTTCCGCGACAAATTGTCGGCATGTCATTTCAAACTTCCCACCCACGCACCCACGCTACCGAGCCTCCTTAATTACTATTTCTCTAGACTCACTCTCGTACGTTCGCCTCAGAATATCTTAAATCATGTTCACCGGCATTGTCGAAGTGATTGGTAGTGAGTCTATCGCTCCTTACGCCTTCATATCCCACCTTCTTGTTCCCTAGCTAAAGTCGATCTAACCTAGCCAGCGGTCACCGCCCTCGAATCTCAAGATGACACCTCCTCGGGGGGCGGGGGCACCTCTCTCACCATCTCCCATTGTAATGAGATCCTCACAGACGCTCATCTCGGTGACAGCATCTGCATAAATGGTACCTGCCTTACAATCACCTCCTTCACGCCTACCGAGTTCAAAGTGGGTGTGTCGCCCGAGACATTGCGACGAACCAATCTGGGCAATCTTGAAAAGAATTCGAACGTGAATCTCGAGCGCGCAGTCTCAGCTACAACGCGCATGGGCGGGCATTTTGTTCAAGGACACGTTGACACTATTGCTACCATTCTCAGCGTAACACCAGACGGCAATGCTCTGACGTTTCGCTTGCAGCCTCGCGAGAAGGAGGTACTACGCTATGTGGTAGAGAAGGGCTATGTGACGCTTGACGGGGCGAGTCTGACTGTTACCAAGGTGGACGATGCAGAAGGCTGGTGGGAGATCATGCTGATAGCATATTCTCAAGAGAGGGTTGTGATGGCTGCAAAGAAGAGTGGTGATGGTGTGAATGTTGAGGTCGACATGCTGGGGAAGTATGCGGAGAAAAGTGTCAGGGGCTATTTTGAGAGTCTGGAGAAGGACGGCAGCGGTGGGGGAGGTGTGCTCGAGAAGATGGTGAGCAAGATTGTTGACGAGAAGATGAACAGGGCAAAATGAGTGCTATATTCATATTGAACGAGGTGGTCTTCGTATCGTTGGAGCACCTTTCAGCGCACTCGGCCAATATCATGGGTATCGACTCCAGGATGGGAGCAGGCACTGCATGCGCCGGCATTACCTAACAGCATATCATGAACAGGAGTTAAGAACAGAGGTCAACAAATCAATTCAGGGTCTCAAGCTCGAATGTCAAACGTTCCAACTACTCAATGTGTCAACTAGTACCTTCTCTGTAAGCGCAGTCCCACACTACGGTCTTCTAGCCAAAGTTATAGCCACAAAGGACCCTTACGGACATGACCCGCGTGCCCGGGTAAAATAGCCTTATGAGCTTCCAATCGAGGGGCTGCCTGCCAAGCCCGCCCCACCTTGAAGTTGTTTGTCTCCTACGCAATTGGCGACAAGAGAGAGAGAGAAAATTGTGATACAGAATACGAGATACATTAGTCCTGAAGAGGTCGGCATGAAATGCAGAGCTGGCGTGCATCCATTTGCCGGCTTACAGGCGACGGCGGGCGAGCCTCACGCAGCCCCTCTTAGTAGCGCCAGGCAAGGGATCAACGGACCGTGAGCCTTGGTGCAGACGTAGGCGTACAGATACTTTCTTCCACTCTCTCGAAATGGCAGCGGAGCACATGAGTCACGGAAAGGACAGAATGCTCTCAACAGTGGCAATCTACAGTTACCCTTCTTGAACCAGCAGCACAAATTGAGTCAAGTGGTATACTCATCGCCCATTGCCGCCCACTTCCAAGATCTGAATCTTAGATGGTAGCAGAAGAGACCGTAGATGAGACGTTGGAATGACATCGAGTTGCAGAAAAGCTTTCTGGCGGTGAACCTGAATCGGCCAATGAGAGGCTAGCGCCGAAAGAAAATATGCCCAACTTCATCTACTCCGCCGGCATCCCCCCTTCTTGCCTCTTCAAACCACTCTCCAGACAACGAAGTCGTACTACAGAACTCATAAAAGAGCACACATATACTCCCATCCCATAATATCGTCGATCAAATATGCTCATGGCAATCGCTGTGCTGTAAACCCTTGCTGGGGGGCATGCGGGTGACACCGTATGCCCTTCAGTATGGCCCAGCCCATCGAGTATTTCAATCGACCTTCGACGATATTATTCTTCGATTGCTCTCCAGCAGCACTTCTCGAGCCATCGAAGCTCTACAATCAATAAGTCAGGTCGCGCTCCTTGGTCCTTGGGACTGCAGGAGACTTGTGGTCTGCCTCACCACCCGAAAAGCGACAACCTCACCCCACACCACATACTCACGGGACTTCGTCCATAAGCTTCAATAACCTCGATTACCTTTGATCTCCTATCGCGTAGAGCTTCCAACAATCAAGCCTGCACTTAGAGAGACTCTGTACCACAAGGCAACAGAAAGCGCCCACTCGTATACCAACACACGACGCAATACACATAGAAGCATACCCTACACAATGCCTCGAAAGGCGCCTCGAAACACTCATGCGCCCCCTCGCGCTGCGTCGAACCCCTTCGCAATCGACCACGATTCAGACCATACACAGTTCAAGAAACAGCCACAAGTGAATGGCCCAAGAGCCAGCAAAGCGCTCCAGAAGAACAAGAAGTTGACCAGGGCAGGAGGAAGTCTGTCCGAAGGTACATCCAGTGGCGATGAAGCCGACGGAGACGACGGTGTGGCAGAAGAGGACGAAGATGAAGAGGATGATGAGAATGGCGATGCATTCGCCCCGTCTGGTCGCCTCAATGAAGGGCATGGGGATCAGGCGGGGCGAAATGACGCTGCACAATGCGATTCTGATGATGAAGTATACAACGGCGTTGACGACATTAGTGACTCTGACGCAGATGAGCCTGGCGTCGAGGTCCTAGAAGAACGAGAAATCATCGCGTCTGAGGAGGGCAATGGCTCCACCAGGCCTGCGACTTTCTCCGGACCTGTGGGCGAGGCTTCTGACGTTTGGGAAGGGTTTGACCTCGACACTGATTTATTCACATCGGACATACCTTACTTGGACGAGCAATCAGGTCGCATCAGGCCAGGCTTACTTGACAGCGAGATCGACATCTTCCAATCCACTGGTCACTTTGACGACCTCGAATCAATGCCATTACTACCGCAATCACCTTCACCAATGAGGCGTCGAGTCCATTTCAAAGAGCCCATCTTCCCTCCATCTGACAGCTCTATCACAGGTGACGAAGACCTGAATGGCCTTTTCAATACAGCTCAAGTTCAGAGCATGGGAGCAGATTTAGACTATGACTTCGAAAACCAAAATATCGACAACGAGGATTGCAGCTCTGTTGGAAGCTCCAGCGGCTATGAAAGTGGGTGAATTGGCTTGACATGATCTTCCTCGCTAACTTTGCTCTGTTTCAGCCGACTATGGCGATACTACCGATGAAGACGATGTTCCTGCGTCTGCGACTACACGCCCACAATCACTCATCCGTCAGCCATCCCTTTCTTCGCTGGACGCTGACCTCCAAGTAATGCCATCAGCTGGGCCATCGTCAGCGCCAAGTCCATTCAAGGTGCCCGCCACACCTGTTCGTCAATTCAGTGGCCCGCGCATAGGCTCTTTTAAGACTGATCCCACCAAGCCATTCGCTATGATAGACTCCACTGGCGACAACATCTTGATCACCCCAGCCAGGCGTCCATCTAGAGCAGACGGGACTTATAGCCAGGTACCCAGCACAAGAACAAGCACTGCAAATGCGAGTCCAGTATTATCGCACCCGGCTCTAGCCACCCCCGTGTATGATAGCGACTTGGAGATGAGCGATTTCTCGCCTCAGGTGCCTGCCGATCCCATGCTTGCTGCAGGGTCAGAGTCGATGGCCGACATCCTTCTCCCAATTGGTCCAACAAGTCATACTCGGCATTCCTCTCAAGCATCTGGAGACGTTTTCTACCCGATGGATCGTATGGGTGATGTCAATGCTGTCTATGCAGCTGATGATCAAGAAGATGATGATGACGACGAAGGCCTTTTGAATGTCGAGGACTTTATCGATTTTGGGGTTGACTCGTCGGACGATGAAGCTGGAGGTGATGTTGACACGTCTCTGCCCACGCCCATTTCAACATCGCCTACAGGAGCCCATGTGCGGCCCAAGATTTCCTCACCCAACAATCCAGCCCCTCATGATCTCATGGCGCATTTCGACAAAGGCATCGCTGGCGTTTTCCGTCAAGGCCAGAATCAACACCATCAGCGCTCACGGCGTTTATCTGGTGGACTTTCGCTCTCTAAGCAAGCCTTCAAAAAGGGGAGGCTTGCGCCAGCAAACTCGCCAGTGAGTCCCCCAAAGAAACGAAAGATCAGTGGCGGCTTTGCTCCTGCCGGACCTTTTGGACCAGCGGCGAAGAGGAGACTGATGAATCATCGTTGAAATGAAGTCGTCTCGCCAGGGGAAACTTCAAACCGACCAGGTGCCACCAGCATGGGGGCCCTACCATTGACAGAAATGTCAACAAGTATAAGCTCAACACAGGACACAAGGAAAGCAGTGACGGTTATGCTTCCACTGCAGGCCGAAACGTTTGCTTTACCATAATACACAGGAACCACTACCAGACAGAGAGGGGGGGGGATGCTTCACGCTTCACGCTCCACGAAGTAACGAGCCATGAAGCTACGCCGAGTCGCTCAAACTATTGCTCAGAGGAAATTAATAGCGCGCATTGATGTACTAGGTCCAGAGTACGATGTTATACGATGTCTCGGATTTTCCGTTCGGATCTTCCATTTTATTCGGAGTATTAAGGGGTGATGTCCCGCGCTTTTGGGCTTTTTCAAAGATACCCGTTCGAGATACCAAAAGTTCTACCATGTTCGGTTCCTTATTCGATTGTCTTTCCATTCCCTTCGCTTCGTCTACAGAATTCAGGCCACAGGAGGGTTTTTGTCAGTGGCATGGATATGAGTCTGAGCTTGTGTCTAGCGTCATTTATTCTAGCTTAGATTTCGGTGGTGATAATGCAACCTGTTACAACCCTGTATCGTATGCAGTACCCTGCGTACTTGACTGCCGGCTCCACTACTTATGTCTCATGTAATGGAAATTCAGCTCGACGACCTGCACTCACCGAAGGGAAATTCGGTAGAAGCACCAGACCTTCGCCGAATTTGTCAATGGTCTCTGGCCAGACTGATTGGGTTTTCGCTGGTCACGACCATGCAACTGTCGGACTTTCCACCCTAACAATACATCGCTCTGTATGCTGCAAGCAATGGCATGCTCCTACGAGATTCCCCATTTGTTTCCGTTTCAAACGTTGTCGGAGGGTGGTTTGAGGAAATCTACGCCTTCGTATATTTAATGTAGTACAACGAGGCCATACTATGCCGTCCAATGCACATACATTGAAAAGTCATCTCTTATATGTCCTGCACCTGATATTGGAGCAGCTACAAACCAAAACCTCTGGATTTTCCACAGCACTGCTCGATATCGCTGTAGGACCCCATACCCATCCGAAGCCATCCCTATAAATGCAAATCACCCACAAGATTCAATCCCCTCACGCTCCAACGCTGATAGTAACCCCTCCGCCCTCGGCCGCCATATCAGGCCCAGCCGCCGCCCAACTCATCCCACCCGGCCCTTCCCAGCCATGAGAGCCTTTCCACGAATGGCTATACGACACGATATCCTCATCGATGAGAAGAGCCATGTCTTCCTCATCCGGCGGGAGTACGAGCCCATTGCCTGCTTTCGGATATGGTAGTGGTTCCTGTTCGACGTAGATTTCGATGTATTCTTCCTCGTCGAGAGAGGACTGGATGGGTACGGGGAGCGGACGCGGTTCGATGATTGTTGGTATTGGGACTGGTGGGGGCGGGTGAAATATGGGGAGGGTTTCGTGGAGGGTGCTGGCGTGGAGGAGGAGGGAGACGAGTTCGGGTTTTTCGAGGGTTTGGAGGTAGCTGCGTTTTTCGGCCAGTGTCATGCCGTGTGGAAGCGGGACTTTGCCGGCTAGATGGCCTTTTTCTTCGCGAGCGGTGTGGCATTCGGAACAGATCCATTCTTTCTCTTCGAATTGGATTACGGAGGGTGTGATGGGTCGGTCGTGGCAGTATTGATGCCAGGGTGTGTTGCAGCCGTCACAGAAGACGATTTGGTTCGAGTTGGGGGAGTGGCCTCGTCCGCAGTTTATGCAGACGGCTGCTTCGCCGGGTTTGCGGCGTTTTAGTTTCGCTTTTTTGGCGGTTGGAGGGGTGTCTGTTCTTGGGATGTTCGATGTGGTTTTCTTGGTCGCAGATGCTGGATGGTCGATTATTATCGGAGAGAACGTTTTAGCCTGTGTGATGCGGCGGCCGGAGGAGGTATGCGCGAGGAGGTTGAATTCTTCTGAGACATCTGTGTCGTCTTTCTCGTTCTCGTCATCGTCGGCTCGCTTTCTCTTCTTTTTGACCGTATGTCCCAGTAGGCCTGCTGCACTACCGCCAGCTCTACTTCCTCTTGGGCGCCCACCACGGTTTACTGTCGTGCTACCTCTGGGCCTTCCACCACGATTGACACCAGCTCTTGCGGCACTACTCCCTGCTCTACTGCCTCGTGGTCTACCTCCTCTATTCTTGCCTCTAGTAGGAGTCTCGATTTTTACACCGGCGGCAGCAGCTATCTCTGCGGTAACACCATCTGCACCCTCTATCTTGACCTTAGGTCTCCTCCCACCTCTCCCTCTCCGCCCACCAGTTTTGACCCCTCCTCTCGTAACCTTAGTCGTAGGTGTAGGTGCTATATCCCCGCTTGTAATCATCTGACCCAGTACTGACGCTCGCGCCGCCTCCCATTCCGGCGTCTGCTGTATCAATGCCGCATGCGAGGCTCCATCAATCCCCGCGAGGGCTGCTGGACCTGGCGGTTGTGCCAAAAGTGGCGCATTGCTCGGTAGTATCGTTCTTGTCAATTGGCTTTCCAATTGTGCAGCTGTATCATTACCGCGCGGAGTATTCATTGAGGGAGAAACGGGTTCTGGTGGTTGGGAATCGCGGTGGAAGATGGGTTGCGGGGTAGGGCGGACGGTATTAGAGATGCTGTGCGGGCGCCGGGAGGTGGGAGACATATTCCAGTCTGATTCTTCCGTTGTGGAGCTCATTGAGGCAGGTTTGCTCTACCTTCTATCCCTGCTCAATATATGGACTGGAATGTATATTTGCTCGATCTTGGTTGTTCTTGGCGTCAACATGCGGCTAGTCTGCTTTAGGAACTTCTGTATATTCATTGATCTACCTCATATCAGACGACATCCTTGCAGGAGACTACCTTGAACAGACAATGCCCTCAAGACTTCGCGACATATATCAAGGTTTGATGTCTGGATTGCTCGCAGGTTATCCACGCCAATACTCGACGCTTCTACATGTGTGCATTTGCAACACAATGTGTTGTTCTCGATTGATGTTTTGAAAATCACATTATACTGCTACGTTGATGACACTCAGTACTGTGTTTTATAAAGCCATTTTGGTCAGTCTCCATTGACACTTGCTGGATTCCCGCAGAATTTGGCTTCGGTCAGGTGCGATCTGCGCATTGCCTTGCGATTTCGACTAATACTTACCAAAAGGCGAGCTCATGAGCCAAATGTTGACACCGAAAGGCTCCCATCATCGACATGTGCGTGCTGCTTGATGTGCAGATATCTCAGCTATCGTATGTCATTTGGCTACGCCTTTCACCACTGTGGCCCCTTGTTAGCTGCTGTCAAGCAAAGGACGAACGCAATAGTCGATCCTAGCTTCGCTCTTTTAATGGTGAACAGCCCCTAAGGAAGACCTCGTACATTGCCTAGCATTCCAGCAGGATAATCTAATCTCGGGGTTTCCTCAGCAAGGGAGCTAGTGTTAAGTGCTAGCTTCATGACGGCAAGAGCCTCAGCAAGAGCATCGATGTAAAGAAGATACCGGAGCTCAGAGAAAGCAATAAGTGACGGCTTTGAAGCCGGGAGACCGCAGTACCATACCAGAAGGATGCGACAACTGTTTAATGCTGGAGGTTTTTCTAAGGTATACGGTACTAGTATAGCTCGACGTTTAAGTATTCGTGTTGGCTGAAAACAGGCCTGCTACATGTACCGAATCGGACGACATTAGATCCATGGAGCTTCTGCATCGAGGGGGAAAGATCTCTCATTGGTTTTGCAGAATGGGTGGCTCCTATCCAGAGCATAGCACTCCTTCACGCAAGTCGCCCGCTCTTTATTTATCGTTGGGTGGTCAGCTTTGTGTTCCACTCGTCTGAGCATCGTGTAAGGCCTTGAGCACCCCACCCCATCATTAACCTTTGTGGCCATGGCTTTCATCCTTCTCCCTTGGGCTGAACGCTATACGTATCTGTGTCAGCACCCCTGATTGATCACCGCAATCATCAATCAGTCATTGTGGCCTCGCCCAATTTGACATAGATAACCAGAGCCTTCAATTACTCTTCTATGTAAGATCATGGCTGTTGACGACAGAATGTCCTTTGTCTTTCATGTAACAAATTGCACCATTGGAGCGATCCCGAGGCCTTGGTCATCGTTGCTGCTTCGCTTTCGGCTCCATGTGACGATGAATATGAGCGCGATGCTGGGGCTCGATATCAAAGTGATGCTGTAGGAGATCACTGTGTACGTAATTGTCTCATTTGCTTTGCCAAATCAAATAGGAAGCATCAAAGGAAACCCTCCCAGGCATGTCGCTCTGATTCAAAATTATCTTCTTGCTCTTTCCCAATAATTGCGCTGTCTTCGTTTCTTTCATGGACATGTCACGCTAAAGTAGTCATAATGCTGCCAGCCTCAGTGTGATTCTTGAGATGCTATCATGCCCATGAAGTGCTGTATTGGCCCTCCAACGGAATAGAGCATCTCTTTGAGCTGAGTGAATTTCTCGACGTCGACGTAGCTGCTGGGGGGATGAGGTGGAGATATCGGGTCCTCTTGGCCTTCGTCTTCTGATGGTCGGAAGCGGAGACCGACCGACGAAGATCGCTCAATCGGCGTGCATCTGTCCATCTTAATATCTGGTGGGTCTTCTTCTGTATTGCGTTCAAATGGTATGAGTCTGATTAGAACAACATCTGGTGCGCGCGGGCATTGCTGAGCGTAAGAGTTCAGGGCGTCTGATGAAGCTGTGAAATAGGGAAAGCAGTGTGAAGACTATGATACGCTGGTCCGCATTGGAAATGAGTGGACAATATCCTACTGAGAATTCCCGTGTAGGAGGGTCAGGCTCAAGGGAACGAAGTGGGAGGAATACACACTGAAGGGCTCTGACACGAGGGCAACAAGGCTAGTTATTGCTATTTACTAAAAGACGTTAAGGTAGTATGAACCCACGACTTGAGTGTTTGTACTGACATGTCGGAGCTTTGGGCATCTCAGCATCCACCTGCACATAGCCACTTGGGCGAAGTATCAAGTACAACTCATACACGCCTTCACAAGAGGCTAAAGCTGACGACGAGGTTGTCCAAAATGGGGAGATTGAGCACCAAGAGTAAAGGTCTGGTGTCCAACTTCTTGACTTCGAGATTGCCATGAGACTCTCGAGGCAGATTTGTGGAAGAGCCCGCTCGTAACCATTTCGACTGAGCGACCTCTCTTCTCGACGATCATGGTCTTGATTGAGTGCCACAACAATTGCACATGCACAACAAACGTAGTCTACCTCAATGAAGAGTATTTTTTGTTTCATCACCAATTACCCTCATGTACGCCGCTCTCCTTTGCTGGCGACTCTGCCATCTCCGCATCCATCTCCTGATCCTCCTCTTCGTCAGCTTCTTGGCCCTCCATTCGTTCGTCATTAGTGTCTCCATCAATCTCCTCAGGATTATCCACCGTCGAACCCAGCAAATTTGGGAACATTGGTATTCTAGATTTCACATGTTCTGAAGACGGAGCTGCCCCCTTGGCAGGGTCTTCATCGACTTCACTGAGTTCGCTTTCATCGTCGGCACTATCATGCACACTACCTGGTGCACTGCTTCCTGCATCGTTCGCCCCATCCGTATGTATAACAACAGCCAACCTCGGAGCATCGTTTGGGGGTACGGCTCCTATTTCCATTGATGGAGCCGGAGCTAATGGTTTCAAGACTTTAGCAGGTACCGTAGGCGCAGGTTTGGCAGCGATTGCCTCGGCTTTCCGAACGATCTCTCTTGGCGTCACATATCGAGCTCCGCTCTTCTTCGTTTGCTCTCCACCTTGCGCATCGGGTAGTGGCGCATCGACAGCTGCAAGGGTCGGGTTGGTGAGTATATTGTCGACGCGCATCCGGACCCGATTTCCCTCTGTGGCATCATCTTTCATGACGCCAGGAATAATGTTGTCATATAGATGGGCATAGATGTCTCGAATGAGGTCTTCGAAAAGATTGACAGGTCGGAAAAGATTGTTATTGAGTTTCTTGAGCTCGATGGCTTCACGGAGGATATCTAGAAGCGGAGGGGTCGTTTGCTGGGAATGCACATATGTTTCGAGCCGAGCCGCGTGGAGCTGGAAGATTTCGGGATCCATGCCTTGAAACATGAATTCGGAGTACCCGTCTGTAACACTGCAGTAGGGCTGGTGATGCAGTAGCTAAAAGCCAATATGTCAGCAGTCCAAACAAACAGTCAAAAGCAAAGCAGTCAACGTACCTTCAGATATGCTCGGCATACTTCCTCCCATACCCCAACATGATTGACAAAGTCACCGGCTCTCTTCCGAATCCGGCGTGCCAATGCATCTAGATTAGTCTTATCGTTGAGTTGATACAGGAGCCTGGTAAAAAACCTGACATATCGGCCAGTGTAGACGAAGTGCCTTCCTGCTCGCTCATTGTCTGGCTTCCAAACCTGGATTGCCATGGTCTTTGTGAATATTTGCTGACTCAGCTCGTTCCTCGCGCCCGAAGCAGCTCGCGGGTCCTGCGGATCGTCATCATAGAAAATGTGTGCGGCCTAGGTTGGCCATCAGCTGGTGTCTTTAGATGGGTCCTAAGAAGACTCACGCGCGCCACCATTCGATGATACCAGTTTGCTTTGTCTGCAGACCTGAGGGTTTTCAGGGTCTGCATAATGTACCCGTTCCAGTCTTCAGACTTCTGTTCTGTAGCTTTGCGAGCGTAAGGGGTTGCCTTCAGGATACGGCGACCTTCTTCGTCCTGTAAATGTCAGTCAATAAGGTCACTTAAGTAACGTGTTCGACAATTACCAAGATGCGCCTGGACCGGACTAGTTTGTGCACAACCGCAACAAGCTTATAGTGAGGTTCAAGAATAGGGTCTTTGTCCGGATGCCTGCTATCACGCTTCTCCGGACACGCTTCGATGGCTCGAACGAAGGCATCTATGACAGGCCTATAGCCAATACGTCTGGCCGTCCTAAGCACCTCATCGCTGCATTTGTGCATCTTCCACATGACCTTACCATAAGTGAAGGATATACTGGAAGACGAATGAGCAAACGCAATCGGAATGGGTTGGCAGACAACTTACACCCAATCTTGTGGTTTTTGCACAGAAGCCCGACGGAGAAGAATACTCGCAAACTTCCAGGCGGAGTATAGCTGCATACCTCGGAACGGGACATCCTGATACATGCCAGTGGTTCTGGAATTATAATGCCGCTTATGGTCGTCCAGGCTGAAAGCCCTCATTGAGAATGGCTCCCGTGTGGAAGAGTACACCCGTGTGCCGAAGTCTGCACAGAGATCTGCCATCTTGCTTGTATCCTCAAATGATCCCTCAGCGCACCGCGTCGCAACAGCAGTTGCCATAGTATAGCAATGGATAGCTTTCCGCTGCAGTTCAACCAGATCATCCATGTGATTATCTAGCTTATCTGCAGTCCATGTAGTATCTTCCTCGATGAACGCATCATATACTTGACCCAGCCTATACCACGTCTCCCATCTGTCCGTATCGAATTCAAGATCGTGTCTCAAGAACGTCCTCGCAATGCACAGATCATCAGTCGATCCAGCGCTAGAGCGCTTTAGAGAACGGAATTTGGCCAATGCAATTTGACCCAGCAAAGCGTACCAGCCTTTCGAAGCTATTTCTGAACCCTCATCTAGCGCTTTGCTTCCGCAAAGACCGCCAATACCTCTCAGTGACTGATATAAGTCGTATGGATTAAGTGGTAATTTGAAGTAGTTGTTTACGAGCCTGTTATTGAAGGTTCTGGTTGCTGAATTGGTGAGTTTGGGGATCATGATTACTTGCTGCATTTTATCCACGGTGAACTTGAGATCACTCTTCAGTAGATCCTTGGTGCTGATCCTGTTGACTTGAGTCATAACGAGATCCATAATCTCGAGGGCGGTGACCCGGTCAAGACTATCAGGAAGGCATCCGTGGTCCTGCATCTCCATGGCGTTTGAAGATGTCTTCACACCATAAAGGTCGTATACCAGTTGAGCCATATCGGTATTCCGGTCACCTGTAAGCTTGAAGCTCTCCAGCTCCTTTTTCATCAGCTTGAGAAATGTCTTGTTTGCTAGGCTACAATAGCACCGCAATCCCAAAGCTTGATGGACATGTTCCAGGTGGCTGACTAAATCCTGCTCTTGCGAATCAAATATTCTCGCATTTTGTGCCATTGCCTCCTTCAGGAATATGTATTGCAATGTCCACGTCTTGACTATCATGTCGCGAAATTTGTCCGTTGATTTGGCAAGACCCCTTGTCGCATTTTGATTCACTTGAGCTGGGGGTGGCGTCTGCCCCACTCGGATCGTGTCCTCCCATAATGCAAAGATATGCAGGATTTTCTGCAAGGAGGTTAAGGCTTCCAGAGAGACGCATATTTGATCACCATCTATGCATTCGAAAGGACCGGATTTGGAAAGTGCGATGGAAAGAATTCGAGTAACGTGGTCGTCAAGTCGATGAAGCCAACGGAGGAGACGATCGCGTCGATCCTCGAAGGTAGTTTCGCCGTGTGATGGCGAGCCCAGATGGTCTACGATAAGAATCATCATGCGAAGGTCACACGAAAGCACCTGAGGAGGGTAGGCAATAGCGCGGTAATTGTCCCGTAGCTTCTGCCAAAGAAATAGTCTTAGAGGCAGGCTCCCTCGTTCGAGGAAATGTAGTGCTTCTACCAATTTGGAGTCAGGGTCAACCCCAAGGATATCATCAGAAGCTCGACTCGATGGTGAGCCAATTAAGACATCTTTATCTCCGGTGTGGTTTCCTGAACGTTGCTCGATCAAGGACTTGCGGTAGTTCACAGACAGATCAAGCAAAGGCTCAAGGCTTTCGATGATGGTGAGTGGATCATTGCTCGGAGAGTTGAAGATCCCCATAAAGAATTCAATTGTTGTAAGCCTAGAAATCTCTCTCTCTGCAGCCTCAATCGAGATTTCCGGCATGATTGCGTTGTTAGGTAACTCAATGACCAGAGGCTCGGTTGAGGGCCTTTTGCTGTCAAATTCCTTGAGTAATCGTATTAAGTCTTGATAGCATAGAATGATATAATCCCGAGAAGAAGGCTCTAATAGACTGTTGCATACGACTGAAGCCCACACAAACCGAACGTAGAGATCGTCCGAGCTCCTAGACCACTCACCGATCTCGTTACCTGGCCAGGACCACTGATTAATCAATTTACTTGCGAGTGCAGCCCATCGGCAGAGACGGTCGCGTTGCAGGGTGCGAGTAGCTTCGTCAACCTTGCTACTCGGATTGGTGATACGTCCGTATACGTCCAAATGTAGTTCAAAAATTGCTTGAACGGAATTTGTGTACTTCCGCTTGGCTTCGTCAGTGTCTGACGATGGTAGCAACACGTCCGAATGTAAGTGTAGTCTCTCGGTCTCTAGACTGTCATAGCTAAGACCATTCAAGGGCACTTGACCATGAGTGGGCTCCTTCGTGTCTCGATCTTCCTGTTCCGTACTGTGGATCAATCTATTGGTTTCGGAGTAGACTGCCTGATCTTGAAACACAAGCATCCGAACGACGCTTTCTTTAAGTGAGTCTGGCCATCGATGAGACTCATACAGGGTCCGGATCTCGTAATTGAAGGATCCAAGGACGTGGGATCTTAATTCCAAGCGGTTTAGTAAAGGGAAGCTTAGCAGCATGTCCAGCCATTGGTAGGCAAGCTGGTCAATAGTGATCCACTCCTGCCGATCTATGAAATGAACGAAGCTGTCCAAGCCATAATCGTCTGGAAGGATCTGCTTTTGCGATAGTATTCGGCCTTCCTGATTTGAGTGTTCTAGAAATGCCGAGAAACCAGGACTGCGACTGCCGCCGCAACCACCAGCTGGGTCATTGGGGTCGTGACCGTTCAGAAAGGCCTTGCTTCTTCCAATATCCCAACCATCGAGGGTGGATTTGAGGTCTTGAGCTACCAAATCCAGAGATGTTAAGGGAGCCTTCGTCTCGTCACGTTCATTGCTCAAATTTTGTTTAGACACAATCGCCCTGAGGGTGCCCAAGGAGACTGACATCTGGGAGCCAAGCTTAGACTGAATTGTCTCAACCATATCGAACACGGATCCATCAGCTCGATGGTATATTTGGAGTTGCTGTTCATACCACTTAGCCCAATCTTCTGCTGTCGAATCCTTCAGGGAATCTGGATCCAAGGATTCCCTAGCTTTGATCCGCTTACTTCTTGAGCGGCCTACATCAGTTGAGTCGGGCAACTCAGCTGTTTCAGACGACCGTTTGCGAGTTGGCAATGACACTGAAACGGTCGAACCAGCGGTGTTCTGCGCAACGTCTGCCTGAGTTGGACTTCCGACGACTCCCACTGCGATGCCGTTCTCCCGACCTCCAATGTCATCGGTCATGGTTGGGCTCCCGAGAGGATGTTCAGCCATGCGCTGTTTCGCATTCACAGGCGAGACTTCAATGGGTTCTGCAAGCAATATCGTTGTTGTTGCTTCATCTGACTTGGTTACAATCTCTGGCTCACCTTCACCATAGTTGTCTACAATTGCTGGTGGTGAAGTCGGAGCTAACTTTCCACCGGTGATGGTCTTCGATGGCGGCGCAGGCATCGTATTTGCTCGAATTGGTGGTAGCGCAAGAGCATAAGTGGCACCAGGATCTGACTCAATAACTCCTGAGGCCTCCTGGCCAAGGTGAAGTAGAATTGCTCTTCCGCAGCTCGCCCATGACCTGAGCGGAACTTTGATAGTCTGGACGCTCGAATGAGGTCGGTCACTTCCTTTGTTTACGCCAGGCAATAGTGTTGGCAGGTACGGACAAGGATCGATGTACTTGGTGAAACAAGCTAAGATATTCTTACGCTTCTCCAGCATAGGTAAGACCTGAGACTGGGAAAGCTGATCATTCAGAGATGAGAGCAAGGGTTTTAGCTGCTCGATTGCGAAGCCTCCTTCCAATTCAACGGGCTCGGTCCATGTCTTGAAGTCACTTTCATCAGTATCCAGCACTGCTTCTAGACAGAAGCGTGCAATCCGCCGACTCCCGAGAGAATCGCCGATCCTAGAAACGAGGCGCCAGAGCTCCAGATCCGTATCATCCCTATCGAGAGCCTCCACGAGGAGTTTCAGACTTCTGAAGGCAATACCGTTTACTTCGTTCCCAGAAATAGAGGGACTTCTGTCCCAAATCTCGGCTTGAATGCACGAAAGCTGACTCTTCAGCCTATCGAGTAAGAATTGGCCATGATTCTTGTACGCAAGATACAGAATCTGGGGAAGGGAGCTAGGGGATCCGTCTATGAATGTAGCAGGGGCGGCGGACGGTGGTGTCAAAACGTCTTCGATTTCATCATCAGAGCTATCAACGTCGTCGTAGGGTTCGATACGCTGGGATTCTGGGAGGGACTCCTCCCAGGTGAATATCTCGGACTGAAAAAGCTCATTATAGGCCTTTTCAGCCTCGTCGTAGAATTCTGGACCTTGAGAATGTAGCTCCAAAGCATTCTGGTACAATCTCAGAGCTTCCTCAATCTACCAAGCAGTCAATATGCATAGACCTGACAGGTGGTTAGCAATCTATAGAGAACACGTACCTGAATCTCTTTACTATCATCAATCTCATCCTCGCTCTCTTCCTCGATCTCGACATTCAGTGCAACGAAGTTACTCTATCAGTCGTTAGTGATTTCCAATCCGATCACGATACCGTCCATACCATCGTGATAAGATGCTTGGAACGACTTGTTGTTTCGCCTTAATGAAGTTCGAAGATGTCGACTTCTAGACGTGTCTCGACTGTGAAACCTCGACTCAACACTTCTGATTGAAAGCTCCAAAGAGCACAGAGCATGCACAAAATGATGGGGCAAGCCTAATATTTAATCATGTGGAAAACGAGCATCACATTGTAAAGTACTTTAATAGTTAAGTACCGCGACGAAGACCCCTGGCAAGTGCCAAGCTTCTATCTTAGCTCCCGATGAGCCTAATGCGCCAGCTCCAGCCAATAGAATGAATTTGAGATTCCGGCTTCAAACGTATGGTTCAATATATGATCAGTTTTTGAAGAGCTGCTCGAATCCCAAGTTGAACAAATTGGCATCACGCCGTCCTACCCAAATATCGCATTTGATTTCAATGGGCCCTGAGATTGCCACAATTCCTCCTACATATTGAAGAGACCGCCTGTTGGAGGCGCGCAATGGTCGTGCCAGCAGTTCCTGAAATCGTCGAAGATGAAATAGAGTCCGCCATTGAATGTCGCAATGAAGCTCTACAAACCATACGCGAACTCGGTCCCCCAGATTTGGTACACCTGATTAAACAATTGAAGTCTGGGGGACGTCAGAACGGAGTTTACCATCATGTGACAGGTGTAGATGCTTCGTCTTCCGCCAGCCTGGCGGCTTACGTCAATACTCTCGTCTACTCTCCTACCGACAAGACAAATAAGGTCGTCTCGGGACTATACTGTTGCTACAATGCCTTCTCCCACCTGGATATGCGGGTCGAAGTCAAAATACCAGGCGGAGTAGAGAGCTACTGCATTGACGAGAGGGGAGATAAGCGGGTGGCATCCGACGGGCTGTGGTTAGAGACATTTCTCTGTGCAGTGCTGAGGGCATACTCATACGCAGACGACGGAAGTGGGGATAGTATTAAAAAGATAATCGGCGTGCGGAGGTTCGATCCTATCACAAGCACAGAAGTCGAGCACAGGTTCTTGGATGCCGCAGAAAGGCTATTCTTCAAAGGTACGCCGAAGCCTTGTAAGACGAGAAGCCTACTAACTTTGCAACAGGACCTCAGCTCGGCTCAGAACCCGAAGTACAAGTTCCCAACGTCGTCTCCAACCACCTCACGACAGGCCTCCTTAATTACATACATACCACAGGCAGGTATACCTCTGGAATTAATCTCTTTCAAAAGCTTCGGACGCGGGACGTCGAAGTCTCCTCACTCCTAGCTCGGGTTCTTATATCTGCGGATGAAGAGGTGCAAGCCGTCAAACTCCTTCACGATTCCATATCTCAACTGCCCATGGACTACTCGTTACTCGACTGTCAGTCCACGTTCTGCAAAAGTAAAGGGCGTCTGGATTGGGCTTTGGAATGCGCGAAGCGTAGCGTGACTGCTGCGCCTAGCGAATTTGGCACTTGGGCAAAACTTGCGGAGATATACGTTGGCCTCGAGCAGTGGGATCTCGCACTGCTAACGCTCAACTCGTGTCCGATGTTCACATACCAGGATAAGGATGCGCCTCGGATGCCCGAGCCAGCTCGTGTTCTCTTGCCAGTGCTGCCGGAGAGCCTGCTGGACGAAATAGACGAATCGCAGCAGTCCTATGACAGTGAGCTAGTACATCCATCGTTACGGAAATTACATGCGGCAGGCTACAAGGGCACATTTCATAAGGCGTACAGTTTACTGACAGAGATAACTGCAAAAATTGGTTGGGATCAGTTGCTCAAGGTAAGAAGTCAAGTTTTTGTGATGGAAGAAGAATACCGGAGCGAGAAGCAGACTGGTGGTAATCATCAACCTACCGCAAGCCAAAATGCAAGCACAGTCGCTCTACACTCCCCGAGTCCAAAAGTCAATGGCGCAACGCCAGCTGCGCCAGCATCAGACGCGACAGGGGATGAGGATGAGGATGAGGGTGAAGGTGAAGTTAGAGAACGACCCGGAACACCAAAGACAGCAAATACACGGGCAACAGCAGGGAGTAACGGTACTACACTAGCCGGAAATGAATCGATAGAAAAGCCCAATCATACCATAACCTCCGAAGAAGTCAAAGCCGGCAATGAAGAAGTAAGTCTTGAGAGATTTTGTTTCCCACCAATTGCTGATTCAATCTAAGCCCTCGCCCTCCCAAAATCAATACACACAATTCCACAACAAGCGCCTGTGCGAGCGCTGGCTCGATAATCTCTTCATGGTTCTCTATGAAGACCTTCGCATCTATACCATATGGCGCACCGACATGGCGCGCGCCAAATCCGAAGAATCCACAGGCGAATACCGGAAATCAGCGGAGGAGTGGGAGATATTGGGCGAATTGGCAGAGAGGCTGCACCATTTCCCCGAGGCGGTCGAGGCATACCAGGCATGCTTGCGAGTGAGGTTCAGTCCCAAAGCGATGAGAGGCGTCTTGAGGATGTATGAAAGTCATGGAAAAGTGAACGAGTTGCTGCAGGCTGTCATTCGATTGATCACTTGGCAGTATCGGTGGTATTCCGAGGTAAGTCGACTCTCTCTTCCCTATCGACATAAGCTCCCCCATTAGTGTTGACATGGTCCTATAGTTCTCGCCGGCTCTCCTTCACACGGTCCGAAAACTCATAGAGAGCGAAGGCGCCGTCAAGGTCAGAAGCATCGTGCAGGCGACCAGTCTGCCACAACCGGTACTGGATCTCACACATCGTTATGTCGAGCTCTGCGCTTCGTTCAGGTCGAATGGCAGTGATGGCTAGTAGGCTTGGTGAGATATTTTCAAAGTCTTTTGCGCAACATATACCACAGCTTAGCGCCTCGGGTTTCTAAAACCTTTCAATACCATCATTAATTAAAAACGAAGACCAATGAAGTGGAGCTAACGGTAGTTAGCGATCTCGAACACATTCTACGCAACATCGTCAATTGACGCATCCTAGACAATTTCCTCAACTATCCTTATTGTTCAAGCGCGAGCTTCAGACCTTCCCTCTTGTGAACACTGCCTCATTCCCTAGGTTTCCCATCAGCACTAGTTCCACCAATCACACACAATCATCCTACGGGTTGATTCGGTTCATGAGAGCAACCTGCAGTCAATAATTGTTGTGCTCGGTCAGACAAATACACAGCCTATTATCACTGCTATCAGATTCCTTAGCTTCTGGTGCATTCAACATAAGGTAAGCACGAAGACAGCCAGAAAGAATCTTCTATCTGTTGGAATCACGACGTCTCACGTGTTGAACAATGAATAGCGCAAGTGAAGTTGCCAAAGACGCCTCCAGAGGAATCCGAAGTCATGTAAATAGTCAAATTCGAGCCAGAGCCTAAGGATACTGAAGCGGGCCCTTCCAACGACACATACGTCTTCCTTCATTCGCTCGGAGGGTACAGCAGAGGACATCAGAGATTATTGATCAGATTCCTCTATGCTCATCTGTAGTACCCATGAAGCACCAGTAACGTTGACAGGATGCAGAAGCGTTTTCAGTCTCCAGATGGGTCTCGAAATTACTTTTTTTCCGACAGCTCGGGTGTCATAGTTGTCAGTGAGAATGATATTGTGCTAGTAATCTGATTTTGTCGAAATATGGCTGCTTAGGATTTGATAGCGAGGTAGCAATGTTTCCCTCGCATTCCTTACGGCGTCAATCTCAATGCATGTTTCACGACATGCGACTTCGATAACTTGTGAATATTCCGCTGCTAGGTCAGTTTACCTAACCGGAATTATTGGTGCTAACAAAGACAACCTGGACAGCTGCTGAGGCGATAGTAGCAGCGAGAATCTCCACCCTCCTTGCGGAGGTGAATATAGCCAAATAACCCGTAAAAATTGCAGAGAAGATCATGATGAGGCCCAGCCGTATGGCCGTATCCTTGACGTAGTATAGCGCGAAGATAGAGGCAGGGGGAAAGAGGGCTAAGAGGATGATGCTGATTGTGTTCGCAGCGGAGTTGAACACAGAGTCTCGGTCGTCATACAACAAGGTCGTTTCGTCTCGTTCCTTGAATCGGTATCCAATAAGCTTATGAAATCTGAGCATAACACTGTCTGTGATCCAGCTCGTAACGACATCGCCATCTGGTTTGCGCGCAGAAAGCGCTACCAAGTCTTCTGTCAGGTCTTCATGCCAGGCGTTGGTCTCAGGTAAGGGCATGAACATGCCACCGCAATCGGGGTCTTGGTACCATTCTCGAAGCAATTGAAGATCGTGCTTGTTGGGCTTGGGAAGCTGGTAAAGCCTTGAATGTTGGAGCAGGGCATCATCCGGGAGGCTGTGAGCCATTGGCCTTTTGGTAATCGTGGTGGTGGAGAGCTCACATACTATACTCCTTCAACTTTACTCTAATCTGGAGGACCTTCCGCCATTGCTTGCCCTCATTGCCATCACTTGGCGCGCTCTTTAATGCAGAAATATCAGATTGGAATACCCTTTGCTTTTCATTGTCTGCTCTGCTAGCTGCATGCACCAATCGCCTCAATTCGTCTTCTAGATTGATAAGCTCGGACTGCATGTAAAGCAGGTTCTGAGCATTAAGAGTTGAGAAACGACGGTAGATCGCCAGTCCGTCATTGTTGCCCAGTATTTCAGCGAGGGAGGAGTAGCTTCTTGCAGGCCACTGCGAGCTTTGGATGGGGGACATTTTGTTCGTTTGCAACCCTGGCATGGCGCTCCGGCCTTCACTCCCTTCGCAGTCTCACAGTCTCAGAGTCTCAGCATACAGAATATCTGCAGATGAATTGAAAGAAAATGCACGCGATCGTGACCGACTCAATAGAAGCAAACGGCAACAACAGACGCGTAGGAACAAAGCATTGGGCAAATGTAAGCCGGCTGTCAGGGGGCGGCAGAAGCCAATTATTAGGGGCGATCGCGCGGTGGATCGCCTAAACAGGCCTAAAAGCTCGACTTATTTGACAAGGCTTCGGGTACTTATTCGAGCCTTGGGACGCTAGCTGGAGGCCATGTGGATCCCGACCTCGGATAATCCAAGACTAACAGCAAAGCAACAACGAGAACTACGATAAGCCTATAGTATCTGCATAGCACCAGCATAGCCAAGACGACCATGACAATGATGATAACAATCCAGCACCCAGGCCAATGTAGACAATCAAGAAGCCGAAAACGGGCAGTGATGGAGGGGTAAATGTCTTAGCGCTGACAGGCTGTATATATAGGCCTTCTGGCCCCATTTGTATTGCGTCCTTAGCAATCCCCATTAGCATGAAAATACCAGACGATATGGACTGCGAACAAGTCTTCATCCCTCTTTCTGGCATGGTGCGGCGGAGCACAGTAATGAAGAAGCCAAACCCGACGACCAAAGAAGGAGAAACACAGCAGCAGCAGAAAAAAGACGATGATGAAACCCCTCCTCCCTCCCCACGACCGGACGATCTCCCGGACACAGACAATGACGACGATGATGAAGATTCCGGCCAAGAGCTCTCCCATTGTGAATGTTAACGGTGTAGAGATTAGAATGATACTGAGCTCAGAAAACCATCCCGTGATCAATGGCATTCGCCTTCTATCAGAAATAGAAACAATCATCTCCCGCGTTCGCAATACCCAAGGCCAAGAAGCAGCAACTACCACCCTCACCTAAACCGAGTATAGCTAGTTTAATAAGCCAATAGAAAAGGCCGATCTATAATAGCCATCGTGAGCTGACCATGAGGACTGTCAGATTGAGGGTATATTTGGCATAACATGAAAAGAAACATCATATCTCATTCTCTGAAATGTGGAACTTAGATAGGATTAAATATCATAAGGTTCATATAATACTCGGTACTACTAGAATGTTCGCCGTACCCACAGCTGCTACCTACTATCCAATATGCATATATCAGATTTTGTAGACTAAAGTTAAGAGGAGACTCAACGACTGTAGAGCTTCAGCCAATATTTATGATGTTAGATGTCTTTTCTATCTCATCATATGTGCATCGGAGCTGAAGTCTTTTGGTCTTGAGCTATTTGCATACATGCCTGGCAATATCCCTCGATTCGCTTCCAGACCAATGCTCTCAATCAGAGTAATTCCCACCATCATCGTAAGGATCATCATCATCTTCGTCCTCATCAATGCCTTCAATCTCCTCTTCCAAAGCCCCAGCAATAGTGTTCAGTTCCTGCTGCTGCTCATCCTTATCTTGAGCCCCAACCACACTCTCCTCTTCTTCCACGACGGCTTCCTCAGGCACATCCACCGGTTTCGCGCTTCCGCCTGGCGACGTGACAACCAATGCACCCGACATCTCGAGCCCGCTTCCTGGACTCTGCGCAAGTACGGAAGCGCTGCTAGCCCGCCGACTGCTTGCACCACTGGAGCTGGTCTGATAAAGATCCTTGATGATGCTATAATTCAACTTTTTGCTGTACGCACGCCTGTCCATCATCTTGGCGACGGCTTCCGCTGGAGAACCAGCCACGGGGACGCCCTCCTCACCGTCTTCACCTATGTAAGCAGTCATATCACCCATCCTCTTTCTCCTGCGCTTACGCCGAACGATGATTCGAGCAGTGCCAGCCGCTTCTGCGAGTTGCTGCTTGAGAGCCTTGGCGGTTTGGGCGCGGATGTAGTCACGGTTTTCGTGCGTCCATATTCGAGTTTTGATGGCTACTTCTGAGGGGCTGAGAAGGCAATTATTTACTTCTGCATCGTCCCAAAATTCGGACTCAAAGATCTCCTCCGAGTTGGGGATCGGACCACGGCTATTGGCTGGCTTGTCCACTGTTTCTATTTGATTTGCTGAGGCTGGTGAGGGGTTGGAGATAGCTCCGAGGGCTGATGTGAGGGCATTAGCGTGATGTATGTTGGTCGGATCGGTAAGAGCGACAGTTATGTCAGCGTCGGAAGCTGGGTCACCAGTGAGGTGTGTTGCTGAAAGGGGGTCAAGGGCTACAGAAGCATCTTTGGGGGGACGGCCACGCCTCTTCTTGGCAGGAGGCTCTGAGGTCTCCTTATCCGCAGCAGAAGTTCCTAAGGTAGGTGAGGCGCCTGTGTTCTGAGTCTCTACCGCAGGCTCCGTGGCGGCACGAGGTGATGAGGATCCTGATCCTCTTATACGGACCAGGCTGGGATCAATGGGTAAAGGCGGTGGCGGCATATTTTGGCTGTCAATCTGTGCCTTTTGCTGAGTCTGTGCGGGAGTGTCCAGCTGGTCGTTTGCAGCTGGAGGAGTAGCAGATGTTGCACGGGAGCTGATTACTGTCGGGAGATTGTTGTCTCCGTCGTCGTCAAAATCGAGGTGCTTGCGTTTCCGGCCTCTCTTTGTTTTTCCATCCTTGGCTTTTTGCTGTTGCGTGAAGATAGGCGGGTCAGCTTCAGCTAGCCGCTCAAGATCAATGGTTCGAAACTCCTCAACCGTCAAGCCACTGCTCTCAGTACCCTTGAATTCGTCTAGCCGGTGTAAGATGGTCTGCTCCTGAACTTTGACCACATACACGACCTCTCGAACGGTCCGTCGGAAATTGTTCATCCGGGCGGCTAATATCAAAGCAGCGCCACAGATTCCAGCTGGTCGGCGACCAGGCGTCATCCAGTCACGGTTCATGCGCTGAACGATACGGACAGCATCTTTGGCTACTTTCATCGTTTCGCGACCAAAATCAAGTTTCTCGCAGAAGCGAAGGATAAGATCTTCCGGGTTGATTGGAGCAACGACAATACCAGTTCCATTGAGACGGATATGGTCGAGCATATCTTTATATATGTGACCAAGATTGAATACATCGATCTGTGTGAAGTCTTAGCCAGTCTCTCGGGGCATTATGAGCGGAAGAACACATTACTCACATTCAATATGTCTGCAAAATCAATGAGCATATATTGATTAGTCTCCTTTTGGGTTCGGCAAGCAATGTACAAAGCCACTGCCGCTACACTTTTGGTCCGACGACCCTGGACGAAGCCTTGAACACACAATGCAAAAATCTTATCACCGGATTCACGAAGCTGAGCGTTCATGCGGAGTGAAATACCAACCATGACGATGTGTCTGTGCCCTAGCGGACGTATTAGCTAACTCGATTGCTAGAGCAGCCAAGGCAGTTCACCGTTTGAAAGAGTCACGTCTCGACTACTCATTGCCCGATTACGATCAACGACATCTCCTCGCTTGGCATAAGCCTGAGTAGCACCGACATGGTAACCGTGTACAACGTGTGCACCGCCAGCAGCAAGGCCATAGCTAACTTCGGAAACCATGGTCATTTCTGTGATAACCGAACCGCAGGCACCGCAGATGGTCTTGCCATCTTCTTCAATACCACTGCCTTTTTCACCGCAATCCGAATTTGGGCATTCGGTCGGCCCTTTCCTGGCCTGGGGAGCTGGGCGAGGCTGGGGGTTTTTCAGACTATCCAACCTCACGACTGGCCGTTTACGCCGCTGAGGCAGTGGCAATATGCCGGATGGCGGTGGTGGTGCTGTGGGTGTAGAATTGATGCCTGTCATGCCTGACATGATGACTTCTCACGTTCTCAAGCTATGGCAGTAAGGACATCTCTCAGGTTCAAACGAATGTTCCACTACATAGGAGAAGACGCAGCATCTGGATGGGCCCGTTCCAGGAGCAAAAAGACGATTTGAATCCGCGCTCATGTGCCTTCTGCACACATGCTAGACGGTAACCCTAAGATCGGCAGCCATGCGTAACATCTGATTGGAGCAATGCTAAAGCATTGTGATGATTCCTGAGGCTGTCAAAATTGTTGAAATGATAGCAAGCACTGTGATGGTTGTGTGGTTGAAGTTGAAGTGGGCCGTGGGGCAAATTGTCCGACAAGGTTTGACTCAGCGGTGAATTCCCCCGCGGGGGGTCTTGGCATTCGCACCCTCGGGACTCACGAATTCCACCGTTCGAATTTCGATGTTGCTCACTTTTTACCTAGCAAAAAATGCCCAAAGTTACCAAGCCCTGCCTAGACTCCTTTTCCGTCTGGAGTAGCTTCAACAAGTGGCCCATAAGCCTCATAGATCGACAATGCTTCCACTTGTTAGGCATGTCTTCCTACAGATCACCCGGATAGGTACTTCGTCAGGTAGCAGACCTCTTGATGCGACCTATCTCTAACAGATGGTTGATGCCGTACAAGTCGCTAAGACAAAGGCTATGCGTCCCAACGCGAGTTCCTCTCTTCCCGTTCTTTGGATGCAACCATTCGTCAACGTTACCACTACGGTTTCTATGCGCCTGTCAAGTCACATTTGCGTCGATCTGACATCTGCCGAGGCGCATATATTACTCCTTCCTTCCCCACAATGTACAGTGTCAGAGTCCTTTGACAGTACACCACAACACTATCTTCGGCCTCTGAGGTAGCATGGCTCTGAGGCTGTCCTCACTGTATAGTACAACGTCTTTTAACAGTCTTCTGCTTCTAAGAATTCTGTTCATCCTTTTCACCGTTATGCCCGCTAGTTTTGCGCTTTCCGTACCAAGCGCACTTGCCTCAACAAATGTTGTTTATGAGGTATACCGGATCACATCATGCTCGGCCTTCTTCCAGCTAATCTATCTACTGACGCTTGCCCCAGTACCTCGTATGCCCGGGTCCCCTACCATCTTGGCCATACCCCGGAAAGCCTATATACATGAGGAACTTCACCGATCCAAAGAACCCTCTGATCGTCAAGTCATTGAGATATTTTGAGCCTCGGACCCACACAACCGAGGTCATTCTCGAGCGCGAGGGTCTGTGTTCTCGTGCCGGCTGCCAGTGTATCGCCCAAGGGGCTGTGTGTAACAATTTCGATGATCCATATTTTGAAGGGCTGATACACGCCTGGTATGCGCCTTCGTGCTACAAAGAATGTGGTTGTCGTCATGGCACACCTCGAAAGGTAAGCCGATGGAATGGAACGGGGATTTTGGGAGTGAATATTCAGAGGATACGACAAGTGTAGCGGAGGACCGGGCAGGTATGATCGGGACTGCGGATGGCTTCGCAGGACATTTGGCTGGGCACTCAGCAGGCTGGACGGTGAAGCAACGCGCGAAGTGCTGTGCAAACTACTTATACTTCTTATAAGCTGACGACAGAGGAGGCGCATAACCTTAAAATGTTTACATATTTACGCTATGCACGAGCGATGGCAACAATGGCAGACTCGATATCGGGGCATGTTTGAAGAGTATATCAACTTCGAAAACATCCAGCCTTAGAGTAATCGAAATTCTGCCCAAGGCAAATATTGGGTTGGAAGCCTTCTCAATCCTACGGATCAATGGCCGAAATTGCTTTGTATGCTCCAGAGAACACTCATTCCTGGGTCCCGGAAAGGTGCTTGCTCATGGAATTCAATTGATGGACGTGCAGGACTTGGCGGAGTAGGAGGCCATCATGCTGGTACAGGTGAGCTAAGAAGTTCACTCGTATTCCGCAAGCCTCTTCAGTTTCTCGAGGCAAGCTGCTCTTTTATCACGCCTGTGCAGTCTATCTTCATTTTATGGAGCACGCAGTCATTCTAGGGTTTAGGTTTTGGGATCTGTATGCCGGGGCTTACCCGGCCGTCGCCCAGTTCGCCGTCGCGCCCGGGGGCGAGTGCGGCGCTAGAAATTCATTATTGCGGCCCCAATTCCCCGTTACTGAAAAATCTTCTCTGTTTTCGTTGCCCTTCTTCTGCTTACCACGCACACGAGCTTCACAGTTCTGCTGCATTGCTTATACCGAGGTCTAACTCATGATTGTCGTGTCAGGTGATCCTGCCCTTCTCCCACGGTTTGCATTGTCGCAAGCTAGTATTCTACAACATATAGCGAAGCCTTTCCCCTTCCTTTTTCTCTTGCCATGTCTACCACAAACAATATGAGCACGAGCGCAGGTCTGTTGACAACAACACCTGAGTCTTCCACGAAGGCACCTTACCACAATGCCAGCCTCTGATCTACATCCCGTCGTCAGACTTTTTCATGGTCTCAACGGCCAAAGATTCGGCATGGCAACACAAAGACAGGCATTAATGCCGTGGAGTATCTCACCCATCGACGTGACATCGAAAGGCATACACAGCTTGCATAATTCATGCGAATGCAAGACAGCATCAAACCCCATTTCATCGTGCCTCGTCCCGTCGCATCTGCACATCAGGGTTCGTGCACCCTCCAATCGTTTCGAAGCTCTTACCCACCGTACTTGTCCTCGTCGCGGGTTTCGACTCGTCTTTCCGTACTTCCAGCGCTCACGAGCGCTACGTCGAGGGCCGGAAGTATTGGCCCAGCTTAGTCAAACTTCCCCCGCGACCTAGCTCACCACATCTAGGTTCATGCTCGAGCAAAGATGATCTTAGGGCTACCCCAGAGCAAAGGCGAATGCAGAGCTGGGTTGAGCGAAGGCGTGAGGGAAGTTGGCATATTCCCTTTCGCTGCTGTTTGGAACTATTCACCCTCAATCTACCGCGCTACGGTCGCGTCCGCGTTTGGAGAGGGGAAAATTCACGGAGAGAACGATAGGCCGCTATATGTCTACGAATTTGGTATAAGTATGAAGATTTGATGAATAGTGATGAGCGCAACCGCATGTTTGTTGACCTTCACAATTCCTTGTCGCGTGATTTGTGCGTGGATGCGTGGTTTGTGCGTGGAATGCGTGGTTTGTGCCGGTTTTCAGTTTCGCCACCCACCGAACATCACTCGTCTTCTGCTTCAATCCTCCATCAATCTTTAAGAATCGGCTTCCCTCTTCTCCTAAATCACATTTCCTGCGCGCATGATTTGACACGTACATGGAAAAGCGTGGCTATCTATCCCGCATTCTACAGATCCTAGAGGCTACTGGCGCAAAGCTTGTACGCGGTCGGGCCCCAATTCTACCATAGCAAAACCAACCATTCAGCGACCATGGCCAGCAACCAATATAACGATGCTAGCGCATGGAGGACTACGATCATGGTCAAAAACATACACTGCGCATCGTGCGTATCTAATATCCAGAGTACATTAGCTGGCGCTTTTGGGGATGCGCTGCTTCAGGTTAAGATCGATGTCCGTTCTCAAGAGGTCACCATCCTTCACGACCTGCCATTATCTACTTTGGCCCTTTGTCGCTCGCTATCTGATGCTGCGTTTGAGGTCTACAGAGCGGCAACGTTTGACGCAGCAGGGGCCAAGGTCCAGGACATCGGATCGGAAGAGACTGGTGGTGACGGCTGGCTTGAGGCCGCGATTCGCGTGTCATCTAGTGGACCACGCCCTGACAATGTTCGCAAGTCATTGCATATGGCGAACTGTGATGCCTGCCGGAAGGGTAGTATCAACCAAGGAGGGGCCGATCTGTCCAATGAGATGTTGTTGGATCACACCTTTCAAGGCCTTTCCTCGATACTTTCAACGTCAAGCGACACCCATGAAGTGAAGGGGTCTCAGTCACTTTCATTCTCTCGGGAAAACAGCCTCCATGCTGCAACGGATTTGGATCTGGGGTCCCACCAGGGGGAATATGAAGCCATACTCAGTATCGGTGGGATGACCTGCGCTTCCTGTACAGGCGCTATCAATCATGGTCTAGCGGAGCTACCTTATGTGAAGTCGATCAATGTCACCCTGATGACGAACAGTGCCCGTGTAGTATTCGATGGTACGAAATCCGAAAATCTGCAAAAGATCGTGGATGCTGTCGAGGACTTGGGGTACGACTGTACCGTTGATCGCTCTGGTGTGATCGAGACTGTTCAAAGAAAGGAGAAGTCTTCAACAAACGAAGCACCACAAAGGTCTGTGATGCTGAAGATAGATGGCATGTTTTGCAAACATTGTCCACCTCGGATAACGGACATCATCAACTCGAGTTTTCCGGAAACCGTTATCATCGAGAAATCTCCAACGCTAAAAGACCCTGTCATGAAGCTCAGATACTCGCCCCTCCCTCCAGGCTTCACCATCAGAAGCATTATCGCCACCATCGAAACACTCAACGAGTCTTTTAAGGCAGCAATTTACAAGCCTCCATCAGTAGAGCAGAGGTCCCAAGCCGTGCAGAAGCACGAGCAGCGTCGCCTACTTATACGGTTACTCCTGAGCTTCGTTGTCGCCATTCCTACTTTGCTGATCGGCGTGGTATGGATGAGCCTAGTCCCTACGTCCAACAGCGTGAGACATTTCTTCGAGCAGCCAGTCTGGTCTGGCATGGTGACACGCGCTGATTGGGTTCTCTTCATCTTGGCAACACCCGTCTATTTTCTCGCAGCTGACGTGTTTCACCTTCGTGCGATGAAGGAGATTCGCGCCTTATGGAGAAGAGGCAGCAGAGTGCCAATCTTGCAGAGATTCTACCGCTTCGGCAGCATGAATCTGCTCATATCCGCTGGCACCTCAGTCGCATATTTTGCTTCCATCGCGGTGCTGGCAATTGGTGCTGCTGCAAGTCCGACATCGTCAAGTCAGAGCTCGACCTACTTCGATTCTGTTGTCTTCCTTACATTTTTCATCCTTATAGGCCGCTACCTAGAGGCTTACAGCAAAGCCAAGACAGGTAATGCGGTAGGAATGTTAGGCAACCTTCGGCCGCGCGAAGCTATCCTCGTTGGGTCTTTGGCCGGAGAAGTGCCCATGGATGTAGTCTCAACGGAGAGTAAAGATCTTGAAAAGAGTTCAGCGCAGCAGACGAGTACCAAAAGAGTCGACGCGGACCTACTTGAAGTTGGAGACGTCGTCATGGTCACTCATGGCTCATCGCCGCCAGCGGATGGCGTGATCGTGGAGGGATCCACCAAATTCAACGAGAGTTCGCTAACGGGCGAATCTCGCGCTGTGCCAAAGCAGAAGAGTGAGGCCGTCTTTGTAGGGGCCATCAACGTCGGTGATCCCATTGCCATCACGGTCACTGATGTTGGCGGTACTTCTATGCTAGATCAAATCGTGGCTGTCGTCCGCGAAGGCCAAACAAAGCGTGCCCCTGTCGAACGAGTGGTGGATATTGTGACTGGCTACTTCGTACCCGTCATTACTGCGTTAGCCATCATCACCTTCTTCATCTGGCTAGCTCTTGGATATTCGGGCGTTTTACCTGCCAAGTATCTCGGCTCGCAACAAGGTGGTTGGGCTTTCTGGAGTCTTGAATTCGCGATCGCAGTTTTCGTGGTAGCTTGTCCGTGTGGCATTGGCCTTGCAGCGCCCACTGCCCTTTTCGTAGGCAGTGGGCTCGCGGCAAGCAAAGGTATACTTGTCCGTGGCGGAGGGGAAGCCTTCCAGGAGGCGAGCAACATCGACGCGGTAGTCTTCGACAAGACGGGCACGTTGACCCAAGGCGGGGATCTTAAAGTCACTGACCACGCAATGCTTGCCGAAGATGAGGAAGCTGATATTGCTTGGTCCATCACCAAGAATATAGAGGAGACCAGCTCCCATCCTCTCGCCCGCGCTATTCTTGAATATGCTTCAGAGCGATCATCACATCAAGCTCAGACTTTATCGATGACCGAGGAGCCTGGCCTTGGACTACGTGGCACTTTCAGCATGCAACTACCATCTTCTACAAAACCAGTGACCTACGAAGCAGTTCTAGGCTCCGAAGCCTTGATCTCCTCTCTCGCTCCCCAACCCAACAAGCTCAACTACTTCACTACCACCACCCTCTCTACCTGGAAATCAAAATCAAAATCCGTCGCGCTCCTCGCCATCCGCAAACCCTCAACTTCCGATCCGACCAACCCCAACCCCTGGACGCTCGCAACCCTCTTCGCGATCTCCGACCCCATCCGCCCCTCCGCAATCCCCACAATCTCCACCCTCCAATCCCTCAACATACCCGTCTACATGCTCACAGGCGACAACCCCACCACCGCCTCCGCCGTCGCCAGCACCCTCTCCATACCCTCAGACCACGTCTTCGCAGGCGTGCTCCCCACCGAAAAAGCCAGCAAGATCCGCTGGCTACAATCCCACGTCCCACAACGCCAATCATCCACATCCTGGCTCAGCCATCTCCTCCCACAGAAACTCTCCGGAAAAACCCCCACCAAGGGCGAGAAAAGAAAAGCGATAATCGCATTCGTAGGCGACGGTATCAATGACGCCCCCGCCCTCACTACAGCTTCCGTCTCCATTTCTCTCAGCGGCGCATCCGATATCGCCATGCACAGTAGCTCTTTCATCCTTCTCTCCTCCTCTCTCGATAGCATCGTCACGCTCTTCGCGCTCTCGGAGCGGGTGTTTAGAAGGGTGAAGCTCAATTTTGCGTGGGCGGTTGTGTATAATGTTATCTTGGTGCCTGTGGCGGCTGGGTGCGCTTTCAAGATTAGGAGTGAGGGGTGGAGGTTGGGTCCTGTGTGGGGCAGTGCGGCGATGGCGCTGTCGAGTTTGTGTGTTATTTCTAGTAGTCTTGCGTTGAGGTGGGAGGGGGGTTGGGGGGTTGGTAGGATTAGGAGGGTGTTTGGGAAGGTTGGGGCGTAGTTTTGTCTGGATTTGGTTTATGATGGACGTTCTCCTGGTTTAGTGGTGTTTGTCGCTAAGTGAATTTCGAATATCGAGAATTTATGAATTGGTAAATTGCATGTTGCGGTACTTCGAGCGTTGAAAGGCTTGTTCGACACGACAACATGGCTCGAGCTATAGAGATGGTTTGTCGATGAGTAATGTCTGCGTTGAATTAATTTTCTAATATTGCTCCTTTGAAATTGGTATCTCCGAAAATCCAACGTATCAAAACGTCATAGCCGCCGCCTTCGTCCTTGTCTTGAAACTCACAGGCTAGAATTCTACAACAAACACCAACTCACTCTTCCCCCCAAACATTCGCCACCTTAGCTCCCAAAACCCCCTTCACCTTCCCCCTTCCCACAATAGCACCAAGCCTCGTCTCAACCAGCGCATCCCTCTCCTTCTGACTCCCACAAGCTTCAAAAGCCTCGATAAACGCTCGAGGCGTCCTCCATTGCTTTTGTATAGCCAGCGCTTTATCGCCGCTGACACCTCTCGTGCACATCAGCATTTTCAAAAAGACGTCCCGCAAGGTCAACGTATCGGATTTAGACGACAGAGAGGCGAAGGAAGGGTAGGTGATATGGTAGCTTTTATCGCTGTGAGCAGGGTGCGTGCGCAGGTGTGTTAGTAGGGGGAGGTATGTCGTCGGTGTCAGTGCCGAGGTCGGTATCAGATACAGCGGTTTGGATTCGTACAGCGTCTTTAGCATCCGAGTCATACGCGCCAGATAGCGTATTGTCTCGTCTAACCTTCGCGTTTGCTTGACGAAATACCCGTTCACGACTTGTGTGGATGCGATAGCTGATTGGATCGCTTCGTGGAATTTTGTTGCCTTTTCGCTACTAATGGAGAATTCTTCAATCAGGTAGGTCACATTTTTAACGCCTGATTTGCGGAGGCGGAATTTCTGCTCTTGGAAGCGTCCATCGGTGATGCTACCGACGAGGTCATCGAGCCGTTTTCGCTCGACGATCCAATCGAGAGCGATCTCGTCACCTTCTTCGCCGTAGTGGGAGAGGAGGGAAGGTGAGTGGAGTTTGGCGACCCAGAAGAAATCGCCCAGTTCGAGAGGGCGGACAAGAGGTTTGGCACCTTTTTTCGCGAGTTCTTCGCTGATATAGTCGCGGTCGTCTCTAGTGCGGACTTCACGATTGTCTAGGACGAGGTGGACGGTGAATGTACCCGGCTGGATTGGAACTGGGGTGAATGTTGGTAAAGCAGGAGGAGCGAGTGGTGAGGGCTTCGTCGAAGAAGCACTGATCGAAGCGACTTTGATTGCTTGAGTAGGATTTGGTTGGACGAGCTCTGAAGGCGATCGTCTTGGGTTTTTGGAGGGCTTACTTGAAGTGGGTTTCGTTGAAGGAGCAGCGGCTGACGAGGCATTCATCGCCTGAGCAAAGTTTGGTTGGAAAGGCTCTGGTGACGGTGGTTTGGGCCCTGTTGTGGGTTTCGCTGAAGGAGGTTGACTTGGAGCAGCAGTGGCTAACGAAGTATTCATTGCCTGGGCAAAGTTTGGTTGGAAAGGTTGTGGTGACGGTGGTTTGGGCCTTGTGGTGGGCTTCACTAACCGGGGTCGACTTGAAGTAACAGCAGCAGGGGAAATGTTCATTGCTTGAGCAAAGCTGGGTTGAAAAGGGTGCGAAGGCGGTGCCCTAGGCTTCTCTATAAAGGACTGCGAGAGGAGAGCAGCGGCCGAGGGGTCATTCATTGCTTGTGCTGAGTTTGGCTGGACAGACTCCGCTTGCCGTGGGTTCAACTCCCTGCTAATCTGGCTGAATGTCGACGATGTCCACGGAACGCCCATCGCGGGCTGAGGCTCGGGGCTTGATGATAGGCTGACGATATTTTGCCCTGAGGCCGCTACCTGCCTCTTCGGTGTTCGCTCCTTTGCTCGAGAAAACGTTCCATATCTGTCCACTGGTGCTCCTCCTAGCCGCTGCCCTACAGGACTTGACATTGCTTCCATGGAGCCTCGCATATCTTGCCGCTTCGGCTTCGGTATCGGCTCCTCTGGATCTGATTCCCTTTCGAGATCTAGGAACCCGTGGACGTTACTTGAGGCACGTATTACCTTCCCAAATATCCCGGTGGCTCCTGGCTCTCTTGCTCCCTCTGTGGTATTAGGCTTCGTGGTAGGTTTTACTGTCTCGTCTCTCTGTGCAGCCCTCATTCTTCTGGCAACCTCCCACCCCTCGTCTGTCAAGGCATACTTCCTCAAAGGCCTGCCCCTCTCTTGTACCAGGTCTTTATCGAGTAGTGTCTTCATCGAATTCCAGGCGGTGTAGAACTTCCCGGCCTCGCTTGGTACTGTGAAGGACGAATCACAGTGGGGCTGCGCGAGCTCTGTCAGTTGCGCTTTGGTGAGACTTTGCAAGGAGTCCTCTGGTAGTGACGATAACGCAAGTATGACGGCATACGGCCCGGAGCGGAGTGAAGGGACGTAGGGTTTCGCTTTGCGAGGTTTCTTTGCTGGCGCTGGTTCTTCAGCATCAGCGAGGTCCTCTGCGCTGAGGCGCTTGCGCGCTTTGCCCCGCGGTTTCTTAGGTGCTGGCAGACCATTGGCTTCGCAATGTTCCTTGAGCTTGTCGGTCAGGATATCACATATCTTAGGTCCAATGCCGTCAAGCTGCTGGGCCTCTGAAGGGTGGCTGAATGTTAGCGGACATGCTTTCATGGAATTGTAGGCCCGCCTGTATGTTGTGACGCCCTTGGTGTTCCTCTCCACCGCAAGATCGTATATTTCCTTGATCCATTCCAGGAGCAGCGGATTGGCGCAAGTGGCCGGAGGCATCTCAGATCCCGCGAGTACTGACAGTCAATTATACAGACTGTGAGTTTGATAGGTAGAGTGGAGGAACAGTGCCCAGACTGCTAGAGGCATAACGCGTGGTCACGTGGCTGCCCTAAAAGTGCCATCCTCTTCCGCTCTAGCCTCCGCTCTTCCATACCTTATGATTTTGTGTACATAATGCTTGATGATGTTAGGTACTCATAATCATCTACAAAATATAGAATCATCATTATTCATTTCTCACGGTTTTACAAAGAAGGCCTCTCGTGGCTCATGATCTCACACTGTCAAGCCTATGAGTATATAAAGGGCACTTCACCATGGGGGATTTGATCCTTATTCCCATTCACATCTTCTGACTACTTAGACCTTCTTTGACAGTCGCGGTCTTGCTATAACAAAATTGAGGGACGCTGTCTGACGTTATGTGATGCAGATCATTGGTGCTCGTAGTGAATCGAGTTCTTCTATCCAAGGACGTACCAGCATGTCTGGGTGGTCTGGGTATTCCCGTCATCATGCCAGAATAGGGCCATACAAAACCACGCGTCCTCGTTGGAGAAGCTGCCACTGTCAGTCTGAGCGTCCTGTGCCTCCTATTGTCGTAGCCTACGGTATCAGTAATGTGGCTATGGTCGCCAGGGCCTCCCAGATAGGACCTCCTCCATCATGAATGCAGCAGAGCTTATTGACGAAGTTTGCTGATCGACTATCTTGAGGAGCAAGACGCCGAGGCCTGGCCGCATTCATGATGGGCGCCTAATTCGATCCGGATGGACTATTCTCGATCCGTTGTTTGGGGTTAACATAGGTAGAATTGAGTGATCCTACGCTGGATGGCCAAGAGCATTACTTGGATTGAGGAGCAAAAGAATACAGAATGTGCAATTTACAACGACTTGATCAACACGATATAAGCCTCAATGTTACAAAGAAACCCGAGGAAGATCGTTGGAAGCTTGCAAGTCACGAAAGCAGGGTCTATTGCAGTGAGGCCTGCTTTACGTAGTTCCACGCTAACCAATTGATCGGTCTGTATAACATCAACAGCCACTTATAGCCATCTGAAGCGATTACCATACAGTCTGTCTCTATTCAGGTTCGATTTGGCCCCCATATCCATGATTAGAACCTACAATCTCTGAGTTTCTCGACGACCCTCTTCTGGGTTTCAAGATCTTCATCGTCTGGATCATCCGTTGGGCAATGTAAGCATAGCAGGATGACCTCTTCATATGTCTCGCCAACATGGAAAGCTACATCCGCAAGATCACTTCCTTTCTTGGCATTGTGCAGCAGCTGGTCCTTTGCTGCGTGAATCTGAGCCCACTCAGAGATGCTGCTAGGCCCTTTCGAGAGTCCAGCAGGATGCTTTTCGTCCATTGTGGTACCACTTCGTTTCTCAGAAATTCTTGTGATGATGTCTCGAAAGCTTTCCCACAACGCGACCTCCAGTAGAATGCATCCAAGTGCGAATATGTCAAAGGACTTTTTGAAATTTTGTTTTGCAGTGCCTTGGGCTAAGGGGTGACGGTAGAGGTCATGTACAGGTTGCGAGTACACCATCTCTGTCTCTGCGTTCGATGGTCTCGCATAGACATAACCAGCAAGATATGGCCCTTTAGCAGTACCCGCTTCCCACATCTGGCTGCAAGTCTCTACGAAAAGTATATTCTTGGGCCGAATGCCCTTGTGAAGCCATCCTGTGGTATGAAGCTGAAGGACAGCCTCAGCGAGGTCGATTGCGATGCACAAGCGCTCATTGAGGCTCGGTTTCCGGCGCTTCTCGTAGAGGTCTGAGAGAGCTAGAATTGCTGGAGCCGAGGTCGACGGGGACTTCGATCGAGGTAGCATCAGATCGAACACCAGTCCGTAGCAGACTTGGGCGTCATCCTCGGGCTGATAGGTGTTCTCTTTCGGTAAGACGCCCATACAGTGCAAGGAGCGAAAAGAGGTCTCGTCGGTGTTTCCCAGTAGTATAGCGAGCTGGTCGACTCTGCCCTTCAATTACTGCTCCGATTTCTTGTCGAAGAACCTCCACTCGATCAATACCACGTCAGACTTGTAGCGAGCAATCTCTCGCTCACGGGGGCTCTTATATATGGACTCACGGATGAGGTGCTTGGGCTTGAGGTAGGTTAGCTTCAATTTGTTCCCAATGGAAGTGGTCTGTTGCTGCACGCCATTGGAATTATTTCCGAGGCCTAAGATCAGACGAATTTTTTTCAGACTCGCCGCCGAAGCAAGCGCCTCAGGTGAGGCCACCGAAGTTGACCGAAGAAGCTCTTTCACTACGTCCAATTCAGATGAGACATTGCTGCGGGAGATGATATCCCTCAACAGTGCAGCGAGGCCAGCAGTGACAAAATTCCTATCGGAACACTCTAGAAGGCCGTGAAGGCACTTATTGAAATAGCCGATGTCCTCTACCAACCTGTACAACTTGTCTTTTCCCACAGCCGCCCATTCCAGCTTCTTGAGCGGTGCATTAGACTCTTGGAGGATGCGAGAACTAGTCAATGTGTAGTTGGGCTTGAGTTTGGAGAGAAGAAGCCCAAAGCCAATTCTTCGAGCGACCAGACCGTCCCGCACCAGGGCGTTCTCCCCCAAGTCGACAACATCCACACAGTACCGTTCCTTCAACTCCTTGCTGCTGGTCAACAAACACTCCAATTGCTTCAGGATGTTCGACGCAAGTGTCCAATTGAGCCTGGCATTAGGACGAGCTTCCAGGCCAACCTGCTCCGCCCATTGGTATAGTCGGTATTGTTCCCATTCTAGCTTGCAGCGGATGATATCCGCGTCGCTTCCTAGGTTCGCTGCGGTCTCGACAAATTGAAATGCCTGTATGCAGCCTTTGAACAAAGTCAGGCTCAACGACACAAGACCAGCGGAGCTGGCAACAACTTCGAAACCACTCATGGCGCAGATGGAATGCAAGCATGCGAGGTACGGGGAGAACAGGAGGAACGAAGTATTATTTGCCTCCCTTACCCCTTCGACCACGGGATGGATGCCTTTAATCATTATCACATAAGCATTGCCTGCCGATGCATTGCGACGTGGCTCACTATGCCGCCTCGGGCTCGGAACCTGCAGCACAGTCCTTGCACGGGTACTCGCAGTCTCACTGATCGCTCCCACGCCGGCCCTCTCAAGTCAAGTTTCTGTCAATGGCTTGACGAATTCACGGATTATTATTATTCGGTCGGTGGTTTGCTATGTTGGCCCACACCTTGTCACGCTTCGCTGGGGTGCGCAAGCAGGAGCGATCACTAATACCACGTGACGACGTCGAGAAGGCCCTCGCGTCGCTCTGTACACCCCCCCTCGGTAATAACAAATTGGGGACGAGACCATCTATCAATGATGGAGTCTTCCACCACATCGCGAAGCTTTCAAAACACCTAGAACTACACCTACAGAAGCAAGGATGGAGCTCTCGGCCACGCACTTACGTAGTGCTTCGCTACATAGGTTGCGCAGACCTGATGCCAGCCTTCATCGCGCTAGGTCTCAAGGACTTCTCGTTCCCGTACACTCTAGACAAGCTTCCCGAGGTTCTTGTCAATGATACTCTGAAAGATAGATTCATGGACGCTCAGAAGTGCGTCCTGACGGATGCGACGCAAATCGAGAACGGTGCTCACGGGGTTCATGCGCACACCAAAAATGGTGAAGATCTCTATTTTGTAGTCAGGCACCTCGGAAGTGGGGGATATGGGTGAGTCGTCAGCTTCGTTAACTGCCATACTTTACCTTTACAATTGCCTCTAATCTGGACCTTTAATATCATGCCACGTCGGCACACACTTTTCTTTATTCAGGAGCAACAGACATGCCTTGAGATAAGTTCTGAACGGCTCCGTTGCCTCGAAGTCCCATAACATCAGAATAAGAACGGCATGGGTGCGTGACTTTGAGTAGGGCGCTTTTGTCATTCACAACATTTCATACTATGAGCCTTAATATGCCCTAAGATCCTGTATCGCATGTTCTGTGATTTCGTAGAAAGATTGAAATAGCTTGATCCTTTCCGGATGTTTGGTTTGCATCAACAACAATTGGCTACCACCTTCAACTCTTTGACCATTCTATTAGGCACTTGAGCGTTGCGAGAATCTCGCTAATAGCCTACAGGTCTGTTGACCTGGTCTATAGCCGGTTAAGTCTCGAACAGTAGGCCCGGAAGCAATTCATGCGAAAGAGAAACTTCCGAGATGACCAGGATCTCATCAGAAAATTCGCCCAGGAAATGTCAAACCTCAAACGGCTATCGCACCACCACCTCGTAAAAATGGTTGGTTCCTATACCGACCATAAAGCTGTAGCGTACTTGATGGAGCCTGTTGGAGAGTGCAACCTGATGACGTATCTCTGCATGCCGCGCGCTTTCATCGAGGAGAGAATACCGTCACTACGGAAATATTTCGGCTGTCTTGCGAATGCAGTAGCTTATTTACATCGACAGAGAGTACGGCATAGAGATCTGAAACCACAAAACATAATCGTCAAGAACCACAACGTCTACATCGCTGATTTTGGGAATGCGCTCGACTGGTCGAAGAGAGGCAGGGATACGACGAACGATTCTAGCCTCGCATTTTCTGAGCCATATGTGGCACCAGAAGTAGCCAGGCGATCATCGTCGTCAAGGAGTTCATCTTCCGACATATGGTCACTTGGCGTCGTGTTCCTCGACATGTTAACAGTTCTACGAGGCAGTACAATCAGAACATTGAGAATCTTCCTGGAAACACACGGCACACGACACCAATGGGTATGGGGCAATATCGAAGCCACAAACCAATGGTTCGAAGAAATCCGCAAGCTTTACGCAGGACCAGAGTCTGACAACGAACCTCTCATATGGATTAAGGACATGACACAATCAAGTCCCAGCAATCGGCCGTCGTCTGGAGCTCTTGCCAGCCAGATTCGGAGTTCTTCGACTTTGGGCCACTTCATTGGACACTGTTGTACAGTCGATGATGAAATGGAAGGATTTCCATCGCCGCTTTCGAGCAATCACTCGGAGTGTGCTGACCTCCACATCGATGATATGCCACCCGAGCTGAGCCTTGGAGGGCAGCCCTACCGCTCATTTGCGGAGTCAATTCGCCAGAACAACATTGAGCGGTGGTTAGGCGAAAGTTCTGGGCATCATGACGTCATCTCTGGCGTATTCTCGGAGCCCCCTGACATATTTGATGGGGACATCGTTGATGTTCCTTACGATATAGTGGATGATCCCACTATAGCTACTATAGTCCCGGTTCAGGAGTCCTTCGAGAGTCAGAAGACTACATCGCAAAGATTTGTGACAATAGACGAATGCGAAGGATATGATGTTGTGGAGGATGAATCCGATGACGAGGCACAGATGGAAAGTAGAGGGGTTGGGTACGAAGTGACAGATGAGAGCTCTGAGTCTGAAGCCACTATTCGCCTTGAAGTCAATCCCTCGGCACCAATGAGTCCATCGGAACTTGGAAGACTGAATGCCCTAACTTCTGACCAAGAAAGCGAAGAGACATCAACCAAAACAATCCAAGCCGTACACAGTCGACTTGATGCTTTACCTAAAGATCCCGTTGAGGTCCAAGTCCAAGAAGCCGCGAGTGAGAGCATGCCGAGAAGCCTAATCCCTGAGTCCTCAAAGGCAGCAAACCTTGCTAGACCCTCTGATGTAACGGCCGCAACTAATAGGACAAACGTGGGGCCTAATAAGATCGAAAGAAACATGGCCGGTATCTCAGCAGTTGGGCCTCAAAATCGAAGCCAAGAAGGCGTTACTGAGAAGCCGCCGAGTGATTCAAAGCTGAGGCCCCTGAATGCCACAAATCTAGCAAGACTTGCGAAAGCAAACGAAAGGCCCCAAAACAACAGAGGTACAAAAACAATCTTAGCAGATGAACCTCAAATATCACCGTCAGTATATATGCAAGAAGTGTGGGAAGCCGCATCATCAGCAGCGACCTCGGCAATGTCAAAGCGGACACAGAAAGCTCTAGGAGGTCTAGGCATTGGTCTCGCATGGCAGGACAGGACGGCCCACTTCCTCGAAAAGTACGTTAAAGCAGGCAGTGCCGCTGCTGTTCGAGAGCTTCTCAAGGCAGGATGCAACCCAGGAACGAAGAAGAATCCAAGAATTCGCCCGTTGATGCTGGCTGTCAAGGGAGGTAGTCAAAGGCACAACAAGTGCCTCGCGGCCCTCCTAGATTATGATGCAGACGTGAATGCACGGGAAGAATTCGGCAAGACGGCCCTGCATTATGCAATTGAGCATCAGAATTTTCACGGATATACAAACCTAATCAGAGATCTTCTCGAAGCTGGCGCAGATCCGAACAACAAGGACAAGAGCGGCGATTTTCCTCTGCTCCAGATTCTCTATGGCGGTTCCGAGCCGCTAGCAAAGCACAAACGAGACGCATTGGCTTGCCTCCTCCGAAAAGAATTTGCAACCAACGTTAATGTCGTGCCTCCAGGGACTCGCAACATGCCATTACACCTCGCTGTCCGCCGAAAGGATCCTTGGGCGGTATCGATGCTTTTGACAAGAGGCGCTCAAGTGAACGAGCCTAACGGATCGGGTATGACACCACTCATGCTCGCGGCCAACGCCTGGAGTATGAAAATGTCATCTGGGCAGAACGAGGTTCTCAGATTTCTCCTTGAAGGCGGCGTCAACATCAACGAACGCGATGATCTTGGGAAAACGGCCCTCCATTATGCTGCGTCCAATCTTTGTGAAGTAGCTGTAAGTTTGCTCTTGAGTAAAGGCGCAGATCCGACCATCAAGGATGCTCAAGGTTACGAGGCGTGCTTCTACGCTGGAGAGTCTGCAGTCAAGGTCAGTAGGGTCCCGGAGGCTCATGCGGCCATTATGATGATGCTGTTCGGGGTCATAGGACATGGGTCTCTTGAGACGGTCGAAGGCGAGTGCGCCGTAGTCACCGCTGTTGTTCAGTCTAAAATCGAAATTGCGAAGATCCTTTTCAAACATGGCGCAAAGGTGGATTTGTTCAATGAGTCAACGCAAAGGTGCCCGCTACTGCATATTTCGCTGAGGAAACAGGATTTCAGCATGGCACAAGTCCTCATCGACAACGGTGCGTATCTCAAGCTCGAGGATGTCAGAGACCGCCTTGGAGAGGATGCCTGCGCTTCTTTGACACCCCTTGAGTTTACGAACCTCGTCGTCCAAGACATGAGGACTCACGCCAAGCGCTTCAGGTTCAAATAAAATAGGGTGCGACTTCGTGAACACCAGCTCCTATTTCAGAACCGTCTCTCACTCTTCGGTTTATTCACTCCAATCTCTAGCAATTCATTGTGGCCTGGCCAAAGTACCGCTCTTCCTCGCATCGACCAGGCTCTCATCACCTCAACAAGCAGTGACAGCAAGATTCTTGTGATGAGAAGAAGCTAGGCGTCGGTGCTACGGTCGCTCCCTCGTGCGCAGGGGGCCTCAGACCTATATGTTGTAAGAAAAGGTGAACCGACACATCTCAACGTTCTATTACAGATGTACCCGAATGCAGTCGAGATGATGCTTTGATATGCTCAGCATCCTTGAGAAAGTTATATTAAAAGAGCAGGAGAATCAAGCGGACCATGACTCAATACTGAGGGACATATATTGCACCAGGTCCGTTGGGAGGGAGCGATTTGCAGTCAATTGTGCCATTCCCAGCGTTTACATGACTGATGCCGAGATGGCGACACCGATTTCTTCTACCAAAGTTTCGATTGTCGAACATGTCCAGTCTACATACATAATTGGATGCCGAGTACGAGAGTCCTCAGAGATGGGCTGGGGATCTATTCGATGGTTTTGGTTTACGAGTTGGAAGGAATGGGAAAGGGGTTTTGATCCGATGCACGATTGTTAATGACATAGTATGAGCGTTGCTAAAGGATGAGGCGTTGCGGTTTGTAGCCCTCGACGAAGAAGGAGAAAACCTTTCTGGGGATCGTGCAGCATTATTGAGGTGGTTCATACCAATAATCTAATAATCGCCATTAGTCTCGACGCTCTCACTTGAAGGCCCATGCTGTCCGCAATATGAACATGACTAGCCCTTGATTGTGTCTGTAAGTGACCAAATAATATGCTCGAGTCAATTTTTTTCTCGTTCATTCAGAAGAATAGCATTCTTAGATTATCGTTGACAAAAGTACGACCTATGCTCGTTAATACCAAATCATTGCACCTTTCCAACCAGATCAGTGCCGCTGAAAAGATTATACATCTACCATCATTCAAAGTCGTGATATTCTCGCGCCCAGATAAAGAAATGGAGCAGGGAAAACGTTGCGCCGTGATGCCCGTAGGTACATCTCTCATCCAATACTCCATCCATGCCCATCCGAATGTAGTAATCGGACCACCAAACTCACATGCTCGATACATGCCGTCAAGGCAAAGTCTGGCCTACTCCTTCAATCCCTCATTAACAACCAATTCAACCACAACCTGGCACCGCTCATGCTCCGGATGTTGCATACATATCTTCACCCTCCCGCTCATTAGGTTCGCGCCATCATCTAGCAGTCTCACATCCCTGCCACTGATCACCTGTCTCAATCGTCCATTGATGGCGTTGCGCACCTCCACGAATCCGTTGCCGGCATCAACCAGCACGAGGAACATGCCACCCACTAAACAGGCCTGGCGTACTCTGCCCACAAACTCCAACACCACAGACCTGCTGACGTCGCCATGTTTGTTGACGTAGATGCCTACTTCTTCAAACACGAGCAGGAACTCGCTGTCAGAAAGGCGGAACATGCCGAGGGGTCGCTGGTCGCGAACACGTTGGGCAATAGAAGCTACATCGGGGGTCTTGAGGTCGGGGATGGAGAAAGGGACTTTCTTGTCGAGAGTCATGACTTCAATTCCGCGAGCTGTAGAGATGGCAAGGGAGGAGTGAAACAGGTTGATAGCGTATGTTTCTGACGGGATATAGAAATCGTCAAAGTCTCTGAAGAACTCCACTGAACCCTTCTTGATGCCGAATCTGTTTCTCATGCCCGCTGAGAGGGAAGTCGTCGAGGACTTTTGGTAGACAGGTTCGAGTACCTTGAACGTTGATGATATGCCCTCCCGCTTCTTGTAGAAGACAAGAGTGCGATCTTTCATGCGGCCTGTGGCAAAGAAGCCGACGTCGCGGGCACCGGAAAGCTTCTGAGGTGCGCGGCGGCTGCTATCGGTCGCACCAAGGTTAGGGGTGGGGGCGCCACCCGCGACAGGGCAGACGGTATCTAGGTGGTACGCTATTAGAGATTTGTCAGAGATCAGGAGAAATAGTGAGAACTCCTCAAGTACGGCGATCTGCGTTACGCGGGTGCTGGCGATAGCCTGTAAGGTTTATCAATAGCTGTTTGCGGGGAGAAAGGGGTCAGCATACTCTTGTCCAACCTCTAGGATTGTCATAATTGGAGATGTAGACGCCAAAGTCTGTTCCCACTGCCACCATCGCATTGCCGTACGGCTGATTGAAAGCTGTTGCACAGTTTACAGCAGCCCTGCACACAGGCGTAGGACGAGGCCCCGCATCTTTGTATTGTTCTTCCACATCTTGAATGGCACGATCGAGCGGTGTACCTCTGATAACGACAGTCTTGCCGCCTCCTGTCATGGAGTCAATTGCGAAAGCCGTGTCCGCAATTACTTTCAGACGGAAAGGTTCCGCGTTCTGCTTGTACAGTGAAGATGCGTGCCGGGTCTTTGCTTCGATGATTTTGTCGCACCAGTCTTTCCGATTCTGAGAAGTCGATGCATACAGAGTGAAGACCTTGTTTGGTCCAAGGTGCTTAATGCGAAATGGCCAGAGCAAGTTCTCATCCCTTGGGCTATCGATCGTAGTTGTAGCAGTCAACGTCCGTGCGGAGCCATTGGTCAGGACGGAAGCAGCAGAGGACGCCGTGTTCGTGTGAGCGAGAGTACCTGGACCACCAGTGGGATTAGACATCGATTGCCGATTTTCTCTCCTTTCAGTGGGGGCTCTGGTCGCTGCGACAGCGCCTATGCCCTTCATTGTAGATTTGACGACCGGATCGTCGCTGGCGCTCTCCAGAAGCAGAAGATCCATAGGGATAGGCGCCTTCGATACATCGTACTTCTCATATTTCAAGCCACCAGCTGCGTCCCGCACAGATAGGACTTTGGCAAGTACCATGTAATGGTCAAATAGTATTGCACGAGTCTCCACCCAGCTAAATTTGTTCGAACCCATCCTCTGAAGGTCTCCTTGATATATGATCTCTCTACCAAGGTGCGTGAGATTGAGATGTACATCGGTCATTCCACTTCGCAGCTGTAATTTCGCCTGCAGCTCGAAGAGATCAACATTTTTTGACATGTCCGCGACTCGAGCATCGCATTCTAACGTGACATCTTTTACTTCTCTCATGGCGACTGCAAGGTTGGCCTTCTCTTTAGACTCTTGAGTCATGTTCTTGTGGACTGTGGAGAGTAAAAGACCATAACGCTGCAATCTCGTAATCGGCGCCTTGAGATACGTATCCCACCCTAAACGTTTGGATTCGGGATTGTCTCTTGCTTGGTCTAAAAATTGACGGAAAAGGATGTTGCGTTCAGACTCTTGGCGGATTAGATACGAAGCATTCGGAAAGCTCGCAGCATATTCAATATATGGTACCTTAGCTTTACGGATCCACTCTCGAAAAATATCACTGTAGCCCGCGATCCAAGGCCCCTGTTCTTGCTGTCTATACTTCAATTGGGCGAGAAGATACTCCTCGTTCACCTGCTTGATAGCGTCTGCTTTTCCAAAAACGTCCTTCAGAAAGCTGTCTTGCCGCTTCGGTGCAATGATAGGAGGTTGCCATTTGGCAAGCTCGTCTCTGTACAGTAGTCGGAGAACATTCAGATGCTCCATATACAAATCTTCGGACATTACGATCTCGTGTAGGATATTCTGACGTTCCACTTCCTTCTTGTCGGCCTTTTCGATTTGCGTCTTTGTGACGTTGTAGAACGTGACCCAATCTTCCGATTTCCGCTGCGGTTCCAAAATTTGCTTTTGCAGGTTGATTTTCTTCAAGGTTCGCATACAGTGATGAGAGTAACATCTCCCTGAAATTGTTTCCGTGTGCACTCGAGAAGAGTAACAGCCAGTACCAGTAAGCTGGAAAAGAACGCCAGACATCTCGTGCGCAACAAACTTGACCCACTCCTCGTCTTTTTGGAGTGTACCCGACTCCAGCATAGACTGTACCACTTTGTCTCCGATTACCTCAGCATCGGCTGTATTCATGGTCGGTACTTTGTGAGTGAAGAGAGCGACAATTGCCTCGCGGATCGCATTCTCCTTGAGATCTGCTTCTCCTTCGCTCATGTCCTTGACCCACGCGACGATTGCACTCAATGCCCAGGGCTCAGCGCATTTCTTGAAATCACTAGTAGAAAGCTTTGATGGATTGAACTTTCTCCGCTTGCCAGAAGGTATCTCTGGCAGATTGAGCAACTCGGCGCTTGGGTTCAATGATGGATCCCCAACAGAATCAGTACCATATATGGAGCTCGCACGAAGACCCATTTGCTGCTGCTTGAGAATTCTGGCACGGTCCACGTCTGTCTTGGAGCGTATTGGGTACGCCATCTGAGGCGAGCTGCTATGACTTATCAAGGATGAGGATCTGATGGTGCCTTGAGGAGTGAGTAATTGATTGTACGCATCTGGAGCTACAGGGAATGTTGGGTGCCCATATTGATCGTACTGCAGGAGTCTCTCAGGGTGTTGATATGTGCCAGCAGGCATGAGCTGGGGAACTCGATTCATTGAATCTAACGGCGCCGGCGGCAGTGGCCGGCTGGCACCAACTCCTGGATGGAAGAACATCTCCGGCATGCTGTCTCTTGACGGGCTTTGAGTTGCTGACGAGTAAGCGTTTTCAGGTTCGGCCAAAGCGGCTTCATCGCCATCTTCGAAACTGAGACGCCGTGGTTTAGCTCCTGGTTCTGAAAGACCTCCAGTACCCGCCCTGTCAACCCGTGCTGGGGCAAATGGGTGGATATGGCTTTCTCCGGGGATCGGGTAGTCATACAGTCCACCGTGGGTGTCTATCCCTCCACCTGAGATATCAGAACGCTGTGAAGAGCTGGTAGCGGCAAAGCGTCTGCCCATTTCGTCTACCTCGTCCGAATATCCGGATCTCTCTGGCGGCAAAGACGATTCGCGATCGCCGTAACGCACATGGCCTGAAAACCCGCCGCCATAGGTATCCATGTCAACATGGACATCACTTCCACTGGTATACTCTTCAGACTGATCTTGGCTTCCTGAGGCTTGCTGCAATCCATGAGACCCACGACTTTGTCTTCGAGCTTCATCAATGGCCTCCCGCTCCTCTTCTATTTGCATAGCAGCCAATCCAGCCTCAGCTTCAGCATCACCCCTATCGCTGTAGGCATCATAGTCAATGTACTGACCCTCAGATATCTCTTCGATGTTACCATTGGTGCGGGAGTGGGCATTACCAGGGCTAATGTCGTTCTGGGACGTGCTAGCAATTACTGACTGAGTTGCCTGATTTTCGTCGATCGATCCGTGATTAGGGGTTCTGGTCGCTCTGTGATTTCGATTCGAATTCAAAGGTGGCGGTCTTCCCATGACTGCAGCTTCTACTTCCTGCATAAGATCATCATAACCAGGAGTCGTACCTTGTTCATCGCTGTGACCATCACTACCACTAAAGTAGTCTATTTGATGAGCGGAACCAGGCGGAGGCCCAGGGAGAGGTCTCGCATGAGGATGTCGGCCAGTCGTCCCACTGCGTTGCGGCGAATGAGCTGGGGGTGTAGGTCCCGGAGTACCAGGCGTTCCAGGTGTTGGTGGCAATGAATTGTTCAAGCCAGATAAGGAGTGATTCGACCCAACAGGCCTCCGGTGGATGGCTGGAGAGGGAAGACGCGGGCTACCATTCGACGGGACCGGTATTTGAGGTAGGGGATTATGAAGAGATGGCGGACGACCAGCAATGCGCTGCTGTGAATTCTGACTCATTGGGCTTCGTTGAGAGAATGACTGCAAAGGGGCTGCTGACGAAATTGAAGGGAAAGCGTCTTGAGCTGGCGAGAAAGGCGGCCGAGGAGGCACTGGTGGAGCGTATAAAGGTCCCGTGGGTGATGGCTGGGAATTCGATAATGAGGGCAGTCTTTGTTGTCGATGAGGGAGTTCTGGCGGTGTATTATTGTGATTAACTCCTAGGTCAGTGCCAATTTGGGGTGACACGCGGGTATCATGTCGCAGCTCATACGGCCGTGGTGGAGGAGGGGGTGGTTGGGTAGTGGTATGGGCCAGCATCGTGAGCGGATACGATTGTGGTGGTGTTCCTCGAGGCCGCCCTCCATAAATTGACTGGTGCACATTATTAGTAGGCTGATAAGCTGCAGGTACATATGGCTGGTGGGCCGCAGCACTAAAAGTGCTTGACGTGGCGCTGGAAGGTTGCGGGCTATGTTGAGGTTGGGGAGCACCGTATTGCTGTGGGTTGTACGAAGGTTGAGGGCGTGGTGGTTCGGGCGAGATGTCCTGGTGCTGGTAGGCTTCTCCACCACTTTGCCCCGTACTGTAAGAATTCGAGTGCGCAGGATAGGACGGGCTCTGAGGACCCAAATATAACTCTTCATGCTGGTTGCTGGCAATGGTTCCTAGCCTGTAGCCTCTGCGCTGCTCTATGGCACCGTTGACCCCTTCAGGCGATGTTGTATCATCTCCTGGGTCGAAGCTCGGTGTTCTTCGCAGATGGTTGTTCGGAACCGGTGGTCGTGTGTTATACTGGGAGTGCAATGATGGGAGACCTTGATGCTGATTGTGATGATTTGCCTGCCTATGGCCACCCTGCTGATATGCCATGATGGCTGGCCCGACCCCAGTCAAGCACGGCCGGTGTCTGGCGATTGCGAAGAGGCCAGGTAACCTCGATACTCCGAGAGATATCAAGACAGCACAAGCTCGAAAGGTGGTGAGGTCGCATGCCAAGAACAGTGAATTATCGTATTGTTTAGAATCCAAAACAACATATAGGCCACTTCGGAACTCCTTAGTCTCCGTACACAGCAAAGTTAGAATGCTCTGTCATATTTCGTGTCTTCAGCAGTCATCTCTCGTAGGGCAAATGTGTCCGGGCGCAGACAGAGGGTCGGCGTTGTCGAGGCTGAGGTGGACATGGATCTGCAGCGAGCGATGGATCGTCCCGTCAATCAGACGGAACCTTGGCGTTAGGACAACGCCGAGAGCGCGCAATTTGTAATGCGACTGTAACTGACCGCCCCTATCCAGCAGTGTCATGTATGCTGAGGATGTCGTTCAACATCGCATATGCACATCGATAATACCCTCATTCGATAAACTTCCGGCTAAGGCTGACGGGGAATTCTTGGCCACATCGGCCGCTCCGCCCCCGCATGATGATGTAGGGCGCCAGCATGGTGGGTCATCTCGGAACATATCAGAAGACCATAGAACTAATGATCTGGTCTAGTCGGGCCTGGATGGATTCAGTTCATCTATTCCCAAAATCACGTAAGGCACATATGGAGGAGTCATATTATATGATGATACCATTGAACATATGTGATGGTTGTTACTGATAAGGATGAATTCTATGAAAATGCAATGCCCTTCCTGTCCAACCCAAAGTGACCATCAATACAAAGGAGACGACTACTCCACCCACACCCACCTCATCTGATCACGCCTGTATGACCGTTGATGTTGAATGGAATGTGGACATGATTGTCACTTCAACTCATCATAAAATTGCTCGAGGTTCTCGAGCTCGGCCTTGAGAAACTCTTTGGCCTTCGCTGCGGCCTTTATTCGTGTATCCTGGCGAGCATTTTCACCGAAAATCTCGGAGACGTTGGACGAGCCACCACCGTTCCACGCGAGGATCTGTTATAGCGGTTAGCATGTCAAAGGATTAAGGAACTCATCACAGCTCACATTCTTGGTGTTTTTGGGAACGTCGGTAAGGCTTCCCACGGTGGCAACTGAAATGAGGTTTTCCTTCAGCTGCTTCGGCGTGATATCTGCTACAGCAAATGCGGAGTCTTTTGAGGGTTGGAGCGAGAGAAAGTAAGCCAGGAGACCTGCGATATGTGGCGATGCCATCGATGTCCCAGAGATAGTATTGGTGGCGTATTTGCTGCCCACCCAGGTTGAGAGGATGTTGAGACCAGGAGCGAAGATATCATTGCACTTCCCGTAATTAGAGAAATAGGCGCGCTCGTCGGCGAGAGTTGACGCACCAACGGTGACAGCCTTCTCTGCGGCCGCAGGTGAATAGTTGCACGAGTCGGCGTTGTCATTTCCAGCAGCGACTGCGAAGTGAAGACCAGCATCGACTGCGGCGTTGACAGCGAGATCCAAGGTAACAGATTTGCCTCCACCGAGACTCATATTTGCGGCGCTACCCTTGAAGCCTCTTTTACCCTTGCCTTTCTTTGCAGCCTTAACCTTGTCGATATGCGAAAGTGCAGCCCACTCAACGCCTTTGACAACATCGGACATCGTTCCTGAGCCGTTTGACTTCAGAACTTTTACGGCATAGATGTTAGCTTTCTTGGCAACACCGAACTTCTTGCCCCCAATGGTGCCTGAGCAGTGGGTGCCGTGACCGTTGCCATCCTCGTCTGGGTCGTTGGCAGGGATAGTCTTGCCCCAGTGTGCTCTGCCCTCAAAGTCGACATGCTCAGTGTTGGTACCAGTATCAATGACATAAACATCTACACCTTCCCCTCCGTCCTCAGAGTAGAGGTACTTGTTGAAGGTTCCAAAGCTCAAGCTGTCACGGTGGGATATTCTGGCCAAGCCCCATGGAGCGTTCTTCTCTGTCTCTGGGCTGCTCAAGGTATGTACTTCAGAGTCCTTTTCGATATATGCGACCTATCCGACAGGTTTTAGTAGCGATCACGTGCGGTAAGATAGGTAGATAAGAGATCGGACAATGTTTACTCACGTCTGGGTGGCGGCGTACTCTCTCGATCACGCTCTCATCAAAGTGTCCAGAGTATCCCAAAAGGCCTCCAGCTATATTGTATGTATGTCGGAGTCCGCTGAATGCTGTTATGGGAAATTGGGATTGAGATCTCTTTTCGAGATCGCGCTTGGACGTCTCGATTTCGATATGCTGATCTTGAACCCAGTCGTGATGTGAAGCTGCTGATGCATGGGTGACGTCTTTTTTGAAGACGATGATATAGGAATCAGGAACCTCTATTGCTTGGGTGGATGATAAGACCGGTGCAGCTTCGTTATGGATGGTGTTGATAAGGACTGGAGACGCCGATGCCAGTAAAGGCAGCAGCGACAAGGCGAAGGACCCCTTCATGATGAAAGAGATAGGACGGATCAGAGGACAGTTCGTGGTACACAGCGTAGTAAATGATGATGAAGGGGAGGAAGTTGTAGATGGAGGGAAGAGGCTGGGGAGATAAGACGTTGCTGGGGAGTTTCAGGTCGGAGAATGACGCCTTGTGACTCGAGCTTGGCGCCTGCCTGGACCCTGGATGATCCACGTGAAGTGAACTATGGGCCGCCGTAGCTGGCGCCTCGGCAAGGTTTCGAGCGAAGTGACTTCCGCGCCTGATGTTGACTGATGTGGAGGACCTGCTTCCCTTTCCAATCGCGAAGAGTATAGGAGTCAGTTGTGCGATCGCTATGAACTGTGGTGGGTAGCATCTCAATTTACTAACGAGAGTTTCGAGAATTATGCTCCCATGACCCATTCTAAACAGATCTGGTGTGGCACGAGACATAGCCAGCACCGTACCCTCGTGCTGGACAAGCCCAGACCTAAGCTGACAACGATGGCGACGCGTTGATTTGATGCGTTCCGGGGAAAAAGATCCATGATGGCGACTTCGATATCAAGAAGCCGATCTTCGACACTCGAAGATGGCACATCAGGCGCAGACGAGCTACGAAGCCAATTACAAGTACTCAGAAATGGCATTATGGTGTATGAGAGGGAGGAGATGCTGGAGACGCTGCATCAGAAGCTGGAAGCTGGGCACTGTATACGGCAGTCGTTGTTGGAGAGCCCTGATAATGCCCATATCAAGGATACCTTCAGGCATCTGAATGGCTTTCAGACGGTGATCGTGGCCTTGAGACATGCTTCTCAAATCTGTGCTTTAGAGAGGGATAAGTCTGATGACGAACACATGCTCTTGATCAACTTCCTGCGTGCTGTCTTTTGGATTTTGACCGCCGCATTACAAGAACACAAAGGAAACCAAAGGTTCTTTCGCCAACGCGTTGAGGCGGGGGGTTGGCTAGCTATGAAAGACATTCTGCAACCGATACTTCTCAATGAAGGAAAACCCTACCGACGCGGGTCTGAGGTTCTCCGAGACGAAGTACTTGGGTCCCTTCTAGGGGCTGCTCTGAATGACGAATCTGCGACTGGCTTCTTCACGAGTCTCAAACGCTCATTTGGTAGCCAACAAGTCTCATCATCAAAAATCGATCCGGAAAGGGCGATCTTCGCCGCCGCTCACAATACAGAGATTAGTGCTGGGGACCATGTAGCGGAGCCAACCGCTTTAGTCGGTGGCTTCCTGGAGAAGGGAATCCAGCCTTTGACTGTGATACAGAATCCCGACGCGGCTCTGCTGATGTTTGATCTTTGGAAATCCCGTGAAGTCGAAAGTCCCTTTGTCGACTCTCCGCTTAATGCTGCCACCGCTATAGCGGTTGTACCGCGCATCATAAACTACCTAGCTGGTTTGTCAATTAGGAACCTTGTCGCTCTACATGGGACTGGTTTACTAAGCTCTGTACTTGGTCCATTGCTCAAATATACCGCGTTGGAGGCCACAATTGCTTCAGAGTTACGGCTATTGGCTATCGCCCTTCTCAAAGTGGGCGTTGCCAATCTGGACGATGCTCAGCTTCTCTTCCAAAATGCACGTTCTTCACCTTTGATCGCAGAGCTTCTTCTCATTTCTCTCAAAACTTCTCGTTCGCCTTCGTACATTCATTTCGATTTGTCTCTGAACGGCTTTGCCTCAATTGAGCTCCCCGGTATTGGACGATCATTTCCGCCGACTTCCTCCAGCCCTGGTTATAGTCTGTCACTATGGTTTCAGATCGCACATTTTGATCCTAAGTCGCACACAACCATTTTCGGCGCGTTTGATTCAAGTCAAACTTGCTTCGTGCTTGTCTACCTCGAAAAAGATACCCATAGCCTAATCCTCCAGACTTCTGTCTCCTCATCTAGGCCGAGTGTACGCTTCAAGTTGATATCGTTCAAAGAGCAACGCTGGTATCATATTGTAATCGCCCATCGGCGACCGAAAACCACATCGTCATCGAGGGCTTCACTGTTCGTTGATGGTGAGTTTGTTGAGCAAGTGAGATCACAGTATCCTGCCACACCACCTTCTACGCATAGCACCGTTGGCAGTATTGCCTCTCCTTCATCAAGCCGCAGGAATGGTGCCGTTCAAGCATTTCTTGGTACGCCACAAGATCTTGCCTCTCACTTAGGGAAAGGACTGGTCTCCACCCAGTGGCGTCTCGCATCGGCTAATCTCTTCGCTGACGTGCTGAGTGACGATCTGATTGCAGTATACTACGAGCTTGGACCAAGGTACACTGGAAATTATCAAGATTGCCTTGGATCTTTTCAAACTTACCAAGCTTCGGCCGCTTTGAACTTGCGCAATGAGAGCCTCCACCCGGGCAAGGAGGAAAAGTCCGACATTGTTACGGCAATTAGATCGAAGGCTGGAGCTTTACTTCCGGAATCCAACATCCTTCTAAATATCTCAGCGAATGTTGTGTTGGATGATGATGACCAGAACAATATCGACGAGACCCATCTTTTAAAATTCATCTCAAAGGCAGCGGGTAAGAATCTTCGAAATGTCACTCGAGGTGGGCGTAACGCTCTCGCCATCAACGGTGCCATTCCGTCGGTCAATGAAGCTTTACTACATTCGTCCGGATTTGCGGTGCTTACCGGCGATCCTATTGTTGTCGTACCTCAGTCTCTGGATGATGCTGCGTGGCGCATTGGGGGATGTGTCGCCGTTGGCCTGGCACTTCTTGATGCCGCTCATGAGTCGGACGACATTCTCCGAGCTTTGAATATACTTTTTGAGAGTGTGCATCACAGTTGGCGTAATAGCGAGGCAATGGAAAGAGAAAACGGATTTGGAGTTCTGTCAACTCTACTAAGCGCCAAATTGAGCCTACTGACTACTGACCCTATCAAAGGTCTGGAGTCTCCAGAAACCTCTACGAGTGATCAACCGCCTTCTTTACCGATATCTTTCCGAGTGCTTGGTAAAATCTTGGAATTCGTGGGTTACCGTACAGACAAGCCTGAAGACTCTGTTATCAATAATGCCTTAGCATATCGGATCCTACTTGTCGATATGGATTATTGGCGGAGCGCAGAGCCTCTGGTTCAGAAATTGTACTACGAGCAATTTGTCGTATTCGGGATCCGCAGCAAATTTCATGTCTTCAATACGAAGCGTCTTTCAAGGATGCGTACGTGCTACTTTCAGGTAAGACGCAAACAGCTTGCTGACATCTCCGTAGGCATCAGCAAGAAATGGTTAGAAGCCCTCAAAGGCGAGACTTTCACTTCTCAAACATTCGGATACTTCCTCAAGACCTTCAAAACCATGCTCACAAAGAGTGTTTCCGCTGATTCAATGCGATCGTTGGCACTCTACATAACATATGCTATACACAAACCAAGACAAACGGGTTCAACGCCGTTGCGAGGAAAGAGCATGAAATTGAACACAGAGCTATCATCCCGTAGGAAGACACTGGGCAGCTTTTCTCCTCGTCCTATAATTCAGCAGAACGAGTCTGCTCCTCAACTCACTCAAATGCAAATCGCTTTGAAGATCCTAGAACTATACACGGATCTGCTATGTGAGAAGGGTGAGTTCACTAACATTAACAAGTTTGCTCGGACAGTGACGAACAAGGTGGGTGCCTACGTCTTAGAAGCACTATACCGTATTGACGACTCTTAGTGGCTGTTACATCTTCTCGCTGATGACGAGCCAGCGGTTGTGGTCTTGGCGTCCAAGATACTCGCTCGCCTCTTAGTCGTGAGCGGGCCGAGCTATGTACAAAAGTTCGTTGACAAGACTGGGGGAAATGTAGTCATGCAACACCGACTTCGGCGGTGGTGGAACATTCCAACTATATGGCCAATTTGTTTTGCCCTTCTCTTTGGGATAGATGTTGGCACCATTGACTTTTCACGCGCATTCGACCTCTTCAGCCTATTGGAAATGTTTGCACCAGGAAGCAAAGCCGTGGTGACATACCCTGTAATACTCCCAGTGATCACGTCCATGCTCGAGAACGGTCTCAAAGCTGTCACCCGAGACCAGTCGGATCCAGACTCTCCGTTGGTGGAAAAAGCCAACGGCAAAACGCCTGCCAATACAGCAGGTCCTGCAACATCTACACACACGAGGCAGAGATCCATGACTTTTAATGTTGAAACTTCAGCTTCAAGTAAGCCATCAAACACTCGTGTTCCCTCTGCGATAGCTACTGATGACGACAGGGGATATCAGAGCTCCCGGAGACCACCTTGTAGATTCCGTGTGCACTCTACGAACAATCACCCGATTTTTAGCTGACATTCAAGCAAAGTCGCTAGCTTTTCGAGACTTTACGGCCACCTCTCTTTATGTCCAGGAACTTTTTTCCGTCCTGTTTCCTATCGTTGTGAGTGCTAACTCGGTCAGTCCAGAGATGGAGCTACACTCTCGAGATTCTGCATTGACTTTCAAGGGTGGTGATGTGATTATGAGACCTCTGTCGGTGAATTCGATGAAGAACGTTGCTATTGTAAGGACATCCAATGTTGAGCCTTCTCACAGTCTCAAGCCTCCGAGGGCACCGGCACCAAAAAGAATGTCATCTTATATCCTAGTGACTTCCGACCCTTCCCAGCCAGCGCCCTCAGCGCCAAAACTTCGACCTGTTATTTCACCCAACCGATCTAAAGCTGCGCTCAATTTGAGCAGCTCCATTGTCGAAGAGCTTCTGGAGCTGACAGTTGCGGTTTTTTGCGATCAGATCTTTGCAAGAAAGGATTTCCCAGGGCTTGGACTATTCATGAGGGTGCCACCCGGGTTTCAGGAACACCAAGCCTATTTCGAAACGTTCATACTGCGGAACACCCTCTCCCATCTTGGCAATGCAATCAAGCTAGACCAGAAATTGCTTTGGGAGCCTCGCGTGCTTACAAATCTGGCTCGCTTTTCGAGTCACCTCTGTGAAGCGATATACGAAGGCTGGTTCATCAACGGTGCCGAAGCTACACTAAAATTTCTCGCGAACATTTTGGAATACATACAGCTGCCCGGTATCGCTTCAATGAAGGCTATCAGACTCTGCAGTCAGATTATTTCTAATATCAGGACCACCCTATTACGGATTGTACTCCTTAGGCTGTCAGAGCTGGACGAGATAGCATGTACCACTGAAACGGTCGCCTTTCTGAACAGGCTCGTCTATTGGCAAACGGTACTGCTGCCCGCAGAGGATCCCCAGGAAGAGTTTCTGAAGCTGCTTTGCTACCTTGTGTATAACAGACTGACCAGTCCGAATGAAAGTGTACGAACGGCCGCTGCGAACTTGTGGCGAATGTTGCTCGTCCAGAAACCTGATGAAATCACAACGATTCTTCGGCAGCCGAACGGTGCTGAGAGATCCTCACTAACCAAAGGGTTCAAGAGGGTTATGGAACTTGACAATGGGACATTCCTGAGCTGGGTAGATGATCATCTTGGTGAACTCGAAGGGGTCCTCTTTACTGCACTGTCAAAGTCGTGGGCCATATTCGTTGCGGAAGAGAATCGCAAGACCGAAGAGACTGCAAAGGCTAGAATCAATAAGCGACGAGAGAAACTGAAATCATGGGTGTCTGAGAATTCCACCAACGAAGAGATCCTTCGACGCCACGAGACTGGAACTGAGCACTGGCGATCAAATATTTACGCAGCAGAACACCTCAAACGACAGCGTGCTATACAAGACCAGCAAGACGGCCAAATCTTCAATGCTGGGACATGGGCAAAAATGAGTCGAGACCTCCGCCGCCCTTGTGGGGTTTTCGATGATATGACTACTCCGAAATGGCAGCTTGATCAGACTGAAGGCCGAAACAGAATGAGGATACGCTTCATCCCCGATAAGGAGGCACATTTACATGACTATCAACCAAAGCGGAGAAAGTCCCAGGGCCCCGCCAAAACTGGACACAGTATTGGCACTCACACCAAGCCCCTCGTGAATGATATACCCCCTCTACCAAATCAGTCACCAACTGCCGCCAAATTCAATACAACAAAGGCCGGTTCACCATCTGAAGCCACTGCAACTTCTGGAACCAGGTTCAACGAGGAGAATGTAGAAGACGACTTCGAGATGGTGGACAATCCACAAGACGATTCCGAGGGATATGAGGATAAGAACCGCAAGGTAATGCGAAGCCTCCAACGTGGCGATCAGGTTGATCATGTCCACAACGTATCCAGGATCGTTGGACTTGAGGCTATCGAAGGTCTACTAATCCTCGGCAAAGGAAATTTGTATCTTCTTGACACCTTGTTCCAACGCTTGGATGGTGAGGTTGTCAACGTTTGGCAAGCCCCACAGGAAGAGCGCGATCCCTACCTGCAAATGATATCTGGGCGAGAAGCTGGGGATCGACCAGCATCAAGGATGAAGACGGACCACGAGACACGCAGTTGGCGCTGGGATGACGTTCTGAGTATATCCAAGCGTAGATTTCTATTCCGTGATGTGGCAATCGAGGTCTTCTTTGTGGATGGCCGCAGCTATCTCCTGACCACAAGTACTCCGCCTCTACGGAACGAGCTATACCAGAAGCTTCTCGGCAAGGCCGCTAATGCGTCTTCCGCCATCGACGAGGATGCATGGAGAATTGATGCTGTTCGCACACCAGGTGACGAAACGCAGACTCTCGGGTCTCGCTTTACCAGTGTTTTCGCTCAGAACAACTTCAGTCCGGCAACGCGAAGGTGGATGAGGGGCGAAATTTCCAACTTCAACTATCTGATGCTTATCAATACTATGGCTGGGCGTACCTTCAATGACCTGACACAGTACCCTGTGTTCCCCTGGGTTCTCGCAGACTACACGAGCGAAGAGTTGGATCTTACCAATCCTCGAGCCTTTCGGGATTTGTCCAAACCGATGGGTTGTCAGAATCCAGACCGACAAGTGGAATTCAGGGACCGCTATCAGTCGTTCGCAGAAATGGGCGACGAGAACTCGCCACCCTTCCACTACGGCACTCATTACTCCTCTGCAATGATCGTAACATCTTACCTGATACGCCTCCAACCCTTTGTACACTCTTACTTGCTACTTCAAGGTGGCAGCTTTGATCATCCTGACAGATTGTTCTACTCTATCGAGAGGGCTTGGTTCTCTGCATCACGAGACAATATGACGGATGTCAGAGAGCTCATTCCCGAATTCTATTACCTCCCCGAACTTCTGCTAAATGAGAATGGCTATGATTATGGTGTTCGTCAAGGCAATGGCGGCGCCATTGACACAGTCCAGCTCCCGCCTTGGGCGAAAAGCGACCCAAAGATCTTCATCACGAAGCACCGAGAAGCTTTGGAAAGTAAGTATGTCAGTCAGCATCTGCATCAATGGATAGACTTAATTTTCGGGCATAAGCAACGGGGAGAAGCTGCCCTTGAGGCCACAAATGTCTTTCACCATCTGTCATATCATGGCGCCAAGGATCTTGATACCATCAATGACCCTGTGGAAAGATTGGCAACAATTGGCATCATTCACAATTTTGGCCAGACTCCACATCAAGTTTTCCAGCGGCCTCACCCTCCGCGTGAAGACGCCAAGTACAAAGTGACGAAACTTGACACTAGTGCCGAGAGTCTAACTCGTCTACCATTCCCTCTGGTCGAGACCCACGACCGTGTTGCGTCTCTGTATTGGTCTTCGAAGCACGAGCGCCTTCTGTGCTCTGGACCATTCCGCATCAATATCGGCCCTGTGTATGATAGATACTTAGAGTGGGGATTTATAGATGGCAGTGTCAGGTTCTTTGCTGCCGATACACGAAAGGTAAAACCTGCGTTAGATTCGGAGAGTACTTGCATGCAGCTAATGTCTTATAGCAAATTGGCCTATTCGAACATGTGCATCAAGGGCAGCTTTCTTACGTTTTATTTGCGGACTCCAAGACTCTAGTGACTGCCGGTTCTGACTGCACTATCTCTGTTTGGACTGTCGTCACGACTACTGACTCGGTTGATTTGCAGCCCAGAATCTGCCTGTTCGGCCATAGGTCTGCTGTGACCATGTTGGCCGTGTCTAGATCCTTTAGCGCCCTCCTGTCGGCATCCTCAGACGGAAAGGTGCTGCTGTGGGATCTGAATAGGCTCGAAATGGTTCGGCCACTGACGGAAGGCAAGCGAGTTGAGGTCAGAACATTCACTTCTTTGGGTATTGACACGCAGTCTGACAGTCCTCCAGTGTGCACGTATCAACGATGTGACCGGTAGCATTATGCTGTGTCGAGGATCCGAAGTGTCGCTATGGACGCTAAATGGCAACCTTATCGTCGAGCAGAATATCTTTGTTGAGGGCGACGACACCATCTCTTCATGTGCATTCTACGAGGGTTCCGGCAACGAGTATCTCGAGCGCAATCTGATCTTCACGGGACACAAGAAAGGCGTTGTCAACGTAGGTCTCCAAGGTGCTTGTTCACTGCATTGAATTGTACCTGACTCTCTGCACAGATATGGAACACAACCATATCCGAGGGTGCTTTCGTTCTTGAGCATGTGAAACGTATGCACCATCTTGATCATGCGGGATACAATATCGGCGCAACCATTACTTCGATTTTACCTCTGGCGCAAAAAGTGTACACGGGAGATGATGATGGAAGAGTTGTGAGTTCAACAGTGCCCGAATTACGTCGTAGTTGCTGATAGCGTGCTAGTATGAGTGGAATTGCATTCAGCGGCAGTGATGCATTGTATGTGACCAGAGCTTCTAGCAGCATGAATGATGCAGTATATGGAAACAGCAGGGCGTCTGGCGTTGCATCGCTGAGTCTTGTATGGATGTAGACAGGGGTTACCACTGTTGTAGCACTCGGCTGGGTTGGACAAAAAGCGTAGACGTTCTGATACAATTTGTGGGATGGAATCAGTGTTCACAATATGATTATTTGCAAGGATCGTACATTGCCCCTGTGACGAAAGTATGGAGAGAGTAAGCATCTGATCCGAGTGGCAGAATCTGGAGATGTTCAGATTCGAAAAGGCATCAGCCGCAGTGCTGGCCTTATGTCTTTCCAGTCTGGTTTTCGTGAGACTAATGTTTGAGACCCTGGTCCATATGACATCATCTATAGAACTACGCCAACTGATTTTGGCGCCCAAGATTATCCGACTTAATGCGCCTGTCTACGTAAATGTACAACAACCCGCGCACGTTTCATCCCCGCCCCTCATCATTCTCTTGAAGTCTGCCCTCACGACAAAACTGCCAAGATGCCTATGCCAGGCTACGTCTTCAAAGATGGAGGCCCAATCCCAGATGACGAGCTCAAAAACCCCCAACACCAAGTCAACCACCAACCAGGCGCCACACCTATCATGGAGCGGGATGAGCAATCGGAGACGCGCACCTCCACCTCCACCAACAGCAACAGCGTCTCCTCGATCATGAACACCCCCACATCGAGTGCGTCTGCCTCGAATGGCCATAGCGACAGCCATGCCTTAGCCAGTGCTAACGACCATGAGATAAAAGGTGCGGTACAAATGAATCACGAAGTGGGCGAAGTCAGAGACATGGGCTGGAACGACCATCCTTCAGATGTGCCTACGCCTTTGGTGGGAGGACTGCCAAACGAGGAGCTTTGGACACTGGTGCGGAGGTTCAACAAGCAGATATACCACGTCAAGGCGACGAATGAACCCTTGCTCGGAGGATTAGATCTAAATATTGTGGACGAAGATGATTTCTCACCAGACAAATTGAGGGCTAATATTGAGCGGCTATATATGACTGTCATTATCGGCATGATAGGCTTTGGGAAACAAATCGCAAGATTGAGGTCGTGGCGAGAACCAAGAAGAACGGGTGCTTTCTGCGCGGTTTGCTATACTTATTATCCTAGGATTCGTCGTATTAGCTGACTAGTATTACAGGCCTATGTAATCGCGTGGATTTTCAATTTCACAATACCTCTTCTATTTACCACTATAGTCGTTCTAATCGTCTACCCACCTTCCCGCCACATCATGTTTCCCCCTGCACCTCTAGCCCTCATCGACTCGAAGACAGGCGGTGTCCAGACTCCTCAAGCCGGTGTGCTTGGCAGCCACGACAGCGCGACCGGAGCGCCAGAGAAGCACAAGGGCGAGGCTGTGGAGCAAGAAGCACACAACTTCGTCTCTGGTATTGGGTCTATTGCACTTAGCAGTGCGGCAGGTAAACACGAACAGGCTGATCCTGAGAACGATCCCTTGAACAAGTCAGTCCCTGATCCTACAACCATGGCTTCGGATGCCGCTGCAGCCAAACAGTCCGCGCAAGGAGCGCAGCCAGGACACCACGACAAAACTAAGCAGCCTATGGAGCAGGCGATGTGGACAAAGATGAGACCAATCATGCATGTCGTTGGTGATATTGCAGATGGATGGGAGCGATTTGCGAAGTATGTTCACCACTACAGATGTGAAAGCCCTCCCTAATTTGTCCTACAGCGCTTTAGAACCCACACCCCCCTTTCCAAGAGAGGCCGGTCGTTGGAGACTAGCGGGTGTTCTCGTTCCAGCCGTCGCCGTATCCCTGTTGACCTCCTCTGCCATGTTCATGAAGATGACTACCGCCGGTGTAGGTTTTGGCTTCTTTGGGGACCCACTTATCTGGCGTGGTCTTGATCTTTTGAACAAGAAGATTCCCAATTGGCAGAAATATCTGGAGCTCAGACAGTATGTAAAGACCCTCATCCGGGTCCTAATGTTCACTAACATCTTCAAGCACGCTCCTCAAGGGTATTCCTACAAATGCCCAGCTGACAATTACACTCCTACGTATTGGCGAAGCGAACAAAGCTCCACTACCTCCACCACCTCGCTCAGACGAGCCCCCGCCATCGAAACCCGCTTCACTGAACGGAGACCACGTAGCAGCACTGGACGCGTCAAACGAAGAAATTCACGATGCCATCCACAAGGACCCCGCAGAAAAGGCGGCAGAAGAACACGCTGCGGCAAATGAACCCAAAAAGAAACACAGGCATGGTGAGCACATCCTTGGCTTCTTCAAAGGTACCACCAAAGGCGGCGTGGAAGCAAAATTTGGCGTCGACAAAGTCCGCGCCAAAATCGGCTCCAAGCACGCTAAAGACCACCTCGGCGTCCTACCTGACCCCAAAGAAGTCGAAGTCTCCGGCCCAGTCGACTTCAAAGGGCGCTATCAGGGCAACAAAGGCTGGATCTACATCAGCACTAATGTCCCTATTCCCACTGTATCTTTCTCCAACAAGTCGAGCGATGGCACTGGATTCGAACCTGAAAGCGCGAATACTAAATTCAGTGTGCCTATCCAAGATATCACGGAGTTGAAGAAGATTGGGGGTCTGGGTTGGAAAGCGAAGATCGTGGTTGGGTGGGCTACGGGAAAGACGGTGGCGGATGGGTTGGAGATTGTGGATCGGAAGGGGAATACGTATAAGGTAACCGCTGTGAAACTGAGGGAGGAATTGTTCAATCGTTTAGTGGCTATGGGTGGGCAGAAGTGGGAGAGTTGGTGAGCTTTGCAGCAAGGTTTCTGGACATTTTTGAAGTTTGCATGGCCAAATCGCAATTTGCTACTCCCTGTCCATAGTGCCCCCAAACCTGTAGACGAATGCATTTCATCTCTTCATTCGTTTTGAGGCTCATAATGTTGGATATTGAACACCACAGAAGCTGCCCTCTGCAGCTAATTCTTCGAGATCCAACCGCGAAGAGGGGTGATATTGTATACGTCTCAGGACTGCGTACCTAATGTGGCTAATGTCTCACAGAACTCGCCATCACTCAACAGAGTAGCACATACAGCCCGAATAAGCGAAGGTTAGAACGAATGGCGTCGAACACAACAATCTGAATATATAGAACGATCACTGCTTATCTTAGACTTGTGGTGTGATTGTACTTCTTGGACTTGACAAGCACAATTGAGATTGCCTCAGTACCATTAGCCAGCAAGCTGGCCGCTAAGCCCCTTCGGGTTAGCAAGGCTGACTACGCAGCATAAGGGCGGCACTGCGCGGCTACGTACTAGTAGTCAGCAGGCGCTAGCCCGATAGGGGCTTAGCACACACGTCTGAGAAAATGGGTTGAGGACTTGCTTACTAAGCAGGTGCCAAGAACTACCCTTCATCGATAGCGTCACCAGGCGCTGGAACGTCTCGTATGCATGGTCTTCGTCAGCATTACGAGACCAAGAGTTGACCCAATGGATCCCTCGTCCCCGCCATTCGAGCTACAGACGCTGCTGGCATACGCTCTGAAACGGCCGGCCCGACTGTACTTTGCCAATACTCCACTACATTCGACCAAAGATGATAATTTCAACCCACCAGAAGGCGACAAAAGATTCAAGAAACTGGTGGATGGCATACACTTCTCGAAGAGGTTCATCTTGAGTTATCAGCTTGTGCTCATTGGGGTCTTGCTGCTGTTCACGGCCATCCATTGGGGATCTAGACTACGAGCATGGAGAAGGAGGCGAGCATGGAATGTTGCACAAAAGATCCACAGTGGAGGCTCATCTCAAGTGAGAGAGATTCTGAAAGCGAAAGGAGGAGTGGAGATCCAGAGCAGGAGCAGCGAGAGCTCGTTGTCAAGTAGCACACTTGTGGGGGATGAAACGCCAGGTGTACATGATAGCTTGGAGGAGGTAGACGAGCAGACATCACTGCTACGGAAGCACAAACCTGTCCAGTCATTCTTTCTCAGATGGCTTCCGATCAATTACATCAGGGCCTGGCTTGTGCACCAACCTCGACCGATACCAATTATCAACAAGACATTGCCGGCAAACGGCACTAGCTTGACGGTCCTTGCCTTCATTGGTCTCCACATGTTTTACACCTTTTTCAAGACGTCTTTGTCATTATCGATGCTATTCGTGTTTGCAGACCGAACATCTCTGCTTTTTGTGGCCAATCTACCTCTTCTATACTTGTTTGCAGCCAAAAATCAGCCAATCAAGGTGATGACTGGGTACTCCTATGAGGCACTCAACATCTTCCACCGCCGGCTCGGAGAAGTCATGTGTCTCCTGGCCCTGCTCCACTCTTTGGGCATGGTTGGCGTTTGGTACACCATACTTCGGCCCGTGGGGATCACGCTGTTCAAATTTCTACTCATTAAAATGATCCTCCTGGGCCTCGGAGCCTTCGTTGCATATGAAATGATTTACTTCACGTCTTTAGGGAGCTTCCGACAGAGATGGTATGAACTCTTTCTAGGACTGCATGTCGTTCTCCAAGCTGCGGCCTTGATCCTCGTCTTCTTTCACCACTCAGGAAGTCGGCCATACGTCGGCAGCGCGCTCGCCATTTTCATAATAGATAGGATAGTTTATCGACTATTTGTCAAAAGTGCCACCGTAACAGCTGGACTGGCCGTTAAGGAGGATGGGAAGACCGTCACTCTTCAAGCGCCGATACCTTTGCATGGAAATCGTAGCACAATGAGCTATCTATGCGGTACCTCCAATATCAAGCACGGTTGGAAACCTACCCAACACGTTTTCCTGAGCGTGCCGCAACTCGCGCGCAAGCATATTATTCAAGCGCATCCCTTTACCATCGCCTCCAAAGCTCCCTCATCACGTCCTGGGGTAGGAAACTTAGAGCTTCTCATCAGGGCACAAGCTGGCTTCTCCGCTGATTTGGTGGGGTATGCTCAATGTCACAAGACTGCAACTGTTAGACTTGATGGACCATACGGCTCTCAGTCCGCGGTGCACATGGTTCGAGACTCCGATCATGCTGTGATCGTGGCTGGAGGTAGCGGCATTGCTGTTACATGGCCCTTAGTCTGGTCAGTGCTGGGCGATTCAAATAACAGCGATCTAGAGCATTCAGTCCAAGCCACGAGCAAGAGGAAGATCCTGTTCATCTGGATCGTTCGGGAGCAATCTCACGTCTCCTGGCTTGGACAAGAAAAGCTCAACGATTTGCGAGCCAGAGGAGTAGAAGTTGAGATCCCTCCACCTACTGCTGAACGTGGTCATCCTAATCTTGAAAGTATCATTGAAAGTTGGGTGTCGTGTTTTGATGATGACATCGTTCGTCCAAAGATAGGTGTGGTTGCTTCTGGACCCGACGGATTGAATCGTGCTGTTAGGAATACCTGCGCGTGGTTGGTACGGCAGGGGAAGGATGTGAATGTTGAGATTGAGAAATTCGGATGGTGAGTTTGGAGCTGGAGGCATGCATAGAGCGTTTCTAGCGGCGCGATCCTGCGTGGTCGTTGACGATAACCATGAATGACGACAGATTGCAACCGCTAAACAACATCTGAAATGATGCCATTCCTGAAATTGGCGATTTGAAGAGCCCCTTTCAATGTGCATACTACTACTAAACAGAATCAACCCTTCCGCCAGGGAAGACACCATGCCTGTGCACGCAGAGCATATTGTCTGCCATTTCTACAGCTATCAGAACTCACAAGCTGCTATCTTCAACAAATTGAGCCCTGCAAACTCTGGGATGTTTCAGCGTGTAATACGTTGTATAAACCTTCCATCCCACCACCCCACTCAGCTTTGAAGTCATCACAAGATACCATTCAAGAATTTTTGCATCTACCAGCAGCCTACCATCTACGCCGTCCAAACCCACAACAACAACCCACAACCCTCCTACATCCCTATCCCTATCACTATCACTATCTTTGCCACGGCGTTAATGCCTTCTCTATCTTATCTACAGCTGGCGACTCTTACGGCATTCATACCCTAGAGTTGGGATCGCTTTGGTGGTGATGAATGTTTGGATAAATGGGAATGGGGAGGAGTAGTGAGCTGGGTTTGAGATGGATGGGGAGGGTTGG
>JAABUK010000422.1_pt1 | contig 89869 bp, 94 predicted proteins | sample 5559141 | NCBI WGS metagenome assembly JAABUK01 (sample SAMN10711869, study PRJNA513367) | rock metagenome | isolation source: Antarctica rocks | place: Antarctica: Victoria Land, Pudding Butte nord | collected 2016-01-03
TCTCAGCATCTACCCGCCAAATACCCTCTTTTGGCCTTGAACTTCTCCACTTCTCTGTGTAGGACGGGTGTTGCAACACTGGACCAGCCTTGGTTGGCGAGCTAGCAAAAACTGGTGAACGCCTAGCGCTTGTCTCTGCAATCAAAATAGCTCAATTGATGTTTTAGACATGTTCCACTGGAAACTTCACAAAGCTGCTCATGGTACAACACCTACTGCGTGCCCTCAGAGATCTTCAATGGCATAAGCATTGCTGGAAATTGGACATTTGGTTACGAGCAATCAACAAATGCTGGTCAAATGTTGCAACCGCACAGCTGGACAGACAAGAATCCACCAACTAGCAATTGCAAATGACCTACTGCAGTTTGTGTACCATCACCTTCAAGAAGTTCCAACCGGCTGCAGACAAATCAGCAGTTGCAGCTCGTGCAGCATGCATCATGGACCCTGAAGGCAGCCAAGAGCATCTTTTTATGCCAGCCATTGCTGCTTTCCTCATTTGCGGTGTCGTGCATGCTATCATTCGCAGCCTAGCAGCATGGTTGACAAAGACACCATGAGAGCTGACAGGCTCTTCTTCTTCATCAAGCTCAGACTGGTCTTCATCACGAGTGTAAGCGTGCATCCGCTTGCTGTGCCTTGCTTGAGCAGATGCTGAAGCTGTGTTGTGTGTGAGAGTAGGCTGTTGCTGAGTAGCAGTGCAACCATAGCTCTTGTTGCTGGGACGTGGCTCATAGCAGTTGCTGCTAGATTCTGGCATGCTGCTGGTCAACACGTCTTGCCCTAGGCGGTCAGAGTGGCTGACTTGCGCATCATGGTCAAGCACAAAGGACTTCTTGCTGCTTGCTGTTGTTGCTTGGTGACGCCCAGGATGCACAAGCTGTCCTGCCTGCTCTGGTGTGACAAGCTCTGGCTCCTGTGATGAACAAGATGCATGGGATCATTTGCAAAGGCAAAAACCTGACCCCATCATGGGAGCTTGCAGTGCATGACATGCGACACCATGTGCAATGTGCTGGCCCAACATCATTACATACCTTAAATAAAGAGCATTGCCCATGAGACTAGCTGTAATACGTAGCTGAATTGCCGATGCATGCACAAAAGTGGAAGGCAAGACATTGCATGGATTGCAAGAAAAAGAGTCTGCAACAACAGGGGCAAGCATGTGAAAGCACCTGCAAACGCATGTGGTCCCTGGCAGATGCATACCAGTCATGCAACAGCTTGCTGGTATTAGCCAAAATAAAGCATCTTAAGCACTCTATGTCATGCATGGAGAAGTGCGTCAGAAATCAACACACAGATTGTACCTCTGCAAGTGCTGCATTGCCAGCTTGAGCTCTTCCCTTTGCAGTCCTGGATGAAGGTTTGCGCCCCACAGGACCCACCTGCTCTATCTCTGAATCGCTCTCAATTGCCTGGCCCTTAATGGGGGAGGCTTCATCTGCATCCCAACCAATATGCACTGCTGCCTGACCAAAATTTGACCCCAAGTGCATGGCAGCTTGGGGCTCAGGCACCAGCACCTGCATTGTAGGCACAACATTCAGATAACTAAGATGAACATGACTGGCCGTGGTTGAGTGAAGGCCAAGTTTTGCATGTACTGTTGCAGTCTATTGCAACAACAACGTGCTCAGCAAGGGGTGGTCCAAATCAGCATAAGAATAAAAGCAGACCTGAGGAGACTGCAACGGAAAGATTGCAGAAAATTTGTCAGAGCATTCGTTGGAAGATGACATTGCAATGACAAGAGTCAAAGAACTGCATGTATCAAAAGGTGCTTTGCATGACGACTGCCACAATGTGTTGCGCAAAGCACCAGAAGCCATACAAGGTGTAAAGTACTACCTCTGAATCTCCCACTCTTTGTGCAATGGCTTCAGCTCCAGATGGCAGCTGCCTGTCCTCCTGAGTCATAGGAGCCTGTGTATGCCATGTCTGCTGATCTGTTGCTGCAGCTGATGCTCCCCGCACTCTTTTTTGGACCGACTGAGCTGCAGCCTGCATATGCCAAACTTTTCTGCTGCTACAGACGCTCACACTCAAAACCTAAAAAACCCAAATTTGGTGCAATGGAATTTACTTGATTCACAGGCATGCAGGTTCAGGAGCAGGCCTCTGCGGCATCCATGATTGACATTATAATAATAAGAATCAACAAAATGTTCTCCAGCTCATGATGCTAAGTACATGCAGGAGTGTAACTGGTGTCTCAGAAGAACGGTCTGGACAGCTTCAGGTCAGTATATGGAAGCAACATCAAAAGATCTTTTGTGCTGTGTTTAGTGCATGCAAAGTTGACAAAACGTCTCTTGCATCAGGTTTGTTGCATGCAAATGGCACACATGCACATGCTGCAAGCCACACCAAGTAATTGTATGAGAATGACTGCATCAAAATCAATCCACCAAATGGTTTACTCATGGCCTGGTGAGTTTACATCATCTGCAGACCAGACGCTGCATTCGCTTGACGATATGGAAAGGTTGCTCATCCCGGCCGCTAGTGGAGCAAGACTGCTTTGTTGTCCCCATCTACGCTTCATTCTTGCAAGGGTGTGCCCTCAGCACAAGCATAACTCTGTTGCAGACATGCAAAACACCCCAGGGTGCAGAAATAACCATGTACGCTGATTGCTAGACTGCATGTGCAACTTTATTACTGATAGAGCTGGCACAAGCTCCAAACTAATGGGCACTTAATTGTCAGAAGAGCGGCAAATCTGCTGCAGTCAGGGACTCAGACGCCAGACTGGAGGCTGCAGTCCAGCAGCATGAGCAAAGCATAGCAGCTCTGCATGCACAGCTGGCATCTGCTGAGAGCCAGCACAGCGCACGCTTAGCTGAGGTTCAAACTAGCATAGAGGGAAGCCATGAGCAGCAGCTTGCTGCCTTGCGGCAACAGCTGGACACTGCTGAGGTGGAAGGGCGGGAAAGGCTGGCTGGTCTGCAGCAGGCGTTTGAACAGGAGTCTGCTGCCTTGCAAGGCTCCCGCCAATTTGCAGAGCGGCTGACAAAGAAGAATGATGAGCTGGAGGCAGCTCATGCTGAGTTGAAGAAGAGCATTGGTGACCTGCATGAGTCATCTGCTGCAGCAGATGCACAGCAGGCTGCTCAACTGCAGCAGGCTTTGAGAGATGATGCTGATAAGCAGAGCCAGCTGGAGGCTGCTCAGGCTGACTTTGAGGGTTTGAAGGCAAAGCATGCACAGCAGGAGGCTGACTGGTCACAGCAGTCTGCCAGCCACCAGCAGCAGCTGAGCAGTTTGAAGAAGCAGGTAGATGCTGTGCATGCTGAGCGTGGTTCAGCGCAGGCTGATCTTCAGGCACAGCTGACTGCTGCACACGGTCAGCATGCAGCTGTGTCCACTCAGCTCAGGGAGCTTCAGACGCAGCATCAATCAGCTGTGACTAGCCTGCAAGCTGCAACATCCGCCAAGCAGGATGAACTGGTTTCCCTCTCTGACCAGCACAAGCTGACCCAGGCTCAGTTTGAACATCTGCAGGCTCAGCATGCACAGCAGGAGGCTCAAATCAACAGCAGCCTCTCAGCGCTGCAGCAGGGACTGGCTGATGAACAGAACAGCCACCAAGCTGCTCTTGCTGATGTCAACCAAAAGCTTCACACATCTGCACAGCAGCACACATCTGAGATGACTAACCTCAGACAGGCTTTGGCCCAGTCTGAAGAGCAGCAGCGCCAGTCTGAGGCAACAAGGGCATCAAGCAGGGCTGCTGAGGAGAGGCAGCACCAGGATGACCTTGATGCAGTCACCCAGCAGCTGCACCTGTCAGAGCAACAGCATCAGTCAGAGCTTGCCTCACTCAGGCACTCGCTGACTCAAGCTCAGCAGGGTGAGGCCTCAGAGCTGAGCTCGCTCAGACAGACCCTAGCCAACTCTCAGCAGGAGCACACCTCAGAGGTGACATCACTGCGGGAAACCCTATCTAGGGTTGAGCAGCAACACCACTCAGAGGTGGCCACCCTCAGAGAAACCCTAGCCACTGCCCAGCAACAGCAACAACAGCAGGGTGGAGCGAGTGATGAAGAAGTACAGCAGCTGCAGGAGAGGCTGAGGGTCATGGAGGGGCGGCTTGGGGGTATGCAGGACCAGCGCAACAGACTGCTGGCGGCCTTTGAAGGCCTTCCAGGTCAGTCAATATTGTCTTTCAGGCTTGTCTTGTTTTTCCCAGCACTGAAACGCAAGCTGCCAGTTACAAGTCTTGCACGTGGGCAGCCCGGTATAATACTTGGCTTCTCATTAAATTGACGCCGAAAGCCGTAGTCTCTTCTTTTCTTTTCTTACAAGTCTTGCAATATTCACAACGCAATATGTAGCACCAACATTGGTATACATGAATACGGACAAAATGCTGTGGCATCCATACCATGACTCATGGCATGTGTGCCTAATATATGTACAGCTTTCTGCTGTGCATGCAATTTCCACATAAAAACTAGTTGCTCACGTCACAAAAAGGCTTCAGGCACCCTCAGAATGGTCAGTCATGACGCTTCTTGACGCTTTCACGATACTTGAAGGCTGATCACGCTTTGCAGTTCAGCATACAAAGGGCAATGTGAAAAAATGCTGAGTCTCTGCAATTGGTGCATAGGTGCTGGCGAGGATGTGGAAGCAGTGATGGAGCGCCTCAGGGCTCAGGGCAGCGACAACATTGCCCTCAGGGAGCGCCAGGCCAAGCTGGAGAAAGACCAGCAGGTGACAACACAACCTGCACAGCAGTGTTCCTGGCAGCACTTCTGAACAGGACACTTTGCCGCCCACTTTTTGATGGCTTCTGCCATTCAAGAGGGGCATTGCCTTGGTTGGTGGCCACAGTACAGAGTGCCCAGATTACAGTGCTGCAGATGTATACATGACAGTCTTGTAGGTGCTGATCACATACCAAGGACGTTGGAGTCGGCTGTGCCGCCTGTCTCACACTGTGGCAATCGAACGTGGATTTTCAATGCTGAATGAAAGTGCACAGCATATCACACCATATTACAAACAAGCATGCAGTATGATCCAGTGTCATACCACACTGCCAACAAGTATGCAACATGATCCAGACATGTGCTCTACACCTCTTAACTGTGTGCTTTGTTGAATATGCAGAGGGGGGAGGAGAGGCTGAGCAATGCACGAGCTCAGAGGAACAGGCTGCTGGCGGCCTTTGAGGGCAGCAACGCTGCTGAAGATGACATGGAAGCTGTCATGGCAAGGTTGGATTCACAGAGAGCCTGTCTGTCATGCCCAGCTTGTCTAGAAATGAACATTACTGCTGTTAAGTACTGTCTGCATGTTGCCAGCTGCTTGCATGCCTTCTGACTGTTTTCCATCTGCTGTCTATCTCTGTTGACTCACTGTCGGTCCTGTTGTCTACCCTACTCTCCACCGACTGTCTGCCAGCTGTCTACCTAACTGTTTACTTACTGCTTGCACAGTGTCTACCTTATGTGTACCCAATGTCTACCTACCATTTTACATCAAGCTGCTATCAACAGGAGCAGCACACATGCTTGCCTGCTTGTTTCAGCAGGCAGTGTGTGCCTTGCCTGCTGAAGTAAGCCACTGACAGAATGTTTCTGTTTGGTGCAACAGTTGCATGCTGTTGCTGTGAACTGATGCCTCAGGTACTGTCCCTCATAATCACCAAGGGGTAAAGATGCTCATTGTTCCTTCTTTTGCTTTGCTTCTTTTGCTTTGCTGCTTGTGCCATGTTTGGCTACTCAGGAACTGATTTGGTACATGTGATGTATGCAGTGCAAATCATTTTGGCTCAATTCAACAAATTCTCACATTTGGTACATGTGCAGGTTGGAGAGCCAGTCAGCAGAGAATGTGGCCCTGAAGCAGAGGGCTGAGGGCTATCGCAAAGAGGCGGGAGCCCTGGAGAGCCGCCTTGCCCTCATCAAGGCGCAGCGCTACAAGCTGCTGGTCGCCTTTGAAGGCCTCGCAGGTTTGCACAGACTCTGAGATTGCATTTGTTTGCTGTCTGCATGCCAATGTTATGTCTGCTGTAAGCCTCTGCTTATATGGCTTTGCTGTAAACAGCCTACAACAATGCCAAACGCCCTTGTCCCTGCCCCTCCTGTCAGATCTTCAAATTCATGCCCTCTGTGGTTTTCCTGCCTGTGCTATCGACTTTACATGATTGCTGTAACTCCAGTTGATCCTATTTGACATCCTCATCATAGTAGCAGACACAATTGGTCTGCATCCACTGGCATGCTGTCTCAAATTGCCTTATCAACGTTCCTCTTCAGTTCATCATTCCTGGTGAGGATGCAGGGGCAATCATGGCCCGCCTTGTCAACGTCGCTTTCATGTGTGTTATGCAGCTCATGACTGCATGTGTGGTTCGCAGGGGCTGGTGAGGATGTGGAAGGATTATGCCCGGCCTTACTAATGTTTTTTTCATGTGGGTTATTTGTCTCATAATTGCATGCGTGGTTCACAGGTGCTGGTGAGGATGTGGAGGCAGTGTTGGCGCGCCTGCAGGCTCAGTCAGCAGAGAATGCTGCTCTGAAGGAGCGTCAGGCTAAGGCCAGCAGCGACCTCCAGGTTACTCATCGCCTGCCTACTTCTGCACCAGACATTTCAACACCCTGGCTTTGCAGTTTGCAGTTTGCTCTTCCACATAATGAAAAAGCAACTTCTGTCTGAAATCTGTAAAACTACCCTCATCTCCAAGTTCCCCTTTACAACACAGCTGAGTGGGGCGCAAAGCATCCCCAGGGCTCTGGAGTTTGTTTCCTCTTTCCTGCATAGGCCCTGAGGGTGCCTGTCCAACTGCTTGCTGATGCAAAGCTGTCACAGCTGCATTGCTGCTGGACGCAGCTAAGCTTGCAAAGTCCTTTGTTTCTCCCAGCAACTGTTGTTAGTTTGAATGGCCGGTCACAATGCGCGTGAGTGGCTTGTGCACATGTTTATCAGGACTGTGTTTTGGGTTGACAGGCTCTGGAGGAGAGGCTGCGGCTGGTGGGGGCGCAGCGCAACAAGCTGCTGTCTGCCTTCGAGAACCTGCAGGGATCAGGTGGGCCATCTCACATGCTCTTAACAGAACTCAGATGTGCAGTACATGACTGCATTGGACACAGCGTTGTTTTGATGCACATCTGTGCTATGTCTGATGCGATGCGCGCTCTGAAATTATGGTCAAATCTGGATGCTGAGATAGATCTGCATGCTGAGCTCTGGCAGCTTTGACTTTTCCAATGTTACCACTGCGCAAGCTTTGCTCAAACACCAATATGGTCTTTCTGGTCCTTGTCCTGCCTAGATTTTGTGTTTTTGATTGAAGGTGCTAGATCTCAGCTCGCAACAACCTATGCAAAGAGCTAGGGTGTTGTCTGATGCAAGCTGCATAAGCCTTATGTTGACTGCTGTATACTGGTCCAAGCAACTCCTGTTCTGCCAGGCGAGGATGTTGAGGCAGTTGCTGAGAAGCTGGAGAACCAGACAGCAGCCACTCAGGCTATGAGGGAGCAGCTGGAGGCTCAGAGTGCTGAGCTGGCTGCTGCCAGAGCCAGCAAGAATGAGCTGGCTACTGAGGTGGCTTCCCTGAGAGCTGAGAAGGAGGCCATGAGTAATGCCCAGGCCAGGCAGGAGGGGACAGGGGCCTCGGGGGCTAGTCTGGGGCCTGCAGGGGGTTCTGGGATTAAGCGCACTACTGGCAGTGGCCGTCTTGCAAGGGTGAGTGCTGTGGCTGTGGTTTGGATTAACAGTGTGCATGTGCTTTGAATACGGATGGTGAATTAAGAAGGTCAGCTTGCAAATGCAGGTTGGGTACAGCCTTTGTATGGAAGCTTCAGATTCTTGCAGTGCTATAGCTAGACTTGTTTGTGTGTATACTGGCATCAAGCCCCTTGTGTGTTCAGTATGAGTGGTCTTGGCCTAGTCCACAGCAGAGTTGCCGCAGTTGGCATGATGGGTCCCATCTGGATTGTGCATGAAGTCATCTGGTCATTCTGTATTGCAGGGCAGCGATAGTCCCTGCAATACAGAATGACCAATTCTGGGGACTTCAAGCTGGGTGTCCCGCGGTCAACAAACTCTGCCAAGCCATCAGGCTGGCACTGAAACTGCCTGGGGCTAACACAAACCACTTGCAGCCTATGTGCTGACAATGCTGGCCATGTATATAAACCAGCTTGTTGCTCTTCTCTGCTTTGTAATGTAAAAAAATCACAAATTTGCTAAGCAAATTCTTTCTGTATCTGTGAAATAGTATGTTAATTCTGGGTCGGCGTCATGCAAGTTGGCATGCCAAATTCAGGCCCAAATGTCTCAGGAACAGGCATGTCATCATCTTACAGGTTACACCGTGACTAGCAAGTACAAGCTGTGTGGAAACGCTATAACAGCAGTGGACTTGCCAGTAACCTCGTGAGGACATAGCGTGCAAGAAACAATGTGTCAGCAAGGACTGTCGTCCAAAAAATGGCACAATCAGCAACACTGCATTGCAACAAGTGTAGCGGTTGACTACTAACAGCTCTGTGATTTTTTGCTCTGCACTTAGCTTGAGCTGAGTTGTGGCAACGTGGCATAAATACAAGCTTTCTTTGCATCTTATCACAGCACCCCTTTTGCTTGAGTATTTTGATTTTGTGAGGCCTGTAACTTTGAATGCGGCTGAGCTGCTGGAATGTTGCTTTCGACAAAGCTGACGTTGCTCTGTACACTCTGCATGACCAATGGTACAAAACGCAGCACACTTGCAACAACAGAAAATAACATTGCTCATTTGGAAGACATGAAGGGGATGAAGCATACAATATCACTTTGTGTGCTAGGACTGCATTTATGCAATTATTACAGAGAGGCAGCAGTTTATGTGGTTCTGCAGACTTATTACTTGGAGCTCAGCTGCAGCAACGTCACGCAGCTGTTCACAGGCTGCAGGCTGTCAAAGCAGACATGCATGTTTGACAGATGCTGTTAACACATGCAGTTCCACAAGCAGGCAATATTGTGTCTCACATGGCAACAGTCCAACATGTTGATGTAATCTGAACACTAGTGCTCTTGTGCTTGCAGTATATGCTCAATCTTGCTTAAGTTCAATCCATCCCATATGACATACCTATTTGCCACTTTTTGATTTCTTGTTGATGCCTCCCTGTACACCTAGCAGCTTCTGAGACCTGTTCTTCTTCTTACGCTTCTTTTGCTGCGTTGCATGCTTCTGTTCCTTGGGCCCAAGATGACTGTTTGGTGCTGCCACTTCTGTGACTGCCTTCTTCGTGCGCTGTGCTAGGGGATGCTTGACAAGCGGAGTGTGCTTGGTTGCTGCTGCTTTGGCATGAGCCCGTTGACAGGTGACTAGCTTTGCCAAACTGGTCTGAACACGAGGCTTGGGCTTGCCAATCTTGAGGGCACAGCAATCTACAGCTTTTGGCTTTCCAAAGTTTATTTTCTCTAGGAACTCCATAAGCACTACAACCACCGCATATGTAGACTCAGGACAGTACATCTCTGTACACCCCAGCATCCTTTCTATGCATGTCCCCATTAATTTAGTGCTTGGCAGACTATGCCCAAAGAAGCTCGGGACAGTCAAGGACATGGCAGTACCAAATGAAAGTTTGGTAAAAACAAAGGACAGGTTCTTATTAGTGATGTAACTTTCTGTCGTTGAACACAAACCTGCGCAACAGATCCCTCCTCTCCTTATCAGTTCTGTGATTACGTAAGCCTTCAGAATGGCATCTCCTAGAAATGCCAACCGCTTCATGTATTTTCTGTCGTTGAAAAGGTACCCCCAGTCGAAAGTAGTGTTCTGGAGGTGGAAAATGTAGCGTCTGGGATGCGCATATGGGCTCTGTAATTCCCTTGACAACAACGGCCCTTGACAACAACGGCCGTACCCTTTTACTACAGAAAAAGGCGATGATTGCCGTCACAAGTAGACGGGATTTAGACCGGGTTGTTGTTGTGGTCGCAGCCATAGTGCAGATGGCTTACGCACGCCACAGACGAGTAGCAGCAAGGCCACGGACGGCAGTGTTTTCCGGTCCACCGGTTGATCCACCGCTTGATTGACCAACGCAGTCCAAAACGTCCTCGAGGAAGAGACACGACACCACGGTCAAGTCAGGCTGAGCGTGTCAGTTTTCGATGAGCTTGATGGATGCATGCAATCGGGAACAGCAAACACTTTGACCAGCTTGAAAGAGAAAGAGGGGCAAATTTTGAAACGTTTCCATATCTTTCATGAAGAAGAAGAAGATTACAAGCTTTGGCCAGCCAACCAGTCTGATAGCCTCATCGACTCTGTCTAGTCTTTCATTCATGTCAATCCAGATGTCAGTGACCTCCAGACAGACATGATGCGTGGGTACCAAATTTGGTTTTACAAGACCAGGGAAAGGCTGGAGAAAATGCAACACATATATGTCATATAGATATAGATCAGAAATCACATCTGCACATGAAGAGCAAAGCAGTTGTAAACTTCGTACAACAGCAGAATACGAAGAGGTCAATCTGGAAAGCAGCTCAAGACCCAACAAGCCGAGGCACTGGCCCCATGGGGCTGGCGCCCTAGGGCCTTGCAGTCACAGGAAGAAGAGCTAGTTAAGACGACCAGTTCATCAAAAAGAATGTCTACACATCCAGCAAACAGTAGAACTTGACTATTTGCCCCCTGCAGCAGATCCTGCCAGGCAGGAAGCACACTACATCCTGCTTTTGCCAACAATGTCCACTTGCAATCAATTAGCAGCGTGGACGAGTATTTGCTTGTGCCTGAGTGGAGTCTTCGCTCCAGCTTCCCAACATATTCTGAGGGCTTCGTATTCTTCTGATATAGGTATAATCACTAATACAACCTCCGATTCAGCTCTACATGCGTTGTGCTTGCGCTCGTGGCCGGCCGTCAGACTGTCAGCCTCGACCTCACAGTCAGCAGCAGACGCTACAGTTGATCTCTCAGCACCTTTCGACGTCAGCAGCTCTACTCTACTGTAACAATGACCTCCGAGATGCATTCCAATGCATTTCAATGCATTGCGCAGCCTAACACAGCCTTTGCTTGACTGCATACTGTGTCTGACAAAATATTCTATGATCCAGGCACTTTACCAAGCTCTGCAAATTAGTGTATCCTTGGGAAGGTGTATCTGAGATCCAATCTATCAAGATTAGCAGCAGTGAGCGTGCCTGCGCCTTCAAAAGATACTGCATGCAAATCACCTTTACTGTATTGCAATTTGTGTGCTGGAACAATTAGCGGTCATGCAATTGCAGCATTGCATTAAGGTGACAATGTTTCTTCTCACTGAATGGCTTGGTGATCACAAGGCCTCCTCTCATGAGGCCTCGTATCCCACTGAACTGCAATCCATTTGCCCCTAGGCTGTGGCCTGTGGCTTGTTGACAAGGTTGCATGACCATCTGGGGCGGCCCAGGTTGGAACTGTGGTCTTGCTGGCACAGAAGGTAGTTTTGCTGCTGCTGCTGCTGCTGCTGCTGCTGCTGCTGCTGCTGCTGTGATCTGCTTGCTTGATTGCAATTTGCCTGCAAGCACATTGTGGCGGCAGCCACCTTAACAGCACAGCTGCAGGCAGTCATGACTTGTGAGACATGGCACAGCAGCTCGTCTGTGCAAGCAGCTTTCTGACTCTTGCTGGTGTGAGCTATTGCTGTATGCACTATCATTACTATCATGTGCAGGCTTGCTGCAGTTGACATAGTATTGCCGCAGGCTCTGGAGAAGCAGCAGCTGCAGCTGGTGAGGGCGCAAAGTTCCCTGCCTGAGGAAGGGTACTATCCTGCTGACATTGTTTGCGCATTCACAGATCATTCATACAACTGCAAATTTCTTCTTTGCCTGGACAAGTAACAGTTGTACCCGCCGTTGTGCAACCTGGAGACTTGTGCACAGGCCTCATTAGCAAACTTGAAGTTGAACAATATATAACTACAGCAATTGTACAACTTTCCAACAGGCTGTCGGAAGATTACACTGTCGCAAACATAAAACTTTCAAGGTGTTCAGCAGTTTGTCACATTGAATGGGAGCAGATGCATTTGGTGCATGTTTCATGCTTGCTGCTGCTGCTGCTGACGTCTTGCTGCTGAAGTGCCGAAATTATGAGTCTGCAACAGATTCCAGCTGATTGAGCAATCAAGGCAATCAAGGCAATCTATGGAGTTAGCCTGCTGGACAGCCTGAAGAAGTTGCAGAGGTCGGACGCCTGCCTGAGGTGTGTATGAGAGGACTTCGTGCTGCACAACGTTGCTTAGCAGAGGAAAGGAAAGGAGTCGTATACAGTAGACTGAACCACACACTAAGCGCAGACGTGACCCAGACACTCACAGGCTTTGCCTCCATTGGCAGAATTTCGAAAGTCAAGCTTATTGGAAGACGAGCGAATACGCGCTTGCCTCCCGACACACTTATTACGTTGACTTTGACTAAGGCAGAAGCTGATTAGGCATTATTCGGCCTCGTGCTATGCATGCCGACATTGTCCGGTCAAACACCTGAATCTGGAGGGGCTTCTTGTAACCGAATTTGCAATAGCATCGGTGATCTTGGAAGGCGTATCCAAACAATGAAACGTTGACAAGAGCCGTGCGACCCTGCATTTTGGCGATCACCCTGCAGCAAGTGGCACCCTCGTGTTCTGAAAATGCAGCTGAGACTGAATCCTTGGAGAGGTAATGAGTCCATCGCAATAACGTGAACGATTTTTGCAGCTGCGCCATTGGCCCTGCGCGCCAGCTGCAAACACAGGTTGCATGCCTGCAGCGTATGCTCGAAAACCCGCGACAAATCAGTCTGCATCTTGTGAGAGGTCCAGTCTTTCTTTCAAAATTATACTCAATGCAGAAGACTGCAAACATATTTATTCTCAACTAAGTTCAGCTTAAGCACACACATGTCCTTGTCTTGTGTTTGCAACACCCAGGGGTTGATCTCACAGACATACTAAAATTACCAGCATGCAGTCATCAAGTCAATGATTGACTTCTTGCAGGATTGCAAGCAAGGCTATCAACTTCACAAAAGGTACCAACTCTGCAAAAGTACCATGACTACACCTGGAAGCTGTTAAGTGCATCTGAGGATGCACAACACAGCAATGAGCTGTTGGCAGTCACCTGTGACAGCATCAAGGGCGAAGTCACCCTGACAAAGGCAGACGGTTTACTGCTGACCATAATCTACATCCGCCACCAAAGCTTCTTCACCGTGGTGAAGTTCAAGTGGCAGAACAGCAGCTACAGGTGGGGCATCAAGGCAAATCCATTCTTGTCAATACAATGTAATATGGCTTCGTGTTGTATCCATAACTTCTTGTCAGATCTGCTGTAGCCAGCCAGTTGACAATTGCTTGATGTCGCAACTGACCTGCTGCAGCATTGTAAGATTGTTTTTGAGCCAGTCACCTGCTGACTGTTGCATTTAGAGTTGGCAACTGCATGTCATCTGCAGGTGGACAATGTCACGCCATGCTGCATCAAGATCCATGTTTGATCTCAAGATCTGCCTCCAGCAGAAAGGCTCCCACGAAAATCTTGCTTGCATTAAGGGAGCTGGTTGTGCACGCAAGCAATGTTGGGTTCAGCTCAATGAGCTGGACACAGTCTCCTTTCTGGTAGAAGCAAAGGATCCAACATGGATTCAGTTAGTCATCATAAGTGCAATGGTTGCTGCCAAAACACAAAGGCATCGCGACAAGATGTTTCCCCCATCAATGCGGCGAGGCTGGAAAGTGCCGGCTGATTCAGCATAACAAGGTTTTGCAAGCGTGGCTGTGCCTTCCAATTCCATCTCTGTTTCTGTTACAGTGTGCTTCTGACCCATCACTATTTTTGTGTCATTTGCAGTTTGGTGTGCAGATTGACAGCAATCATGACTAGACTTCTGTGAGTTCTGTTGCATATTGTCATTCTGATTCAGACTTATACCAGCTGGTGTGTGTGACAGCGCAGGAAATTAGCCTCCTAGCACTGCGCCTTTCAGCTCTGCAACAGGGTGCGTCTTTGAATTTAAGTGGCATCTGCAATTCAGATTGTACTGTTCTTTTGTTGGCTTGCTCTGCATACTTTTGCTTGACAGACTGCATACTTCTCTGCTGTACCTCATGTCACTGCTGTTGCAAGAAGACAAAGTTCAGCTGTTCTGTCAGTTGATGCGCGCTTTTGTGTGCAGCTTGACAGCAATCATGATTAGACTTTGTGAATTCTGTTGTATGTTTTCATTGTAGTTCAGGCTTACACCAGTTGGGGTGTGTAACGGTGCATTAGCCCCCTGACACATTAGCAATGCGCCTTTCAGCTCTGCTTCAGGGTGTTCAATGAACTTGAGTCGCATCTGCAATTCAGATTGTACTGTTCTTCTGTTGGCTTGCTCTGCGTACCATCTCTGATCTCTGGCTGCATGATGACAAAGTTCAGCTGTTCTGTCAATTGGCAAGCACCAGCCATGAGTTCATCTTGTGCTGCACATCCACCTCTAGTGGCGTGCTCATACAGCTACCTTGCTGCTCTACAGACTGCATATCTTGTCTGGTTGTACTGATGTGTATCTTTGTTGCAAGATTACAAGTTTCAGCTGTTCTGTCAACTGGAGAAGTCCAGCCATGAGTTCATCTCATGCTGCACAGCCACCTCTAGTGGCGTGCTCATACAGCTACCTTGCTGCTGTGCAATAAGGTTTTACAAGTATGGATGTGCCTTCCAATGCCACCTCTGTTTCTGTTACAGTGTGCTTCTGACCCATTGCTATTTTTATGTTGTTCACAGTTTGATGTACAGCTTGACAGCAAACATGACCAGACTTCTGTGAATTCTGCTGCATGTCTTTATTTTGGGTTCAGGCTTATACCAGCTGGCGTATGTAACATTGCAGGAAGTTAGCCTCCTGACATGCTAGCACTGCTCTGCTCTGCTACAGGGTGCCTCAAGACTTGATCGGCATCGATGCCACTTGCAGATATCTGCAATTCATATTGCACTGTTTATTTGTTGGCTTGCTCTGTATACCTTCTCTGGCTGCATCTACATCCACCAGTGTTGCAAGACAACAGAATTCAGCTGTTCTGTCAGTTGCCAAGCTCGAGCCATGAGTTCATCTCATGCTGCAGTAGTACCATTGGTGGCGTACTTATGTAGCTACTGTCTGCCAACGCATGTCTGTTGTAGCCTCTGTTCAGATCACCAATATTAGCGGCAAATGCGATGTCATCATACCACAGGAACATTCTGAAGTGCCTATTGTGGCTTTCCTGTTGTTCAAATGTTGACTATCTATACGACTTGCAATCCGATCTATGCAATGTGACCAGCTCCCATACTTAAGGCTGAAACTGTTGTGTGTCAGTTGCTGGCAAGAGCTCACAGCTCGAACTTGGGCCGGAGATGGAGTAAGAGGTGCGCCTTGGATGTGTGCATGTGTGCATGTCTATGCAGCTAATAGACCTGAATGTCATGGTTGGCTGTGAACAAGCATCGGAAAGCGCAGACAGAGATGGGGAGGCTTATGCGGATACAAGCAATTGAGCGGGCTGTAACGAAATATGCCTCGTGCATCTGCTATTTGCGAAACTCAGGCAAGCAAAGCTGTGTGCAAGCGAGTGATCTAGACATGCTTTACCTGATCGCTGCCAAGCAGCGCTTGTTCTGTTTCATAGAAGCAGAGACCTCCGGTAAACATTGTCAAGAGCATCTACTTCCAGCTGAGTCTGTGAGCAGCATTTCCTGCAGCTTCTTTCCTCTTCTGCAAGTTGGAAAACCCTTCGCACGTGACGTAAGCTGACATAAGAACTTGCGCAACGACGATGGCGGTCATAATTTTGCTTCGACCAAAAACCAATCGCCGTCCCCAACGCTGGAGTCTGCCAAGCGACTGACAAGTAAACTAGAATGGTCAGTCTGCTTGGAGTCGGCGAACTCATGAAGCCAAGCCTCTGCGCGTGCGTTTGATGCCGACATGCAGATCAGACTCTTTGACCGCCTCCAACGTATGTGTACAACCAGCGAGACTAACATCGACACAATAAATTTGCGAGCGAGAATGATTGCACGGCTTTTGTGTATGGCGCAGGACCCAGTAACACGACGAAAGTTGCTGCCAGCAGCCCACAGGCCAGTCCACCGTGTTTGCAGCTGACCTCTGTGCGTACAAGCAGTCTGTGCAAACACATCACCTCGCAGGTAAGCTCTGTGGTGCATTCTGACACTGCTCTCAATCGAGCATAACAACTTGTAAGTAGCTAAATGTCTTGATCACTTGCTCTGCACTGCTGTAGCCAACGTTGCCTGCAGGAATCCCATGATTACGTTCTACAGAAGGCTGAAATGCCCTTTGAATGCCATGACTTCTGCTGGAATTTGTCACGAATGGGCGGCAGCAACAAAGACTTGGTAATGATCCAACATGACAATGACAGAGGCATTGTCATGCTGGCAACTGTTGACGGTGATTTGACAGCATTGAGTACACGCTGGAACCAGATGTATACAGTGGTGAACTTTTGGTGGGGCAACAGGTCTTACAGGTGCATCCAACTTTGTTTTTGTACAGTGCAGTGCTCATATGTGGATGGTTGCAGCAAATTGGCACTGATCAAGGCATTGCTGGACTGCACATTGTGTCCATGATCTGCACGCACAATACGAGTTCAGCAAAACATGAGCAACACAGCTGTCTTGGTATCAGCACAAAGGCCTGTGCATGTGGACCCAAGGCTGCTGTGATACAACACAGTATGTACATTTTGCATACATGTTGACCTCGCAAGGCACTGCTGCCTGAGCTTATGTCTGCACGTGCTGCCCAGGTGGATGATGTCATGGATGACTGTAGCTAATTCCATGAATCACCTGAAAATCCAGCTGCTGCAAGATGGATGCCCACAAACTCTGGCATGCATTGAAGGCCCTGGCTGTCAACGCAAGCAGTTCTGGGTGCAGCTCGACAAGCCAGACACAATTTCTCTGTTTTGTGACATTAAAGATCCCATGTGGCTGCAAGTCATCATAGCAAGTGGACTTGTTGCAGCCAAAGTGCAGAGGCGGCGCGACAAAGCAATGCCAGCAGCATTGAGAAAACGCTGGAAGTGATTGTTGCCAGAGATGTAGCTTACTTATACCAAAGTTGCCTTGTGCTCAGCATGTGGCTGCAGGGTTACTGCTACAGTTGAGACAAATCTGTCCAAAGCTGTCTGATCTGCATCATTATGCATTGCTTCCCGTTGTCCTGCTCTGCCACTCGTAAGCTGTCAAGATTTGAGGTCTTGCCTGTGATGTTTGTGTTGCATTGTGCTGCTTAGCTAATACCCTTGCCTGTTATTGGTTTAGACCACAGAATGTGCCAATGTAGCACTGTAGAACAATAAATCATGGGCAACCAGTACTGTCCCCAAAGGCCAGACATGCCAACCCTGCTTATAGTGCCAGACAAGGGGCCCATACTTGTCTGGCAGTATAGGCAGCATTATCCTCTTTTCCACTTTATGTTCTGCCTTTCAATTTAGCTGCAGACTTACAAAGCCCTTCAAGGCTAAATCCTGGACCTAGCAGGTCAGGTGTAGCAGACCTACCTGCTGCTATGCAGATCTTCTAGTTTAAACATCTGTGTGGTTACACCATTCACATCACCTGACTGCAGCAGCATTAATGATCAATCGTCAATGATGAATATTCCTGTCCAGGTGCAAGCTGCCAAGTCATTTGTGTTTTATAGCTGACTGATGCAAAGCAAGTAAACAGCGTATGCTGTCATGGGATACTGACATTGCTGAATGTCGTGTCACAGCAGAGCATACAAGACATGAGCTGAAAATGCCTAATTGTGACAGTGCAAGAAATTAGCCTCCTGACACGCGAGCAACGCTCCTTTTACTTCAGCTCTGCTACACAAACCTAGAGTCGGGCATTCGAATGCGAAATGCAATGGAAGGTTGGATATGTCTTGTATCACTCAAATATATATATGTATAAGTCTTGTTTGCTTGTGCCTGTCATCAAGGCAGTGATCTTTGTCGATGTGGACGCAGAATGGGCACCATTGCAGACAGTCAGTTGTTTGCTTGTGAGCTTATGGCAGACGGTGTGGCAATACAAAAGGTCATTGGCCAGAGGCAACTTTAAAACGTTGGCCGACCTTTGTGCAGATTTGCTTTAAGACGGTGGGTGAAGTGACCCTTGTTGGACAGAAGCACTGACACTGATTTGCAAATGCTTTCAAAGACGAGAAGCCACACATGAGCTATGTGTCGGATGAGAATCACTTCCCATGCTTTCAACTTCGTCGCTAAACGCGATTACGTAAGCTGAGTTTCCGCTGCTCAAACATATTGTAAAATCCTTCTTCTTCTTCTTCTTGTAAAAAGACGAAAGAAAGAGACTCTGTTACTCACTACCAGAACAATGGAAGCTACCTGGGCCTGCCGTGAGCCTTCTGCTTGGTCTTGTTGCAGCAGCAACTGCAACAGCAACTTTGCGCAAGAACATCTTTTGATCGTTACAGTGCAACCCGATCAACACAAGCAACATGTATATGGTAGCGATCTGACCGACCAGATGTTCACCATGAGGGCACTCAGCGGTCTAGATCGTCGACTTCAGCGGATCGCCGGGCCCAAAGCTCTCTGTCCACCTTGCTCAATCTCTCGAGCCGTTTCATGTTGTCCCGCATGCTTCGCCGGAACTCATCGAGCCAGCCGGGTATGGTCATGACGTGATCACTACTGTTTGACCTTTATGGCATGCCGCATCGATAAACTTCGAGGAAGGATTGGCACCTGTACTCAAAACTGCTATCATCTGTAATTTACAACGCTTGGTGACACAGGCTCGAGGAAGCCTCCTGGCTCGACACCGACCGACTCCCAGGGCGAGTGGCAAGCTCTGCACTTGCAAGTACTCCCTGATCGGCAGTACCCTGGCCACAAGCACATCATTGCACAGGTAAGGACATCTTTGTGCGACCTGCCTCTGGACATAATGCTTGACTTGTTACCAAGATCGTTTGTCTGTCCTGCAGGGACAGGTTGCACACTTCCACCTACACAAATTTGCAGTGCCTGCCAGAGGCAACCAATACCACTGGAAGCTATCAGATCAGCTACACGCATGCATAGAAGCTCTCACTGTATCCTTTGGAGGCACAGGAGACACAGTGGATTTGCAAGGGGAGCAGGGAGAACCACTAGCGACAGTAGACCTATGTCGCAGTGCCTACCATACGGTCATCGAATTTGAGTGGAAAGCCAAATCCTACAGGTACTGATACACATTGGATCCGCTCAAGAATACCAGGTGGTCATCACTCACTTGAATAGTTGAATTTCATCTGACTCACTTGTTGCAAGGCAGCTCACTTGTAGCGTAGTGCTCAACTTTCTTGAGGTGTCTAGAAAGTCTGCAGCTGCCCTTGTGGCTAGGTCACCAAGTATAGTGCATGCCAGCAGGTCTGCAACAAGCCCCTTGCTTTGCATGCTCCCCATAGCATTGGGTATTGTCTGATGTGTGCACTACACTGGCTTGACTTATAAGTTGTCTTGACAGATGGAGAATGACGCGGACAGATGCAAGCAACTCGCCTATGGAGCTACGCATCGAGCTTGTGGATGCAAGCACAAAACAATGCTTGGCATGCATCAGTGGGCCTGGCTGCCAGCGCAAGAAGTTTTGGGTTCAACAGCCTGAACCAGATGTCATCACTGTGGCAGACTCAGAAGACCGAGCATGGCTGCAACTGATTGTTGCAACTGCCATGATAGCAGCCAAGACCCAACGGCACAAGGATAAAGTAACAGCTGCTGCCAGAAGAAATGACTACTGAATGTTCATGTCAAACTAAGTGATGTATTATGAGAAGAAAACTTGGATTGGTGCAAAGGTCCGTTGTGATGCAGAATGCAGTGTATGCATTCTGGCCAGGTTTAAGTCAAATGCATACATGCTGTGATGAAATTTTCAGCCAGGTCTGTGGTAAGCTGTGTAGAACTGGCTTCGATTGGTGCAGTTGCTTCAAAAGATTTCTAGTACGCGTTTACTACTGCGTGTTCGTACAACGTCTGAAGTTTGAAGAGCGCTCAACAGGCTGCTGCAGGAGTAGTAAACAGGCAGTGAAGCAGATTTGTAGAAGTACATGTAGCTAGTGAAGAAGCTGACTAATACTCACCACTGCTATGCAGGCTAGTTATTCACAAAAGCTGTACACTGTTTGTGGATGTGAATTGTAAGCTTTGTGCCGTGTAAGCGTCTATCAGTCACTATTTGTCCTGTTGAACTGTCATACACTGTCAAAGGTGCTTCATGTACAACATGTAAAGTCAACTACACATTGATGCACAAGACCAAGGGATCACGTGCAGGGAGCGCTAAAGACCAAGGGATTATGCGATTCCTATACATGCATATATGGCTGAAAGGCAAACCCTAAACTTTGGCTAGCTGTAGCAGCAGACACTTCACTGTCGTTTGATTTGCTGCAATATGCAATGCACACCTCCTTGTTAACTGAGCCTTGAGTACTTAGCCTCAACTCAGAGCTTGGCTCATAAGGCTGCTGCATGGTTTGGGCTTCAAGGCTGGAGCTGTGTCCATTCATATAGAGAGCTGTGGCACAATCAAGCTACCAATGCATGCAATTGATTCAAACAGGTCAAAAGACCGTCATTCCACTCTACAAGGAAGAGCATGCAGGCTGCAGTCTGTTAGACCATCTGGAGGGACCTGCATTCAGACAGAACACAAACTTGGTAGTGGACTTCCTGATGTTCCAGGCAGCAGCAAACTCAGCATCACTACAGCCTCCCACAGCCATCTGACAGGAAAGTGGTGCCACAAATCCAGGTGCTAGCTGTGTGCCGCTGCATTGCCTGAGCTGCTGGCCAGTGTGTCATGCTGGGCTTTGCCATGTGCCTTGCATTGCCATGTGCCTTGCCATGTGCCTTGCCATGTGCCTTGCCTTGCTTACACACTGCTCACATCTTTCTGCTGAGGTGCAGGTACCAATTGGTAACCCCCCCCCCCCCCCGCCCCCCCCTGGGTCCAGCAGGTCAGTCTCCTCAGCTCTTTTGCATAAGCTTGATTGCTGTGCGCATGCTCACCAGCATGCTTGTGCAGATGCTCTTTGTTTGGACCCTCTTTCAGTCCATGCTTGTGGAACACATCTGAAACCAGGCATTCCTGAGTCATCTTTAAGTTTCTGGCCTGCCTGTGAGAGTCCGAGATCACTGGCCAACCATAACATCGACAAATCTAGATGCATCACCTGAGCTGGTGTATGGTCTGATAATGAGCGCCGCCCAACGTTGCTCAGGTGGCACCAGTCTTGACTGCTACTTTACGGGAGTTTTTTTTTTGTTTTACATGTTTTTCATTGGATGTGTGAGCAGTACATTGCAGATTCCATCTCCAACTAGCACTTCGCTTCTTGAAAGTCTCTGACCTCAAAGATGGCCAAGAGACTTGACTGGCATGCTGGATATCTGCCAATGCTTGGCTGCCTTATATAAGGCTGTCGCCTGACAGTGTCATTGGCATACACCAGAGTCTAGTTGTTGCTGAGCAGGAGCCTGGCATAATACTTGGCTTCTCATTAAATTGACGCCGAAAGGCGTGTTCTTTTCTTTTCTTTTCTTTCTACACCAGAATCTAGTTGTTGCTGAGCTGTCAGGAGTTCAGGTTTACCAAGCTGTTCAGACACAATCTGTACTGAGCTATCAGAAGGCCTGCATCTGCTCCTGACACTGTAACAGCACTAGCGCTTGCTCTCTAGCTCCTGCTTGACACCTTTTTCAAGCTCTGAATGCTTGCCTCAAGCTTCACAATGAGGATGTTGAACCATGCTAGGCCTGCGTACAGCGCAGTCTTCTGGCTGACACCCCTAGACCTTCCCCTGCAGGTCATCATTGAGGTTGGCAGCCTTGATGTCCAGCTGATGGAGCTCCACATCTTTTGCTGCCACCCAAGCCAGCAAAGTCTTGAACATGGCCCACTTGCTGACTGCTGCAGGCGCCCTGTTGCAATCAACGCCTAGGCCTGCATTGCGTGTAAAGCCCTGGGATATCAACTTGGCCTTGATACTGCCAGAATCATTCTGCTTGCATGTGCAAACCCTGGCCAAATGAGTTTGAACCCTTTGGGGTACTGCTACGGGATCTGTGTGATGTCATGTTTTATGATGTCATGTCTTCTTGCAGTCTGCTAGCTGTACCTGAAGCCTGCATGTGCCTGCCTAGGGATGGGTTGAAGCTCTGCTGAGCTGTGTAGGTGAGTGTGGGCTGCTACCTCTCCCTGTGAGGACAGCCCTACTGCTAGCACTCCTGACCTGAGCTTGGTCCAGTAGGTGAGCAATTGAGTGACTGCCAATTGGTAGCAGTGCCCTGCGTAGCTTTCTGAATAGCTTTTTCACCAGCTCCTGAGTTAATGATGCATGTGAGAGGCCCACATTCTTGCCCTTGCAAGCTGCATTTCTTCTTGCAAAGTAATGATACTTTTGGAGGGGGCTAAACTGGGAATCCTGGTGCTAGTTTCAGTGGAGATGCTCAACCATACACAGCTTGAAGGGCCATGTACTTGTGCATGCTCCTGATGAGCAGGAGCCCATTTTTCAACACATGCATGCTTGCATTGGTGCCTTTTGTTTGTGTGACAGCAAGCCTGTGCTGCATGCTTGCCATCAATGACAATTGCAGTGCAAATTGTGCTGGCCTTGAGCCTGTTGATGGATACAAGATGACTCTACAGGAATTGGTTGCACACATCCACCTGCCCACAAGTCACCCAGACCTGCCAGAAGCAGCCACTGTATTGTCTACCTAGCTATTGTAATCAGTGAACAGCTACATAGACGCTCTCAACATCAAATACAATGGCACGGGAGATACACTCCTGATACAAAGAGACAACAGCAAGTTCAAAGTGTGACGGACGAGCCTTAAACCATGGAAGATAGCGTGTAAAGCACACAGTTGAAGTGTGTCCTTGTGAGCAGGCAGCCGCCAGTCGGCATACCTCTTCCTCACATGCTCACCTATGAGTCATGTGCTACAGCGTTGACCACTCAACAGTGCAGACCGTTACACAAAGCAGCACCAAACCTGTGCTGCAGCACCTACCTCGCCAGTTGATTTGGAGAGGAAAGGCAAGTTTGCATGTACATGCACATGTCATCAAGATGTGCAACCTGCCTTCCCACTCTCTGATTGCAGGCATGCATTCCTCCTGCTACATTCCAATTTTACTTTTGTGAACAGTGTACTCTGGCAGCTGCTACTGCTCATGAGCACGCTTTGCTAATCTGACTGCGCTTGGTGCTAAGTGCAACAGTCTGAACTGGATGTCAAAACATTGCCTAACGCAGGTGACAAACATGGCTGCAGATCATTGCAGCACTAAAAACGATTGCAGCAAAGTCTCTGAGACAAAATGCCAGTTGCTTCGTAAAACCCAGGTAAACAGGCACAACAACATCTGTTGCAGCCATTTCAGATGGTCATCATTGTGAATCCGTTTTGTTGCCAGCAGCACAGTCAATTGCACAGATGTATGCAGAAAGCTTCGAGTGCACCATCATGATATCTCTTGACGTGGCAACTTCTGAAGTGGGACTTCAGAGGTATCGCTCAGTGCTGCTTGAGCAGCCCAACCCACCTGTGTTCCTGAGCTGCACATGTAGACACAAGCTAGGCACTACTGTCTGCTGCTACTGTGATTGGTTCTGCAGGTCCAACATCAGTGCACAAGTTGAAGCAGCTTGAAGCAAACATTGTAACACCTCCAGGTTGTATCTTTTGCCGACATGCACAACCCTTGATATCATCGATGTCTATTGCTTTTCTTACAAGTTGTGATGACTGATCTACAACAAAGCATTAGTATCTGAACATGCATGGCTTTCAAGGAAGTCATTTGTTTGGAGCTGGAAGACAGGTACTTGGGTTCACTCTGGTTCACTAAATTGTGCAAACACAATAATTCGTAGTCACTGATCAGTGAGCAGCGTACATGAGAGCACAGACTGTCAATTCATGCGACATACATGCTTGCATACACTGTCAGACACATTCATCACGTTTCATGAGTCAGTGGTACCAGACATGACGCCTAGCAAACAAACGCAAGCCAATTCTTTCAAAGAAAGCCTTGCCAGGCAGCTTTTGCACGCCACCACGGGCCCCTTTCAGGTCATCAACTTTCACAATACGTCTTTTCACAATTGGCGTGTTTGATGCAGCTGCTCCTCTTGACTTGCGAGCAGCAGTGTGTGCAGACTTCTGATCAACCTCTGCCATGCTTACTGTGTTTGCACTGCGTGCAACTGGCGCGCTCTCAGGATTCACTGCTTGGCACCCTGCAGTGCAAGGATTTTCTGGCTTTCGTGAGGCATCAGTTTCATCTCTGCCTCTGTCTGCTTGTTCTGTTGCTGGCAGTAGGTCCCTATGGACACAAAGCTGTGCAGGGTCCCTTCCATCTGCACAAAAGCTCAGAACCCCTTACAAAGGCAGAGCGCCAAAAGTAGCACAGCTGTGACAAGCAGAAAATTGACAAGCAGAAGCAGAAGCAACACACAAGTATCTCACAAGACTACTTGCGCAGGGGTAATGATAGCAGCATTTGACAGGAGAAGTCTCACCACATTCATCTATTAGGTGCATGACTTTGAGCACCACCCTTTGTGTGTGGACTCCAGAAAGATTCCCCCGCCCCAATCAGTGCCTCCACAGTGGTTGCCACTGTCCTCTTACTGAGTGTGCAATGTCTAGCAGTAACAAGGGCTGCGCTGATGTGCAGCTTGGAATCAAGGAGAGCAAGTTGTGAGTTGTTTAGGTAGCGCTCAGAAGCGCGCTGCAGCTTGCCAGGAGTCTGCACTCCCCTCAGTGCAAGTTCTTTGACAACAAAAAGCCTTAGGCAGGCATCCCCAACCATGGCTAGATACTGTTCATAACTACTGTCGTTCAGCAGCTGCAGCCAAATGGCTTCACATCCTTGCAAATGGAAAAATTCCAAAATGACGTCGATATCAAACTGATCGTCGCTCTTCTGACAGATCTGCCGGGTGCTGCGTCTGGCACAGAAGCTGCTGTTCATGATCACCGCTTCACTTACAATACGTTGTCTCAGAAGGCAATGCACCAGGTCAAAACACTGGGATCTGTGTCAAAGGACTTACGAGATGTGTCGAGATCAAACTGAGGGTTAGCAACATATGTCCAGTTTGACAATAGGACCTTCCATCATATACATTATCATAGACATGTTTAAACAACATTCGGTCCTCCTGTAGGGGGCTTGCATTCGGACTCACGAGCAGAGAGTTAGCAACCAGCTGCTGTTTCAAAGCGCTGATCATGATGATTTCCTTCTGCTTCTTCCTCATTGATGGACTTTTCAACTTCAGCTGATTCGTAACGGCTTTGTAGTACTCAACAGACGTCAAGCATCAAGACATAGCGGTAGCCTTCAAAGAGCACAGAGGCAGAAACGAGGCAGGGCAGAACAGCATGCCAGTTGGCAGCTTTGTGCAACATGCCTGAAACAATTGAAAGTGCAGAGGGCTGAAAAGGACATATACAGCATCATTTATGTTGTCAAGATGCATCGCAACACAGAACATCACAGCACAAAACAATGCATTGTTCTAATCCGTTCTGCTCAAGCTGTTTACAGCCTTTTTAGGAACTCTTGTCAGTGACTTTGGGGTGACCACAGAAGTGGTTCGCTGCCTTGCAAGATTCTGTCGACACTGGTAGCCACATCATTATGTATGTACCAACTGTCCTGCTCTCTGACCTCCACAATGATTGAGAAGGACGGTGTTCCACACCTCTCTGTGCGGCTCTTTCTGCCATTTTGGTACCTGCGCATGCGCATTCGACAATGTTCACAACACACAACTGCCACACAAACAGGCGCCATACACAGCTGCAGGCAGATCAACAGCAAATTTTGATCCTGAGATGCTCACATCAGCAGCGGCGTGACAGGACAATGCACAGGGTATGCTGGCAGCCCTCAGCCCAAGGTTTCTATGAGCAAAACATTTGACAAGCATTTATATATGACCTTTTACCACTTCAAAAGCTTGCTCAAGTTTCATGCACACCAGCAGGCAGCAACATCTTTGCACAGCAAGGTCAGGGGCTCACTGGGCTGCCATATCTCCAATGATCATGCTCTGCTTGCCACCAACCAATGGATTCAGAATGGGGTTGTTTAGCAGATCCTTCAGTGTGTTGCCATGAACAGTGGCCACCATTGCCACCCCCCTCTGGCCAATGTCCTTCACTGCAGCAACCTCTTTTGCGTTGGCAATCTCATCCACCACCACCACCTGCACATACACAGCTTGACATGAGCATTCATTGTCATGGTGATATCTGTACTACCTGCTGATACCATGAAGTTGCATCTGGTGCCTGATCTTCATTGATGAACAAAACAGGTGCACAGCCACAACTGCTACTATAGCCTAAACCTGGGGATGACTGACATTTGCATGGTGTCAAAGCAGCACCGCTCTGCCTATGTAGTTGAATGCACAACAACCAAAGACACAGGTTTAGCACAATCAGCTCGAATGGACACAATGTTTATGGTGCAACAGATAACTGAAGTGGCCAGACTTGTGCATGAGGACACAGCATTTGTTGCAGCAAGCTTTACCTCAGGTCCATGATTTGCCACAGCCTCTTGCATGACTTGATGCTTGCTCTGGTGGGCATTGCCCAGCATTCTGCGTGCATTGCCAATACAGGCATGAGGGATGTTGCCTCCTCCAGCAATCTCCTCGCTGGTGTCCACCACCATGACCAGCTTGTAGAACTTGTCAGCCAGCATGCATGTGACGTCGCGCAGCAGGGTGGTCTTGCCTGCCAGCAGCAAAACTTTCTTTGTCAAGGGCTGATGAAAATATCTGCTATGATGATGTTTCTGCTGTGCTGACAAGTTTGAGCGGCCAAGCTTGCTGTGCATCAACAAGCCAATGCAAGTTTCAGCGGCAGAAGCATGGCTGCAAGAAGGTAAAATAGGTCACCAGGATGTTGAACGTTGTTTGAGTGCCCAGCATTGCTGAAAACTCTTAGTAATAGCTATTTTTTTGTGCTGTACTTGATAAGCAAAGCCTGTGAGCTTACCAGCCCCGGGTGGCCCCAACAGCAGCAGTGATTTTGACTGAACCTCGGAAGCAGCACTTCTGTCATCAAGTGCCACTTGCGCTACAATGTCCTCAATCATGGTTGCAACACCTGTGATATGACCAAGAAGATGTTCAAGCTTGCCCCAAACAACTGTGGCACTTGACATGGATACATTGTATTTGACAATGCATGACTAGGGGTGTGCAAACTACCTTTCATCAACCATGACTGAATGGTAACGTCACGGCAATTACTGCTAATTTACTGTTGGGGTCGTGAAACAAGGTAATTCGGGCATTTAGCGTTTCATTTCATTTCATAGACAATGGGCAAAATAAGCCCAAATGTGCCAAAATTAGGGCACAGAAGTAGGTTTTCTTGAGGGCTTTTAGGAGAATTTGACAAAATTACAACCTGCAAAACCTGTTGAAACGGGTAAATTCCTGATTTGAGGTAGGAATGTTGCTCGAGAATTTGTTCAACTTGGCAGATACCTAGACATCACATGACTATGAAACGGATGAAGCTTGCGTTGAATTCTGAAAAGTTGCAAACACATTTATGATGCTATGTCATGACCATATAGACTGGAGCATGTCAGCAGTCAGTGCTGGTACCTGGCACATGGCGACCAATGCGGTAGGTGATGCCACACATGTCACCAAATCTGCTCACAAGTCGGCTCATACGGTGCAAGCTGACGCCCATGCGGTTGTTGCTCTGGAAGACATCACGAGCACTACCTGCAACAAGAAAAACACCATAGGACTCCAGTCACCCAAACCAAGCATGTACTGTCATGATGAATACACAACAGTGCACACCACAAGGTCCACAGATGTACGATGCAGCAAAACATAATGATAGCTGAGATGACATGCCACCATTTATGACAGGGGGATTGGCATGACTGTAGCTTGCAGATTGTGCAGCAGAGTTTACCTGAGCCTTGAGCAAGCTTCAGCTTCTCCAGAGCTTGCTGCAGGTCCATGCACAGTCCCAGCTCTTCCTCCCGTGGCAAGTTGTCTGCAGTGCGGCTGAATCTAAGCCGCACCGGCCTGCCTTCATCTGCCACAATGTCTGTCAACTTACGTGTCCTGCATTTGTGTCAAAGAGGTTTCCAGCTGCTGTCATTTCACATGCGCGAGCACCACGCACAGCTCACTGTCGAAACAGCTTTAATGAATGATATAACACAATATGTACTGACACAGTACAGGAAGTTTGAAAGGACAAGAATGACTGTGTGTGTGAAAGGCTTGGCAGTTGTACTTTTGAGTTACGCGAGCTGGCACTGAATTGATGTAATGAGATGTATATATAATATGATATAACATAATATAATATATTTTGATGATATTATGCAGCGTAATATAGATATCACGCTGTATGGAGCATGCATAAGACATTGCTGTGCACCAGCTCACCCAGATTCATCATACTGCTGGAGTTCCAATTGCTGTTGAACCGCCAGCCGGACATCATCTGGCAGGAGCAGCAGCATGCTCTGCACAAACTCTGATGCCCATGATGGGGCTCCAGCTGGATGCCCTGTACTGCCTTCAGGTGGTCAGCTGGAGGCAGCCTTGAATGCATGATGTGTTTGCTGCAGCTGCCCATGGGCTGATGTCTGACAGCTGGGGAGTAAGTCGGCTGTGCTCAGGCAACCTGCCAAAGCCCGTTGTTGCTGTTGCTGCTCTGGTTGTTGCTGTGGACTGCAGTGTTGCTTGGCTAGCGCAGTCCACAACTGCTGAGCTGACAGGCGGGTTCTTTGAAGCTGCAGACTGTAGCAGTGATAGAAGGTTGGCTGCATTGCCAGACTGATCTGTTGCTGATACAAGCTGAAGTGATGCTGAGGCGGGTGATGCTGTGCCAGCTGGTTCTGTGGCTGGTGCAGCCGGGGCTGCTGTCAGATTTCCTCTCCGAGGAGCATTTTGAGACCCAGTGGTGCAGCTCACCTTCTGTCGCCATTGGACAAGGGGCAAACGTTTTCTGACTCGCTGGGGTGGATTTAAGAAGAGCATTTGCCAGACAACTTCCAGCATGCCTGAAGCTGTGAGAGGGTCTCGACTGACACAGAAATACATATGGATCTCAGGCTGCTTGAGTAGGCTTCTCATGTCTAAACTGTGATAACTCGTCCAGACTCTGGAAGCTGTTGTGTCTGTGTCAACCTGTAAAATGGAGACTGGCTGTATTGCAAATCCCCCTTGTACTGGGTCCAAGCCACGCCTAAGGCAGCTACTGGCCAGAGCAGTCACCACGATACATGCATCTTCGCTTTCAAATTGTAAGGGCTTGATCTGCTTGATAGCCTTGAGCAGGATCTTCTCACCACCCTGCAACAGTTGCATAGATGAAATTTACTTAATTGTGGTCCGACAACATTGTAGCCCCAAGCCAACCTTTACAGCTTAAGCATGCTGTAGGGAAGAGAGCACTGAAACAGTGACAGTGTAGAGCAACGGCTCAAAGCACAGTAAGCATGATATGTAGCTGGTGGTGAGCTACCTGGTAAGCTTGCTGGTCCAGCGTTGTTGAAGAGGTGTTCATCAGTGATGCCTCGCAGGGTAAGCCGCCTACTGCTGCTTTTTGTTTACTAAGCAACTGATCTGGCACTGATGACTTTGTTGTAGGTGTCTTAGGGCTACAGTTCAGAATGTCTGTCAAGACAGAAGACTGACCAATGGTGTTTTCAAATGTTGCAGATGAGTAGTTGATAGCATTCAGCGCTGCTACCCCCTGATCTGAATCGTTCACACCAATAATGCTGTGTATGGCAGCAGTAGTGGTTGCAGCTGCATCCTCAGCCTGCAGTCGGACAGCAACAGTCAACATGAAGTCTTCCGCAGGCCTGCTAAGTGAAAAAGCATACACAAAACCAGGTAGCTCACCTCATTGGGTGCAGCTACATTGTTGACTTCTGTCATATTGTCTGTGGAACTTCTTGTTTCTGCATTACGCAACTTGCTTAGAGCAATGGACGCCACGCAAGATTTACGCCGCAGTAAGCATCAAACTCGGGGAACAAGAATTTAAGCAAAAGCGCTAGGCAGACCTTATCACGGGCTAGTTCTTCAGCTTGTGCTGGCAACCTCAAATAGGATGATCACAGACTGCTTTAGCTATCAAGTGCTATGCGCCACTGGCTTGTCGCAGACGCTCCTAAGTTAGTCTGAACCGTCTGAGCAGCTACACTACTTGCTGAAGATCAGACTCAAAGCTGAACCACACACATCAAAGAATCGTGTCGTGCCGCGGTGCTCATTCTACTGAGACGCGCGGTTTGCAGCAGCCTACGTACAGTGTCACATTTTGTACATGGTAGCCTCCAACACGGCTCAGATCAATGATCATCATGGCTCAGATCAATGATCATCATGGCTCAGATCACGACTCCGAAACCAGACAGGCAATAATTGACTAATACTAATGTAGTTGGGGACCTGGAAGTCTCAGCCAGCAGCCTTCAGTCCTGTTGCTGTTGGTGAAACAGCCTTGACTTATGGTAGCCACTTTGTGCAGCTCATGCACCTAGCAAGATGTTTTGTACAAGCTATAAGGAGCTGACTACAAGGTCTTGCTATAGCTAGCACGGTTGAAATAAGCTCAGCTTGTAGAGTCAGCTGACTTCTGCAGCAAAGTGTGTCCGCTGTTGTTTGTGTTTGCACACAGCCAAATTCACGTTCAGACCCCAAGCTGCCTTTAGTGACACACTACCCATGAGAGTGGTGATGATAGTCTGTCTCTGAGAGCGTGTTCTCAGTGAATGTGTCTGCCTATTGAGACATCAGGATGCACATGCCAGGTGCTGCCCTCTCTGATATCTACTCTTTGACACCGGTTGGTGTCTGTCACCTCTCACATGTAGTCTTCCTACCATTGAATGACCTGCAGGTGCGCAGCTGCGCAAAACGCAGAGAATCATGCTGCAAGCTTAAGATCATTAAAAATTGTGCACCTTCTCAGCAATTGCAAGCGGCTGGCATTGTCTGACTTGTATGTTGCATGCTACAGCTGTGCTACGGCGCAAACAGACTCTAGTCTATAGCTAGCTAGTTAGCTAATTTCACAGCAAGCACGTTCAGAAAAGATATCTTATTGCGCTGCCTTGTCCCCAATAACCATGTACTGCTTACCTACCGCCAGCGATTTCAGCATAGGGTGCAATGTGACACTGATGCTCATTCTATTGCTGAATCTGAATACGCCATTACGCTTACCTACGCAAGTAGGGTTTAAACAAGAAGCCACCTGTTGTTGAACAGCTTTGTTGGGATGTCACACAACCATGCAAGCTTGAAATGCAGTTCATGAGAAGTGTCTGTAATGTGCTATTAGCCTGTCTTGCTGTGAAGCTAGTGCAGCTACTGTCAAATGAAGCTTCTGCAAGATAATATTGTCACCTAGTGGGTCACTGCTAGAGGGTCACCTAGTAGGTCGCTTACAGAACTTAAGCTGGCAGCAAGGATCAGTAGAGCCTTGTGCTTTGTGCACAGCCCTGACCTCATCCAGTCCCTGCTGAATGTTCATGCTGACATAACTTCAATCTTGGCTAGGCTTCATGTCTGTCTCCAGAGCAGACGTATAGCTCCCCAATCTGTATTGCTGACATTGCCTTGTGCCACAAATGAGCCTGGGCCCCATCAGACTGAACAAAAAGAGAGAGGAAAAACTGCAACAGACTGACCAAGCTCTACCCCAGACTTTGCACTGCCAATACTCTGTTCAGCTTCAAACCTCCAATTTGAGCCCAGAGCAATGCCTTGGTTTGAACAGGACAGGCCTGATCAGCACTGCAGACCTTTTAAAAACAAGCAGTCAAGACAGCCAGAGTCAAAGCTAGGCAGACAGCAGTCACAAAGCTAGCTAGCAGGCTGGCAATGGGACAGTTGATATTGCCAGCAGTCATGCCCAAAGACATACTAGTGCGTGTGACTCAAAATTTGAATCATCAGACCGTGCTAGCTCAACCATCACTGAAGCAGAACTCACAGCTCCATTCAGCAGCCTGCCAGGCGACAAAACACATTTGGCAAGAGGAGCCGAGGTGACTGGACCAAATTGGAGACCGTGTCAACCAGAACAGATCCCTAAATGCACAGCATACAGATCAGGCCCTTGATAACAGACTATGCAGATTAAGTCACAACGCTTGTGGACTAGAAGAAAGGAGCAGTTTCACTTTCAAGGGCAAAAATGAACTGCTGCTGAGCAGCATGCAGAGCAGGGTGAGCATTGCCAGCATTGAAATAAAGGAGGTAGTGTTGCATTGCACACGGGGTTCACGATGAAACTAGCAGTGAGGGTCTTATCAACACTTTCGCTAAGATGTCACATCAACTCCTGCCGGCACGTGTACGCCTGCATTGCTGCTGCTGCAGAGCCCATCTGGCCTTGTGCCAGCCTGCCAATCTGCCAACCTGCCAGGAGCCGCCAGCCAGCAACACGAAGTGAACACATGTGATGTCTTGCTGAGCATCCTGGGTGGACCAACATACGGTGCCTGTGGGCAGTTGTGAAACAAGATAACACAGGGCAACTCTATCTGCATGCATATGCTGCCTACATTGCCGACTACTGCAACAGGTGTGCTGAAGATGGGCAATCCTGGCAAAAGTATACATAGTCTGATCAACACTGCACATGCGTACACTTGTATGGGACTATCATTGTTGCACAAAGCAAGTGGAATGCATGCATGAACTGAGTGACTTGTTGATACATCAATGCACTTGAACAATTTTGCCCAAACTTTTCACTCTACATCACAGTGCATGCACACTGGAGTTTCCATCATGGCTGTGTCAATTCAGGATGAGCTTGAATTCAGCTTGCTGTCTAGACATGCAATGCGCACAGAATTGTAACCAATCATTGATACACAACCTGACTTTCATGCTTACCTTGCCAGGTTGGCCAACTTGTTTCACTATTCAATACATTAGCAAGGATGAGTCATCACCTGTGTGAAATTTCATTCCTTTAAACAAACTTTAGACACAAGAAGACCTGTTCTACATGCTTTTGTGCAGTTGCAGAGCATAGTTGCTTTACATCAATTCTGATTGCAGTCTGTGAAGTTTCTTCAGATTATGCAATTTGAAACAGAGTTGTCTGAACATGGTCAAGAATGTCTACAACTGACGATAGTTTGGTCGCCTGATTGCTTAGCAGATCTCAATCTCCTTATTGTGCAAAACATGCAAAGCACCTTTCAGAGCCATTGTCTTGAAGCTTTTGGTGCTTTGGAACACAATTTTGTCTCTGTACTCTCATACTCTCATTTCTGTGATTGCATTCTCATCAGGATCCTTGCTGAACGCACAGAAATGCTCCACCATTGTTTTGAATGTCTCCATTTCAATTATCGATGTGTGCTAATTGAGTGTATGGAAACCCCCCCTTGCCATCTTCACAGTTGGCACTCAGCGTCCCAATAAATCTGCTGTTGTATTGGATATTTTTGCAAGTACTCTTGTATGCCTGTGACAACAAGCATTAGCATGGCCCTTGAGAACATTGCTGCTTAGCTGCACATTGCAAGCATACCAATGCAGCCTTTGCGCATACAAGCGCATGCTTGCTTGAGCAGGTTGCAGGTGTGTCAAGGCGTTGCAACGAGCAGACACTGTGTGACAAGGCACTGCCTGGCAGGGCGACAGACGGGTCAAGGTGGCCGTGGCTTCGACATTCGAAAGCACATCAGCGAGATACTGGTTTAGGAGTTTTCCTTTCCCTTAGGGCTATGGCCTATGGTCATAGCTCCGGGCTGCCGCCTTAGGAGGCTCCCGTTATGATCGCTGAAAAGCGTAAACTTTTCTTTTCTTTTCTTTCAGCGAGATACTGTGCATAAGTCTTTTTGTCGAGAGCTTCTTACCCCGTCAGGAGCATCGGTTCCGGATCCGTCAAGGCTGGAGGCGCCGTTCAGAAGTCGTCGAGCTCATGTCTTTGCCCCGTCTGCAACTCAGGAGGAGTAGCGTTGGTGCTCAATAACGCAGCAGGGCAAGGCGGGTGTGAGCAGTGCAAATTTACCTGAGACGCCAGGAAGGTCGCGCGCTGTTGTCGTGCCAGCTACGCAGGCCACCACCAACAACATGACAAGCAGTGTCGAAATTTTTGCCATCTTGGTGACTTGCAGAGCTGAGACAACCGGCACCTTAGGAAGATTCGATTGTGTCCTTTGTCTTGCAGACTGCAGCCTCATCAAGCATCACGATCGGAACTGCTGGAAGCAGGTGGAAGGTGTGTGGATGTGGCCGAAGCTGCGGATCTGGCTTCCAATGACGAGCCACGTTTAAAATTGCCAGTCAGGAACATGGAAAACACCCGCGTGACTCACGGATAGCGATTGGCTGTGCGTTAGGAAATCCGATGCCATTGTATAAATTGAACACTCCGTCGCTTTCGAATTGAATTCGTCAATTAACGTTCGCATGACAATTGGTACATGGGAGGCGGGCAGGGCTCATTAGCGCAGAAATGCAAATGAATGCCTTTATAAGAGGGTGCAGTCGTGAAGGTGTCCTAATTCAGAGAAACTTTGATTTAGTAATAAACTAGTCCTACATAGTAAAAACTGCCACAACGCAGCATGCTATCCATTTGGCAGAACTGACCAAGGTGATATGCTGACACACTAAGCAGCAATGTTGAGGCCTATACGCTTGACTGCCAACAGTGAACGCTGCCTTTGATAGCTGCAGCAAGACATGGTGCTGATCAACCTTCATCTCCAAGCACGGCTTGTAGACTGTGACAGCTTCTTGACCACAACATCCTGAGGCCTTTGGCTGTCCCAGTCTTTCAAAGCTTGGCATACACGCTTAGTGTCAGTCCTCTGCATTTCAAACTTGTCCAAATAGCGCTCTGGGTCATCGCAGCATGGGAAAACCCTTTGCCACTGATAGCTGCGAGCTGCTTCTGCCATTGTTTCGTTCACCAGCTCTACTACATTGTCTGTCACACCTGTAACACACGCTAGTGTTGAATGAGGGGGTGCAATCCGGTCTGCATCGCGGCGACAGCTGAACCTTGCGCAGATGTCAATTGCTTGCATGTGCCTGGTTCCAACAACAAGGGAAGGCTTTGTTGACATGATGCAAGCTGGGCTACTCAACATCCCACAGCCAGGCTACACCTGAGTCAAGTCGCACAAGCACTCATTGTTGCCTTGGTCAATGCTGCATCCAGTGTTGTGCATGCAGACAACAGAGAGCACTTTGCTCCCAGCAGACTGCTGATCAGACAACAAAGTGCTCCCAACAATATGCTTGAATGCTTGCCTGAGGAGCTGGCAGCAGCAGCGGTAGCTGGCAGCCAGTCAGCGCTGCGTCTCATGCCCAGCTGAGATTGTGAGGTGGCCACCGTTTGAGGCCTGCTGCTGCCCACCAGGCTGCCACAGTTGGACAAGGTGCTGCCACAGTTGGACAAGGTGCTGCCACAGCTGACAAGAGTACGGCCACTGCTGGACAAGATGCGGCCACTGCCAGCAAGGCTTGTTGACCGGGACACAGGGAGACCTGTGAGGCGAGCTGTCTGCTCCAGCTTTTGCTGAGCAACATATTCATCCCTACAGGCATCAGTAGCTCTGTTTTTGGCACAGCACAGCACAGCACGGCACAGCACAGCACAGCACGGCACGTCATAGCACAGCACAGTGCAGCACAGCAAGTGAGCAGCAGGTGAAGGTAGCCTTGTTCTATGAAGTTGCTACTGTCACTGCACCTTCTGTGTGCAGCAAACATGCCGTTCCAACTGTGAAGCATGCATTCAACTGATTTGAACCTGCATCCCTGCAACATGCACCACATACAGGGAAAGACCCTTTTGCAGAAGACAAGCCAGGAGCGCATGTGATATGGTACACACCTGTCATATGGTACAACTCCTACAAGGTGCAGCATCTGGGCCACCATCTTGTGCTTCAGCTGCATGTCCAGAGGGCTGCTTGAGGAGAGGTCAGGCCCTGTGTTCACCTCTATCAGCCATGCCCTGAACTTGTCGTCCAGCAGGATGTCAAACCCAAAGATCTGCAGCCAAATTGTTGAATGTCAGCCAGGAGCAGCAACTCATTAACTCCTCATACCTTACGGAAACTAGGTCGACATTACTGTTGACTGACCACGGCTGAGCAAGTTGTCATCAAGCAGGATGCTAGACACACAGATGTAAGAGCGCAGAGATGCAGTGTGTCCTAGTGCTGCTGGCAGCTTTATGCACTGCACATCAGCAGGTAGGTAAGTAGTAATTCATATTGAAAAATTCAAATGAATACAATCATATTTTAAAATTAGAATGAGTATGTTTACATTGTGATACCAATTGCAACAGATGAAAACTTGTACAAACACAAAGAGAAAAAGCAGCTTGGGTAATACAAAGACTAGTATGCAATGAGCACAACATTGTAGATCAGAAGGGACATCTGTGATGATCTGTGTAGTTCAAAAGTGTCACAAGTGCATGTGCAACAGATCGCAATCAAATGCAGTTGTCAGACTGTGATGAGGGCATGACTGACCTCAAAGCAGTTGGTCCTGTGAGGCACATGCATCCTGGCAGCACTATGCAGCTCGGGCTCGGCAGCCAACACAGCAGCCATTACTAAGTCATGGACCTGCAAGGGCAGCTCACCAACTAGTCATACACTGCATGCACAAATATAAATAATCATGTTGTTGCAGCATTCCATATCAGCATGGCTATGAAGCAGACTGCTACACACACGCAGTGAATGAAGGCACACAACTGATCTGCAATCAGACGCTCAAGGCTGATTTGACATAAAAATATGATCTTCTGATACAGCATCATGCATGCTCTTGCATGTGTCCCAGGCATGGGACTAACCTGAGACCAAATGCCCTGCCATTGTACTCCACACTGCCCCTCCAGGTGTTCCTGCAGTGCTCTCAAGCTCCATTTAGACCCCACCCCATCACAGTCAGCATCCTTGTTGGCAACGAAGCCTGGCTGGTGTTTGTTGATGCTGTAGTTGGTCACATGCACACACCGCCGCCTGCACCACCACCAGCACGCTGTCAGATAATGATAACAATAACAATAACAATAGCAATAACAATAATCACAATAATAGTAATAGTAACAATAATAATAATAACAATAACAATAACAATAATAATAATAATAATAATAATAATAATAATAATAATAATAATAATAATAATAATATGTTTTCAGCTCATGATGAGCTAGATTTGTGCGGGACAAGTCTTGTGTCTCCAAAGCAGTCTGTCTTGCATACTGTCAGATCATCCACATAAGTTTTAACAGATGGACAAGCATGACAGATGCACGCAGTGCTAGAGGATCACAGCTTCTGCAGTCTCAGCTCTTGTACATAATGCTTTACAGCAGCTGGTAATTTCACATCATGACAAAGAGGAGTGCAATCCAATTTTGAGGGAGTCATGTTTGGGGTTGATTGCAATCACATATGGCTGAAATATTCAATGTCTGAAGCAAAGCTAGTCTAGACTTGACGATGCATGCTCAAGCGTCACACCAAGATGTTGTTTCCGATGTGAGTCAAAGCCTGGCATGACTGGGACAGAAACCAAGAGGTGGGGGCTGGCACATGTCACTAGCAGGACTGTGATTTGTCAGCACAAGCAGCAAAGACCACTCAACCTACTTGAGCTTGCTCTTGTGCAACGAGAAGCGCTCAGAGGCAAATCTGACCAGGCCCTCCTCATACAGGTACACCCTGAGAGGGTTCAGGCAGGTGACCACCACATACACCCTCAGGTCATACTGCATATACATAACACCTGACTCAGTTATGTTTGGCATGCAAGTGGTCCTTATGCAAACATATCCTGCAGGCAGGAAAGGACCGGGCAGAGCAGGGGCAACGCCTGAATGGGCAGGGCAGGGCAGGGCAGGGCAGGGCAGGGCAGGGCAGAATCAGGAAGAGCAGGGCAGGGCAGGGCATTTGCAGATGGTAGGCAACCTTGAGGCCGTTGATGGTGTGTGGGTTGCTGATGTAGTGCTGCACCAGGCAGGCCTTCTCTGGGGGGATGCTGCTGGGGTCAGGCACCAGCTTGATACCCCTCCCTCTAGATGATGCCACAGGCTGCAAAGATGACAATGGGAGTTTGGAATCATCATTCCCTCACACAGGTTGCTGTGACATGCTGCAAAAGGCAGAGCTTTCCTACTAAGCTATGGTCTGCATTGTGTAATTGCATAACGTTTTGCCCAGAGAGGCACCACATACAGCCAAGATCGTCAGGTGAACGTGTTGCAAGAATGCTGCCTCACTAGTGACTACAAAAGTTGCAAGCTTATGTCTACACTCTATCTCAGCAGGCAAATGCTGTCGGGTGCAATGATGCACCATACAATAGCATTGATGCTGATGAAGCAAGCCCTGCACAAGCTTGCACTTTGGCTGCTAAATCATGAGTGCCTCTGACTTGATCACAACCCATCAGATGACCCAAGAAATGCTGCATGATCATGAACCTGTACATCCCTTGCAATGAATCTCCTGTGCTGACCTTCTGAATGTACAGCTGGTCAGGATGAGCAGCAGCATACTGCTTCAGCTCCTGCCTGTCCCGGGGCAGAATATAGAACTTGGGGATGACATCAAAGAAGGTGTCCCTGGTGCGTTTGGCCCGTGCCAGGTTAGTGTACAGCTTATCCTTGCGCCCCAACTGCCAAGTCCCCGGAAAGTGATTTGCCTACAGGGCCACGCCAACTCAAAGGATTTTCCAGATAGGCTGATTGTGAGGCATGTCAACTTCTAGGCTTTAAACACAAGGTTGACTTTGCGTTTTCCCCCGAAGGTGGCTCACAGGTACAAGGGACATGCTGAGTTGCCTGTGTACGACACGTTGACTTTGAGGCATTAGACATGCCTGTCAACGCAGTCCATGTTAGTCTCTGATCCAAACCCTTAATGTAAAGCCTGATAAATCCTGCACCTTTCAGCCAACGTGCTACATGGTTTTGGGATAACACCACAGGTCACTAGTCAGCTTGTAGGCGTTAGCCATGCAGTTGCATCTGGCATGCCACTGACCTAGCAGAGCAGTATAGAGAGCCATTGCACAGATACTGGATCCCAGCTTTGCAGATGCATGATGTTTTTGTAGGCAAAGTTGTCCACAGGCATGCAGGGCAAATGGCAGGTCTTTTCCCAGGTGTCAGACTTCCCAATAGGCTAGCAGATTGCTCTCTGGTCACAGCATGCTAGGAAAGACACTATGTGCTGGGCATGCTTCGGCAGGTCATCAACATATATTTGAATTCCAGTGCTTATTTAGAGTCTGAGGGTTATTCAGGGTCTGTCTTAACCCATAAACTTACTTATCAGTACCAGGCAGGAATGGCCTACCCGTTGAAACTTGGTGAGAGCAGAGTAAGCTTCTGGCTTGAGTGCTTTGGACCAGAGCACGTTCCAGTGAGCTTTGCTGGTGCGCTTGAAGCCGGCCTTCTGAAAGGCTGCCCTGACTGCATTGTTGGCAATGCCAGCATACTTCACTCGCACTGACAGCTCTCTGCAGCACCACAACAAGTATGTACAAACATCATCCGGTGGTGTGGTCAGCATTTACCGCTGAAAGCAGACGCTTGCAGTGGTGAGTTCACTGTGATTTCATTGTATATGGCGTGCTCGTTTGGCTGGCATGTCACAGCCAAGCGGTACAGCTAACACAATATTCATGCCAGTGAAGAAAGGAGCAGAAGTATCAAGTATGATGATGTTCCCGTTTGTGAAAGTTGTGTATCAATGTTGTAAATAATGAATCCTGTAAGAAGATTTTGAAGAGGAATACCCGACATAAAATACGCTCACATATATAGGGTTTACATATATATGTATGCAAAAAGACAAATATGATGCGAGGTTCTGAAAGTCAGCTGCAGTAGGTCAGGCCAAACTATGACCCTGACATAGCTGAGACCATAGCTTGATGCCAGGGCGGGTCTAGACCTAGTCCTACCTGAGGGGTGTCAAGCTTGATTGACCCCCCGCCTCTGGCCCTAACCCCACAAAGGCAACTGTTGGTGCCGTGCCCATCAAAGAGGGGGTCATCAAAGGGCAGGCTTTGGCAGGGTCTGCCAATAGGCTGCCTGTCAGCTCTGCATCCCCAAAACTTGATGATGCATCTGTCAAAGCCTGACTTGTGCCCACTGAGAAGTAGTCATCCATGTCCTGACCAAGTATGCTGGTTGGCAGACATGCATCATGTGCTGAGTCACCACAGGAGCTGCTGCTTGATGAGCAGTCTGAGGTTTGGTCATCATCTGGCTCAAATCCCGGATCTACTGACTGCTGCATTGATTCGTGCTTGTGTTGGTCCACAGGCGCTGGGAGAGCAATGCTTGCAGACAAAGACAGCAGCTTGGGCTGAACTGGGGTTGGGCATTTAGGATGCAGATAGCATGAAGTTGGATTAGGCACTGAGAGGGAGGGCTGCTCTGGCTGCAATACCTGACCAAGCTGATGCTGCTGGTACAAAGGTGAACTTGTGAGGTTGGCGTCTGCTTTTGCAGGAGCTTTTGCTGTCGTCTGCACAAAGCTCAGCGACTGTTTGGGAGGCTGTTCAGATGTAAGGACATCACTGGGCAAAGCCAGGGAATCTGAGTACAAACGCCTTCGGTGATTCTGTAGCAACACAGCTGCAGTGGCTGGCAGCCTGAGCTGTGAGTTGACATTGGGGCTGGTGGACGGTCTGTCTGGGTCAGTGTGAAGGCTGCAAGGATTCAGTGCAGACGCCGACGGGCTGTAACCTTTTGATTGGCTCTGGGATAGGCTTCACAGCCAAGGACAGAAGGTCTTTGCCGAACTGCAGGTCCAACGGCGGTACTGCTTGAGTGGGGAAGCTTTGAATCCGCTGCGCGTTTGCGTGCTGTCAGTGGTGCCCGAACAGCGACATGGCAGCTTGCTCGAAGATCCCAAGACTCCTTGGTAGACAGCCCTTGTTGAGAGCGGGAGACGGGTCGACTTCCGCGTACTGCAAGATCGACAGCATTGGATGTGTTGGCTGCAGCTTTACAGCTCAAGACATCCGTGCGGGTGTCACCGAAAGCGTCCTTGGCATTTGAGCCGGCTGAAGCTTCCAAAAGTTTTTGCAGGTTGAGTTGTCCTAACTGCGAGGCTGCACTCCGACTATGGACTTCATCAGCCGGAGTTTGAAATGCAAATGGGAAGTGAGTGTGTTGCGAGCGCTGCGACACAGATCCAAGCCTTTCGCCGCAGACCATGCTCTGGTGTAGTGAAAATGTCAGGTTTGTCTGAACGAGGCCATGCGCAAGATCATCGGCTCATCAAGTACGAGCTCAAAACAATATACACATTAATGTTCAACGTTTTGTTGACAGCGTTTTGAGAGTGTAACAAAGTCTGTGGACAAGGCGCCCTATGCGTTACAGGGCGGGCGCAGGCTGCGCCCGCCCTGCCTTGCTCACAGCCTGTGAGTCATAGCCTATGACTCATAGGGCTCAGCCTGCGATCACAGACCTCACGCCAGCTTCAGGGAAACCGAAAGCCTGCAGGTTGTCATCGGCTGCTCCAGCTCTCGATGTGGAGTTAGACTACAGCCCCTCTGGCTTACAGACTGCAATTTCCAAAAAGGGTCTGAAAGTAGATCTATCACTAGCAGGCCAGGTAACATGGTGTCTTCTGAGCTTCTGTCTTGAGGCATCGCGGATACTGAGGATATTTTCCTCCAGCATTATCTGCGCCAAACAAGTTCAAAAGACCTGCAAGCAGCTGTTTTGAGACGCTTGTTTGTGGCTGTCCGGGTCCTGAGAACTGACGCTGTCAGCCCTTGGGCGTGAAATAGTGACAATTCGCACGCACGTTTGTCATATGCTCCTGTTACATGCCTAGCTTGCTGCCTCAGAAGCCGCAACATAGCAACATGTTGCTATTGTCGTAGATCGAAGTCTGACTAGTGCTTCAACTGGCCAGGTGCTTCGACTTCAAGGCATGGTCCTCGGTCTTGACGCATGACTGGTGTTGAAAATATAAAAGTCAGGGCCTCACTGCTTCATCTGTCACTCCTTTGAGGTGTGTGCAAACTGTCATCCAATGATCAATCATTATGCATACAGCTTGGCCAAGGAACCTTGTCCTATTTGAACAACTCGTGGCTCAACGTTTCATTTGCATGCGCTTGATGTTTTGTGGCAATAATGCACATAATACTACAGGCAAGCTGGAATCAAGCTGGTCTTGTCAAACGTGTAGTGATTGTACAGTTGTTTGTTCATCGTCCCTGGCAATTGTTGACGCTTTAAAGAAATTTCTTACAACTTGTAGGCTGTTCATGCCGGGCTCTTTCCACATCACAATGAAGACTTGATGTTGGAGGGGCAGAAGTAGGTGGGTCAATATAATCTACAACTTGATGCGCATGCTGCACTGCCTCTGCAATAGTGTGCAGCCATGTGTATACTTTATTGCAAAATGTTGTTTGATTATACACCTTCTAGCTTTTACCCAGTTTTCCTCCATGGTCAGTTCTCCATGAACAGTGTCGCACACGGGCAGGCCTTGACAACATTCACAATGTGTTGCTTCTGCCCATGTGTTCTCTTTACCCACACTTGTATATGTGTTGCACAACATGTGTACCACATGATCATGTAATCTTTTATGCCTTTGCCCAATGTCACCCTCTTCGTATGCATACTAATCACAAGAAAGCAAAAGGTATGCTAGAGTCATGCGTAACACATCGAAAGTCTTTTGCACTGTATCTAGTCAATACTTAAGTCTTTGGCTTTGGAGCTTACATGTTGTCATTCTGCGTTTGCCCTTACAGATTTAGGCTATACTTGGTGCCATCCTTCTCTTTTGAAGAATAGTAGATGGGTGACAGTGAGCCAAGCAAGAAGTACGTGATGTCCAAAGACGGCACCCGCATTGGTTTTCTATGTCACGGCATTGGTCCTGGGATAGTATTGGTGCAAGGCGCAATGGCTACTGCCTATAATTTTGACCAATTGGCACAATTTTTGGCGCATAACTTCACTGTTTACACGCCCGATCGCCGGGGACGCGGGCTGAGCCCCAAGCCTTACGACAGCAAGCACAACATAGCCCGAGATGTAGAGGATGTGGAAGCGATACTTACGGAGACAGGCGCTAATCAAATTTTCGGTCTCAGCTCTGGGGCCATGATCACTTTAGAGGCGGCAAGGACGCTGCCGCAGGTCACTCGGGCGTCAGTGTACGAGCCGCCCTTTTACCGTGACGGAATCTCACACCATGGCATCCAACAGCTCAACGCCGAGATTGCCCAAGGAGACATGGCGGCCGCGCTTGTCACATCGCTCCGTGTCGCCAAGACTGCCCCAAAAGTCATCCAGATTCTCCCAAACCCATTCGCCCGGCTCCTCGCGCGTTTTGTGCTCTATATTGATGACCGTAAAACCGTTACGTACGCAAAGTTGCGCGACCTCATCCCCGGCATCCGCTATGACTTCAACGTTGTCGGCGGCATGGATGGGAAAATGGAGACCTTGGCGTCTATCACCAAGCCGATGTTGCTGCTCAGCGGAACCAAGAGCCCCGCCTTCTTACAGCAAAGCATTCGGAGCCTCAAGGGCATTCTTCCACAAGCACATCACATCGAATTTGATGGCCTTGGTCACTCTGGCTCGTGGAACGCTAGCCGTGGAGGGTGCCCGAGAGTCGTCGCAAAGGCCCTCTTGGAGTTTTTCGTTTAAGCCAGTTGGCTAAGGGAAAACATGTGGACTCCCATTACTAGCCTAGGATCTAAGCCTAGCTCGGAGTCTGCTCTTTTGCAGTTGCCATTGGATATGTACCGTATATTGCAATTACTAAACAACTGCTAATGTTTACGTGATTTGAAGAGTTGATGACCTAATACCTAGCCGTGTATTACAGAATTGTCAGGATAACATACAATGATGTAAACATACTTATTATGAATTGGTATCATTGTACTCGAAAGGGGGGGGGGGGAAGTCCACGCTTTTCAGCGATCATAACGGGAGCCTCCTAAGGCGGCAGCCTGGAGCTATGACCATAGGCCATAGCCCAAAAGGGAAAGGAAAATTCCTAAAACTAAGGTGGATGTGGCCTGTCTTGTCTGCTTTTGTTTGTCTTCTCCCTCTCTAGTGCTCTTCTAGATGTCAAAATCTTGTGAGATGTCAGGATAGAATTCCAGAATGTTTATGCAATTTGGACATAACTTTGCTTGTAGGTGCGTGCTCTAGACCCATCTTTGCGAGAGCGTCAGATGTAGTGTCACAGTTACGGTAACCTTGTTGCAAAATGAGATGCGATGCTATGCTGAGCAGAATTGGCTGATACATTGGTGCATTTTACGTTTAGTGTGACTCGTTCGTGGCTACATTGGGGTCTGAATCAATAAGCAGCATACTTAGCATACGCATGTTTACCTCGCACCAGCACAGCACCTTCTCTTGGAGAACATGTATGATTTGCACAATTGACCACAGCATTCCTGACAAGATGAAACAGCATGCTTTGCTGCTTCTCAGAGCATGAGGCTCCTAGAGAACAAGCTTTCCAAAGAGGTCTTGAGGACTTAGGTGTCTCAACTTCAAGAGACTCGGATGACAAGGGCTGTATTCTGCATGCATGATGAAAGGCATGTCAAGTATCACTGACATGGGACTTGTGACCTAGCTAATCCAACCTTGTCCACATCATTTGCAAGCAGACTATCACGTCAAACAGCTCCCTAGTATGTCAGTGGGGAATTGTATCGCATGACTGATCAGTCAGTAATCACTCAAAAGTGTCGCACATAGGCAAATTGCATATCATGCATACCTAGATAGTCAAATAAAAAGGAGCTAAGACAGCTGCAGAGTCATATGTTAGCTACGCAGTAGTGTGCAGACTGTGTGGCAAGCTATGCTCCTGTTCTCCCCAAGGCTGTCTACTTTCTCATGAGTCTTTGCCTGCAAGCATGTCATGAGCAATCAGCACAAGGGATTCCCAAGCATTGCAGTATGCTTCCTACACATTAGCACGTTACGATCTCTGTTTATGTTGCAAGTTTGCACTGCAGCCAGGAGCCAAAAAAGCACATGAGCGCTTGCCTTGATGTTGACTGTGCTAGGATGAGAGCCCAGCAGCAGGCAAAGCTGATCTCGCATCTTCTCTTTGTGTGGACTTAGCTTTGGTTGCTGGGCAATGATGGTAATATCTACGTTACCCAGTTGGTACCCCCTCTCATGCATCAGCCGCACCTGTTATAGCGGTAGTGTATGCATCGACTGGGGTGCAGACATGGCTGTATATGGCTACAACAACAGTTTATGCAGAAAAATGATCACAACTTGTGCAGTCCTCTGTGCAGACCCTGAGACTTATACGTATTGCAAAATGCTGGCTTTGTAGTCTCAAGCTTCACTGTCTCATGTGAACAACAGCATGAGGCACATACGTTAGTACTGCAGCCATCTGGGTCAATACAGAAGAGCTTGTAGATGTGGAATGCCTTACTGCTTCTTTGATGAAGGTGTCTGAATTGGCACCTTTCCACTTAGGGTCTGTGTCTGGAAACAGCTGCCCTATATCTGGTAGACACAAAGCACCCAGGATAGCGTCTGTTAAGGCATGCAACGCCACATCACCTGAGCAAGCCATCAAAAGACCTGGCATGTTTAGGTGGATGGAGACTGTCAAGAGCAGTTCAGATTGCGCCACGTCACAGTATGCAAATCGCAATGACTAAGACAGGCACCAAACATTATCATGATCAGGATGCACGCATGATGCATGGCAGTGATCCGTTTTCAGTGCAGTTCCAAGCGATTTTCCCAGCAGCCATATGCATATTTTCTAGTGCAGTGCAAGTCAAACTCACCATCTGAGTGAGCATCGCACCCTCTCACATGTGGCACATCTATGCCACATATGATGAGCTTCTTGCCCTCTACAAGCCGGTGCAAATCAAAACCATATCCAACTCTGAAAGGCAGCACTGGTGCAACTTGTTGTTGCTCAGGAGCTGCTGCTGAGGGTGCAGGAGGGGATGCTGTTGCGCTTGAAGCTGTCACATGCCTGAGCAGACAGATTAGCAGTCTGGTCAGGGAAGAGGCAAGAGAAATCCTTGCAGCACCATTGAGTGTGTAGAGATGTAGCAATGCTCCTGATTGCTTGCAGAGTCAGGCCCTGCACGAGACCAGCCAGAGCAGATACCTGACATGCTGCCCAGCACTCATGCTGCAACTGCCTCGTGCAATCCTGGTTGGCCTTGAAGCCTGTACATATCATATGGTCGATCAACGTGCATGTTCAACAATCAAAGCCACTAAAGCAAGCAAACAACGTCTCTGACCTGCGGCAGCCGGTGCAGCCGAAGTGATCTGCGCTGCAGGCATGTGCAAGACTGGCTATAGGACGATCGAGTTTGTACAGCGTGCAAGTTACCCAACAGTCCTGTCTGCGACATCCTTATGTTGACCTTTACTGCAGCATATTTTGCGCGGAGGAGATAGGCGAAGCTGCAGAAAAGTTTGAAGGAGATGAATCGGCGTCTCGTCTAGCAGCACAGCATGAGCTCGCTTCGTGTGTTTTTCGCAAGCTTGCATACGCATTACGTTTGTTGACAAGGCTTGCTACAGTAACACGACAAGATTGATTCGCTCCTGTATTGCAGCCTCTGAGCGAAATCGTCCTGCAGAGCACACTCCAGCATCTGCGATGCTAGCCGGGATCAAGTTTGTGGACAGGTCGGAAGCCGAGAGAGCTTTGGAAGAAGAACGTAAAGCACTCAGAAAGCAGAAGAAAAAGGAGAAGAAGGTAAGAATCTCATGTCTTCCAGTCAGGCATCTTCATGTCAGCAGGTTCACATGATAGCTTCCTGAGGACTCAACACTTGCCATCGTCTCTTTGTGCATGAAAGAAGTATCTGCTCAGGCATTTTGGGCTGCTGTTCAGGTGGTACATCCATTCTGCAAATCCAAGCTCCCGTGCCGCACCCATTGTTCTCAAATGCATGCATGCAGTTGATCATGATGTCTGAAGTTTGCAGGATGCATATACAAGGCACCTACGACCATTCTGTTCATGCCTGCTTGCAGGAAAAGAAGAAGAAGAAGAAGAAGCACAAGGAGAACAGCAGTGCGCTCCCTGGAGGCAAATCAGGTACTGCAAGCTCAAAGAACATCATCAAACTGTCAGACACAAGCAAAAAGTGCCTGCAGCGTGTGTGCAAGCGTGCATCAGACACAAGGGCACATGCTCAGCAGCAGCTGTATTGTGCAGATTCCGGCTCAGACAGTGAGCCTGTTAGTCCATCACATGACCCAAATCTGGAGTCAGCAGCCACAGAAGCTGCAGCAGCAGCTGCTTCATTGTCTTCTGCCCCAGCTGCTGCAGCTGGACCTGCTGTGGAACGTGAAGACTGGATGACTAAGAGCTTCCCCAAAGCAGCTGCCAGTGTAGATGCTGTGCCTTTGCCTGGAGCCAAGCCTGTTGACAAAATGGTATATTGTTGGCTCACCTCCCTTTTCCTCAAAATACTTTTATGCAACCCCATTCTGTGCGTATTGACTGGCTTCAGCTACTCTAACGGTGTCTGGTACCTGCTGACTGACTCCATCCTGCAGCGTTCTGTTCTGCCTGCAAATGATTCCACTGGGTAGATCATTGAACTTGTAGAGGCAGGAATACTAGTATGTCAGACGCATCCATGACTGAGGTGCCCAGCTGCAAAAGCATTTGTGAGCCCTGTCAGCAAGCTTTGCCTGTTGTGGCCTGTTAGTTTGCAAGCCATGTTGCTCAACCGTCATTCTACATTTCGGTCACTTCTGTTTCTACGCACAGAGAGGCAGGAGAACTTGCCTCTGGGCATTGATACGACAATAAGTCCAGGTTCAAACAGATAGGCCTTCGTTGTGCAGTGTGATGACTCAGCAATGTAATGTTCCTGCAAAGCCTGGCCAACTTTGATGCAGGGGGGGGGGGGGGGGTTCTACTTTGATGCTGGTCCTGCAGGTCGAGCAGCTCTGGACTGCCGTCTTAGAATGCTCCTGTCATGACTGCTGAAAGCATAAAATTTCTTTCCTTTTTTCATATTTTATTTTACCAATTTTTTTTTTACTAATAATATATTTTATTATGATCTTATTTTTGCAGGCAGAGCCCAAGGCAGCAGAAAGTGGTCCTCAGGAAGGGCTGGTCAGGGTTGCTGGGCAGTCCACAGGTTTGCTGTTTTACTTTTGCTTCAGCTTACACCAGCGTTTTCACAGGCATGCGTATGTTGTCACATGATGACTGCGTGCTTGCAACCTTTGGCTGCAGCCAATGTGCATGATTTTCAGCTGCATTAATGCGCTCAGGGAAGTGTTATCGTATCTGAAATGATTGCTGAAATGATTGCTGAAATGACTGCTTTGGGCCACTAGTGTGACTTTTCTCACAGTTCAACAGCATAGAAGCAATCTGCTTGTTGACCACTTGCAAACTCACCAGAACTCACCCTGCTCTGTCATTCTCATCATACTTACCTGTTGCACCAGTCATCATGAGCTAAGAAGGGATTTTAAAATTATCGTTGTTCCTATTATTATTATTCTTATTATCATTATTATTGTTGTTATTGTTGTTTTTATTATTCTTATTATTACCACTTGACCCACAGGTAAGGCTGGGTCTTCTAGGGTTGGGGACGGCGGCGCCAGCTGGCGGCTGAAAGCCCTAGCCCGTGCCAAGAACCAGGCTACAGACGCTTCAGGCCCCAACTACGGGCGCAGGGTGGGGGACATTGTGTCTGAGCAGTGGGGGTCCTTGGCTGAGCTCACTGCAGGCCTTACTGACACCAGAGCAGCTCATGGTAAGGCCGCCTAATTTCCCAGGGTTTCCATGTACAAATCATAAGAGCTCAAGCTAGGGAATTTCACAATATATGTACAATGTATACAGCAGCAAACACATCTCAATGATGCCGACAACCTGTCATGTGCCTGCAGCTATGCACCCATTGCAATCCACATGCAATGTTCTTACTGATTGTTTGCAGTACCTGCAACCACAGCAGCAAACACGCCTCAAGTGATGCCGACAAGCTGCCATGTGCCTGCAACCACAGCAGCTAATGTGTTTCCAGTGATTCCGACAACCTGTCATGTGCCTGCAGCTATGCATTCATGACCATCTACATGCAAAGTCTTACTGATTACTTGCAACAGCTGCAACCACAGCAGCAGATGTGTCCCCCAAGTGATGCTGACAAGCTGTCATGTGCCTGCAACCACATCAGCAAATGTGTCTCAAGTGTTGCCAACAAGCTGTCATGTGCCTGCAACCACAGCAGCAAATGTGTCTCAAGTGTTGCCAACAGACTGCGCTGCGCCTGCAATCACAGCAACAAACATGTCTCATGTGATGCTGACAAACTGTCATGTGCCTGCAGCTAAGGCGCATCTGTTAGCAGCCAAGGAACGCCAGGCTGCTGCAGCTCAGTCAGAGGATGCCACTCCAGCCACAGACAAGGGTGGCTCGGACAGACAGGACAGAGGGGACACTGCTCACTACCTCCAGGATGTGAAGTCCAGCAAAGCTCAGATGCGCAGACCCACTCAGGCTGGCTCACTGTCTTGGAGGTGCGCTCTGAGTGCTGAGTGCAACACACTGGTTCTGAACACACTTTTCTGCCTGACTGTCTACAATGGGAGACCTCTGAGACTGACTCACTATCGTGGAGGTGAGCTCTGAGGTCACAGTTCTAAGACACTGGCACTGAACACACTTTTCTGTTTGACTGTCTATGATGGGAGCCCACTCAGGCTGACTCACTCTCGTGGAGGTGAGGTCAGAGTGCTGAGTGCAACACACTGGGACTGAAAACGCTTTTCTGCCTGACTGACTGTCTATGATGGGAGCCCACTCAGACTGGCTCACTGTCTTGGAGGTGAGGCCAGAGTGCTCAGGGCACAGTCAGACTGTATTGTGGCAATTTGCTTGTATATCTTTTTGTCTAGCATTCAAAGTCTATCATCGCAAAATGACATACAGTACATTCCAGGATGAGTCAGCAAGCGCGAGACTATGCAAACAAGTCAGCAATCAAGAACTTTCAAGCCAGGATTTCTGATGGGTCACTAGCATGGGTTCACACCAGGCTGTGACAAAAGAAAAGAAAGAGAACAAAATCAGTGTTGCTGACCAACGTAGACCTTATAGCAATGCGCAAGACACACTGCTTAGGAGAGACAAGACTGCTTTGGAGAGACAAGACTACTTTGAAAGAGACAAGGCTTGTCCTGCATATACCTAGCTTATCTTGAGCTGGAAAGCGATATTATTTATCATTATTATTATTATTGTTATTACTACTACTGCTACTACTATTACTATCGTTATCATCATTATTATTATTGTTGTTATTATTATTATCATCATTATTTTTATTTTTATTCATTGATATGTCCAATGCAGGCCAGGCACATCTGAGACCACAAGCACAGCCAACAGGGACACCCCCACAGCCTCCACCACCCCAGACCATGCCCGCAGGGACAGCTCAGCTGAGCCTCGAGATGCTGAAGAGGACAGACGCACGGACAGAGGTGGGAGAGATGCAGATCATGCAGACAGGCACACACGTGAGAAGGGTTCTGCCAGGCATGGGGACAGGCTCGGGGACAGGCATGGGGACAGGCATGCAGAGGACAGATTGAAAAGTCGTAGGTAGGACAAACTCACACACATGCAAGGTCTGGCGCAGTGCAATGCCACGTCCGTGCAGTCTGGTGCAATGCCACGTCCACTGAGATGGTTGGCAATGCGTTCAAAAAGCGACATTCAATGAGCTCCAAATACAAAGCAAAAAATGAGGGCAAAACAACAATCGAAGTTGTGCCACAAATGCTATGACCCATGTCTACTGAAGCTGTTTCTTGCAGGAGCATCATGTCAATGTACCTAAGCTTGGTTTGATGCTACATAGGCATGCTGGGCAGAAAGGTAAGCATGAGGGCCACAACGGCCAGTAGTCAAGAAGAATCTATCACTCTCTTGAAAGCCCACACTCATTTCTGCCATCAAGCGAGTTTTGAAAGGCATCTGTGATCATCAAAGTGGACGTATCCTGTCACTTCTGTCATTAGTTGGTGCTGTCACATGCAGGCAGGAAGCTGAGCATAAGGGCCAACAAAGGCAGCAGTCAAGAAGGCAGCAGCCTCCACCGCTCTCCAGTTAGCCCACAGTCATTCCTGCCATCAAGCAAGAGGCGCTTGTGATCAACAAACTGGACGCATCATGTGCTTGTTGTTGTCACCAGTTGGTGTTGTCACATGCAGGCAAGAAGCCGAGCATGGCAGACAGCAACAACAGAGGGAGCAGCGTCTACCACTGTGCAGAAAGCCCATGGTCATGCCTGCCATCAAGCAATTGTTGTCAGCAGTTGGTGTTGTCACGTGCAGGCAGGTAGCTGAGCATGGGGAGCATGGCAGGCAGCAACCACAACAACAACAACAACAGAGGGAGCAGCCCCGGTCTCTCCCAAAGAGGCCGATTGTCAACCCAAATAGCTGTCAACAATTCGTGTTGTCACATGCAGGCAGGAAGGCAAGCATGGGGAGCATGGCAGGCAGCAACAACAGATGGAGCAGCCCAGGTCTCACTCAAAGAGGCCACCTCTGAACCCAAACAGCAAGCAGGCAGAGCTGCTGGCCTCAGTGGCTGCTGACATGAACATCTTCAGCAATGACGGTTCCTTCATGGACAGCTTTGCTGCCTTGCAAGCAGCAGGTGGTGCTGATGGGCAGACTGGCAGGCCCTTGCCAGCTGAAGAAGAAGAGCTGTCCTTGTCAGGTGTGGTCGTACGTCTTGCTTGTGCCCACGTTCCTTCAACCGTGCTGCTGTATCTCTATGCTTGACAGTTGCTTTGGCGCTAGTATTGAACAAAAGGTACACATGCCCACATGTGTTTGCTGCTGCGTCTGGTTACAGCTTTGCATACTGCCAGCCACTTATGCAGGTCCTGCGTCTGCCATTTCTTGATTTATGCATATCATCATTGAGCAAGGGCCATGCTCATCTTCTGTGCATGATTCCATCCTTCAACAGATGTACCCAAAATTACTCTACAGTCTGTACAAGTCGGCTCGCATGTGTAATCTCTACAGCATACCTTGTAAGTCACAGGCATACAGGCAATTAAAAATGGAAGTGTGTGATGCATGAAGCTGGTGACATGCAGATCAACACTCAGATGATGAGTCAGATGAGCAACAGAGGCCAAGGGAGGCTGCTGGGGCCAATCAAGGGGCTGCTGCTGCGCTGAGGGCCAAGCTGCAGGGCAGTGCCACCCAAAATGCCCCTGCTGGTAAGGAGGCATGTCAGACAGTTGCTGGTGCTGGCCTTTGTGATCTTTAAGTGTATAGCAGATGCTAAATACAAGTTCTGTAGTTGTACTGAGGCTACGCTTGGGGAGTGCCAGAAGATTGGGACAAAGTTGACTGACCGGCCTGTGTTGATGACATGCCGCGTTTCCAAATATTTGATTTTTGTCTCATCCAAGTATCGACGTCGGGCTGTGCTTTATGTCGAGCTGACAAGTTAGACACTCAAGGTTCCTGGTGTATTGAGAGGCTGGCCTGAACAGCAGCGCCAAGATTGCATCATGTCTGTGTCAAGAGGCTGGCCTGAGCAACAATGCCAAGGTAGCATTGTCTGCTGTGAGACTTTGGGTGCTTGCCAAACCAAAGGAGGACACAAACAAGTCATAACCTACTGTGCAAGGTTCAAGGGTTTAACAGGGTTTGACGAGACCAGCAGTTACACGCAGGCTGGCGTACAGGCTTGTAGGCTTGCAAAACCTTCCTGTTTCTAATTTACCGGGAAAGAAGTATCTTGTCTGTGAGTTGTCTCTCGGTGAAACAGAATCTGGAATGTTTTGCCCAACAGCCTGTATGTCAGCCTGAGTGAGACAGAGTGCTTTTCAATGAATTGCATGTCATGTGAGATAGTGGCTGTTTCACCTGCTGTGTTCATTTTGGCCGGGACACAAAGATCCTGCTGGAAAAAACACACTAATACACTGTTGCGTGGTCGAAAAGGCTTGGATTGACTTCTCTGTTGACAACTTCTCTATATAATATACATATTGTGGTCAGTGTATGCTGTAGGTGATGGGAATAAGGCAACTGCAGCAGCCCTGAGAGCCCGTTTGATGCAAGGCAAACAGACCAGCATGGTACTGGGACCAGACTCTGTCTCAGCTCAGAACTCAACTCAAGACTCAGCAGCTGCTACTGAGTCACAAGCGCAGTCAGTCCAGCTGTCAGCGATAGACTCGAAGGGCAGGGCTGTGCCTGGGGCGTTTGGGAGGGCAGCGGTCGGGGCAGGTGCCCCTGAAGGGGGCAGGAAGCCCAAAAGGGTAAGCAGTACTGAGCGACAACGTCTTTCGCTATTGTGCACACAACATCATGCTGTCTCTATGGTCAAGGCCATTTTGATCACTTATTGGCCGTAGTTTGCTGAGTGCAGGTACAGTTACAAAGGTTGTGATGATGTGTGGCCACCTGAAAATGCAATTGTATAGCTGAGAGAGCTGCTGTGTCTACTGCACATGGACTTGTGAGCACAAAGTTGTGAACATTCTTTGTCATGATGACTAATGCAGAGAGGCCCTATCCGTTTTCCTTCTGTGCTTTTCTTTCAGTGGCACAACTCTCATGTGATGCCGCATCGCTCTGCTGGCTGTACATGCTGTATTCACTCACTCACTCACTCACTCACTCACTCACTCACTCACTCACTCACTCACTCACTCACTCACTCACTCACTCACTCACTCTCTCACACTGTCAAGCGGCCCAGGGCTGGACACTGCCACATCACCTGGGCATATTTCTTGTTTCAGTTTTGTTTTAAATCTTACAGGAAGCAATGCCACAGGGGAAAACCTCATTCAGATCCAGCCACTGATGGGCATCATGGAGGCTTTGTGGTGGTGCAGGTGCAGAGGTTTGACGCTGGTGAGAGGCAGCGCTACTTTGCAGACGACGACAAGCAGCAGCTGGGAGACCTGGTGGCCCAGCAGCGCTATGAGGGCGCAGCAGACATTGATGCCAACCTGGCTGATAACATCATGCGCAAGGGCAAGCGCTTCAGGTGGGTTTAGGCCCTGGCATTTGTCTATTTATTTATTTATTTTATTTGTTTATTATTTTATTATTTTTTATTTATGATTTATTATTTACTTATTTATTCATTTGTTTATTTTCACCTGTGCCAGCCTTTGCTCTGGCATTAGCCAGGTAGGTATCAGGTATGCCTCACCCCGTTTCAGAAGGCCGCACAGCAGGCTTACTTTTTATCAATCAAGGGTGTGCAGTCGATGTGGCAAGCACCGCGCTGCATATCAATCCAGGACAAACCTGGTGGTTGTGGACCCTGGCCTGATCTAACAAATTCTGTGTAGCCTATGCTGCTGAACTACATGCACATAGACCCTGGCATGACCCAACGAATTCTGTGAAGGCCTATGCTGCTGAAGTTCATGCACATAGGCCCTGGCATGACCCAACAAATTCTGTGTAGCCTATGGTGCTGAACTACATGCACGTAGACCCTGGCATGCCCCAACAAATTTTGTGTAGCCTATGCTGATGAATTACATGCACATAGATCCTGGCATGCTGTCACAAGTTCTGTGTAGCCTATACTGCTGAATTACATGCACACAAGCCCTGGCATGCTCCCACAAATGCTGCGTAGCCTATGCTGCTGAAGCACATGCATGTCATTAAGAGCAATAGTGCGTGGCAATCAGCACAAGAGATGGCATGATAATGATGTACAGCAGTGCAATTGCCCAGCTGCTGTGGAATGCAATGACTGCATCCAAGATACGCCATCACACAGCTGTCTGGCTGCTGTTTTGTGCGTCTGATTCCTTTTTAGCAACTGCAGGCTGCCTCCAAGCACTGACAGATGTGCGCACACATGCACAGACATGCCTTGAATGGTACATATGGCCGTGCCAGAACATTTCAAGCATCAGACACATCTGAGGCCCCCACAATTCATGCTTTAGGGTCCAGGGTTCAGAACCTAAATCCTCTGTATATGAAAGGTTTTTACAATATTTGATGCATGCCATATGTAAATGCAGGGAAAAGGAGCTTGATGTGGATGAGGAGTATGATGTGGATGGTGGCCTGGACATGTACGAGTCCAGAAAGAAAAAGGGCACCAAGGTACAGCCCTCATGCCCCCCGCAGCACACAAGTGCCCTGACACACTTACTGGAGTTGATACCAGCAATTGCTGTCAAGAGCGTTTGCCCATGATTTGCTTTTCACGCCAATGACATGTCAGTGCGCTTGTCCTGCTAATGACGCAAATTTATCTGTTCTATCAGACTTGAACAAGAGATGTTTACCTAAGCATACAAAACTTGAAATTTAAAAGTCATCCTTTGGCTCCATCCTATGTTGCCTGTTGGACTGCAGGAGCAACAGGTGAAAAGGGACAGAGCAGCACAGATAGCAGATCACAGGCGGGTCACTAATGCTGTGGACCGCTGCTCCCTCTGCTTTGCCAGTACCTCTCGGTCTCGCCACCTCACCATCAGTCTGGGCCAAACTGCCTACCTGGCGCTACCTGCCAGGTCAGATCCGGTTGGGCGCAGCTGCTTTTTCTGTTTTTTGTGAAGCCTGCTTTTTTCTGTGTTTTGTGAAGCCTGCTTCATTGTGTGTTTTGAGGACATCTGTCTCTTGCCATCATTCTTGTGTGTCCCAAGCATGTTTGTCTCATGCTATCTTTCTTGTGTGTTGCAAGCATGATTGTCTCTTGCTATCTTTCGTGTGTGTTTCAAGCAGGTTTGTCTCTTGCTATCTGAAAGGCAGACCAGCCCACGCTGCCCTCCTGCATGCATACTGTTGTTTCAGCAGCGTTTGCCTTTAGTTGTAGGCAGGAATGCCACCAGTCCAGGCACCTTTTGACCCAAATCAAGCCTCATACCAGGCTGAAATTGTACAAGCTTCCTATAGTTTAAGCATGGGGCACACGATTGCCTGTCGGCATAGGAGTTACAGCCCTGTGGCATAGGACTTACAGCCCTGTGACATAGCAGTTACAGCCCTGTGGCATAAGGCATAGGACTTACAGCCTGGCAGCATAGGACATAGGAGTTACAGCCCGGCGGCATAGGAGTTACAGCCCTGTGGCATAGCAGTTACAGCCCTGTGGCATAGCAGTTACAGCCCTGTGGCATAGGAGTTACAGCCCTGTGGTATAGGAGTTACAGCCCTGTGGCATAGGAGTTCCAGCCCTTTGGCATAGGAGAAACAGCCCTGTGGCATAACAGTTACAGCCCTGTGGCATAACAGTTACAGCCCTGTGGCATAACAGTTACAGCCCTGTGGCATAGGAGTTACAGCCCTGTGGCATAGGGCATAGGAGTTACGGTCCTGCGGCATAGGAGTTACAGCCCTGTGATGAGTGCAGGGGCAAATTGGGAGAGGGGCACACCATAATTGTGCCCACTGAGCATGTGGCGTCTACTCGCCAGGTGGACGAGCACATCTGGACTGAGCTGCGCAACTTCAAGAAGTGCCTCTTGCAGATGCACATGGCCCAGGTACCCTCTCTGTTGCTATATAATAATAGTAATAATAGTATTCATAGTAATAATAGTAATACTAATAATAATACTAATAATAATAATAATAATAATAATAATAATAATAATAATAATAGTAATGATAACAACAATAATAATAAAGTTGCCTTCCAGCTAGTCATGAGCTAGGTACATGCGGGACAAGTCTTGTGTATTGCTATATCAGCGTTACATTCTGCATTAATTAGTATACGTTGTGTCCTGTGAGCACTATGATTTGTAAGGGCTCTGCATCTATGGCTGAGTGTGCAGGCTTGATACTTCTGTGTCTGCATGCAAGATTGCTGAGTAAAAAGGGGTTGCCATGCCAATTTCAGGACGGTGTGGCACAAAGTTAGTGGTTCACTTAGGTGCAAGCTGCTAGTAGTGCTGATTGGCAAATGCCACCAGGATTCCTTGAAACATTGCTTGTACCTGTTTGCACCTGGTGTCATTCAACGCAGCATCATGTCGACCCTGTCACCAGCTTTGACAATCATACATGTTTTGCTTACCCTTGCTGCAGTGCTGCGCAACTCTGCAAAGGCTTGTGCCCAGCCGGCGTGTCTTGCATGAGAGATGACAGCAAAGTGACACTCAAACGCAATCCAAAGGCAGACGGACCACGAACAGCTACGCAGAAGGCAAATATGAAATGCAGACAGCAATAGGTGTCTTGCATGCCTCTTCTATTCCATGTGATCTGCTGACGACAATCGCTTAGTCACGTGCAGGGAATGGATGTCATCTTCATGGAGACTGCCATGCGGCTTGGTGATGCTAGAACTCATGCAGTGGTGGATTGCATACCAGTGCCGCCCAAGATCACAGCGAAAGCCCCCTTGTACTTCAAGAAAGGCATTGATGATGCTGAGTCAGAGTGGAGCCAGCACCATGCCAAGCGTATGATTGAGACTGGAGGCAAGGTGCGGTCTTCTTGTCCACTCCACGTTGCCCTACAGCCAGGCGTTGAGCTTGTGGTTCTGACCAGATGGCAATATGATGGCAACCTTACTGATGCTAGTGCGACACTGTAAGACGTATCCAACGCACCCCAAAAAACGTGTACCCTCTCATGAAGTATTCAACTTCCACCGACATTGTTATGCGTGCAAAGTAATTAACAGCTCACCAGCCTGAGCAGAATAGCTGTGCTGTGTATGTGCTCTTGTGTGCAGAAATTTGCCAACCATACTTGCAATGGCAGATGTCATGCAGAAAGATGAGTCATCTCATGAGTCGTGAAAAACATTATTGTGCCGCTGGGACAAATGCCACAAAGTGTATCAAAGTGTATGAAGTGACATTGCTGTGCATGCAGGGCCTGAGAGGCAGCATTCCTGCCAACTTCCCATACTTCCATGTGGAATTCAACCTCACCAAGGGTTTTGTGCATGTCATCGATGACGAGGCCAAGTTTGACCCCCAGTTTGGGCGCAGCATCATGATTGGACTACTAGATCTACCAGCAGAAGACATGCATAGGTGAGTTGAGAAGGAACAATGCAAGGCTGCATTGAGAGTTTCATCACACCCCTGACATTTCTGCTCTGCTGACCCATGATTGAAATTGGCAGCATTGTGTGCTGGTTTGTGTGGCAGATTTGCAATGAGATCCAGATGATTATAAAATGGGACATGCAGATTCAGGGCTTTGTTCCAAAGGGGGCCAAAGTGCAAGTCTAAGTGTACCATGTGTTGATCATCTGGATCAGAACGCAAGTCTGTTACACTATGACAGCTGCAATCATCAAGCCGACATGAATTGTTAGTTGTTCATAGCTCCATGCACATTCGTTCTTTATGACCTTGATCATGATATCAAAGGCTTGACTGTTGTCTTGAGAGTGATTGTGTATGGTTTGCTTTTTCAGGCAAGCCAAGGGGTTAACCCTAAACCCTATATAGTACTTGTTTCAGGCAAGCCAAGAGTTAACCCTAAACCCTATATAGTACTTGTTTCAGGCAAGCCAAGAGTTAACCCTAAACCCTATATTGTATTGTTTCAGGCAAGCCAAGTTTGAGAGCACCCAGATGCAGCAGCAGTGGGTAGCAGATTTTGCAAAAAAATGGGATGCATACGACTGGACCAAGCAACTTGGCTGATCATCTTGTCAATCACCAAAGCTGTTGACTTCAGGCAGACTTGCTAGAGCTGATCTGACTGTCAGTACGAAATGCTGACAGAGAACAATGTGTGAGCTGTAACGACATGTGATCAGGTGTAAGTAGGCAAAGGGTACTGCTAAAGGGCTTCATAGGGTTTCATAGCTTCATAGGGCTTCATGAATGCTGTATGGTAGATCAAATGTATTGGTCACCATATGGTCACAACATTATATCTCACGCGTAAATGTGCACACAAAACCTTTGTTGACATTGAAGTATATACCAAAAGCAACATTAACCACACAAACTGTAGTTGGGTCTTGAAATTGGAATATCTCATTGACAATTAACATCACTGGCCTAGAGAGGTTGGTGAACACAGACAACCTCAGTGTGACTGAATATTCATTTGTGAATTTCCTAATTAGGTTGTAGCCAACACTCCTACTTTTACCTCAACACCGCATAACCATTCTCCTGGTCAAAGGTGACCATATATCCCCATGCATGCAGCAGCTCCTTAGCTTCATCTTGATGCTGCTGTGACAGGTGCATAAATTCATAACAGATTAGTAAAGGTGAGAAATTAGGGTCATGAAACGGCAGCTGGCGTAGAACAGCGTAATCAAACCCTTCAACATCTATCAGAAGAACGTGCACATCAACAATATGATATCGGCTAAGAAGCTCCACGACACTAAATCCCTCAACCTGCACAGCCTCTGCTCTGGCGTTGGGAACGAGTATGCTTATGTGCTCCGGGTTGAATGAGCAAATCTGAGCTGCCCAATTGGCCACACAGTACAGAGTGACTGTTTGCCCAACAGAATCTGCTTCCGGAACAATGGCAGCAGGGATTACATGAGCATTTGGCATGTCAGCGACATTATGTTGCAACTTCTCCGCAAGCTCAGGGATTGGCTCAACAAAATACTTAGAATAGTGTTGGTAAAGGAATAGAAACTGCGTGAAAGGGTCGTTCTTGTTCAGGTCAGGGTCCAGAGTATTAGCTCCAATCTGCAGCCAAGAGCCATTTGGCCACATTTCTGGTATAGCCTTCAGCACCAGCGGAACATCTTCGACTTGGCCGAAATAGGGTTGCTCAGCCAGCACAGCCAGTCTTCCATCTGCAGCTGTAGTAACGAATCAACTACTGGAAATGCGGCCTTTCAGAATGCAGCACCGACGACTCTCGCCCCAGTACCTTCTGCAGTTGAAGCGTGAACGTGCTGGTGCCTCCAGGCATGTAGTGATCGAGCGTGAGCGAAGCATAAGTACAGGCATAGCAGCCTCTCCCTCGGGCAAACTTTGGGCTTCATACGACGCAGGCTTTTTCCTGGAAAACGACGGCCGACACGCTGGAACGGAACTGCCGCATTCAGTCAGCTGCAGCCCATAACGATATATATCTTCGGTCAGCTTCGCCCCTGTCAGCTTCGCTTGCAGCTTCAGGTCAGCCACAGGTTAGTAACCTGTGGTGACTCCACTGTGGGTGAAAGTATATCCGTCAGGCAGAATTGTCAATTACATGCTTCAATCGCAGCCTAAGTCAGCAGCATAGCAACAACACTGCGGACAGGGCTGCAAGCCATTTTCCTGAAGCCTCTGAGTCAGTACAAATGTACTGCCGCAACGACAACACATGTGTTTGCCAGAAGCATCAGATCACACTTTGTCTGCATGCTTTGCTCAGTCAGGACTGTCACGGACACTGCAGTGCAGCTCAGTGTTGCATCTCCCCAGCAATGCACAAACATGGACTGCATACCTAAGCTGCCCAAAAGCAAAATAACATACGTCTGATCTCTAGTGCCTCATGTCGACAATGTAAAGTAAGCGTCTACAAACAGATTCACAGTGCTGGACCAGGTGCCAAACTACCAAAATGAATCTGCTTTGGCACGACTTGGCACAGGCATTGGAGGCCTGACAAACACCTCAACACCGACAGGCGCCCATATGCGCATTCGAATTTCCCCTCTTACCCCTGGAGACAGTACAGAGATCCAGCCTGGCAACCCTGAGATAGCAATGTCTGCCAAAGAACCTGAGATTCTGTTGACAGATATGACCTGCATCAAACAGAAGCACGCGTTATGCCCTGAAGCAACAGAGGATTCTCCTTAGTAAGACTGAAGGGCTCAAAAGCATCAACAAAGGCCGCTGCTCTGGTAGCAAGAGGTAACGGGCTGTAAAGCATCAAAAAAGAGATTCTGCTCTGTAGACAAGAGCTGAAAGGCTCAGTGCAAGCATGACATACAGACCTAGTCACTAATAACACAAGCGAAGACAGACCCTGCTGAGGAGATGCAGCTGCATGTGACTGATTGTCCCAGTCTATACACTGCGCTTGTCATAAGCAAAGCAACAAGTGTTTGCGTTTGCATACATCCTGCATGAACTAGTGTTGCAGTTATCAGAACTGATGTGTCAGTGTTCTGTATGCATGTCACCTTGTCTGTCATTCTGAGGCCCCCTCTAGCCAGCACAGACCCCTCACCAAACAGCCCTTCTTTGTCTTCCCCCTCTTCCTCTTCTGCTTGTCTGATAGGCTCATGCGCACTATCCTCATGTACTGGACTGACTAATGCATCTGAGCTGGCCATCTCATGTCTGCCAGGATCATCTTGTTGCTGACTGTGCACATGCTGCTGCTGCTGTAGCTGCTGCTGTAGCTGCTGCTGTAGCTGCTGTGGCTGCTGCTGTGGTGATTGGTTGGCCACTTGATCATTGGCATGAGCAGTTTGAACTGCACTGCTGCTCTGCAATGTTGCTGGCAGGGGCTCATGCCAATCCTGCATGATATGATTCATTGATGGCTCATCCTGGATCATGTCATGATCATCTAGGGGATGAGTTGCCAGTTCAGATGCACCTGAGGCATCACGCTGTGCTGAGGTGCTTTGTGCCATGCTGTGCTGGGCTATGTCATGCTGTGCTGTGTCACGCTGTGCTGAGTCAGCCTGAGCTGCCAGTGCTGCTGCTGACTGTACCAGCTCTTCTTGACCCACAAGGGGCAGAGCATGCACATGAAGGGCAGGAGGGCCGTAGAAGGCCAGGGCTGTACCGGGTGGGGCAGAAACTATGTCGAGCCTGGCAACTCCGCCCCACTGATAGGTCGCCGATACCAACCTGGAACACAAACAAAACAGACTAGTTTGCCCTATTTGACTCAGACTTTCTCAGCTTTACTCAATTCTCTCATTTTGGTCAAGTTTTAAAATTTCAAAACCTGTCGTGGTCGCGCAAGCGCGTATGTTACACAGACATATGCTTGCAGAACCTCAGCATGCATACATAGTGGCACTGATAGGTCCCTCATACAAAGCCTGTGTAAACGCAGTCATGATCATGCAATCAACTGAGTGACAATAACTACTGGCCCTGAGGGATCTGGCAGTTCCAATGATGCACATGTTGTCAAGTCACAAGTGATATACAGACCTGCTTTTGCACACCCTTGTTCTGCATACATTGCTTAAGACCTACGCCCAAAATCTGCTTCACAATTGAGTAATAAGTGTGTGCAGCAGCCAGGAATTCATGGCAGGTCTGGTATGATTATCCATATTGTCTTTGGACGATTGAAGAGTCATCAACAGCTTCTCAAGCTTTGCACGTACAGCACAGTGCTGACACAACATCAGTGCAGAACAGCATCAGTACACTGCCAACATGACAGGAGTACCATATGATACCAGTGCCATACAAAGTGAACACAGCGTATGCTGATGGCGAGCAGAAATGCCAGATCAATTTACAAACATGGCGCTCAGAGTTTTGGCCAAAAAAAAGCTGTGCAGTAACTGCAGTAGGGTTGAGCACTTTGAGTTAGGGTTGCAGCAGCCGCTTACCCTGTTGTGTCTGTGAAATTCACGCTGCTCCCTGTAGCTGTCTCTTGTTCTTCTTCTTCTTGTGGGGTGAGGTCCTGGGGCATGGGGGGGTAGTAGGGCCTCAGCCGCTTGCGGGGGTGCAGCTCCTTTAGCTCATCTGGGGATAGTAGATGAGGCAGGCGGTGATGAAGATGAACGCCGGGAGTGTCTGCAGTAGTAACACATACTTGCTGGCTAGCATGCACAACTTAATGAGTGCACAGGTTCTGATTTGTGCGCCTGATTGATGAGCTAAGCTGCAATGCAAGGACGAGAGATCAGAGACTTTTCGAACGCAGAAAGAAGAACTCCATGCAAAGCAGCTCCCCTGGCAAACAATTTCCCATGTACCCTTATCCCCAGCCTCACCCTGGGATCCTGTCTTTTGGGATTTTTTCTGCTCTGTTGCTCAAACCCCTAAACCGACAAAGCCCTGAGTCCCAAAGCATCAAACCCCAAAACATGGACTCACCAAACCCCAAACCCCTACGCATCAAACCCCAAAATCAGGGACTCACCAGACCCTAAACCCCTAAGCATCAACCCCCAAGATCAGGGACTCATCAAACCCTACGCCCCAAAACATGAAATCCCAAGGTCATAGACTCACCATACAAGGCACCACCAGATGCAAAGGCCTTCAGCTCGATGGTCTGCAAAGTGGTGCCGGGCATTGCTGACTCCACAGGCAAGCGCCGCGACTGCGCCTTGGCAGTAGCCTGGAAGCACCTGCTGCTCCCCTTACTCATCTCCCTGCATGCCACACCTTAATCATCTCTCTGCACATGCCTACTGAGGCATGATGGCTGAACCAGGTTTTCTATATTTTCATTTTATGTATTATATTTTATAATGTACGTTTCTATATTTACGTGTCAGAATTGCATGCTACAAAAGTGAAGCTCATTGCTGCTGACGCCACTCTGTTGGATTACTGGCAGGATTGTGTTTTAGGTATGGGCTGAAGGCATTTGCTTGCCAGAAATTGTAGTAAACAAAAATGCACAATTTGTGTGCACCAAAATCATGCCCTTGCAGCCTTTTCTTTACAATGACCATTTAACGACAAGACAGAATGCTGACCTGACTAGGGCTCTGATGAATGATGACTTGCCCACATTTGCTGCGCCTAACACATATACGCTGCGTCCCTTACGGTCCCGTAAGATGGCAGAGGCCACTTCAGAAACGCCCTGCCCTGCAGGGCTGCCCACCAGATGGGCGTTGACTACATTCAGGCGGCGGTGCCCAGCTGTGGCCAGCAGCCATTCTGTGACTGCTGCCGCATCAGTGCCTTTTGGTAACAGATCCACCTGTAACAAACACATACGAAGCGTGACAGTAATTATTGGGCACAGCCTGCAGGGCTTCTGCTTGACCAAGCAAGCACTGCTCAACACCTGGCAGCAGTCTACAGCTGTGGCGGGCACTGGCTGGCAGTGGCCATTACTAATCCACATCAGAATACCAAATCCATCTGCAGTGAGTCTGATCAACAGTGCAGGTACAGAACTCTCATGTAGGAGAGCTTGGGCAGAAACGTCATGCCAATGACAAGGGGCCTTTACAGGAGTGCCCTGCCATGTGGAAGGGGCCATTGCAAGTACATTATGCCAAATCACAGGACCACATTGCATGGACTGCCTGTCATTTACAACTGACACAAACGATTGACTACATGGGCCACACAGTGTGTGGCTGCATTGCCAGACAAAACTGGCAACATTTGCTGCATGCTCATGTGTCATTGGGTCATGCTCGACCAGCACCAGGGTCATCTCAACAATCATTCTGCATCTTAAGGTCATGCTTCTATTTCCAGATATTGGATGCATGATGCTACCAACAAAAAGCGTCATGATGCACTTTGACAGTCAAGAGGATCAACACCAGTGCAAGACCTACAGCCCAGGGTTTCCTCTCTGCCTCTTGACACGCCTCTGACACCAGCCAATGAGCTGCTTTCAAGATCAAAGCATGCAATGATGTGTGGGCTGTTCTGGCATGAAGAGCACAATCTTATGACCCTGACTTCAGAAAGCACGATGCATTGGTGAACAACATCCCTGGCACATGTCAAAACGACACGCTGGTATAATGTTGCCACATACTGGTAACTCCGTGTGTTGACGTGTTGGCAAGAAATGTATCAGCTTACAACCACGTCAACACACAAAACTAGCAGTATGTGACAAGACCATACCAGCGTGTACACCAGCATGTGACTGACATGTGCCAGGGATGTTGAGGATGTAGTCAGAGACAAGACTTGTCCAGCACGTACCTAGCTCATCATGAGCTGGAAAGCAGTTTTATTATTATCTTTGATTATTGTTAGCATTGTTATCTTTTATTTATTATTAGAAGTAATTGTTACTATTATTGTTATGGTTATTGTCATTGTTGTTATTGTTATTATTGTTATTATTATTGTCAGTGTTATTATTAGCTGACCTTGGTGCCAATGAGCAGAACAGGGTTGCGCCCGACAAGGTCTCTGACACGGCTCAGGAAGCTGCCACTGCAGTCCAACAGATCAATTACTAAGACAGCCAGAATACGCTGCTCAGCCAAGCCCTTGAGCTGATTCCTGAGCTGATCTGGTGAAATCAGGGCTTTGCCAGCTAGCTGAAGACCTGGAAGCAAAGCAGAACCTCATCTGTAAGGATGCAGAGATGATTGAGACCTGATTGGTGTCAGCCTGATGCTGCATATGTTTGGAACGGCAAAAAATGATGCTGAGACATGCTTTTGAAGTGAGCTCTGGTTTGCTCTGGTAAGATCAGGGTGTTGCTGATCAGCGAAGGACTTGAAATATCGCCCAGAGATATGACAAAGACACAATTCCAATCCCTTCCTCATGATATGACCGTTTGCAACTGGTGTGTATAGCAGTTTGCAACATCAGCTTTGCCTGCCAACTTCGCCATGCTGTAAGTACGCTCAAGAAACGTGGACGCATGAAAGTCAAGATCGAGGTGTCAATACTAGGTAGGATGCAGGCAGTGTGGGCGCTTCCTAACCATTGAGAATGATGCTGAAAAATAATGATGCTGATATCCACTCAGAATGGTCTGATGAATCAAGCAACCGCCTCTACAGAGCATTACACAATTGCGCCCTGACCTGATAGATTTCTGCTGCTAAAGTCTTCAACTGCAGGAACCATGTGTCCATTGCTCAGCTCCTGACAGCGCTCACACAGGAGCTTGTTCAGATGCCTGTGCTGGAGCCGGGTCGCATACTTCTCTTGGGTGACATAGCCTGCTGCTCCTGGCTGCAGTGTCTGTAAACCGAGACCACACCCATAGCAGGCGCCCTGCAACAAAAGTTGCCTTGTTACCTCTCTTTCTGGACAGACAAAATTGCGAGACCTGCACGCTACTGCTACTGGGCAGTGCATTTGCCTTTGGTGCAATCTTTGGATGTGTTTCTTGCTCGAACGCTTGCTGCTGTGTAGCAGCTCTGGAGAGTGATCGTTGCTTGCAGCGCTGTGTGCTTCGCACTGGTAGCCTGCAAGCATGTCGAATGAGGCATTGCGCGAGGTCCGCCAGTAATGTGTCGATGGCAGGCGACAAGAGCCAGGCAAGCAAGCACCTACCCGGGGCTTTTCAAGCTTTGTAGCAGTGCAGTGCGCTTGCGGGTCAGTAAGCCGCCCGTCGACGCAGCACTGGCCCGAGCTATAGACAGCCAGTCCATGCCTTGATGCTGACGCCGCTGACAAGACAGTGCTTTGCACAAGTTTAACTTTAGGCCAACGCTCACAGCGAAGCAGGTTTGACCTAATCGCCCCTCGAACCCTCTAACCGCCCCCCCATCCCCACAGTGTTGCATTGTCCGTCTGGTGGTAGACTACCTTTCCAGTCTGATGATACCTCTTCACCTCCTTGGATGCTGGGACTGATGCCTCCTCCTTTGCTGAAGGCTTTGTCAGCAAGTAGCACTGATCTGCACAAGCAGACGTCACCTGCATAGAGTTTCCACAATCCAGCCTCAGTCCATCCTCAAACACGTGTCTGATTGTTGTCCCCACTAACAACAACATCCGCCTTGTGCTCAAGGTGCTGCACCTTCCTCACATCACCCTCAACAACCAGGGAATGCATCCACTCCCTCCTCAAGGCAACTGGCCAACATGCTCTGACAGAGCTAAAAGTCACAGGCAACTGCTTGGATCAAACAGCTGCTGGCATGCTGGCCATCGCCAAATGGCCGCAGCCTGCAAGCATCAAGTCACAGCAAGCTGTCTGCACCTGCAATGCAATTTTTAGCATAACCTTTGCTTGCATCTGACCTGCGCACAGTGGCCACACCTGGAATGTCTCTCATTGAAAGGATGTAATGCTGCCGCAGATGTTGATCTCATTATGTTGACAGGCATATAGAGACGCTGCAGACAATTCTGCCATTCATAGTCTGGCATAGCAACAAGACTCTGGTCATGTTTAGCATTACACATTGTGCCTGATTGGTGAGGCAGCTTGTGTTTCAAAAATGGCCACATTTGCAGTTTTTGGGGGCTCCTTTCAACTTGTATGGTGCCATTGAAGTTTGAAAGGCTCTTGAAATTACTGAGCCCGATGCTGACAAAGTAAGATCTTGACGTTTTCATCCTGAGAGACGTGCACGTGCAAGAGGGTAACATGTATTGCAGAGTGTGACCCACAGCGCTGGGCCCACAGTGCTAGCTAGCATTGTTTGCTCATTCATTAGCAATGCAAAGCTGTTGTTGATATCACTGGATTTGTCCAATTTTGGTACTGACAGCAAAAGTTTTGAACAGCTAGCACATGATAGCTGAACAAGTTTGAGAGACACTCGAACAAAGTGAAGAAAATTCTGACTTTGAGGCTATATCTCTGCTTGCTAACGGCAGATGGCCTTTGCCGTTCAAAATCTGGGACCCAAGTATTGTTGACTCGGTCAAATTTTTGCCTGCAACAGCTGTTTAGTACTTATTAGTACTAGCTGGTGACTGGCCTATGCTTGTTCTGTTCCACCTACTGTAGTACCTGCTCAAGAGGCTACTGGTTGCACAGGAAGCCACAGGCCACGCCAGAATGATTATGATTAATTAATAATTATCTTGCCATGCAATTGCAACAGCACAAACAGAATCGAGTCTAGTGACAACGTCAATGCCCCATCGCCACCAGTCATGCTATTTTGCCTTTAGTAGCAATGCCATGGCAAGGACTATGCACTGAGTCTAGCAGCTCCAAGCACAAGACCGTCTGTGTCTGCATCAGTGTTGTCAGGCAGATTTGACACTACAGACATGTTCGCCATTGCAGGGAGCTTGCCCCAAAACCAGTGGTTCTGAAACAACATAGGCATAGAACTCATCTTGACTCCATTGGTCTCTGGCAGGAAAAGAGCAACCCACAGACCCATGATGACACACATACCTGCAGACATACAACATAAGAGCAAAAAGCCAGGACAGATTCAGAGGGACCAAAACATCATGAGCAGCCAAATATGACCATGTCAACATGAGACTTGAAGCAACATGCAAGATGCCAATCTCTGACCAGCATCAGCGATGCCACAGTGTGAATTGAACAATGGAATGCTCATTTAGTGCTCAACACCAGTAAAACATCCGCATTGCAAGTCTGCCCATTTTGCAACATAAGACAGCGCCGATGTGATGCTGAACATATGAAGATGAGTGGGTGCGCCCCATCGCCAGTCAATGTCACATGTGACATCAGAAGCTCATGCAAGATACAGAATGTCGCACCCGCAAAGAATAGAAAGATGCCCCATTTCATGCCACATAGCATGGGCACCAAGCAATATCCAATAACGATAGTGAACAGCAGATTGATGGCCACATTGAAAGAGGAAGCAGCTGGTCTCACCTCCAAGGGCGACATTTCACTGCAATCAGCAGAAAGCAATTTGAGCATTAGCAGCTTGTCCAGACTGAATGACATCAAGACAGCTGTCGACTGCAAAAAGTTGTTTGCCCATGCCAGCAAAGTTAGCCTAGAGATAGATGACACCAATGCTAACTCAACAAGGATAATATATATGCCACATGACAAGACACAAGCAGCTGCTGGTTGGATGGCCAATGCCAACACCAATCAGCTGCATGTGCCACAGACAAATGCAAGAAAAGCAAAAACACCAGTTCCAACATCTCCTGCCTCCTGAAACCTATCAAGAGGCATTATGAGGTGGAACAAAAGACTTACATTGGGTACAGCCATCCAATGGGACCCCAAGAGCAGGCAAACCCAGCAGTAAAGATACATATACACACCAGGAGTCCAATTGAGGTGTTGGAAGGACTGTCCATCAAACTTCACAAACTCATACTTTAGAGTGATGCCAACCACAATGTGAGTAATGGCCATCAGAGCAGCTCCAGCAATCAGCAGGAGCTTGCGCCCCAGAGGGTTTAGGGTTTATACTACAACCCTACAAAACCCTATAGTCAATTGTTAGAACTGCAATTCCTGTGGCTAGCAAGCCGACTGCAACTCACAGAAGCTTCAGCACAGGTATGCCACAACTGCACAATGCATCAACATGACAGAAGGGAGTTCAGCACCATTCAACAGCAGAGAGATCATTGCCATGTGAGAGGACAGCAAAAAGGGACAGGCACAAATCAGGCACACAACAAGCCCAGGTCAATGCCAGACAGTAATACATGCTGCATGTACCAACCCAAAAATTGGTGCACTTTGAGTTGGTACCACAAGTGCACTGAAAGAAGATCTGCATGATGTAGAAAGCATCAGCTGATCGTCTGACAAGAGCAAAGCCAACAGCACATATGCAAGCAAGCATATTGGGCAGGCCAACAGCAATGGCAAAGGCAAAGCAACCTACCTCCACCAATGATGACAGTTTGCAGCAGATCAGCCGTGTTCCCAGACGCAAAATTGCCGATCAATACAGGGGCATAGAACACCATGACGTTGATGCCAGTGAATTGCTGGAACATCATGAAAAGAAGAGAGATTGTAAGCTGGGGGCAGTATTGGGGCTTAAACAAGTTCCTCATGGGGTGGGGGGCTTCATTACTGATGCGAGCTGCTTCTATCATGTCTGCTAGTTCTTTGTTAACTTCGCTGGTGCCTCTGGTCTTTGAGAGCACCTGCATGGGACATAAGAAATTGATGGCTGAATCATGATGACAGTCACAACACAATACCTTTGCAAACATCCAAAGAGCACTCAAACAACCAGAGCAGGCAAGACAGACACTGCATGAGATTGCAGTGCTGCAGGTGCAGATTATTCTCAACGAGATACAACAACACAGATCTCTAGAGGGTACAGAGCAAAAACTCACCTGCCAAGCCTTCTCAAAGTATCCTCTCTCAATCAATGAAATGGGTGACTCAGGCAAAACAATTCCTCCTAGAAACACAATAACCCCAGGGACAGCAGCCAAACCCAAGGGCAGACGCCATCCCCAATTGCCAGTAAAGTCACAGCTGTAGGTGACCAAGGCCACCACAAAGTTCACCAAATACAATAGCCCATTCGAACATGATGCTCATGCCTTCACGAAGGTGGGGAGGTGCAACTTCAGCAATGTACATAGGCATCACCTGGACAACAAAATGAGTCTTGCAGGCAACATCAAAAGGAAAAATGCAGACTACATGTTGAGCCTTAGCAATGCAAAGCAAGCCATCCTGCCACATAGGGTTTAAAGCTGTGCTGAACGCATTGACTGTTGAAGCCCATGAGCTGCTGAAGGACACAGCAGTGTTGAAAGAGCGTATGTGTGATGTCTCAATGAGTGACACACATTGTGGCAGAATGCGTCATGGATGGACTCGATACTAACAACACAGACCAAGGCCTCTTGTAAGGCCTTTGGATTAATCATCCAACTCTGGGCTACTGATTGGTTGTGAGGTTGCCGTTGTGCCATTCAACAGCGTACATCTTGTTTTCTGTTTTCCCAGGAGAGACTGGCCCTGACATTACAGCAGGGACATGTTCTGACTTCTAAATTATAATCCCCAACAATCGCAACATACACTTACTAGCAAGGTAAGGCCAACACCAATACCAAGCAGGACTCGGCCAACCACGAGCATGGCAACATCCACTGCACCAGCCATGAATGCAGCGCCAACAGTGAAGCAAGCTCCAGCAATGATGTTCACCGGCTGCAGCAGGATGCACAACTCATGTCATGACACATGCAAGTGTGAGTTGCTTGAGGGACATGTAGATGCACAAGCATGGGTGGACTGCACCTCCATAATCTGACCATGACACAGCAGGTAAATCCAAGCACTGGCATCTTTCACGGCAGCGCAACAACATGACATACACATACTGCACAGGATACAGCCAGGTGAGCAGCAAAGGGAAAGACAGGGAAAGAAGACTTGCCTTACGACCGTACAGGCGAGCAAACTTGGAGGCAGTGATCGCAGAGAAGAAAGCTGAAATGTAAAGGGAAGACACCACTAGCTGTAAAACTTGATTGGTGTAGTTGACACAATAGGCAGCGTTGACGGGATCAACCGCTGTAAAGCTGAAAGAGACAGCATACACAAAAGGGGAAAACTTTTGCTGGAAAGCAGGCAGACAAACGACGCCATCTGCACAGCCAGGCAGTCGTTGCTATAGCATGTATTATGATACATGCATGCCCTGCTCTGTCCGCAAAGCTACGAAAGTCACAGCTGGGCCTACCAATGCTTCCACTGTCATAACCAAACAGGAGACCTCCGGAGGCACCGATCAGGCACAGAAGCCACATGTACGCTGTCATTTCAGCGTTGCCGGACTTGCCTATAGCAGTTGCAAGGGCAACTGACATTCATATCGAGCCGCAAACAACGATGCGGTCGATGACGCTCGTACCCCGTTGTGCCCACACTCATCGGACGCCATGCAGGTAACACCTACCAATGCTGAAAAGAAGCAGTGCACAGCGGGGTGAAGCGCATTGCGTTGCTTTAGCGTATCGTGACTAATGTCAATTAGTAAAACGAGCCTCGGACGGACGGACGGATCCTTGATAATTGGGATCTCAGACTTTCTTTCGTCCCCAGTCGCAAGCCTTAACGCGCAGAGCGTGGACTCACGGCCGAGCTGTGAAGCCTGTCTGTGCCGTGCTGAGTTTGTATACGATGTCAGCTGAGTCCGGATGCTAGATCTGAGCTGAGCGCTGCCGACCACGAGTCGTTAGACACAAGCAAATGTCCGTGGTGTCGTGATATGTTATACAGGAACTCGTGACCAGCTCTCGGGCATCTCAGACTTCGTAGGGTCGAGGTAGTAGACTTAATTTTGCCAACACTCAACTGCAACCTGCCAGGGCATGTAAGAGCATTTTGCTTGCAACTACAGACTACAAAGCTGCTGGCTGAATGTAGTTAACAAGCCTCAAGCAACATCAACTTGACAAGCCACACCGGTGGTACGTACCTTAAAGGTTTCTGCAAGTTGCACCTGCCCTTTCTTTATGCGTCTACAAACTACAGCAAGCATGCTTTGCAGATGCACCTGTGCCATAAGTGTACAGCATTTTGTAAATCAATACTAGTATTGTTTCAATAAACTGCAAAAACATATCATAGCACAGCTTGCAAGCAACTGAGTCCAACATTAATACGCAGGGTTACATTGCGTGTCTGCTGAACTCCAGTTGCATGCCCTCAGTGACAACATGCACCACTCTGGTGTTGCACAAGGTTGTACGTCAGCAGTGCAGCTACAGCAATGCACTCAGGGGTGAAGGAGGCTCTGGGGGGGTTTCTTAGGGGACCTTGATGGGGACAGGGACTGCTGCAGGGGCAATTCCAGCAGCACCAGATGCGTTGGAAAGCAGATCCAGACACCTGCACAGAATTCAGAATTTGAAAACAATCACATGTTCCGCTGGGCTCTGTCGATGCGCCTGCAAGCCTTTGTACAATTACGGTGATCTCCAATGGTATTTGCTTTTTGAACAAGCCTGAACAAATGTGCTTGGCCGTCTGCCTGTAGCTAGCATGCAGTTTCTAGCAAGCAGCCCAAGAACATACCAGCAAACAAGTGAAAAGCTTGTGGAGGCACCAAGCATGGCTTGTCAAGCCTTCTGCAAACCTGCTGGCATCAGTCACAATATGCAGGCACTTGGTGCAAGCCTTTGACATTGCACATTGAGCAGTCCTATCTGAGAAGCTGAAATCAAGCTAGCATCATGCATGGCGGATGCTGTCTCTCAGTAAAAGCTTTCATGACACAGCCATGAGTGTCACATTTCAGTGCAAGTGAACAGTACCTGATGGCATCATTGACAGTGCGTAAGCGCTCTGTAACAGTCTCTATCAGGCGGTACTCATCCATGCCCCACTCTATCAAGACCCCCGTGACGCCGTGCACTCGCTCACCCTTGCTCATGCGCTCACTTGCCCTGGATTCCCCAAGAGCTTTGATTGACCTTGCCCTGCTCGTCAGCTGCACACAGCATGCAATCAAAGGTTTAGTGCTTTCAATCCCAAAACATCTGCTTAGTTCAGAAACGTCATCCCTGCACTGGAAGTGTAAACTCAGAAACGTCTGGGGCCAGTCAAAAGGCGTTTCTACATTGTGGAGATGTTTTAGGACTCAAAGGCTCTGCTGTGTGCTTGCTCTCTGGTCACACACTCCCTGCCTCAGGGTGCCCAAGAGCGAGTTGCTTGTTGCACCTGACCCTGTTTGTCAGCTGCACACAGTAACACACTGGAACTGAGTGAGGGAGCGTGTTGCATGGGTTGGGGATTGTGGGGAGTTTGTCTCAGGGTTGGGCAGATGTGCCCACGGCATTTGGCTTCTTGTGCAATTCTTCTCATGTAACACTTTGCACCTGCTATTTTTCCCTACGGACAAAATTCACATGCTCCGCAATTGCAATAGCGTCAGTGGATTTTACCCTTCTTGCAATTTGTCATCTGCAAAAGCCACAGGTCGCATTCACAACAGCGCTGGCGTGTATTGGCTGGGGTCTGCTTGTCAAGATACACACACCATTCTGGTCAGGATGCTTACACTTGCATGACCTTGAGACACTAAGTGAAAGGCATGCCAATTGTACAGAGAACCAACAAATGATGATGACACTGTATCAAGCTTGCCTTGCTGATGACCCCCGATGCATGACATGTGACAACCAATAGTGGATGGCAGTGCACAAGATCACGTTTTGAAAATGCATATTGTAATGCGCTTTGCAGCACTTTACATAGCTGACACTTGTGGATATCACAAGTGGGAAAGTTCAGAATCCACAGACAGCAAGAAGAAAGCCATGCATGCATGCCATGGCTGACTAAATGCAACAACAAAGCATTCGACAGCATGTCTTGCATAGGTACTTATTGGCGACTTGCATTGGCAGTAGCTCTGCTGGTGGACGAGCTAGTGGACAACAGGCTTACCCTGTTCATGATGCCAACATCAGCATGGCCAGCAGATACTCTGTCATAGTGTATGGCAAGCTTAGCTAGGAAGCCCGCCCATTGCAAGCATGTGTCTGGATAGGCGTGGTCACATGCCTTGTTTGCCCAGGCAATGACCTGCAGGACATGCTGCCATGAGTCAACATTGCTACTGGTGATGATGGATGAATGAATCAATCAATCATGTATTTTTGTTTATTCCTTCAGCAGAAAGTCAGCAGCAGCGCCAGCATGTATGTCTGAGAGGCTACTGCCATATGCCTGATGCAACAGCACCATGACCTGCAAAGAGCAAATGCTAAGTTCTGCATTGCAAGCACCTGTCTTGGCGGGTGATCTTGTTTGCCTGTGTCACAATCTGCAGCGGTTGGCATGAAGACACTCCAATGACTGGTATAGGGACACAGGACTGCACAGTCTGTGATTGTAGTGCATACATATGACAGGGCGTTTATGTTGCATGGCTGAAATGCATTCTTGCAGGTAATATGAACAAAGCTGCAGCAATGGTGAAACATAACGAGCCTGAGGAGGAAGCGTTTGAGTGTGCTACGATCTGGGCCAGCAGCAGGTGGCGACAATATGGAGGTGATGCTACATTGATTGTAACAACCAGTGAACAGCATCACAGCAATTCAAGACACAACTGCCATTGACTTTTTCACGTCAATGGCAGCTGCATCATGGCACACTCTGACTGGCAGAACATTGCATGTCATAGTGTCTGCAAGGCAAAGTGACCTGACCATGTATCATGCGATGTTGTGAGACCAAAGACCAAAACAGGAATGCAGAGGTTTGCTGGTGATGGTCTCTTTGTAGAACACCTATGGGAGCTGCTGCAACATGCATCTTGCACCTGTAGCTGTTGCGTTGCATGGCTGTCATCAACTTGCAACTCTTTTGTTGAAGCACCTGATTGAGAAACGTTGCCATGAAGCGCCCATCCTTGAAGTGCTGTCCAATCACCACCATGCATGGGGCTTGATGCGTGTCCAAAAAGGCCAGAGGGGGCGGGATTCTCTCCCCTCGTGCAGCGTCTCTCTGTATCTGCAGTGTCAAAATCAGCTGTCCTACTTATCAACAGTATGCTAGCTGCCTCAGCAAATGCATCAAGCACACAGTTAGACTGTGTTAGCTATGCGAGATTTTGTAAATGCTGCCTGTTCGTGCAAAGCCTGCTGGATTGCTTCAAGTCAGTGCATGAGGCCAGAATACCTGACCAATGACGTCCATTGCTGACTGCTGGTTTTCTTCCGGCTTCTCGGCAGGTAGTGGTGCTCTGTTCTGCAGCTTCTTTTGACCAGCTTGCTCAGTTCCTGTGCCCTGATCAGCATCAGCCTTGAACCCCATGGGCCCAGGCTGTGAAAGCCAATGCGTGGCGATGCCCGCCCAGTCTCTCCCAATTAGTCCTGGCAGCGGACCTGAAAGTGACGAGCGGGTAGTGTCTCTGACCGCAAGGCTGCCTTATAATTCTGGGAACATGCAGTTGCTAGATCTCTAGATTGTTAGAATCCCTAAATGCAGCCTTCGGGACTGACTCAGCCTCCTCAGTATGGTTGAGCGTCCAAACGTTTTGCCCGGTGCGCTGCTGTGATCTCTGCGCGATCGGCTTTACTGCGATCATAACATCACAACTGCGTGTCAAATTCGTTAGTGTCTGACGCACAGCTCTTTGTGAAGTTGGAGACGGTTCGACGTGGGTAGCTTCAGGAATGGGCAAAAGTAAGCAGGCTGCACTTCGCTGCTCTCCGGAATCCGCGTCCAGTACTATGCAACTGACTTGTGGATACCACCTGCAGAGAAGGGATCCAAAAAGAAAGGATCGCAGGCGGGAGACGAGGATTGTGAAAGTGCAGCTTCTGCAAGTACACTATCTTCCCTAGCTGACCTTGGCTTCGACAATAGCTCCGCCACTGAGGATGATCCATTCGAAGCCAGTATTGACGCACTTTATGAGAAACGGCAAGCATTGCACTGCTAGCGCTTTCAACGCCAAATGCGTTCTCTCACATAGAACTTCTGACCAGCTCTGCACATCACAATTTTTGCCCTGAATGCAGAGCAACGACTCGTGAGCGGGGTCTCCACAGCTTGGTCAGCCTTTTCACGGCCTCATTCAACTATGAGGAAGCACTTGTCAGGTCTCCACCTCACTTGCCTAATTTTCTCTCTAATTGGGAATGTTCTGAAGCGCCTTGCTTGACAAAAAACATTTTTTTGTTGCAGAAAGGAGACTCTCAGCACTCTGATGCTGGGTTGCATCAAGAAAGGCGGTGTGGTAGAAGCAGCCTTAGCATGCAGGGGAATAGGTGCAACCCTGGACCCTTTTCTCCTCATGTGCCACTGAACTTTGTCCTTTGCTCTGCACATTTCATTGCATGTCACATGACAGGATTGTATTTCCTGCAGCTTTATTGCTGATCACTCTTGGAGCAGGCAACGACGCTGAAAGGTGCGCGCGCAAACCAAAGTTCCTGCTGAGTCAGCGATAGAATAGCCAGCCTGACAAAAGTGTTGTGTCAGCATGACTGTTGTGGCACCTCACCTTCAGCTGCATCTGCTTGCATGCATTGCATGTCACTAAGCAATAGAATTGTATTCTGCAAGCACTGCATTCCTGAAGCTGCTAGAGTCAGTGTCACATAGTGCCTTTCGTGCCAAACACGAAAGGCTCCACTGTTATTCAAATGTCTTCGCGGTTTCCACCATTAGAGGCCTGCATGCTTTGCAATCAATGCACATTGGCCATGCAGCAAGCTGCATGCTTCGGTTATTGCCCTTTTGGTTCAGATCCTTCTCCAGAAATAGTACCATTTCTATAATTCCTAACTCTTGTACTTCCTAAGGACAGTAGCCTACAACAGGATGCACACCTCTATCATTCACTCTCATGCCACAGCAGGGTATCAGCTGTTGCCCACTGAACAGCTTTGCTACTGGCTGCAGTCTGCAGCAGGACGCACATCCAGTGTTTCAGCAGGCTGCCTGTTACGGCAAGGCAGTGGCAGTGAAAGCAGCAGCCATTGAAGCTCTTGCCATAACAGCCTTTGTAGCTAGCAACGACCCTGATGTTGTGGACAAGTGCATGACTGGCTTTGCAAACCTATGGAAAGCTGGTGTGCTTCTGCTCGTCTTTTCCTGACTCAAAAGCTGTTGCCTGATGATGCATTGCTATGTTTGCATTCTATGAACAGAAGCATAGATTATGGTTGTATACCTGTGAGAAAGAGCATGGCTGTATCTGCGTATTCATGGGAAGTAGTTACACTGTAGACATTCCCCTGTTACCGCAGTTACTCTGTAGACCTTTTCCCTATTACCGCAGCTCCTCCTGTCATACTGCTGGCAAAGCAGTCTCATGCCATAGCTGTGTGAACATGCAGCTTCCTGCAGACATCTAGGCAGCAACAGACCTGCTTTCACAGCAGCTGAGGCGCCACATGCGCAGCACCGAGGCTCAGACAGACAACCGCATGGTCACACTGTTCATTTGCAATTTGCTGAAGAGGTTTTTGCTGCTCAGGTCCTGCAAAGGTGTCTACTGCTGCCATTAGAGGATGGTCTCTACTGCTCAGCACTGTGCCAACCTGGCGAATGACTAGCAGCCGTATTGAGTCGTCATTACAGGTAATACGCCATGCTGATGCAGTTGACATCAAGCTGTGTTGCCTCGAAAGGCTTGTGTGCAGTTCAGCCAGGTGAGGGAGTGCATGTGTGACAACATGTGTACATGAACCAAACTTTGCATGTTTACCTCCTCAAGGCCTATCAAACTATCTCAGGCCAATCCGTCTTGTGATATGTGGTTGAGCCTGCATTGTATACTGCAGAGCCTGGCCAATCAGCTTCACAGTGGAGATGTAGAAGTACGCGCAGCTGCTGGAGAAGCCATAGCTCTTCTTTACCACACCTGTGGCATCTCTGACTTGGATTCCTTCTTGGAGGAGCGAGATGAGCCAGATTTGTCACCCCCAGCATCCCCAGTCAGTCATGCCCAGAATCCCGGGGAACAGAAACCAGCCGCACGCAATCATTTGGCATTGCCAACAACTTCTGTGCCAAATCCCGGGGATCAGCCGCACTCCCTGGACGCAGCGCAGAGAGACTCTCAGCCAGATGCCAGCACTCAGGCCATCTCACGCTCAGCTGAGTCTCATGTAGAACCTCAGCATGGTCAGCTCAGCCAGGGCTCCAAACTCATAGCACCTGAGCTGAGCAGCCAAGCCCTACCTGAAGAGCCTGAGAGCAGTCAAAATGAGTGTGATCAATCATCAGCTTCTGTCCCAGCTGCTGATGCTGATCAGCTCTGTCAGAGCATGAATAGCAATCCTGGTGCAGAGGTTACAGCACACCTCCAGGATTGTTATCAGCAGAGTCCACATACAGCGCACTCACCAAGCAATGATGATGCTGGATCATCTAATGGCAATCCTAGTCAGCATCAGCCTATGACACCACCCATCAGAAATCAGACTCCCTCAACAGGGAACGTAAGCAGTGGTCAGCCGCCTGCAAAGAGCAAGGAGGGGCATCAGGGCAGGTCCAAGTCAGCAGTCAGGAACCCGAAGCAGCAGGCAGAGGCGATTAGTAATGGCCTGGATGATGTAGTCAGCCGCATGAAAGATTTGGCGACCAACAGGGGAGATAAGAATAGGAGAAGTAGGAGGGACAGAGCCTCAACAAGATCAACATTCAGGGAACTGTGCAATGTTGTGGAGGTCAGTTGCCTATCCTATGTTTGTGTGCTCAGTGCTTGTATGTCTACAATCTGTTGTCTTGCCATGATTGAGTTTTTGTGTCACGTCCACTCATTGGTCTTAACCAAACTTATTTGTCCTTTGGCACATTCATTGCCTGGGTATGCTGTCCAATCCACACTTGCTACTTTGTGTCAACAAGCTTCTTGAGACAGCTTGAAGTTGCTTCCTGATTCAGAGTGCATTTTTGGACTTTTGCCTTATGGTTGTCCCTTGCATGCATGTCTAGTCTGCCTCTTGCATGAGGCCTTGCCTTTTGTGCCTTTGCAGCTATCTGGTTTTCAGTTGCCCTGTTTTGTTACCACGTGATATCATTTCATTTCATCAACATCCTAATGGGCAGTGAAGTTGACTGCCTTTCAGCTGAGCTAAAACTCCAGTCAGGCCTTGACTCTGCCTTCTGACTCTGCCTTCCATGCCTTCTGGCTCTGCCTTTCACGCCTTCTGACCCTGCCTTTCATGCCTTTCAGCAAGATGGCACCGTTGCTCAGACCAAGATCAAGCTACGCCATGGGGACACCTTAGTCATCAACACCCTAGTGGGCACAGTCCAGCTAAATGCCTTGCGGCGCTTTTTGGCAGAAGGGTTCCAAATACACCTTCAGCAGAATCCCTTGCTGCACCAGATCTTTGACTTTGAACCCCGAGAGGAGAGAGCAGAGCGTTTGACCCCCCTGGAGAAGAAGATGTACAGGTATGGCCAGTATGCACATGCGTGAAGCTTCAAGCAGCCTTGAAAGGCGAATGTATACAGCGAACTTCACGCACTATTGCTCTTGGCCCATGAAGTGCACAGATATATGATGTCTGTGCTATCAGAACCCTTTTCAAAGGGCAAACATCACGTGCTGTTGCAAATGCACAGTGCTGCCTTGAGGAGACGCACTACAGCATGGCATGTAACTGCTGCCTTGTTTTGTTGCATGTCAAACATGCAGGCTGTCAAGCTTTTGTTTTGTGCCCTGTGGCCTCAGATGACGCAGAGTCAGTTATGTGACATGGTCTCGATGCATTTAATCACTCAGTCTTTGGTTCAACATAGACTTGCTGTTGCATTTGTGACCACTAATTCCGTGTGTGACAGGTCGCCGGCTTCCGCTGAGAGCAAGAGTCGCACACAGCAGCGCAATCATGACAGAGCTGCAACAAAGGCGTATAAAGGAGCTATGATATCAGAAGAATGGTAGTGATGGAAGTGACCTTGATGCACTTGCACCACTGCATGCCGTCATCTGCTCAGTCAGGCACTTAGCCACATGTGAAGATAGCAGCTGTGAGGCATGTATGCAGCTGGAACTGTACTGACTGGCGGATTGATTGTTGTGTTTCTGCGTCAACTGTGCATGTGCAAACACTACAAATTCAGGGGGGTAACTTCCCCGGTACTTTGCCGTTTTCCAAATGACTTTGCCGAAAGTTAGCCGCAAGCGGCAAAGTGATGGCTAAGCATGGCTATGGCTGTTTGCCAATATGACTTTGCCGGCAACTGAGTAAACCAGCCATTGCCAGTGGTTGAGTGAGTCAACATTCTAACTGCCAGGTCGATTGACACTGGAGTGATAATCAACTGACTTGCAGGCTTGCAATACAACTTTCCTGTAACCACTACTTTACAATTCTCATCACCTGTTGCAATCATTGTGCCTAAGCCTTTCAAGCATTGTAGTTGTTACAAAAAAAGGCACCACAGATACACATGCCTACCTGCAAAGTCAAATGTAGCTTGCAAGCTGAATCCTGAAGTAATTAGTTGTGTCTGTTTGAACAGCAACATATACATATAGCAGCCAGTCACATCAGCAACAGCTGTACACAAAATCAGTCTGAAAGAATATGAGAATGTGGCTGCTTAACTGACTTTGAGACCCTGATGCATGAAAGAGGCAAACCGGCTGAGCACAACTAGGTCGTTGGAGTGAGAGCTGTGAGGCACAGAAGCTAGCCTGCAGGGGTTCAACCCAGAGATTGCCAGTACGGTCATCTTGAAAGTCCCTCGTGAACATTGGGCAGCCCAAGCAGACTGACAAACCATCGCTGATGCCTGCAGCTGAGACTGCATCTGCAAACCAATCCACCTCGGCAACATTTGCCTCTTCAGACAGATGGCAGTCCTCCCAACATGTGACAAAAACGCATTCACCCATCCAGCACAGTACTTGCCATTGCTTTTGGTGAGCACCACACTGTCGTGAGCAAACTTGGACTTCTCAACCCTAGTGCATGCCAGCCTGGTATTGCGGACTGTTGCACGATCAAACACACGCACAGAAAGTTTGGGACCCAAGCACAGCTCCTGCTGTTGCACACTGAGACCGGCATGCTGTCCCCAGACTCTCCAAGCATCAAGAGCAGCTGGCATCTGAGCTTTGCTAGGTATAAGTCTGCCTGTGTCTTGCAAGAACTTGTCCCACAGCTCACCACAGGTGCTCAGGGTTGTGCCTGAGCAGTCACAAGCATTGCACAGCCCTGAAAATTTGCAATGTAGCAAATCGACCTCTGCTGTACGGTGTAACCTATCCTTGTGCTGGTCTCTGCCAAAGCGCTTCACAACATAGACATAACACAGGATGATTGGAGTGCTAGCTGTGTTGGGCATGAAGGCTGGCAGCGGCAGCTTGCACATGTTCCTACAGCACAAAACCTCAAGTTGTCTGAGCTGCCAGCCTGCCATGGCAGTACTGGGTAGCCCTTGCTTGCATAAGACTTGTTCACAGTCGCTGTTATTCACCTGCAGAGTCTGTGTCTTCGTACTCTACATTGCTGAGGCTGCCACCTGGAGCGCCAGTTTCATTGACCTGTTGCTGCACGCACGTCCAGTTTGTTCGCCGCAATGACATCCTTGTATTGGTAAAAAAAAGGGGGATTGCCAGCAGGCACTGACCTAGGAGCGACCAAGGGTGGTCTCTTGGGTCGTCCTCGTCGACGGGACAGTCTTTCGGATTGAACTTGGTTCTAATGTGTACGGACGTTGACACAAATCTGTGCGCTGGTACACTGATTTATGATCTTCTTTCACAACACATGCATCGCATCTATACAACATCAAGCCGTCGTTATCTTTGGCGATGCACAGTCTCCGGAGAACTAGGACATCACCCAGCGCATTCCAAATGCGCGACATGATGGAGAAACCGCACCAACGTGCAAAGCCGCACTGTATTCAAGTGCAGTGCGGCTTTGCACGTTGATGCGGTTTCTCCATTCAAGTGCAGAGGCCTTAGTAAACAGGGCCGTACTAGAGACTGTTACCAACCGTCAGTGACGCAGAGGGAGTATCTGTCAGATTTGTTTGAAGCATCTGTTGTTGTTGTGGCAGCCTGACTTCTCCAGACACCTAGCGAGACGTGCCAACCTCCGGCACATAGCAAAGTTTTGTTGATCAGCGCATAGCGTATATCGATCGTTCATTTATAGCGCTGTGGCCGCGTGGGAGCTGGTCATCCACTTGCAATCAACGTTCGAACTGCTACCAAAGAGTGTGCACCCCCGCAATGCCAAAGGAGTTGTTGCAGCTAGTCGTCGTAGCGACCGTCAGTTTAAGCTTGCCTCTGCCGGATATACAGTAGATAGTGAGGCTGCGGACAAGCTATTTTCCAGCACATTGTCAACACCAGCATCCTCTGTAAACCCAAACTGTCTTGACAGCCAAGACACCCGGCAGCAAGGAGCCAAAGCTGTAACCCACCATTCTAGGAGTCCTTGAGTCTGGGTGGCTCGGCAATCTCGAAAGCTGCACTCCACAATACTGTAAAGCAGGATGGGTCAGTTTCAGTTTGGCTTCTGCCTTGTCTATTCCAGCTGTGTCTAATGTGTGCTGCTTTTGTCTTGCTGCAATCTCACTTTGTAGCATCCCAGCCATGTACACTGACAACAACACACTGCTACAGATACACATTCAACACCTTGACTGGCACAGCCAAGCGCCAATGACAGATGTTGCAGAAAAGACTTCAGAGTCAGCTTGGACCAAGCCTGCCCCACGCTGACTACGTTTTTCTCAAGCAGGCTCTCAAGGCTATGGCACAGCCTGGTGAGCCTTTCAAATACCTTGGCAGAATTGGTCTCCCACTGCTTCAGCTGAGTAGTACTGCCTCGACTCAAAACGAATATTGCTCACTGAGTCCCGGCTGAATGGGGCCAAGCGCAGTGGTTTCCAGTCAGGAAAACAGTATCAAATCCCCCGCGTCCACGCGCCTGAATTTCAAGCAGAAAAGAGGCTACAAAGATTTGTGAAGGTGATGACACTCTCTATGGGGATCTGTATGGACATGTCTACGTACATGTATTACACCTCTTCATACTTGCTGCTGACCTGATCACATCATGTGCAGAGTTGCGAGAAGCTGATCAAGGGGGTGTCACACCTTGCAAAACCCTGCCGAATTCAAAGATGCTGCTCTCTTGCTTGAGCTTTGGAAGTGGTTTGTAACCAAACAACACAAGATGGGTAAGCGTGTTAATGCTTTTCAAGCTTCTTAACGCTCCAGCTTTAATTGTGCTTTAAGTTATGTTGTCAAGCCATGGTGATGACTTGCTTTGAAAATGAGGCAGCTGCAGCCACTGTGACAGCTGAAGAGAACAATGAGCAGCCTGCAAGTGATAGTGACACTAGCAGCAGTATTGACAGTGATTACAACACCAACTAGCTAGCCTGCTGCGCAGTGACTGAGCAAGTATCGTTGTCTGAACCATTCAGCCATTGTGACACTACAGCCATTGTGACAATACAGCCATTATGGCTGTCATTGTTTGCTGCACCCATATGGTTGCCTGAAAGGTCAATGTTTGATGAAGATGCAGGGCTCTAGTGTACTGCCTAGCAGTGTCCCAACTGCAGATTGTAAATCATGCAAATCATCCCTGCACAATTTGGCAAAAGCTGGCAAATAGTCCGGCAAACATTTTGCCAGCACTTTTGCCGGCTGCTCAGTGACGGCAAAGCTCCGGCAATAAGTTGCCGGCAATCTGTTGGCAATCGTCGGCATGCGTATTCTTTGCCGATTTGCACTATACACTTTGCCGGCAAACAGGGGTTTGCCACAACACTGAAGTAGATGGCAAAGTCGTCGGCAACTGCCCAGCAATCTTTTTCTGCACTGGGATTGCCGGCAAAGTACCGGCGAAGTTACCCCCCTGAATTTGTAGTGAAAGGATGCAGATAGATATGCTGCACACTAATCTTACATTCTGAGTCACTTGGGGAAGGTCCCTGACTGCTGCAAGAAGTTGATTGCTGTTTTGTGATTTTTGGCTAGTTTGTAGCGTGAGTAGTTGTAACAGCAGAGTCGACAGCTTGTGTTAAAGTTGGCATGCACAAGAACCCTGCAAGAACAGGGCGCAGTGGGGCTTGGGGAGACAGAGGGAGTTGCAGTATCTGCGTTGGCCTGATATCTGCGTTGGCCTGGTATCTGCGTTGGCCTTTTGGTATCTTCAGCATGCACGTGAGGCTTTGCAACAGCAACTTCGAGACATCAAACATGTGATCGAAATTTGAGAGACAACTGCAGATGATGTGTAGCAGGTCTTTTACCAATCGGCAGTATTCAGACTGGTCTCTGGGACAAACTCAACAGGTGGGCCTTTTCGCAGCGGATGATCTTGGTGCAGATTCTTCTGATGGAGAAGTCTCGTTTCACTGGCTTCCCTTACAGCGTAGTTCTTGGCCAAGATGATGGTACCACACTGGAGTCAACAGCGCCTTGGCAAGTCGAGATGACGTGTACTTCTTTGCAAACTGTGATCGCTTGTTGCTAGACGTGCGACGGTCGTGCAAAGACTAGCGACCGCACTGAAGAAACAGCGCAAGCGTGTGATGACAAACCGCCGTGTGCTCAGGCTTACTAAGACACGCAAGTCTACTACAGCTGGCCGGGTTCCTCCTGGTGGTCCGTGGCAATTGTGCCAAGTCACAAAATCGAAGGTAGCGGTTGTCAGCCTTTGTCAGAAAGCTTTGCGTGGCCTTGCTCGGAAACGCCCCTTTCATCACGTTTCCGGCGTGGCCCAGGCTTGTAATTGGCGCCATGCGTAAATGTTCGGCGTTTAGATGGCACAAACCCACGTCTGAAAGTCGTGGACAGCTCCGGTGAGAGCCAGGCTATGTAGCGGGATTGGCAGACACTTCCACGATCATTGCCTGTCTGTCTATTTACTGAGTCATTGCCGACGATTTGCGGTCCTGTAGCTGCTCGCTGTGCGCTCGTACGAGGCTTGTGATTGAGCTGCGGCGCTGGTATTGACTCAAACCGCATCTTAAACAGTGGACAAAAGATGCCTCTTACGCCTGAAGTTGGTTGCGGTGGCAGTGTACCAGACGTCGCCTAGGTATCTAAGTCCCCCTGCAACACATCTCTTACACATTAGAGCTCCAGTTATCGATTCGCGTCGTGACCAGTGTCCCCCGGCTTGCGCGACTGTTTCGGCACAACTTTTACTACACACACAAGGCGTGTTTTTGCAGAATGCCTGTCATCGGTAGCAAACGGCGCAACAGCTCAGAGGCAACTTGCGACAGCAGTCATTGTGCTTTCTGCTTTCAGAGGTCCCGGAGTGGACTTTCCTGCATCCAGCACGACAGTTGTCCAGACCAACCTCACGACAGCAGCGCAAGCCAGCCCTCAAACGAATTCGAGACCTGGCTGAACGCACAGATCGTCAGCACGGCCGCTCACGAACACATCAGCCTTGACAAGATAGGTTTACAACTCCCTGGCCTTCTTCACAGTCCTCCCAGCAAACGCAACCGAACATCGATAGACCTTGGTGAAGCTTCAAGCAGTGACAGCAGCGATCCTCATCAGCTCAGCCTTCCTGCTATATACGAGTCTGGCTTGTCACTGGACATGCCATGTCTCAGCGAGACAGCATGTCCCCCTTGGCAGTGGTCTCAGACCTGGGCAGAGCGACCTGACCCAGTGCCAGCAGTTTTCCAAGAAATAGGCACATTTCAGGAACCAGCCCGGAGACAACATGCGGCACAACATACAGCTGACATTGTGTGTGGTGTGGAATTTTCTCCTGATGGTCGCTTCATTGCGTCAGCTGGGGTCGCAAAACAGGTACTACGCAGTGTTTTTCATGGCTTGCTTTATGCCTAGGCAAGTGAGTTGCTGTGCACCTGCCAAATGATCTCAACTTTGAAAATAAGCTCGATCTTGCTGTGCTTGCATTAGTTTGGATCGTAACAGGTTGCATCAAGCAGTACCTTCTACTGCACATGTATAGTCAGTTAAATCACAGTCACATAATTGCTTCACCTTTTCATGCAGGTGCGGTTGTACTCTCTGGCAGGCCGTCTTCAGCAACATGAATCAGCCTTTACTGATCAGCCGCTGGTGGTACAGCGTCTTCCCTCCAAATTGAGTTCATTGGCCTGGGATCACAATCAGAATGTAGGTCTTCTTTTTGTTTCCCTCCCTGTCTCGTCTTGTGCTTTGCGTAATTGCATTGTAAGCCTTGATCAGGAATAGATGTCTTTTGTGTGTGTGCACTGGAATGATCCGTGTTGCATGCAGTTGTTACTTTATGACCAGACACCACGCTGATGTGATATCTGTTCCATACTCTTGCTCAGCTTTTTGAAATTGCAGAGGACCATTCACCTTTCAGCGATGGTTCTGAAGGTTATGCAGTACAGACTTCTGTTCTTGTCAAGCCTAGTTTCAACAAAGTGCAGATTGCTGTGTAAACTCCTTTGTTCAAAAAGTGTAAATTGCTAGACAGCATGTTTGACCAATGCTTTTCTCACCTGTGTCTGTGTGAATGCAGGGAGTGGTGACTGTGGGCGATTATGATGGCGTGGTATCCCAAATTCATCTGGAGTCAGGGCATTTCATTGCTGATTTAGATGACCACAGCGGGCAAAGGTGAATGTCTCATGATGTTTGCTGCAAACTGCCCCATGTGTCTGCAAACTGCCCCATGTGTCTGCAAACTGCCCCATGTCTTTGCCCTATCAACACCACATGGGACAGGTCAAGATGCTGCAAATACTCAGATGGGGCTCAAAATCAAGCAAGGGGTTTAATTATGCTCTTCTTCATCATAGCTTCTGTAGCAGCTTCACCTGTCCTATGCAGCGCTGATAGCGCAAAGTGTTGTGTCATGCTTGTTTTGGGTGCAGCTTGACAAGATGTAGTTTGAAACAACACATTGTTGTGTTAAGCTGCATGTTGTCAAGCTGCATGTTGTCAAGCTGCAGTTCATTCATAGTGTAACCCAATGTTCTGTGGACATGCTGTAGGGAGAGCACAGATACGCAAGTTACAAATCATGCAAGTTATGCATTGGCTTGATGCTGCAGTGCCTAAGTTTGCATTGGTGCTCACTCGTCTGTATCTGAGTCCGTGCGTCGCTGCTGACAGGGTCTGGAGCGTAGCTCACTCAGTAGCTGAGCCAGGACTCAGCATGTCCACCTCAGATGATGGTACAGCGCGAATCTGGACAGGCTCTGCTCCCTACCAAGCGGTGGCCACCATACAACCACAGGCAGGGGTGTCAGTATGTGATGGCAGTTTCTGCAACTATGACAAGAATCTGCTAGCACTGGCATCAGCCAATCACAGCGCGTATGTATATGACTTGAGGAGGTTAGATGAGCCGCTGCACACGCTGACTGGACACTCACGGGCAGTCAGCTATGTCAGATTCCTGAGCAGTCAACGGCTTGTGACTGCTTCTGTGGATGGAAGTTTAGCGTGCTGGGATCTGCCGTATCGGTCAGAAAGCGCTGGGGACCAGGTCGTCCCCGATTGGGATGGCAACTTTTCTGGTAACGCGCACTTACGCAGTGGGAAGGAAGGTGGCAAAGCTTGGAGGAGGTTTGTCGGCCACAAGAATGCAAAAAACTTTGTGGGGTTGACTGTGAGACCAGAAGATGGTCTTATGGCGTCTGGCTCCGAAACCAGTACGGTGTATGCTTACAACACCCACTGGGCATCACCCATAGCCAAGCGCGACCTAGCAGCGAATGCTAGCCAAAGTTGCATGCAATGCTTGCCAGAGGAAAATGAAGTGCACAGCCCACTTGTGGATTTCAATCGCCAGAAACAGTTTGTCAGTGCTGTCGATTTCATGCCTGCTTCTTGTCAAGCACAACAGGACTTCCAAGGAGGTCCTTTGCTTGCTGCTGCAATGTCCACCGGCACCGTGAAAGTGCTGGCACTCAATTTGATGCAAGACCAAGAGCCTTCGCTGTCTGAAAGCTCTGAAGTCCGGGAACAGTGATGTTTAGTATTGATCACTGTGAGTCATGCGGGAGCATGGCGGTGACTAAGGAGGATAGGCAAGTCTCATTCAGTTGTGTCTCAGGAGCTTGTACTGAAGAACTGCATTCAGAACAAGCACCACCTTTTCAGGCCAATATACTTCGAGTCTTTTTACAGCTTCAGAATCTGTTTACTATGTTGCTGGTTCTTCTGTTCTGACATGTACTATCCGTTTTTATCGTGGCAATCATCTTGTAGTCGTGGTTGCTGATCTCTTCATATTTGTTGGTTCGCTTTGCTGGGCATTGTCATTTGTGCATGCATACCTGTCATAGACTTGGCCATGTACACTTTTTAATTTATCCGGTTTGTGTTTGCGTATGCGGCTTATGATATGACACATAGCAGTGTTCTATGACAATAAAGCTGATGCTGCTCTTGTAATAGTTGGGCATTTAACTCTGCATTGTGAGTGCCTCTATTTCATGAACCCTTCACCTTGCAAGTGGTATCTTGAGGTTCTGATTAAAGCAAAGATTTCCCGATAGACGCGGAAAACACTGTCATCTTTCATGTAGAATGCATAGATGGCTTTTCAAGCGCACAAAGAGTTGGATCAGGTGTGTACACTGTACAGCAGTCACTAACTTGAGTTCACACAGTAGCCAGAGCAGATTGCTCTTGGCATGACTACAAGCGCAATGACAACCAGACAAAGTAGTGTTGAAGAAGAAGGTAAAATCCTATGCAAAATGCCCCCTCAAACGTGACCCTGGCAAATGCTGAAAGCCACACTGGTACGCAATGCAGGTCACACAGTGTTTCTCTAGACCATTGATGCTCACTGTGATGAGTAAATACTTCAGCACTCAAACATTAGTACTGGCCCTATGATTCTGAATGAGTAAAGAGTCCAGCATTCAAACATTAGTACTAGCCTTATGATTCTGCATGACTGCAGCCCGAGTCAGTGACACAAGCTCAAGCTGTTGCACAACTACGTTGTAGCCGGTAGATGTGTGCTGCAAGGCAGGGTCTTCCAAAACAACATACTGCTCCTGCATGCAAACAAACTCCTGGTGAGACTGATCATGAACATCATGATGTTCTGAATGCAGACGAACAAATCAGTCTAAGCTCTATGGACATGCTAAGTGGCGCAGCATTGCTGACATCATGCTGGTGAGGACACCCAACAGCTCTGTCCCAGTGTTATGCGTAACCATGAAGAGTGCAGGGAGGCAGACAAGCTGTTGTGTCTTGTGGCAAGGCTTGCTCCAAAAGCTTGGTCCAATGAGCATGCACTCAGATTAGAGGAGTCATGCAGGCAAAGGAGAGAAATGACAGCATGATAGAACACGTAGTCTGCCAAGATGCATGCTGAAACAACAAAGTTTCAGCTAGGATTAAGGAGTGATCTAGTCAGAGTTGAACATGTGACAGCACATTTGCTAGATTGGTGTCGGCTTTGCGGTTGAACAAGTTGGCTTTGTAGGCAAATACTGAGGTGTTGTCAAAAGCCTGCAAAACATCCATGGGACAAAGCAAATGGCTTGCATTGACAGCTTTGAGTCAGTCATGTAGCTTGGTTGTTGACATGCTGTATTGTGAAATTATGTGGTTTCTATATTTGTATCACAGGGGTTATACCTGTGCTTGTTCACCATCTGATTGAGTCATCAATTGGAATGCTGAGATGTCTCTCATGGCCTTTGCTGACTCAGATACTTCTTCTTCTAGCTGCTGGCCTTGCCGCCTGTAGTCCTCTTCTTCCTCAAGGCGCAGCT
>JAABUK010000426.1_pt1 | contig 89155 bp, 99 predicted proteins | sample 5559141 | NCBI WGS metagenome assembly JAABUK01 (sample SAMN10711869, study PRJNA513367) | rock metagenome | isolation source: Antarctica rocks | place: Antarctica: Victoria Land, Pudding Butte nord | collected 2016-01-03
ACGCCACGTCATCGGGAAACCACACCCGAAACTCCTGATACGTCCGCGGATAATCCACCCCGCCGACCGGTCCCACCTCCGCGAAATCCACCTGACCAGCATAAGTCCAGTCAAGCAGATAAGCAGTCCATACGTTCGATTGTAATATAGCTGCGTTGAGATAGCAAGGGCCGGATGATGGAATGCGCGTCGCCTACTCTGCGGCGTCGGCTACGTCAGCGGCCAATCAGCCGTACTGGCTACGCCTCCGGTCCGGAGCAACCCCAGGCAGAGCCGCCATCGCGCACGGTGATCACCTGCCCATCGAAGGCTGCGAAGTAGGCCCTCAGTAGCAGGGCGTAACAGCCAATGCGGTGTGCGGCTCCGACCCTTTTGCCACCCGGGTTCCCGTCCCTGGCACGCCGCGCACCGGAGCGCGTCACCAGCCCGAGGCACGCGGCCAAGAAGCCCGTTACCGGCCCGAGCCGCTAGCTCGTTCTGCGCTGCAATCGGTAAAGCGCCGCAACCAGCAGCGCCACACCCGTTCCCACCCCCGTGATTCCGATGGCCGAAGCGGACGTCGTCAGGTCGAGCAGCACGGCGCCGACGGCGACGGCCACCACCACGATCCCGAGCGGGATCAAGCTACGGTCGTTCAGCACCGAAACCAGTGCCCAAAAATGCACGCCGATGACAAAAGCGACCCAGGACGCGACGAACTCGGGATGCCCGGTCACGCCCAGCACCGCGGCGCCGATGGCGAGCACGGCGTAGGAGATCCCGACCACGATCCCGTATCGGCGATTGACCCCCTGGTCGTTGCGAGCTCCGCCGTGCCGTCGTCCCCGCCACACCCGGACCGCGGCGAAGACGGCCACCAGCACGCACCCGAGCGAGGCGATATCCAGCGGAATCGCCCAACTGTCGGGCGTACCGCCGTGCGCCCAGCCGAACCAGGCGGCAGCGAAGAACCCCAGGATCAGCGCGCTCAGCTGCCCGCCCGGGTGCGGCGTGACCGTAACGGAGCGGTCGGCTTCGGTGGCGAGTTCAGTTCGCATGACTTGTCTCCTCATGGATGGGGCTTGCTGCGGGATCGAGTAATGCGCGCAGTGTGTTGGTGTAGGTCTGCAGCGCGGCACGGCCGGTGGCGGTGAGCCGTACCGAGGTGCTGTGGGCCTTGAGCTGGCTGGACTTCTGGGTCTGGACGTACCCGCCGTGCTCGAGCTTGCGCAGGTGGGTCACGAGGTTGCCGGCCGTGAGCTCGAGCAGCTCTTGCAGCCGGGAGAAGGTCAGGCTGTCGCCGTCATGGAGTGCGTTGAGCGCAACGACCAGGCGGAGCCGTACCGGTGCGTGGATCAACGGGTCCAGCTCGGTCATGACCGCCGCCTGCGCGCCTCGAGGGCCGCGGCGACGAGGAAGCCGCCGCCCCCGGCGATGCCCATGATCAGGCCGAAGGGCTCAACCCCGACGGCACGGCGACGACGTTGACCAGCACCAGCCAGCCGCCGACGGCGAACATCGTGCGGTCGCGCCAGAGCGCCCCGCCCACGAGGTACATCAGACTGACGACGAGGACCGGTCCGGCGGAAGCGAACAGCCCGATCACCGCAGCACTGGCGCCCGCGCGGCCCAATCCGGCCAACATCGCGTAGAGGCAGACGAAGCCGAGCAACCATGCCCAGCCGTACATGTTCCCGGAGCTGGAGGACACCCCGGTCACACCGTGCACCGCGCGGCCAATGGTCAGGCCGGTGGCCACCAGAGCGGCGACCATGCCGACGCCCAGCACGCTGAAGGCCCAGGCCGCCGGCGGGTGATACACCGTGTGGCCGTGCACCGACAGCCAGATGGCGAGGTACCCGATCAGCCACGCCATCCCCCACACTCCGTACAAAACAGCGCCGTTGACGTCCAGGGCGCGCCCCGTCCGGCGCTGGGTGTCGGTCAGCAGGTCCATTGCTGCCTGTGGGTCGAACCGCTCGACCTCATCCGCTTCCACGTGCTGGCCTCCTTCGCACTCTGGGATCATCGATCAGTGCCGACATCCGAAAGCCCGGACTCACCGACGAGGGCGCTCACCGCCCTCCTCCGCGAGCTAGGTCTACCCGAGTCGGCCATCGGGCGGGCAGTAGAGCGCGAACACCCGGAGGCGCCAGCTCTGGACACGCTCCTGGCACATCAGCGCGAGGAGCGCACCGCCAGCGCGGCCGACATCGAAGCCGCCGGCGGCTTGCCGGTCGACGAAACGCTAGCGATCTTCGCAGCATTCGGGCTCCGTCAACCGAGCTCCACCCAGGCCGCGTTCACCGACCAAGAAGTAGACGCGTTCACCCGGCTGGCGCAGCTACGGGGCATCTGGCCCCAGGAGTTGACCATTCAGCTTGCCCGCGTCTACGGACGTCACCTCTCCCGGATGGCCCAGTCGGCATTGCAACTCTTCCGCTTGTACGTCGAGCCGGATTTGCGCGCCAGAAGCGAAAGCGGAGCTGCCGAACTTCAGGCGGTCCAATTTGCACTCGCCGAGCTCCTTCCGCTGGCCGAGCCGTTTCTCGCAGGCGTCTACCGACGCTGGGTCGACCACGAGCTGGCCCAGCAGGCGGTGTATTCCGCCGAGGTCCGGTCCGGCTCCCCGCTGCCCGGGGCGGTGACGGTGGCGTTGCTGTTCTGCGACCTGAAGGATTTCACGGCGTACGCCGACGTAAACGGTGATGGTCCCGCACTTGTGCTGATCGACCGTTTCACCGACGTGGTCGTCCGAGAACGCGGTGATGCCTTCCGTCTCTGCAAGCTCCTGGGCGACGGCGTGATGCTCGCCTACGCCGAGGCCGCGGAGGCGGTGGCCGTGGGTTCTCAAATCGTCCGCAAAATGCGCTCCGAAGAGTCCCCGGGGGTACACGCGAGCTTGCACTACGGCACGGCAATCGTCCGGGAGGGCGACTACTTCGGTGGTGCGGTCAACCTTGCCGCCCGACTACTCACCGTGGCCGGCAAAGGAGAACTGGTCGCCTCCCGCCAAGCGGCTGAGGCCTGCGGCGACCGGTTCGCGTGGCAGGCGCTGGGTCGCCGGCGTTGCCGAGGGCTCGCCGAGCCGATCGAGGTGCTCCGACTGACGTCATGAGCCTCAGGGCGCCGCCAATGCCTCGCCCAGCGCGCGCACCGAGGCGACATCCCGGCAGCCGACCACCAGGCTGGTCACCCCCGCGGCCTCCCAGCGGCGTGCTTCCGTCCGCACGCGCTCGGCGTCCCCGACGATGGCGGTCTCGGCGATCAACTCGTCCGGCACGGCGGCGACAGCTTCTTCCTTACGCCCAGCCATGAACAGCCGTCCCACGTCCGCGACCACTTCCTCGTAGCCCATCCGGCGGTACACCTCGGCGTGGAAGTTCATCTCCGGCGCACCCATGCCACCCATGTACAACGCTGCCGCGGGCTTGAGCTTCGCGTACTCCGCCGCCGCATCGTCGGTGACCGCCACAGTGCAGGTGGCCGCGATCTCGAAGTCGGCGCGGCTGCGGCGTGCACCGGCGCGGGCAAAGCCCTCCTCCAGCCACTCGTGATACATCGAAGCCAAGCGTGGCGAGTAGAACAGCGCCAGCCAACCGTCGGCGATCGCCGCCGTCATGGCTACATTGCGTGGCCCCTCCGCACCGAGCCAGATGGGCAGGTCTGCGCGCAGCGGGTGGGTGATCGGCTTGAGCGACTTACCCAATCCGACCGAGCCCGCACCGGTGTAGGGCAGCGGGTAGTGCGGGCCGTCGTTACGCACCGGCGCCTCCCGGGCCAGTACCTGCCGCACGATTGTCACGTACTCGCGGGTGCGCGCCAGCGGCTTGGCAAACGGTTGCCCGTACCAGCCCTCCACCACCTGCGGACCGGACACGCCCAACCCGAGCACGAAGCGCCCACCGGAGAGGTGATCCATCGTCAGGGCCTGCATGGCGCAACCGGTGGGTGAGCGCGCAGACAGTTGCGCCACCGACGTACCCAGCCGGATCCGCGAGGTCTGTGAACCCCACCAGGCCAATGGGCTGAACGCGTCCGAGCCCCACGACTCGGCGGCGAACACCGATGTGAAGCCCGCCTCCTCAGCGGCCAGCACGAGCTCACCGACATCCGGCGGCGGCTGCGCGCCCCAGTACCCGAGCTGAAGTCCCAGTTGCATGTCGTACCTCCGCCCGCATCGTAAGTCCTTGCCGGCAAAGTTGGAACGTGTTCTACTCCCAAGGTGGAGAATCTGAGCGCACCACTGGACATCGCGTTCGACTACACGCGTTCCCTCGGCGCTACGCTCGGTCCGTTCATGACTGCGTTGCGCGAGCACCGGATTGTTGGTGTCCGCGGGTCGGACGGGACTGTCTATGTACCGCCCGCGGAGTACGACCCGCTGACCGCGGAGCCCCTCACGAGCTTCGTCGATGTCGCCGATACTGGAACCGTGCTCAGCTGGTCGTGGGAGGCGCAGCCGAGCAGCGATCATCCTCTCGCCCGTCCCTTCGCGTGGGCGCTGGTGCGCCTGGACGGAGCGGATAGCGCGATGCTGCATGCCGTCGACGTCGACAGTCCGGAAGCCATCCACAGCGGCATGCGGGTGCGGGCGCGATGGGCGGCGGAGACCATCGGCTGCATCCAGGACATCGCCTGCTTCGAGCCCGAAGCTGCGCCCCGGCAGAGCACACAACCACTGGTCGACACCGAGCCGGTCACCATGGTGACCACACCGTTCACGCTCAGCCTGATGCACTCCGCCTCGCCGGAGGAGAGCACTTACCTGCGCGGGCTGGCGCAGGGTCGCCTGATCGCCCAACGCTGCCCCATCTGCACCAAGGTGTACATCCCGCCGCGCGGGGCGTGCCCCACCGACGGCGTGCCCACCGAGGAAGCGGTGGAGCTGCCAGACACCGGCACGGTCACCACCTTCTGCATCGTGAACGTTCCGTTCGCCGGTCAGCGCATCACACCGCCTTACGTCGCCGCCTACGTGCTGCTCGACGGCGCTGACATCGCCTTCCTGCACTTGATCCTCGGTTGCGCGGCCGAGGAGGTGCGCATGGGGATGCGGGTCCAGGCCGTGTGGAAGCCGCGCGAGGAATGGGACCACACGCTGGAGAACATTCAGCACTTCGCGCCCACCGGCGAGCCGGACGCACCGTATGAGAGCTACTCCCACCACCTATAACCCGGAAGGAGGCCGACCAGTGGGAGACGTTGCCGTTGTCGGCTTTGCCCAGGCGCCGAACGTGCGCCGATCCGAAGCCACCACCAACGGCGTCGAGATGCTGGTTCCCATCTTCTCCCAGCTCTACGCCGATACCGGTCTGTCCAACCGGGAGATCGGCTTCTGGTGCTCCGGCTCCTCGGACTACCTGGCTGGGCGGGCGTTCTCCTTCATTTCCGCCATCGATGCGATCGGCGCCTTTCCCCCCATCGCCGAGTCCCACGTGGAGATGGACGCCGCGTGGGCGCTGTACGAGGCGTGGGTGAAGATCCGCACCGGCGAGGTCGACACCGCGCTGGTCTACGGCTTCGGCAAGTCCTCCGCAGGCAACCTGCGCCGCACCCTCGCCCTGCAGCTCGACCCGTACACCGTCGCGCCGCTGTGGCCCGACTCCGTTGGCCTGGCCGGCGGCGCAGCGCGTGCTCGGGCATGCCACCAGCGGGCAGCTGCTGCAACAGAACCTGATCTGCGTGATGGAAGGGCGGGACTAGCAATGATCAAGCAACAGGCGGCCGTGCTCGGCGTCGGCCAAACCCATCACGTCGCCAAGCGGCACGACGTGTCGATGGCGGGAATGTGCCGCGAGGCCATCGACCGGGCCATGGCTGATGCAGGGGTGGGCTGGGACGAGGTCGACGCGGTGGTCGTCGGCAAGGCGCCGGACCTGTTCGAGGGCGTGATGATGCCCGAGCTGTACCTGGCCGACGCGCTCGGCGCCAGCGGTAAACCGCTGATCCGGGTGCACACGGCCGGCTCGGTGGGCGGCTCGACAGCCAATGTCGCGGCCAGCCTGGTCCAGGCCGGGGTGCACCGCAGGGTGCTGGCCGTGGCCTTCGAGAAGCAGTCGGAGTCCAACGCCATGTGGGCGCTGTCCATCGTGACGCCGTTCTCCATGCCGGTCGGCGCGGGCGCGGGCGGATACTTCGCCCCGCACGTGCGTTCCTACATCCGCCGCTCCGGCGCACCGGAGTACATCGGCGCCATCGTCGCGGCCAAGGACCGCCGCAACGGCTCCACCAATCCCTACGCCCACCTGCGTCAGCCCGACATCACTGTCGAGTCGGTGCAGGCATCGAAGATGTTGTGGGACCCCATCCGCTACGACGAGACTTGCCCCTCCTCCGACGGGGCCTGCGCCATGATCCTCGGCGACGAGACTGCGGCCGCGGCCACTGGCAAACCCGTGGCGTGGATCCAAGCCACCGTCATGCGCACAGAGCCGACCACCTTCGCCGGGCGCGACCAGGTGAATCCGCAGGCCGGACGGGATGCCGCTGCCGCGCTGTGGAAACAGGCCGGGATCACCGATCCGCTCAAGGAGATCGACGCTGCGGAGATCTACGTGCCGTTCTCCTGGTTCGAGCCGATGTGGCTGGAGAATCTGGGATTCGCCGAGGAGGGCACCGGGTGGCGGCTGACCGAGGCCGGCGAAACGGCCATGGACGGCCAGCTGCCGGTTAACGCCAGCGGCGGAGTGCTGTCCTCCAACCCGATCGGCGCGTCGGGCATGCTGCGGTTCGCCGAGGCCGCCCGGCAGGTGATGGGCACCGCCGACGATCACCAGATCGACGGCGTCCGAACCGCACTCGGCCATGCCTACGGTGGCGGATCACAGTTCTATTCGATGTGGGTCGTCGGCGCGGACAAGGCCGGTCTCCGATGAAGTTCTCCCTGGCCATCGCGATGAGCCCGCTGGATCAGCTACCGGAGCTCGCGAAGACCGCCGAGGAATGCGGGTACGCCTCCGTCGCGCTGCCCGACTCGCTGTTCTACGCGGAGTCGGTGGCGGTCAAATACCCCTACACCTCCGACGGCGGTCGCATGTGGGACGCCGACACACCGTGGGTCGATCCCTTTGTGGCCGCTGCGGCGATGGGCGCGGTGACCTCGACCATCCGCTTCTACACCCAGGTGCTCAAGCTGGGCTCGCGCAACCCGCTGCTGCTGGCCCGGCAGGTCGGCTCGGTGGCGAACATGACCGGCAACCGTTTCGGCCTCGGGGTGGGGCTGGGGTGGTCGCCGGAGGAGTTCGAGTGGTGTGGGGTGTCGTTCAAGCGCAAGGGTGCGCGGGCCGACGAGTCCATCGAGGTGCTCAAGCGGGTTCTCGCCGGTGGCATGGCCGAGTACCACGGGGAGTTCTTCGACTTCGACCGGCTGCAGATGAGCCCGGCACCCACCGAGGCGGTACCGATCTACGTCGGTGGACACTCCGATGCGGCGCTGCATCGGGCGGCGCGGGTCAGCGACGGCTGGACGTCAGCGATGATCAAGATCGAGGACCTGCGCCAGGTCATCAGCCGACTGGACGAGCTGCGTGCGGAATACGGGCGCAGCGGCGACCCGTTCGAGATCCAGGCCGTCTGCGTCAACCGCTTTGGGCGCGACGGCTACCGCGAACAGGCCGAAGCCGGCGTCACCGACGCCATCGTGGTTCCGTGGGCCTTCGACGGGATCGCCTTCGACGGCGACCTGTCCGCCAAGAAAGACTCCATCAAGCGCTTCGCCGACGAGGTCATCACGCATGTCTGAGCATCCGGCCCGGCGTGCGTCCCAGCGCTCGATGGACGCGGTCGGCCGTCGGGCAAAGGACGAGTGGCTGGCGCTGTTCGCCGAGGACGCCGTGGTCGAGGATCCGGTCGGGCCTTCGCACTTCTCCCCCGACGGCACCGGCCACCACGGCCGCGGCGCCATCGCGGCATTCTGGGACGCCTCCGTCGCGATCACCGAGCGGCTGGAGTTCGACATCCGCGACTCCTTCGCCTGCGGTAGCGAGGTCGCCAACGTCGGGGTAATCACCGCTACCGTGGGTGGGGGCACGCGGATGGACTCCGAGGGCGTCTTCGTCTACCGGGTCAACGCCGACGGGCTGATCGTCTCGCTGCGCGCGTTCTGGGAGAAGGACCGGGCGATGGGCACGCTGCGTCAGGCGTAGCGCACCTGCAGCTCCTTGATTCCGTTGAGCCAGCCCGATCGCAACCGACGGGCCGGACTGACCTGAACGATGTTGGGCATGTGGTCCGCGATCGCATTGAAGATGAGGTTGACCTCCAGGCGGGCCAAGTTCGCACCCAAGCAATAGTGCGCGCCGGTCCCGCCGAAGGCGAGGTGCGGGTTGTTCTCCCGCAGGATGTCGAAGCGCTCGGGGTGCTCGAACACTGTCTCGTCAAAGTTGCCCGAGCTGTAGAACATCACCACCCGGTCGCCCTTCTTGATCTGCTGCCCGCCGAGCTCGACGTCGGCCAGCGCGGTGCGCTGGAAGTTCACCACCGGCGTCGCCCAGCGGATGATCTCATCGGCCGCGGTCTCCGGCCGCTCCTTCTTGTACAACTCCCACTGGTCGGGATTCTCCATGAAGGCGACCATGCCGTGGGTGATCGCGTTGCGGGTGGTCTCGTTGCCGGCCACCGCCAGCAGGATGACGAAGAAGCCGAACTCCTCCGACGCCAGCTGCGCCCCGTCGACGTCGGCCTCGACGAGCTTGGTGACGATGTCATCCATCGGGCAGCCCTTCCGCTGCTCGGCCAGCTCGTAGGCGTAGCCGAGGATGCCCATCGACGCCTGCACCTCGTCCATCTCGATCTCGGGGTCGTCGTAGGAGGTCATCTGATTCGACCACTCGAAGAGCTTGCCGCGATCCTCCTGCGGGACACCGAGCAGCTCGGCAATGGCCTGCAGCGGCAGCTCGCACGCCACCTGGGTCACGAAGTCACCGTGACCAGCCTCCGCCGCCTCTCCGACGATGCGCCGCGCCCGGTCGTTGAGCGATTCCTGCAGGCTGTTGATCGCCCTGGGCGTGAAGCCACGAGAGACGAGCCTGCGCAGCTTGGTGTGCTCCGGCGCGTCCTTGTTCAGCAGGATGACGCGCTGCATCTCGATCTGGTCGCGCTCGATCTCGTCTCTGAACCGCGAGACAGCGGTGTTCTCACCCGATGAGAAGACGTCGCTGCGGCGGGAGACCTCCTTGATGTCGGCATGGGTGGAGACCACCCAGTAGCCGCCGTCGTGAAAGCCGCCGGCTCCGTCGGGCTGGGCGTTCCACCACACCGGCGCGGTCCTCCGGGCCTCAGCGAACTCCGCTACCGGGATCCCCTTCGCCAGCACATCGGGATCGGTGAAGTCGAAGCCATCAGGAAGAGCAGGACAAAGATTGGGACGCACTCCGGCGACTTCCTGGCCTGTGGTCACAGCGATCTCCAGACGTGGTGGCGATGTGCCTTACCGTAAGCCCAAAGATATAACACGTTCTAGTTTCCTTCAAGCAGGACATTGCCCAGTAAGGTGTCGACAGGCGAGGGCGTTGCCGGCCTTCGCGATAGAACTTGTTCTACCTCGGTGAAGTGCCAACGAGAGGAGCCCCCAGTGGGTAACCCAGTAATTGTCGAAGCAGTGCGTACCCCGATCGGCAAGCGTGGAGGCTGGCTGTCCGGCCTGCACGCCACCGAGATCCTCGGCGCCGCGCAGCTCGCCGCCATCGACCGCGCGGGCATCGACCCCGCCCTGGTTGAGCAGGCGATTGGCGGCTGCGTGACCCAAGCCGGGGAGCAGGGCAGTAACGTGACCCGGCAGTCCTGGTTGAACGCCGGGCTGCCGTGGCAAACCGGTTGCACCACAGTGGACTGCCAGTGCGGATCGGCTCAGCAGGCCACGCATCTCATCGCCGGACTGATCGCCACCGGCGCCGTCGACGTGGGCATGTCCTGCGGCGTCGAGGCCATGAGTCGCGTTCCGCTCGGCGCCAACATCCCGGAGGGCTTCGGCAAGCCACGGTCGGACTCGTGGGACATCGACATGCCCAACCAGTTCCTCGCCGCCGAGCGCATCGCCACCCGGCGTGGCATCACCAGGGCCGACGTCGAAGCGCTCGGCGTGGCCTCACAAGCCAAGGCCCGCCGGGCATGGGACGAGGGCCGCTTCGACCGCGAGGTGGTCGCGGTGCAGACGCAGGACGGTCTGATCAGCAAGGACCAAGGCCTGCGGGAAACCACGCTGGAGGCGCTGGCGAAGCTGAAGCCGGTGCTGCCCGACGGCGTGCACACCGCAGGCACCTCCTCGCAGATCTCCGACGGGGCGGCTGCGGTGATGCTGATGGACGCCGACCGCGCCACGGCGTTGGACTGCAAGCCGCGGGCGAGGATCGTGGCGCAGGCGCTGGTCGGCGCCGAGCCGTTCTACCACCTCGACGGGCCCGTGCAGTCCACGCAGCGGGTGCTGGAGCTCGCTGGGATGAAGATGGGTGACATCGACCTGTTCGAGGTGAACGAGGCCTTCGCGTCCGTGCTGTTGTCCTGGGCGAGCGTGCACAACCCGGACATGGACAAGGTGAACGTCAACGGCGGGGCGCTGGCGCTGGGTCACCCCGTGGGCAGCACCGGCGCTCGGCTGATCACCACGGCGCTGCACGAGCTGGAGCGCCGCGATGCGTCCACGGCGTTGATCACCATGTGCGCCGGTGGTGCGCTGTCCACGGCCACGATCATCGAGCGCATCTAGCCGGTTAGCCTAGCGAGCGCCGTACACCGGGGACGGCTTCGGCGCCTCCGCAAGAATCTGGCGGACCACCGAGCCGAGCTCAGCCGGATCCCAGCGGGCACCCTTGTCGCGCTGGGCGCTGCGCTGCCACCCGTCCGCAACGGCGACCATCCCGCCCTCGACCTCGAACACCCGGCCAGTGACGTCGTCGGACTCCGTCGAGCCCAGCCAGACGACGAGCGGGGGGACGTTCGCCGGATCCATGGCGTCGAAGGCCTCGTCGGTGGGTTTGGCCATCGTGCCGGCGAACACGGCCTCGGTCATTCGGGTGCGCGCGGCGGGCGCAATGGCGTTCGCGGTGACGCCGTAGGCGGCCATCTCGGCCGCGGCCTGCACGGTGAGTAGCGCGATGCCTGCCTTGGCGGCGGCGTAGTTGCCCTGCCCGACCGAGCCCAGCAGGCCGGCGCCCGAGGACGTGTTGATGACTCGCGCCTGACGCCCTCGCCCGGCCTTGGACTCTGCTCGCCAGTAGGCCGCGGCGTGGCGCAGCATCGCGAAGTGGCCCTTGAGGTGCACGCGCATCACCGCGTCCCACTCCTGCTCGCTCATGCCGACCAGCATCTTGTCGCGCAGGAAACCCGCGTTGTTCACCAGCACGTCCAGGCCGCCGAAAGTGTCGATGGCCATCTGGACCAGTGCCGCTGAACCGGCCCAGTCGGCGACGTCGTCGGTGTTGGCCACCGCTCGCCCGCCCGCGGCGACGATTTCGTCGACCACCTGCTGGGCAGGCCCCGCCGAGGTGCCCGAGCCGTCCAGTCCCACACCTACGTCGTTCACCACGACCGATGCGCCCTCCGCGGCGAACGCCAGGGCGTGCTCGCGGCCGATCCCCCGGCCGGCTCCGGTGACGATGACAATGCGTCCGTCGCACAACTTGCTCACGTGTTCTCCCTTGCTCGGTAAACGCGTCTGGGCCGTGCCACGCGAGCAGGCTCGTCAAGAACTCGTGAGAACGGCCTTGGTCGACGACGAACCCCGGATCTTGCGGGCACTGCGCATCAACCTGACCACCCGCGGCTACGAGGTGACCACCGCGGCGACCGGCGCGGGCGCGTTGCGTGCCGTCGCCGAGCGCGCACCCGGCGTCATCGTCCTCGAGATGCTCGTCCGCAATCGCGGAAAGCTGGCGGGCCAGAAGGAGCTGCTCCAGGAGGTCTGGGGGCCTGCGTACGCGACGGAGACGCACTACCTACGGGTGTACGTCGCCCAGATGCGGCGCAAGCTGGAACCACAACCGGGCAGACCACGCCACCTGCTGACCGAAGCGGGGATGGGATACCGATTCATGACCTGAGGTCAGCGCTGAGCCGGTGCCGAGATGCCGTCCAGCACGATGGCCAGGTACTGCTTGGCCACCTGGTCCGCGGTCAGCGTCCCGCCCGGCCGGTACCAGCGCACCGCGACCCAGACGGTATCGCGCATGAAGCGGTAGGCCACCTCGAGGTCCAGGTCGGCGCGGAAGCTACCGTCGGCAACACCGCGCTGCAGCACGCCGACCCACAGCTCGCGGAACTCGGTGTTGCGCACGGCGATGTAGCCGAACTGCGGCAGCTTGATCAGGTGCTTCGCCTCGTCCTGGTAGATCGCGACGGCCGCGTGCCGGTGGTGAATGGCGTCGAAGGAGCGCAGGACCAGGGCTTCGAGGGTGCTGCGCGAGTCGAGTCCCGCGGCGACGATGGCGCGGTAGCCGTCGAAGAGCTCGTCGAGAAAGCCCCGCAGGATCTCGTCGACCATCGTCTCCTTGGAGCGGAAGTGGTGGTACAGGCTGCCGGACAGAATCCCGGCACCGTCGGCGATGTCGCGTACCGTCGTCGCACGCAGGCCCTGCTTGGCAAACAGCTCAGCGGCCAGCTGCAGCAGCTCGTCGCGTCGCCCGGAAGTCTCGGTCACCGGGACACCCTACCAACCAAGCACTTGCTAGGGTCGGCGGATGGAAGCCCCCTGCGCGCTGGTCACCGGCGGCACCGGCGGACTCGGCTCAGCCATCGTCCGCCAGCTTGCCGCCGAAGGGTATCTGCTCGCCCTCACCTACCGCAGCAACGCGGTCGCCGCCGACGCCCTGGTCCAGGAGCTCACCGCGGCGAAAGTCCCCGTCCGCGCTTGGCGGCTCGACCTCACCGATGCTGCAGCCTGCGCCGCGGTCGTCACCGAGGCGGACGAGCAGCTCGGCGGGATCGGTGTCCTGGTGCATGCCGCCGGGCCGCACATCCCCATGGTGCATCTGTCCCGCGTCGCGCCCGCCACCTACGCTGCGGCGCTGCGGGACGAGGCGTTGGCATTCTTCACCATCGCGCACGCGAGCCTTCCTGCCCTGCGGCGCACACAGGGAAACGTGGTGGCCGTGACCACCGCGGCCACCGCGCGCTACCCCGTGCGCGACGGTCTCTCGGCCGGCACCAAAGGAGCGGTCGAGCAGCTGGTGCGCGCCTTCGCCGCCGAGGAGGGCCGCTTCGGCGTGCGGTTCAACTGCGTCGGACCGGGCATGCTCACCGACGGCATGGCCGCCCGGCTCATCGACTCCGGCGAGCTCGACGAACGGGTCCTGGAGATCACCCGCGCCAACATTCCCTTGGGCCGCTTCGGCTCTGCGACAGACATCGCCGAGGCGGTGTGCTTCTTGGCCGGCCCGCGGGCCGGGTTCATCACCGGGCAGAAGCTCGACGTCGACGGTGGCTATACGGTCTAGCGGGCCTCGCGAGGCAGTCCGAGGACGCGCTCGGCGATGATGTTGCGCTGGATCTCGTCCGAGCCACCGTAAATGGTGTCGGCGCGGCTGAACAGGAACAACCGCTGATACTCGTCCAGGTCCTCGGGTGCGACCAACGACGATGCCCCGGCCACCTCCATGGCCAGCTCACCGAGGTCGCGGTGCCAGTGCGCCCAGGTCAGCTTGGCCACCGACGCCTCACCCGCCGCTGCACCTGTATCCACAGTGGACAGCGTCCGAACGGCGTGGGCACGCATCACCTCCAGGCCCATCCACGCGCGCGTCAGCCGTTCCCGGACGACGGGGTCCGCTGCCGACCCGTTGCGCTGGGCCAGGGCGATGATGCCGTTCAGCTCCCGTGCGAACCCGACCTGTTGGCCGAGGGTGGCCACGCCCCGCTCGAAGGCGAGCGTGCCCATCGCGACCGACCAGCCCTTCCCGACTTCTCCGACGACCAGGTCGGCGGACGTGCGGGCGCTGTCGAAGAACACCTCGTTGAACTCCGAGGTACCGGTGAGCTGGTTGATCGGACGCACCTCGATGCCGGGTTGGTCCATCGGCACCAGCAGGTAGGACAACCCGTGGTGGCGCTTGGAACCCGGCTCGGTGCGGCACAGCACGAAGCACCAGTCCGCGACGTGGGCGAGCGAAGTCCACACCTTCTGCCCGTTGAGCACCCACTCATCGCCGTCACGGACTGCCGTGGTGGACACCGCAGCCAGGTCGGAGCCGGCGCCCGGCTCGGAGTATCCCTGGCACCAGAGCTCGCTCACCGTCTTGATCCCCGGCAGGAATCGCTGCTTCTGCTCGTCGGTCCCGAAGGCGAGCAGGGTGGGCGCCAGCAGTTCTTCACCCACGTGGCTGACCCGGGCGGGTGCATTGGCCTTGGCGTACTCCCGATGGAAGCTCACCTGCTGGGCCATGGTGGCCGCACGGCCACCGAACTGGGCGGGCCACCCCAGCCCGGTCCACCCGGCGGCGGCGAGGTGGCGATCCCAGGCCAGGCGCTCGGTGAAGGCCTCGTGCTCGCGCCCCGGTCCGCCCAAGCCCCGCAAGGCGGCGAACTCGCCGGCGAGGTTCTCCGCAAGCCACTGGCGCACCGTGCTCGTGAACTCGTCGTCACTCAGGCTCTGGCTCTGCTCCACGGACGTACGGTAACCTACCAAGCACTTGCTAGGTAGGGAGCATCGTGACCGTTCAACCGAGGACCACCCCGTCCGCCCTGCTGCGCGCGGCGCAGGAGTTCGGCGACCTCGAGGCCATCGCCGACGGCGCCATCCGGCTGAGCTACACCCAGCTGCACCAACGCGTCCGGGACTTCTCGGCGGCGCTGATCAGCCGTGGGGTAAAGGCGGGCGATCGTGTCGCGGTCTGGTCGCCAAATACCTACCACTGGATCATCGCAACCCTCGGCGCCCACTACGCAGGGGCAGCCATGGTCCCGGTCAATACCCGCTACACCGGCGCCGAGGCTCTCGACATCGTCGAGCGGGTCGACGCCGCCGCGCTGGTCGTGGCGGGCAACTTTCTGGGCGCCGACCGCTACGCGCAGCTGCGTACCGCGAACCCCGACGTCGAGATCTCGACTGTCATCCGAGTCCCCCTGGACGGCGGGGACGCCGCGACCGACGACGTCATCGACTTCGACGACTTCGTCGCGAGCGCCACGGAACAGTCACGCACCGAGGCCGACGCCCGGGCGCAGGCGGTGGGGCCCGAGGACATCGCCGACATCATGTTCACCTCCGGAACCACCGGTCGCAGCAAGGGCGTGCTCAGCGCACAGCGCCAGAGCATCGGCATCGCGCAGGCCTGGGCCGAGTGCGCCGAGCTCACCGCCAGTGACAACTACCTCATCATCAACCCCTTCTTCCACACGTTCGGTTATAAGGCCGGGATTCTGGCCTGCCTGGCCACCGGCGCCACCATCGTCCCGATGGCCGTGTTCGACGTGCCCAGGGTGATGGCCGTGGTGGCCGAGGAGAAGATCAGCGTGCTGCCGGGAGCACCAACCATCTACCAGTCCATTTTGGACCATCCCGATCGCCCCGACTACGACCTAACCAAGCTGCGCATCGCCATCACCGGCGCCGCCGCCGTGCCGGTGTACCTGGTCGAGCGCATGCAGTCCGAGCTCAGCTTCGACGCGGTGCTCACCGCGTACGGGCAGACGGAGGCCGTGGTGGTGACGATGTGCCGCACCGATGACGACCCGGTGACGGTGTCCACGACATCCGGGCGCGCCAACGGTGGCATGGAGGTCCGCATCGCGAAGAACGGCGAGATCATGGTGCGCGGGGAGAACGTGATGATCGGCTACCTCGACGACCCGGTAGCCACAGCAGCGACCATCGACACTGACGGATGGTTGCACACCGGCGACATCGGCATCCTCGACGAGCGCGGGTACCTCGACATCACCGACCGGCTCAAGGACATGTACATCTGCGGTGGCTTCAACGTCTACCCCGCCGAGGTCGAGAACACCCTCGCTCGCTCGGAAGCCGTCGCCGAGTCCGCGGTCATCGGCATACCCGACAAGCGCATGGGCGAGGTCGGCTGCGCGCTGATCGTGCTCAAGCCTGGCCACACGACGTCCGAGGCGGAGGTCATCGCGTTCGCCAAGGTCCACCTAGCAAACTTCAAGGTGCCCCGATCGGTGCGCTTCGTGGATTCCCTACCCCGCAACCCGTCCGGCAAGGTAATGAAAAACGTTCTGCGAGAGGAGCTGTCATGACCGTTCCCGATGAGGGCGAGGTCGTCACCTATGAGGTTCGCGACTCGGTCGCCGTGGTCACGCTGAATCGGCCCGACTACCGCAACGCGCAGAACTCCGTGGTCACCTACGCGCTGGACGCGGCGTTCGAACGTGCCGTGCAGGACGACGAGGTCAAGGTCATTGTGCTGGCGGGCAACGGCAAGCATTTCTGCGCCGGGCACGACATCGGCACGCCTGGCCGCGACCACCACGTGCACTACGACAACAAGGCCGTGATGTGGTGGGACCACGTCGACAAGCCCGGTGGCGACCAGCGCTACGCCCGCGAGATGGAGGTCTACCTCGGCATGTGCCGGCGGTGGCGGGAGATCCCCAAGCCGATGATTGCCATGGTGCAGGGCGCCTGCATCGCCGGTGGCCTCATGCTCGCCTGGGTGTGCGACCTGATCGTTGCCTCCGAGGACGCATTTTTTTCTGATCCCGTGGTCCGCATGGGCATTCCCGGCGTCGAGTACTTCGCCCACCCGTGGGTGCTCGGTCCCCGCTTCGCCAAGGAGATCCTCTACACCGGAGACCGCTTCACGGCCCGTCGTGCGTACGAGGTGGGGATGGTCAACAAGGTGGTCCCGCGTGCGGACCTGACGAGCGAAACCTTGGCGATGGCCGAGCGCATTTCGGCCATGCCGCGCATGGGGCTGGCGCTGACCAAGCGTGCGGTGAACCAGTGCGAGGACCAGATGGGGATGCGCAACGGGATGGACTCGGTCTTCGGGCTGCACCACTTCGCGCACGCCCACAACGCCGAGGTCGGCGCGGACTCCCTCGGCGGGATGAACGCCAAGTCGATGAAAACGGTGTCCTCTCAGGACGGGCGCCAGTAGTGGATCTCGATTTCGACGCGAAGGCCCTCGCGTTCCGCGACGAGGTGCGCACCTTCCTGGCGGAAAACATCCCCGCCGAGCCGCTACCGTCGATGGACACCGCCGAAGGCTTCGAGGCGCACCGCGCCTGGGAGCGGACCCTGGCCGACGGACGCTTCTCCGTGGTCTCCTGGCCGGCCGAGTACGGCGGGCGGGATGCCTCGATCCTGGAGTGGGTGATCTTCGAGGAGGAGTACTACGCCGCCAACGCGCCCGGTCGGGTCAGTCAGAACGGCATCTTCCTGCTGGCGCCCACCTTGTTCGAGCACGGCACGCCCGAGCAGCACGCGCGCACCATGCCGCGCATGGCGCGCGCCGACGACATCTGGGCGCAGGCCTGGTCCGAGCCGGAGGCCGGCAGCGACCTCGCCGCCATTCGCTCGCCCGCCCGGCGGGTAGACGGTGGCTGGCGGCTGTCCGGTTCCAAGATCTGGAGCTCGCGGGCCAGCTTCGCCGACTGGGGCTTCGGGTTGTTCCGCAGCGACCCGCGAGCGCAGCGGCACACCGGATTGACCTACTTCATGTTCCCGCTGGACGCCGAGGGGGTGACCGTCCGTCCCATCCCGCAGCTCGACGGGGAGCCGGGATTCGCCGAGATCTTCCTCGATGAGGTGTTCGTGCCCGACGCCGACGTCATCGGTGCGGTCAACGAGGGCTGGCGGGTCGCGATGAGCACCTCCAGCAACGAGCGCGGCCTGTCGCTGCGCAGCCCCGGCCGGTTCACCGCCGCCCAGCGCTTGCTCGCGCTGTGGCGCGACCGGGCCGATCCGAGCGACACTGCTTTACGCGACAAGGTGGTCGACGCCTGGATCGGGGCGAACGCCTACCGGCTGCACACCTTCGGCACCGTCACCCGACTCACCGAGGGCGGCTCGCTGGGCGCGGAGTCCTCCATCAACAAAATCTTCTGGTCCGAGTTGGATGTCGTGCTGCACGAGACGGCACTGGACCTGCTCGGTCCGTACGCCGAGCTTTCGGGTGCGTGGATGGACGGCTACCTGTTCTCGCTGTCCGGTCCGATCTACGCGGGCACCAACGAGGTGCAGCGCAACGTCGTCTCCGAGCGCCTGCTCGGACTGCCGAGGGCGGCCCGATGAGGTTTGCACTGAGCCCCGAGCAGCAGGATTTCGCCACCAGCCTGCAGGATCTGCTGGCCAAATCTGACCTGCCGAAGGTCATCCGCAGCTGGGGTGCCGGCAACCCGAATGCCGGGCAGGCGCTGTGGGGCCGACTCGGCGAGATGGGCGTGACCGCGCTGGCGGTGCCCGAGGCCTACGACGGCTTCGGCGCCGGCCCTGTGGACCTCGTGGTGGCCTTCGAAGCCTTGGGTCGCAACGCGGTTCCTGGCCCGCTGGTGGAGACCATCGCCGCGGTGCCGACGCTGCTGACCGAACTTGGCGAGGACGCGCTGGCGCAACGCTGGTTACCCGGGATCGCCGCCGGCGAGACCCTGGCGACCCTGGCCATAGACCGCACGTGCCCTACGCCTTGGACGCGGACGTGGCCTCCGGTGGGTTGGTGATCGACGGCGACCGCGTGTCACTGGCCGTCATCGGTGAGCAACTGTGCTCAGTAGACGGTGCGCGACGGCTGTTCCGGGTGCAGCCCGGCGAGGCTGTGGCCGCGGGTGTGCAGCCAGCCGCCGAGCGGGCCTTCGACGTCGGTGCCCTCGCCTGCGCGGCCCAGCTGCTCGGCGCGGGCCGTGGGCTGTTGGACATGACGAGTGCGTACGCGAAGCAACGGGTGCAGTACGGCAGCCCGATCGGGCAGTTCCAGGCGATCAAGCACCAGCTCGCGGATGTGCTGGTCGACATCGAGATGGCTCGGCCGCTGCTCTACGGTGCGGCACTGGCCGTACAGGAGCGCGCCGGCGACGCCGCTCGCGATGTGTCGGCCGCCAAGGTGGCCTGCGGTGATGCCGCCTACCGCGCGGCCCGCGTCGCACTGCAGGTGCACGGCGCCATCGGCTACACCCAGGAGTACGACCTCTCGCTGTGGCTGACCAAGGTTCGCGCGCTGGTCAGCGCATGGGGGGACGCCTGCGGCGCACCGCGCCCGAGTGATGGAGCACCTGTGTCCGGCCCGCTGACGCCCGCATTTCAACTAACCCGGGAGCAGCTGGCGCTGCGGGACAGCGTCCGGTCCCTGCTGAGCAAGAAGGCCGGCAGCGCAGCAGTGCGCGCTGCGATGGCCTCCGAGCGCGGCTACGACGAAGCGCTGTGGGCGCTGCTGTGCGAGCAGGTCGGCGTCGCCGCGTTGGCCATTCCCGAGGGTTACGGCGGGTTGGACGCCAGCCCGCTGGAGACCCACATCGTCATGGAAGAGCTGGGCCGCACCTTGGCGCCCTCCCCCATGCTCGGCTCCGTTGTCCTGGCGGCGCAGACCCTGCTGGAGTTAGATGACGCCGAAGCTTGCGAGCGACTACTCCCCGCGATCGCCGCGGGCCGGATCGCGGCGGTGTGCTGGGTTGGCGTGGACGGGCACTGGGACCCGACTCGAGCCGCGTGCACCGCGACCGACGACACGATCTCCGGCACCGCGCATTACGTTCTGGACGGTGATCTGGCCGAGGTGCTGCTGGTGGTGGCGGCCACAGACGACGGGCTCGGGGTATTCGAGGTCGATCCGCAGCAAAGCGACATCGTCCGCCAGCGTGTGTCCACAATGGACCTCACCCGGCGGTTGGCGACGGTGACGTTCACCGAGGCGTTCGGGCGCAAGATCGGTACCGGCAACGCTGCCGCAGCTCTGGCCAGGGTCCGAGATGCGGCTTGCGTTGGCTTGTCCGCCGAGCAGGTCGGCGCGGCGGCCCGCATCCTGGAGCTGACGGTGGAGTACCTGAAGTCCCGCGTTCAGTTCGGCAGGCCGATCGGCAGCTTCCAAGCCCTCAAGCACCGGATGGCCGACCTGTACGTCCTGGTGGAGACTGCGCGCTCGGCCTCCTACGGCGCAGTCGACGGCACGGTGGACGCGGCGGTGGCCAAGGTGTATTGCGCAGAGGCGCTCAGCCAGGTCGCGGCCGAGGCCATTCAGTTGCATGGCGGTATCGGCATCACCTGGGAGCACGACGCGCAGCTGTACTTCAAACGCGCCCACGGCAGCGCCCAGCTGTTCGGGCAGCCACGCGAGCACCTGGCAAGGATGGCGGCGCTGGCCGGACTCTGACTGCTCCTCAGCCGAGGGCTCCCAAAACTCCACGCTGCTGCGGCGACAGCACACGCGTACCGTCCGAATCCGATGCGATGACGTGCGAGGAACACCCAGGCGGGTACACGGGGATGTGATGGCGATGCGTTCAGCGGCGAGGTCGCTCGCATTGACGGCCGTCCAGCTCGTGGCGCTCGCCGTCACCATTGTCGCGTTGCGCGGCCACGCGCCTTCGCCCTCGACGCGCCATCCCGTCGTGGGTTCTTCGACCGCCCTGGTCGTCGTGTACACGGTGGCGGTGCTGGCTGCGCTGCTGAGCGTGTTTGCTGCCGTCCGGTTCCGGCGATCTGCGCGACGGCCGGCGCCCAGGCCGGAGGCGGTCCCGAGGCCCACCGTGCCATGGCGCATCGTGGTGCTGGCGGCGCTTGCGGTCGCCGTTCTGGTCGGGGGCGTGGTGGCGCTGTCGGCGGTCCTGCCGCACGGGACGATTTCGTCGCCGGACCCAGCGATGGCCTCGCGCAGCCCCACCGTGCCAACGACCTCCGATGTCACGCCGGCGCCCCCCGACCCCGGCCGAGGAACCGATCTCCGCCCCGCGTTCGCAATCGTGTTGCCGGTCCTACTGATCCTGCTCGCCGCAGGTTGGCTCTTCGCCGGGCGTAGACGAGGTGTCGACGGGCAGCGCGCGCCAGTCGTGTCGGACCCGGCACGCGATCCTCTCAGCAGGGCGGCGGAACTGGGACTGCACGCCCTGTCGCAACCCGCACTCGCTCCGGGTGCCGCCATCGTCGCCTGCTACGGGGCCATGGAGCTCGCGCTGGCCGAGACGCCGGACGTCGCGCCCCGCGCTGCGGACACCCCCGCTGAGGTGCTGGCGCGTGCGGTCGGGCACGGGGTGTTGCAGCCGGGGGCGGCGGCCACCTTGGTTGCCCTGTTCGCCGAAGCCAGGTTCAGTCGTCACGACATGGACGAGGACCAGCGCGACGCCGCAACCGCGGCCCTGCGCCTTGTGTTGGAGGAACTGCGAAGCCGAGCATGCGTGCCCTCGCCGTAGCCGCGATCGCGCTACTCGCACTGGTCGAGATTCCGCTGGTGCTCGGACGCGGGCCCTGGTGGTCGGCGGCCGCTGTGGTGCTCGCGATCCTCGTCCTGGCGCTGCGCCGGCTGGTGCTGCGCACCAATGTCGCGGAGGACACGCCCGAACCGCCGGTGGAGTCGGAATCGCTGCAGCGGTGGCGGAAACGGACCGAGGCACTGATCAGCTGGGCGGACGGCTCGCGCGCCGACTGGGATCAACACCTACGGCCGCTGCTGGTGCGCGAGCTGCGCAAAAGCGCGACCCACGGCGACGACGCGGCCACCGGTCTGATGGTGTTCGGACCACAGTTGTGGCCGTGGGTCGATCCGTCCACAGTGGCCAGTGCTGCCGACGCTGCCCGACCTGGGCCGGGGCGAGCGGTACTCGGCGCGATTCTTGACCGGCTGGACACGCGATGACCCACACCGCTGAGCTGACTGCTGCCCGCGCGGGGGCGGTACTAGACGCCGTGGAACGCGTCGTCGTGGGTAAGCGCAGCGCAGCACACCTCATCATGCTGGGTGTGCTCGCCAGAGGACACGTGCTGATCGAAGACCTACCGGGGGTGGGCAAGACCCTGATCGCCCGCTCGTTCGCCTCCGCGTTGGGCCTGCGATTCACCCGCGTCCAGTTCACCCCGGACCTACTCCCCGCGGACCTGCTCGGCTCGACGATCTATGACATGCAGTCGAGCCGCTTCACCTTCCGCGCCGGGCCGGTGTTCACCAACCTGCTGCTGGCCGACGAGATCAACCGGACTCCACCGAAAACCCAGGCCGCGCTGCTGGAGGCAATGGCCGAAGGACAGGTGAGTATCGACGGCCACACCCACGCGCTGCCCGACCCCTTCGTCGTCCTGGCTACCGACAACCCCATCGAGTACGAGGGCACTTACTCCTTGCCCGAGGCCCAGCTTGACCGCTTCGCGCTGCGGGTGCGCATCGGCTACCTCACCGAGACCGACGAGCGGGACATGTTGCAACGTCGCATCGACCGCGGCGGCGGTCGCGTCGAGGTGGAACAGGTGCTCGACGCACCGGGCCTGCGGGCGATGCGGGATGCGGTGGAGCAGGTCTCCGTGCATCCGGACGTATTGGGCTACGTCGTGACCATCGCCAACGCCACCCGCCATCACCCTCAGGTCGAGGTGGGGGTCAGCCCACGGGCCGAGATCGACCTCATGCAACTCGCTCGCGCGCGGGCCCTGCTCAGTGGACGAGACTTCGTGATCCCCGAGGACGTGAAGGAACTGGCCACCCCGGCACTGGCGCATCGGGTCAGCCTGCGGCCGGCAATGTGGGTGCGGCGCATCAGCAGCGAACAGGTGCTGGGCGAGCTCCTGCGGCAGCTTCCCGTTCCGCGAGCCCCGCGGTGAGCTCCTCGACGCCGGTCGCCCTGCGGTGGCTTCCCACGCCGATGGCCCTGGGTCTGGCCACCTCCGTCGCGACCGCGCTCGCCGCGGCGCTGATCAGCGGGCACTGGCAGCTCGCCGTGTTCGCCGCGCCCCTGCTCGGCTCGCTCGGCGCGCGCGGGTGGTTCGCCGCTCTACCGGCGGGCGCCGCGGTGGCCGCCGAGCTGTCGACGGCCCAGTGCTTCGAGGACGAGACAGTGGAGATCGAGCTGAGCGCTCGATTGACGGCCGGTGGTGTAGTCGCAGCACTCGACCTTGCCCCGAACGTCGGTCTACGGGTGCTCGAGGGCGCCCCGCCGGCCCCCGACGCCTCGGCCGTCTACCAGGTGAGGGCAGCCCACTGGGGCAACTATCCCTTGTCCGCGCGGGTCGTCGCCACAACAGCAGGCGGTCTGCTGGCGGCAACGGCCACCGCGCGGGTCGCCGAGCTGCGCGTCTACCCCCGGGCCCCCGCGGAACGGATCGCCCTGCCCCAACCGCAACTGGTCAACCGGCTCGGCACTCATCTCAGTGCCCGGCGCGGCGCGGGGGTGGAGTACGCGGATATCCGGCCGTACCTGCCCGGTGACCTGATGCGCTCGATCAATTGGCCCGCGAGTGCACGCCGTGGACAGCTGCAGGTCACCGAGCGGCTCACCGACCGGGCGGCGGACGTCGTTGCCGTAATCGACACCTACCCGCAAGCGCCTGGGCCGGCGACTGCGGCGTTCGATCTGTCGGTTCAGGGTGCCACCCAGGCGGTGCAATCCGCGCTGCAGGATGGCGACCGGGCCGGGGTGGTCGCGCTGGGTGCGCGTATTCGCTGGCTGGGCCCGGACACCGGCCGCCGTCAGTTCTACCGCGTGCTGGATGCCGTACTCGATTTCGGCGAGGCCGCCGCGTCCAGCACGGGCACGCTCGCGCCCCGACAGGCGGTGCCCTCCGGCGCGACGGTGATCGCGTTCTCCACCCTGCTGCGCACCGACTTCACCCTCGCCATGCTGGATCTCCATCGACGCGGGCATGCGGTGCTGGTGGTGGATGTGCTGCGGGAGATCCCGTTCACCGACGAGCTGGACCCCGTCGCGGCGCGGCTGTGGCGGCTGGAGCGCAGCAACCTGCGACGCGACCTCGGCGCCACCGGCATCGACGTCGTGGCCTGGCCCGCGGACACCGGGCTCGGACCGGCTCTACGCCCGTTCGGCCGGCGACCGGTGCGGCGATGAGGACGGACAACCTGTTGGTGATCGTGGCGTGGGCGGCGGCCGCGACGATGGTCCTCACCATGGTGCCTGACGCGAGTTGGGTCGGACTGGGGGCGGCTGCGGTCGCCACGATGGTGGTCGTCCTCGCCCAGTGGCGACGGTGGGCGGCAACGGTTGCGGTGCAGATTGTCGCTGTGGGGCTGGCAGTGGACGGCACGTCGGCGGTGCTCGCCGCACTGGCTGGCCTGGCAGCGACAGCCTTCTTGCTGGCCACCCACCTCGGCTCGACCCCAGAGTTGCTCGCGCCCGTGGTCCAGCGGTTGTTGCCCGCCGTCGGCGTCACGACCCTCGTCGCGCTGGGCGCGGCCCTGGTGCCAGCGGGACCGGGATGGCTGGCGGCATTGGCGCCCCTGGCTTCGGTCAGCCTCTACGCAAGCTGCACGACACTTTTCCGCACGATGCGCGAACCGTAGTACCGCGCGCGAGCGAGGGACACCGCCACGCGGTGCCGGACCGTTCCAGACAGCTCAGCAACGGGTCGATCTGGCGTTGTCATTGCTTCGCGCGGATGCTGAAGTCGTGCCCCCACAGACTGACGGCGGTGCTCGCCGCACTGGCTGGCCTGGCAGCGACAGCCTTCTTGCTGGCCACCCACCTCGGCTCGACCCCAGAGTTGCTCGCGCCCGTGGTCCAGCGGTTGTTGCCCGCCGTCGGCGTCACGACCCTCGTCGCGCTGGGCGCGGCCCTGGTGCCAGCGGGACCGGGATGGCTGGCGGCATTGGCGCCCCTGGCTTCGGTCAGCCTCTACGCAAGCTGCACGACACTTTTCCGCACGATGCGCGAACCGTAGTACCGCGCGCGAGCGAGGGACACCGCCACGCGGTGCCGGACCGTTCCAGACAGCTCAGCAACGGGTCGATCTGGCGTTGTCATTGCTTCGCGCGGATGCTGAAGTCGTGCCCCCACAGACTGACGGCGGTGCTCTCCCTGGCAATCCATTCGTCATCGGACACCTGCCTTCCCTCGCAACCGAATTCGACATCGAAACCGCCGGGCGTCTGCATGTAGAAGGAGAGCATCAGGTCGTTGACGTGGCGCCCCAGGGTCGCCGACATCGGTACCTTCTTGCGCAGCGCCCGGTCGAGGGTGAGCCCGACGTCGTCGGAGTGCTCGACCTCGATCATGAGGTGCACAATCCCGCTGGGGGTGGGCATCGGCAGAAAGGCGAGGCTGTGGTGGCGTGGGTTGCAGCCGAAGAAGCGCAGCCACGCCGGATCACCGTCCTCGGGGCGCCCGACGAACTGCGGGGGCAGCCGCATCGAGTCGCGCAGCCGGAATCCGAGCACGTCGCGGTAGAAGGTGAGCGCCGCTTGATCGTCCTTCGTGGACAATACGACGTGGCCAAGGCCCTGTTCGCCGGTGACGAATCGGTGCCCGTAGGGGCTGACCACGCGACGGTGCTCAAGTGCCGCGCCGTGGAACACCTCCAGCACGTTGTCCGAGGGATCGGTGAAGCTGATCAGCTCATCGACCCGCCGGTCGCTCAGCACTTCGGCGGTGGCCTCCTTGAACGCCACGCCCGCGGCGTCCAACCGATCCCGAATCTCCTGCAGCTCGGCGGCATTCGCCGTCTCCCAGCCGCTGGCCGAAAGTCGATCGTGCTCGCCGGGCACGATGACCAACCGGGCCGGGAAGTCATCCATTCGTAGATACAGCGATTCGAGGTCGCGGCCCTTGCCCTCCACCATGCCGAGCACCTTGAGGCCGTACTCACGCCAGGCCGCCATGTCGGTGGTCTCGATGCGCAGGTACGCCAACGAACGAATACCCATCACTTGCCTCCGTGGAGCGAACCGTGCGTGAAGTACTGCGGATGACTGTCCGGCAGCACAGCGCTTCTTGGCAGACTAGAACATGTTCTCTTTGCTGTCGAACCGCTCCCGCTGGTGCTGGGTGCCAGCATTCTGTAACGTGTTCTAGCATCGGCCCAGCCCGATTCCGACCGTTTGCCATGACTGAGGTGTTGAGATGCCGGGGACCAACGACAGCCGCAGCGAATATGCCGTGCGCCAGATCGACGTCGGCGAGCTGCAGACCAGGTTCGCCCGTGGCTGGCACTGCCTTGGCCTGGCCGCCACCTTCCGGGACGGCACGCCGCACTCCGTCGAGGCGTTCGGCCAGAAGCTCGTCGTCTTCGCTGGACAGGACGGCACGATCAACGTGCTCGACGCCTACTGCAGGCACATGGGCGGTGACCTGTCGCAGGGCACCATCAAGGGCAACGAAGTCGCCTGCCCCTTCCACGATTGGCGCTGGGGCGGCGACGGCAAATGCAAGGCGGTGCCCTACGCCAAGCGGGTGCCGCTGCGGGCCCGCACCCAGGCCTGGATCACGATGGAGCAGAACCAGCAGCTGTTCGTGTGGAACGACCCCGAAGGAAACCCGCCCCCGCCGGAGGTGGCCATCCCGCGCATCGAGGGCGCCTTCAGTGACGAGTGGACCGGCTGGACGTGGGAGACCCTCGTCATCGAAGGTTCGAACTGCCGCGAGATCGTGGACAACGTCGTGGACATGGCGCATTTCTTCTACATCCATTACGCGTTCCCGCTGTACTTCAAGAACATCTTCGAGGGCCACATCGCCTCGCAGTACATGAACAGTAAGGGCCGTCCGGACGTCGGTATGTCCTCGGAATACGCGGGCATGGAGACGAGGCTCGAGTCCGAGGCCGCCTACTACGGCCCCTCGTACATGATCAATCCGCTGCACAACAGCTACGGCGGCTACGAGGTGGACAGCGTGCTCATCAACTGCCATTACCCGGTCAGCGCGAACAAGTTCGTACTGCAGTACGGGGCGATCGTCCGCAAGCCCGCGGGCGTCACCGATGAGGTAGCCGACAAGATCGCCGCGAAGTTCGCCGAGGGAATCGGCGTCGGCTTCCTGCAGGACGTGGAGATCTGGAAGAACAAAACCAAGATCGACAACCCCCTGCTGACTGAGGAGGACGGCCCGGTCTATCAGCTCCGTCGCTGGTACGAGCAGTTCTACACCAACGTCGCCGACGTCGCCGAGGAAATGACCCAGCGCTTCGAACACGAGGTGGACACCACCCACGCGAACGTCAACTGGGAGGCGGAGGTGCAGGAGAACCTGCAGCGGACTCAACTCGAAAAGACCAACCAGGAAGCATGAGCGGCGTGCCGAATACCTGGGCCAAGGCGCCGGATTTTGCCGACCAACGTGATCTGGCTGCGCGGCTGCATGCGGAGACCGCGGCTGACAAGGAGCTTTACACCGCCGCAGGGCTACGTCCGCTGCAGTGCGGAACCTGCGGGACGAAGGTGCTGGTGAAGAAGAACAGCCTGCAGCACACCAGCATCCAGTGGACCACCGACCCCGTGGCCAGTTGTCCCGAGCTGCGGGCGGGTGAGGCGGCGGGCAGGGCTTCCGCTCAGCAGGACACATGCCCCAGACTGCGGGCCAGCATCACTTACGCTGTGGCCGAAGGCCTGCCGCGGGCAACGCCAGCAGCCCGGTGATGGGTCATACCTACGCCGGCCCGGGCGCCACCATCGGGCCTGCGATGACCTTCGGCTACCTCGCCGCCCTCGACATCGCCGAGCGCGCCTGCGTTCGAACTGCGGAACCCACCAGTGCCCATTGATCCCATCGGGGCGGAGCTGCCGCCAGCGACGTCGTTCTCCATGCCGTGCTGATCCCAACCAAGGACTAGCTTGTTGCATCAGCGCGCTATGATGCGGTGATGCGGACAACGATCAACCTCCCGGACGACCTGCACCGCGCGGCCTTCTCCCTGGCCCGTGACCGCGGGCAGAGCCTGAGCCAAACGGTGAGCGAGCTGGTACGCCGAGCACTACTGCCTGCCACCGGCTCGGCGGCGGTCGATGTCGACGCTCGAACAGGTTTGCCGGTAGTACGGCTCGGTACGCCCGTGACCACGGAGATGGTGCGTGCCGCGGCCGACGAGGGAGAGTGATTCACCTTCTGGACAGCAACGTCCTGATCGCCCTGACTGTCGAGGACCATGTGCATCAGCAGGCTGCGGCCCGGTGGTGGACGACGAACAACGCGCCGTTCGCCACCTGTCCGATCACCCAGGGGGCCTTGGTTCGCCTGCTGTTGCGGGAAGGCATTTCCGGAAGCGACGGTGCACGCGTGCTGGCACTGTTCACTGCTCATCCGCGGCACGTTTTCTGGCCTGATGCGCTCGACTACACCGCCGTCGATCTGACCGCGCTGGTTGGCCCTCGGCAAGTCACGGATGCTTATCTGGCGGCCCTGGCTCGTCATCACGGTGCGCGGCTGGCGACTTTCGATCGGGGCCTGGCTCATCAGCACGAGGACGTCGCGACCCTCATCCCACTGGCCGATCACCGAACCCAACAGAGGGACCGTTGAACACCGAAAGCCTTCCCGCCGAGCTGGTCGCACTCGCCGAGGCGACACCCGGTTTCATGCCGATCGACGAGGGCACCGCGCTGCACCAGGCGGCGTTGCGCTACCTCGGCACCGGCGTCGGCGTGGAGATCGGCACGTACTGCGGTCGGTCTACTGTGTACCTCGGTGCGGCGGCGAAAGCGACCGGCGGCACCGTCGTGACCATCGACCACCACCACGGATCCGAGGAGCACCAATCCGGCTGGGAGTACCACGACGCCAGCTTTGTCGACCCGCACACCGGACGGCTGGACACCTCGACGCGGCTGCGGCACACTCTGGCCGACGCGGACCTCGAAGCCCACGCGGTTGCCGTACTCGGGAGTTCCGCGCAGGTGGCTGCGTTCTGGCGGACGCCGCTGTCGTTCGTGTTCATCGACGGCGGGCACAGCAGCGCTGCGGCGCAGGCCGACTTCACCGGCTGGGCGCCGTGGGTGTCTGTTGGCGGCGCGTTGTTCATCCACGACGTGTTCCCCGATCCCACCGATTGTGGGCGGCCACCGTACGAGGTCTACCAGCGGGCGCTGGCCACGGGCGAGTTCACCGAGGTCGGTGCGCACGGCTCGCTGCGGGTGCTGGAGCGCGTGGCGGCTCAGACCGGCGAGCCGCTGACGTAACAGTGCTCCCCGCAGCTGTCCGACCCCAGCTGCGCCGCCGGTAGAGCCGCGTAGCGGAAGATCCCGCTGCCGGCGGTACAACAGGACAGCGCATCGGCGGCCAGAATCACGGCAGCCGAGGTCCACGAGCTCTGCTCGGCCGGCCAGCGAACTCCTTCGCTGAACACCAGCCCGGTCCAGTAGGCACCGTCGGAGTCGCGCAGATGCTGGATGTCGCCGAACAACGACAGCGCCTGCTCACCCATCCCCACCGCGTCCAAGGCCAGTACCAGCTCGCAGGTCTCCGCACCGGTCACCCACGGGCGGTGTTCCACGCACCGGGCGCCGACCCCCGGCACCACGAAGTCGTCCCATCGCGCGCGAATGCGATTCCGGGCGGCTTCGCCGCGGAGGGCTCCGCCAAGCACGGGGTAGTACCAGTCCATGGAATACTCCGGTTTGGGGGCGAACACCTCCGGATGCCTGCGCAGCGCATGCCCCAACTGAAAGAGGGCCACGTCCCAGTCGGGTTGGTGATCGCCCATCAGCTCGGCCAGCATCAGCGCGCAGCGCAAACTGTGATGGATGCTGGAGTTGCCGGTCAGCAGGGCCTCGCGCACCGGGCCTCCCGGTCCGCAGCCCCAGGCGAACTCCCCGCCCGCACCTTGCATGGTGAGCACGAAGTCGATCGCCTTGCAGATCGTCGGCCACAGTTCGACGACGAAGGCCCGGTCGTCACAGAGCAGGTAGTGATGCCACACACCCACCGCGAGGTAGGCGCAGAAGTTGCTGTCGGAGTTGGCATCCTGGACGACGCCCGCGCGCAGCTTGATCGGCCACGAGCCGTCAGCACGTTGGATTCGACGCAACCAGCGGAAGGCCCGTTCGGACTCGTCCGTCAGACCACAGGCGGTCAGGGCCATCGCCGACTCGATGTGATCCCACGGGTCGGTGTGGCCGCCGGGAAACCACGGGATCGCACCGGATGGTTCCTGCATGTCCGCGATGGCCCTGGCCGTCTGCAGTGACTGCTCGGCCGTGAGGACGCCGGGTACCGCAGGCAAGCTACCGCGCAGCAACGGGAACCTTGGGCTTGTTCAGGTAGAAGACGACGCTCTTGCCCAGTACGGGGTTCAACAACTTCTCCGCCGTCCGGGTCAGCCACGGTCCCTTCATGAGATCCCACACGAGCAGCTGGTGGTACGCCTTGGTCAGCGGGTGGTCCTTGTTGTCGACGCCGACCGCACACTTGAGCCACCAGTAGGGCGCATGCAGGGCATGCGCGTGGTCCTGACCGGCGACCGTCAACCCCGCGCCGGCGAGCTTGCGGGCAAGCTCGCCGGCCCGGTAGATACGGATGTGTCCGCCCTCGTTTGCGTGGTAGGCGTCCGAGAGCGCCCAACAGATCTTCTCCGGGAAAGATCGTGGCACGGTCACCGCGGCCACCCCGCCAGGCTTGAGGACGCGGGTCAGCTCGGCGATGGCCCTGGTGTCCTCGGGCACGTGCTCCAGCACCTCGGAGATGAGCACGACGTCGAAGCTGTCGTCGGCGTACGGCAGGTTCAGGGCGTCACCGACCTCCGTGCGGGCCTTGGCGCCTGCGGGAACCTGATCTTCCAGCTCCATCGCGGCGAACATCGTGGCGACCTCGGCCATGTCGGCGGCGCTCTGGTCGAAGGCAATGACGTCGGCGCCACGGCGGTAGAGCTCGAACGAATGCCGACCCGCACCGGCGCCGATGTCGATCGCCTTTGCCCCCGGTTTGACGCCCAGACGGTCGAAGTCGACGGTCAGCATGCGAGGTGGTCCTTCCTTGCGATGGCGGCCGAATAGCACTCGGCCGTGCGGGCAGCGACCGCGGACCAGCTGAAGCGCTGGAGCACGCGTGCCCGCCCGGCAGCGCCCATCAGCGCCCGCCGCTTCGGATCGTCGAACAGCGTAGCCAATGCCGCAGCCAGTGCCTCCGAATCACCCGGCGCCACCAGCAGCGCACACTCCCCGTCCGCGCCGACGACCTCCGGGATCGCCCCCGCTCGGCTGGCGACCAGCGGTGTCCCGCAGGCCATGGCCTCGACGGCAGGCAAGGAGAAGCCCTCATACAGCGACGGCACCGCCGCCACCTCCGCCGAGGCCAGCAGCGCGGCCAGCTCGCCGTCATCGATACCGGATACCGTCCGGACCACGTCCCCGATCGCGAGCTGCTCGATCAATCGCTCGGACGCGCCGCCTGCGGCGAGCTTGGTGACCAGCACCAGCTCGAGCTCGCGTTCGGTGCGCAGCTTGGCCACCGCTTCGAGGAGGTTGGAAACGCCTTTGAGCGGCATGTCCGCGCTCGCGATGCACACGATGCGCCCAGGCGTCCGCGGCGCTGCAGGTGGCCGGAACACTTCGGTGTCCACCCCGAGCGGGATGGTCCGCAAGCGACCGTCGGGAACGTCGAAGGCTTCGCGGATGTCGTCCTCGGACGATTTCGACACGGTAAGCAGCGTGGTGATCCGCCGAGCGACCCGGGTCTGCATACGGAGGAAGCCGTACCAGCGCCGCAGGGTGAGTCGCCGCCGACCACGTGCGGAGGCCAGGTCGAGGTCGCGATCTCTGGTGATGGGGTGATGGATGGTGGCCACCAGCGGCAGGCCCGCCTTTTCGATGGCCAGGAGCCCGTAGCCGAGGCACTGGTTGTCGTGCACCACATCGAACTCTGCGGCCCGCCTGCGCAGCAGCCGAGCCGCGCGCAAGCTGAAGGTCAGCGGTTCCGGGAACCCGGCAGTCCACATGGTGGCGACCTCGAGTACGTCGATGACGTCCCGAAATTCGCGTGGCCGTGGGGTCCGAAAGGGATCCGGTTCGCGGTAGAGATCCAGGCTCGGCACCTTGGTCAGCGTGACGCCGGGGTCGAGCTCCGGGTAGGGCTGGCCGGAGAACACCTCCACTTGGTGGCCGAGTGCGTGCAGCTCGCGGGTGAGGTGGCGGACGTAGACGCCTTGGCCTCCACAGTGCGGTTTGCTCCGGTAGGACAGCAGGGCTATCCGCACGCGAGCACCACCGCCGAGGTCGGCACACCCGTGCCCGCGGTGACCAGCACCGGTGCGTCCCCGGGTACCTGGTTCACCGACGTCCCGCGGATCTGACGTACGCCCTCGGCGATTCCGTTCATGCCGTGAATATATGCCTCGCCCAGTTGACCCCCGTGCGTGTTCAGCGGTAACCGCCCGCCGAGCTCGATCGCCCCGTCCGCGATGAACTCCTTGGCCTCCCCCCGCGCACAGAAACCCAGCTCCTCCAACTGCATCAGCGCGTAGGGCGTGAAATGGTCGTAGAGCACCGCCATCTTCATCTCATCCGGCCGCATCCCGGACTGCGCCCACAGCTGCTTGCCGACCAGACCCATCTCCGGCAGTCCGAGGCTGTCCCGGTAGTAGCTGGCCATCGTAAACTGATCCTGCCCGCTGCCCTGGGCGGCCGCAGCGATGATCGCCGGAGGCTGACGCAGGGCTCTGGCCCGCTCGACTGACGTGATCACCAGGGCAACGCCGCCGTCGGACTCCTGGCAGCAGTCCAGCAGGTGCAGCGGCTCGGCGATCCACCGCGAGTTCTGGTGATCGGCCAGGGTGATCGGTTTGCCGTAGAAAAACGCATTCGGGTTGTTCGCCGCGTGCAAGCGGGCGGCCACCGCAATCCGTCCGAAATCTTCGCTGCTAGCGCCGGTTTCGTGCATGTAGCGCTGCGCCATCATGGCCACCGTCGCTGCCGGGGTGCCGAGTCCGTGCGGGTAGGAAAAGGAATCGTCGGTTCCGGACGAGTCCGCGTTCACCACCAGGTCGGAGCGGACCTGGCCGAAGCGCATGCCGGAGCGCTCGTTGAACGCGCGGTAGGCCACGACCACCTCGGCGACGCCGGTGGCCACCGCCATCGCCGCCTGCTGCACGGTGGCACAGGCCGCTCCTCCCCCGAAGTGAATGCGGCTGAAGAACGTCAGCTCGGGAATGCCGACGGCACGGGCGACGGCGGTCTCGGTGTTGGTGTCCATGGTGAACGAGGTCAGTCCGTCCACATCGGAGGGGCCCAGTCCGGCGTCGGTCAAGGCGGCCGCAACGGCCTCGGTGGCCAAGCGCAACTCGCTGCGGCCGGAGTTCTTGGAGAAGTCGGTGGCGCCGATACCGACGATCGCGGCCTTACCGGACAGTCCGCTCACGCCGCAGCTCCCTGCACGGTTAGCGTCACCTTCGAGGTGATGTGATCACCGAGGCTGTTCTTGCCCGCCACGTCCAGGGTGAGCACGCCGTCGTCGATCTCCGTCACAGTGCCGCTCAGGGTCAGCGTGTCGTAGGCATACCAGGGCACCCCGAGCCGGAGCGAGATGGACTTGATGACGGCGCGGGGACCAGCCCAGTCGGTGACGAAGCGCTGCACCAGTCCCGTGTCGGTGAGGATGTTGACGAAGATGTCCTTCGATCCGCGTTGCTGAGCGAGGTCCCGGTCGTGGTGCACATCTTGGAAGTCCCTGGTGGCCAACGCTGTCGAGACCACAAATGTCGGCGTGGCCTCGACGGTCAACTCCGGGAGGACATCACCGACGGCCGTGGTCATACCTGCTCCTCGGTAGCGGCGCGGGGGCGCCACGCGTACAGCGCCCAAGGGGTGTCTTCGTCGGAGGCGGCGGCGAAGTCCAAGAACTCCACCTCCACCGGCATGCCGATGGCCACGGTAGCGGGATTGACGTCGCGCAGCTCGCCGAGCATCCGCACCCCCTCGTCCAGCTCCACCAACGCCACCATGAACGGCAACGAACGGCCAGGCACCTTGGGCGCGTGGTACACCACGTAGCTGTAGACGGTCCCTGCGCCCGAGGCGACCCGGTAGTCGGTGGATTCGGCCTCGTCCTTCCAGACCGCGGGCACCGGAGGATGCTGCAAGGACCCATCGGGGCGCTGCTGGATGCGTAGCTCGTGCGCCACGACTCCGTCCCAGAAAAACTGGGTGTCCCGCGACGGGGTGGGGCGCAGCATGGCATCGGCCGTGAGGTCCGCTGTGGACTCCCCAGCGCTGGAAACGACGCCAGACTCTGCAGCGCCTGGCGCGAACTTGAGGATGCGGAACATCATCTCCGCCACCACCTCATCCCCTACCCGCCAGAGGTTGCGGGTGGTGCAGAACCAGCCCTCGCCGAGCCCGGTCCGCTTCGGCCCGACCACGTCCTCCAGCACCGTCTCGATGCTGACCTCCTCGCCCGGATGCAGGTAGCGGTGGTAGGTCTGGTCGCAGTTGGTGGCCACCACCGAGGTGAAGCCGGCTTCGTCGAGGATCTCGGTCATCCGCCCCAGCGGATCGTCTACCTGGCGCTCGGCGTGCAAGCCGCGCATGGTCCAGACCTGCGCCATCGCCGGTGGGGCGACGACGCCACGGTGTCCGGCGGCGGCGGCGGCTTCGTGGTCGACGTAGATGGGGTTGGCGTCACCGATGGCTTCGACCCAGTTGTGGATCATCGGCTGGTTCACCGGGTCGCGTCCCTGCCGTGGCGTGCTCGCACCAGCCTGGCGGACCTCCTCCGCGGCGGCGAGGATGTCAGCGCTCACCGGGTTCCGTGAAGTCATCGCAGAACCCGCGGCAGCTTCAACCCAGCGGTGGCGATCAGTTCGCGCATCACTTCGTTCACGCCTCCCCCGAAGGTGATCACCAGGTTCCGTTTGATCTGCAGGTCCAGCCAGCTCATCAGCTCCGCCGTCGCGGGATCGGCCGGATCACCGTGTCGGCCCACCACCTCCTCGACAAGCCTGCCGATGCGCTGAATACGTTCGGTAGCAAAGACTTTGGTAGCCGACGCATCGGCGATGGCGACGGCGTCCGCGGTGGAGGACGAGACCTGCCAGTTGAGCAGCTCGTTCAGGCGCCAGTAGGCGTGGATCTCGCCCAGTGCCCGCTGTACATCGGATTTGCTGATCGGGGCAGTTCCATCCGGGCCCGGTTGCGCCGCCCACTGCTGCACCCGCGAGTACAGCCCCGCCATTCGTCCGGCGGGTCCGAGCATCACGCGCTCGTGGTTGAGCTGGGTGGTGATCAGCTTCCAGCCGGCGTTCTCCTCGCCGACCAGCATGCTGGCCGGTACTCGCACGTCGGAGTAGTACGTGGCGTTCACGTGGTGTGCGCCGTCGCACGTGATGATCGGCGTCCAGGAGAAGCCCGGATCTGCGGTGTCCACGATGAGCATGGAGATCCCGCGGTGCCGCGAGTCCGGGACACCCGTGCGGCAGGCCAGCCAGATGTAGTCGGCGTCGTGGCCGCCGGTGGTGAAGATCTTCTGTCCGTTGATCACGTAGGAGTCACCATCGCGCACGGCGGTGGTCTTCAGCGCCGCGAGGTCGGTGCCCGCCTCCGGTTCGCTGTACCCGATGGCGAAATGCACCTCACCGGCCAGGATGGCGGCCAGGAACTTCTGCTTCTGCTCCTCCGTGCCGTAGCGCTGCAGCGTCGGACCGACCGTCTGCAGCGTCACGTAGGGCAACGGGATGTCGGCCCGCGCCGCCTCGTTGACGAAGATCTGCTGCTCCATCTCCCCAAAGCCGCGACCGCCGTACTCTACCGGCCAGCCGACCCCCAGCCAGCCGTCCTCGCCCATCCGACGGACCACCTGGCGGTAGGCCGGGCCGTGGCGGTCGGTCCGCATGCCTTCGGTTTCCTCGGGCGAAATGAGGCGCGCGAAGTAGGTGCGAATCTCCGCCTGCAGTGCGCGCTGGTCCTTGGTCAGGTCGATGAACATTGCGCTCCAAGCAGATCGAGGCGGTACGCGGCACCGCCGACGAGCCGGGCGAGGTCTTTGGCCAGTGAGAAGTACCGGTGCAGCGGGTAGGTGATGTCGACCCCGAGCCCCCCGTGCAGGTGGTGGCAGACCTGCAGAGCTGCCGGCAGCTCGACGGCCACCCAGTAGGCCAACACGTCCAGATCCCCGGTGGCATTCAGCCCGGCGGCCAGGCGCCAATTAGCCGAGAGCGCTGCGACGTGCAACGCGCGGCTGGTCACGTAGACGTCGGCGATCTGCTGCGCGACCGCCTGGAAGGTGGCCAGCGGCTTGCCGAACTGGTGACGAGTGGCCAGATGCGTGGTGGTGAGCTCCAGCGCTCCGGTGAGCAGCCCGTCGGCCACCGCTCCGATCCCCGCCACGGCGCAGCAGTACAGCTCGGCCGCGTCGCCGTTCAGACGCTGATCGGTGGGTACCCGCACGCCGTCGAGGATCACCGTGTACTCCGGTGAGCCGGTGGAGGTGGGAGTGCGGGTGAGCGTGACGCCGTTGGCGTGCGGATCGATCAGGAGGACGCCGCCCGACGTGGGCACCAGCATGCGGTAGGCCTGCGCCGCGTAGGGAACCGCGACCTTGCGACCGTTGACGAGGAACGCCTCGCCGTCAGCGCGGGCCGTAGTGGCCGGTACGGCGGGCATCGGGTTGGAAACCTCGTTCAGCGCCCCGGTGACGACCGCACCCTGCTCGAGCTCGGCCAGAACTTCTTGTTGCTGCTCGGTGTTTCCCATCCGCACCAGCGGGAGGACCCCAAGAGCCAGGGTGGCCAACGCGGGCACAGCGGCGACGTTGCGACCGACCTCGGTCAGCACCACCGCTGTCTCCACCGGACCGAGACCGGCACCGCCAAGCGGCTCGGGCAGCACCAACGAGAGCAAACCCGCGTTGATCACGTCCTTCCACAACGCCGCGTCGTAGCCGGGCTCCGCGCGGAAGATCTCACCGCCCGCGCCGTTTACGGCACGCTTCAGGACGCCGGTCGCCGCCTCGGCCACTGCTTGTTGGGTCTCGTCGAGAGCGAAGTCCACGCACCCATCCTCACGCTTGAGTAGAACGTGTTTCAGTTCTATCAAGCCGATGGCGCCACAGCAAGCGCTACCGCGGCAGGCCGAGAATCCGCTCCGCCGCGACGCTCTGCAAGATCTGGGTGGTGCCACCGGCGATGGACAGACAGCGGTCGTTGAGAAACGTCCGCAGTAGCAGCGAGACCTCCGCGCCGTCCTGGCCGAGCAGGTCCAACGCCGTCTCGGAGATCGCCTGTCGGTGGCGCACTCCGATCAGCTTCCGCACGCTCGACTCCGCGCCAGGGTCCTGTCCATCGAGCTGTCGCAGGGTGGTCCGCAGCTCCAGTACAGACAGCGCCTGCCCCTCGCTGACCAGCGCGCCGAGACGTTCCCACCCGCCGCCCCCCACGACGACACCCTGTTTGCTCGCCAGGGTCAACAACGACTCCACCGCGTCGCCCAGCGAGGAACCGCCGCCCATGGAGACCCGCTCGTTGGCCAGGGTGGTACGCGCCAGCTTCCAGCCGCCGTTCACCTCGCCAACGACGGCGTCGTCGGGCACGAACACGTCGTCGAGGAACACCTCGTTGAACAAGGCGTCGCCGGTGATTTCCCGCAGTGGGCGGATGTCGATGCCCTCGCTGCCCATATCGACGAGGAAGTAGGTGATGCCCTTGTGTTTCGGCGCGCTCGGGTCGGTTCTGGCCAGGCAGATCGCCCAGGACGCCTGCTTCGCCAGCGAGGTCCACACCTTCTGGCCCGACAACCGCCACCCGCCGTCGGCGTGCTCGGCCTTGGTCCGCAGCGAGGCCAGGTCCGACCCGGCGCCGGGCTCGCTGAACAGTTGGCACCAACGGACCTCACCGGTCAGGGTGGGGCCGACGAACCGCTCGATCTGCGCTGGCGTGCCGTGCGCGAGAATCGTCGGGACCGCCCACGCTCCGATGACGATGTCGGGCCGGGTGATGCCCACCTGGCCGAGCTCCTGGTCGATGATCAGCTGCTGCGCCGCCGTAGCGTCCATGCCCTGGGGGCGAGGCCAGTGCGGGGCAAAATAGCCAGATTCCACCAGCCCCTGGCGCTGTAGGTTTTCGGGCAGGGCGGCGATCTGCTCAACGCGACGACGCACCTCGCCGCGGTCCGCTTCGGCCTCCGCACCCAGATCGACCCCCAGCGTGCGCCGCTTGCCCTGCAGCGCCAACTCCGCCACCCGCCGACGCCAGCGGGCACTGCCGCCGGCCATTTGTCGCAGTGCAATCGCCCGGCGCAGGTAGAGGTGGGCGTCGTGCTCCCAGGTGAAGCCGATGCCGCCGAGTACCTGGATGCAGTCCTTGGCGTTGTCCACCGCGGCGTCCAGACTCACGGCGGCGGCCACCGCGGCGGCCAACGACAGCTCGTTACCGTCGGCGGCCTCGGCCGCATCCCAGGCCACGGCCGCGGTGACCGACTCGCGACACAGCATCTCCGCACACAGGTGCTTGACCGCTTGAAACGCGCCGATGGGCTGGCCGAACTGCTCGCGGACCTTGGCGTACTCGGTGGCGGTGTGCAGGCACCACCCAGCCACACCCGCGCACTCGGCGGCAAAGAGGGTGGCCGCCAGGTCTTCCACCAATGCGGTCGAGATGGCGAGCATTCGGTCCGCGGGGACGGCCACCTGTTCCAGCATGACGTCGGCCAGTGCGCGGCTGGGATCGGCGGGGTCCCGACAAGACAGTGCGACGCCTGCCGTGCCGGCGCCGAGCACAAACCACCGCTGCTTGTCGGCACAGGTAGCCGCCAATACCAGCGCCGTTGCGTTGTCGGCGCCCAACACCGGACCCACCCGTCCGCTCACCGTCATCACGCCATCGGCGGTGGGCTGCGCGGTGAGGCCGGTGGACAACGCCACTGCACACGGCAGTTGTCCCTCGGCCAGGGCAGCCGACAATTCTGACCCGAACTCAGTCCGGGAGCGGGCCAACAACTGGCCCGCAAGCATGGTCGGCATGACCGGTCCCGGCACCATTGCCTTTGCCGCAGCCTCGGCGACGACAACCACATCGGCCATCGTGCCGCCTGCGCCTCCGTGCTCCTCCGGCAGGCCGACAGCGAGAAACCCCAAGGCGGCAAAGTCTTTCCAGCACTGCTGCGCGCTGTCTGCGTCCTCCTCGCGAAGCGCCGCCTGCGGCTGCGTGTTGGCCGCCCAGGCACGGATAGACTGCTGTACCGCTCGCTGCTCGTCGGTGGTCGCGACTGACACTCAAGTACTCCTCGCACGGGAAGGGACCTCGACGACGCTAGACTTCCGAAGAGTAGAACGTGTTTCATTATTCCGTCGAGTCCATTCTCAAAACGCCTGATAGGAACTGCGCATGGCCACCACACCGACCGACGACGACACCGGTTCGGCCGCGCAACGTGAACGGCGCAAGCGGATTCTCGACGCAACGCTCGCCCTGTCGTCCAAGGGCGGCTACGACGCGGTGCAGATGCGAGCCGTGGCCGAGCGAGCCGATGTGGCAGTCGGCACCCTGTACCGGTACTTTCCGTCGAAGATCCACCTGCTGGTCTCCGCCCTGGAACGCGAGCTTGGGCGCTTCCAGGACAAGACGGCGCGCGGGCCCGTCCCCGGAGACACCGCCTACGAGCGGGCCAAGCGCATCCTGGCGCAGACCACCCGGGCCATGCAGCGCGACCCCAACATGACGGAGGCCATGACCAGGGCGTTCATGTTCGCCGACGCCTCGGTGTCCGCGGAGGTCGATGCGGTGGGCAGGTTGATGGACACGATGTTCGCGAAGGCGTTGTTCGCCGCTGAACCGACCGATGAACAGCTGGCGGCGGCGCGGGTGATCAGCGACGTGTGGCTGGCCAATCTGGTGGCCTGGGTGACGCGGCGGGCGTCGGCCACCGATGTGGCCAACCGTCTTGACCTCACGGCGCGGCTGTTGCTCAACCACGAGTACGCGGAAGCCGCGCTGGCGGGCACGTAGGTTGCTGGGCATGGACGTTCCCGCCGACCTCTATGACGCACTGGGAGCTGCAGCCGGGACGCCCCGCCTGTTGGTCACCTCCGATTACGACGGCACCCTGGCGCCGCTGGTCAGCGATCCTTCCGCCTCGTTTCCCCATCCCGACGCGGTTGCCCTGTTCACCGGCCTAGCGGCACTACCGCAGACATCAACCGCATTGATCTCGGGCCGCTCACGCGCCGACCTCGCCGCGCTGTCCGGGATGCCGCCGCAGGTCCACCTGGTGGGCAGTCACGGCGCGGAGTTCGACACCGGCTTTGCGCGGTCGCTCGACGACGACGCGCTCGCGCTGCGGGAACGAATACTCGCCGAGCTGAGCCGGTTGACCGACGGCCTCGACGGGGTGGGCTTGGAGACGAAGCCGGCGAGCGTCGCAGTGCACGTCCGGAACGCCTTGGCTGCGATAGGCGGACGGACGCTGGCAACGGTGCGCGAGGGGCCGGCCCAGTGGGCGGGCGTCCAGGTCACCGAGGGCAAGGCTGTGATCGAGTTGGCGGTGATCGACACCGACAAGGGCAGCGCCATTGAGCTGTTGCGCCAGCAAACCGATGCGAGCGCTGTGCTGTTCTTCGGCGACGACGTCACCGACGAGAAGGCATTTCGTCGGTTGGCAGCCGCCGACGTGGGGGTCAAGGTCGGCGAGGGGGCGACCGCCGCCGAGTTCCGGGTCGCCACCACCGACGACGTGATCGCCGCGTTGCGGATCCTGCTGGAACAGCGACGCCGCCCGTAGACGCTCAAGTTGCGCGATTTCGGGCGCTAGGCGAGGCGGCGACGGCGCGCGATCTCCGCGAGCACCACGCCTGTGGCCACCGAGGCGTTCAGGCTCTCCACCGGACCGGCCATCGGAATGCTGAGGGTGGTGTCGCAGGCTTCCCGGACGAGCCTGGACAGCCCCTTGCCCTCCGAGCCGACGACGATGACCACCGGGTCGGTCGCGGCGACGAAGTCGTCGAGCCCCGTCTCGCCCTCGGCGTCCAACCCGACCACCGTGACGCCCTTGCCTGCCCAGTCCTTCAACGTGCGGGTGAGGTTGGTGGCCCGGGCAACCGGCAGACGCGCCGCGGTTCCGGCACTCGTCCTCCAGGCCACCGCAGTGACACTGGCACTGCGCCGCTGCGGGATCACCACGCCGTGGCCGCCGAACGCCGCCACCGAACGGATCACCGCACCGAGATTGCGCGGGTCGGTCACGTTGTCCAGGGCGACCAACAAGGTCGCTCCTCTGGCCGAGCGCGAGCGCGAGAGCAAGTCGTCGGGGTGCGCGTAGGTGTAGGGCGGCACCTGCAGCCCGACCCCTTGGTGCAGCCCGTTGTTGCTCAGCTTGTCCAGGTCGGTGCGCGGAACCTCCAGGATGGCGATGCCGTGCTCCGCGGCGTAGGAGATGCTCTCGTCGAGCCGCTCGTCGGACTCGGTGCCCAGCGCAATGTACAACGCGGTGGCCGGGACGCCCGCGCGCAGGCACTCCACGACGGGGTTGCGGCCGAGCACCGTCTCCGGCCCGTCCACCGGTTTGCCTGCGGGGCGTCCGCGCCCCCCGGTGGAGGGACGGCCCTGCTTGGCCGCCTGCGCCGCATTGGCACGGCGGTGCGCCGCGTGCTTGGTGCGCTCGGACGCAGGCGGAGTCGCACCACGTGCCTCCAGCCCACGGCGGCGCTGCCCGCCGGAGCCGACGGTTGCGCCCTTCTTGCTGTCGCCCTTACGGACGGCTCCGCGCCTGCTCGAGTTCCCTGCCATCAGTGAGCCTCTTCCTTCTGACTAATGCTCCACTGCGGACCATCTGCGGTGTCGGTGACGTCCACTCCCGCAGCTGCGAGGCGGTCACGCACCTCGTCTGCGGTGGCGAAGTCTCGGGCCGAACGAGCCTGCTGCCTACGGTCCAATTCGGCACCCACCAACACATCCAGTGCGTGCTGGGTCGCCGGCGACGCGCCTCCCGAGTCCCAGTGCGGGTCCAGTGGGTCGAGGCCGAGCACGTCCAACATCGCCCGCATACTGCCTGCCGCACCCATGGCCGCCTGGTGCTCGCCGGCCTCCAGCGCGGTGTTCCCTTCGCGGACGCAGCCGTGCACGGCTGCCAACGCGGCAGGAACCCCGAGGTCGTCGTCCATGGCGGCGACAAATTCGCTGCACATCGGCGCATGCTCAGGCGTACCCACCCGCTCCTGCACCCGATGCACAAACGACTCACAGCGCCGGTAGCCGGCGGCCGACTCCTGCAGCGCGCGCTCGGAGAACTCGAGCATCGACCGGTAGTGCGCGCCACCGAGGTAGTAGCGCAGCTCCTGCGGACGCACCCGCTTGAGCACCTCCGGCACGGCGAGGACGTTGCCCAAGGATTTGGACATCTTCTCCCCGCCCATGGTGACCCAGCCGTTGTGTAACCAGTAGCCGGCGAACCCGTCGCCGGCCGCACGGCTCTGGGCCAGCTCGTTCTCGTGATGGGGAAAGACCAGATCCATTCCGCCGCAGTGGATGTCGAACTCCGACCCCAGGTACGCCTCGGCCATGGCGGAGCACTCCAAGTGCCAACCCGGCCGACCGGGACCCCACGGCGTCGGCCACGAGGGCTCGCCGGGCTTCGCCGCTTTCCACAACGTGAAGTCGCGACTGTCGCGCTTGCCGGTGGCCGCGCTCTCGCCCTGGTGCACGTCGGTCAACTTCTGCCCGGACAATTGCCCGTAGCCGGGGAAGCTAGCGACGTCGAAGTACACGTCCCCGTCCGCTACGTAGCCGTGCCCGGCGTCCAGCAGGCGTTGCATGAGCTGCACCATCTGCGTGATGTGCCCGGTGGCCCTGGGCGAAACGGAGGGCGCCACCACGCCGAGCGCGGCGTAGGCGTCGTCGAAAGCCCGCTCGTGGGTGGTGGCCCACTCCCACCACGGCCGCCCGTGCTCCGCAGCTTTGCGAAGGATCTTGTCGTCGATGTCGGTGACGTTGCGGACGAACAACACGTCGCTGCCACGGACCGCAAGCCAGCGCCGGAGCACGTCGAACGCCACCCCGCTGCGCACATGGCCGATGTGCGGCACCCCCTGCACGGTTGCGCCGCAGAGGTAGATCGAAGCCTGACCGGGCCGTAGGGGCGTGAAGTCACGCAAGGTGCGCGACGCGGTGTCATACAGTCGCAGGCTCACTGCTGCACCCCACGTCGCTGCGCTCGCTCATGACGGGTCATGCTACCGGCCGAGCACCCTGCGGGATTGCCACCAACAGGGCGGTGGCGACCGCGGCGACGCCCTCACCGCGCCCGGTGAGCCCGAGGCCATCGGTGGTGGTCGCGGAGACCGCAATCGGTCCTCCTGCAGCCGCCGAGAGGGCCTGCTGCGCCGCAACCCGACGAGGACCGATCTTGGGGGCGTTGCCGATTACCTGCACCGCACCATTACTGACCTGCCAACCGTCGGCCGCGAGCAGACGGACGACCTCGACGATGAGCTCAATACCACTGGCGCCCAACCACTGCGGCCGACCGGTACCGAACACCGCACCGAGGTCGCCGAGCCCGGCCGCGGACAGGAACGCATCGCACAGTGCGTGCGCCGCGACGTCACCGTCGGAGTGCCCGGAACACCCGTCTACGTCGGGAAAGAACAGTCCTGCGAGCCAGCACTCACGTCCGCGTTCGATCGGGTGGACGTCGGTACCGATGCCCACCCTCACGGCCGCTCCAGCAGCGTCTGAGCCAGGCGAAGGTCCAGCGGTGTGGTGATCTTGAACGCCATCGGGTCGCCGGGGACGGTGTGCACAGCAACGCCCATGCTCTCCACCAGTCCCGCGTCGTCGGTGGCGACCAGCTCGGCGGCGTGCGCGCGCCGCAGCACCTCGACCCGGAATCCTTGCGGAGTCTGCACCGCGCGAAGCGACGAACGGTCCGGGGTGCCGGTCACCATTCCGTTCGCGTCGACCGTTTTGATCGTGTCCACCAACGGCAGCACGGGCACCACCGCCTCGGCCCCGCCACGCAACGCCGCCACCACGTCGCGTACCAGCTGCGGCGGCGTGAGCACCCGCGCGGCATCGTGCACCAGCACGTACTTCGCGTCCGGAACCACACCAAGCGCCGCGTGCATACCCAGCCGTACGGAGTGCGTCCGCTCCACGCCGCCGGATACCGCCAGCGCACCGTCACCGAACTCCGCGGTCACCTGCGCGAGCATCTCCTGCGGAACCACGAGCACAATCAGTCCGACGTCCCCCACTGCGCTGAGCGCATCAACGGTCCTGCGCAGTAGGGTCTTACCCGCAAGCTGCACGAACGCTTTGGGCGTTGCCTCGCTCAGCCGCAGCCCTCGTCCGGCGGCCGAGACCACCGCTACGACATCGCCCAACACCGGAACAGGTCAGGAAGCCTCGACGAGGATCTCACCGAGAATGCTATTGGCCTTGTCCTCATCCGTGCCCTCGGCGAGCGCAAGCTCGCCGACCAGGATCTGCCGCGCCTTGGCCAGCATCCGCTTCTCACCGGCCGAGAGGCCTCGGTCTTCCTCGCGTCGCCACAGGTCGCGAACGACCTCGGCCACCTTGTTCACATCGCCAGAGGCGAGCTTTTCCAGGTTGGCTTTGTAACGGCGGGACCAGTTGGTTGGCTCCTCGGTGTGCGGCGCACGCAGCACGTCGAAGACCTTGTCCAGGCCCTCCTGCCCGACGACATCGCGGACACCCACGTACTCGGCATTGTCTGAAGGGACCCGCACGGTCAGATCGCCCTGGGCGACCTTGAGGACGAGGTACTCCTTCTGTTCACCCTTAATGGTGCGCGTCTCGATCGCCTCGATCAGTGCAGCACCGTGGTGGGGATAGACGACCGTCTCTCCGACCTTGAAAATCATGTGTTCGCAGCCCCTTTCGCTTAGTCGAGTCTAGCACGCGGTTGACCTGCAGTTTGTCCGTTGCCGCAGGTCAGAGCCCCGCGCAGCGGATTTGGACGCCAAGGTCAGGGGTTGACAACGGCGACGTCACGTGAGTCAGCCAACCCGGACGAGAAGTCCTCGGGCCGGAGCCACTATCCTGCGAGTTCGAATCGGTCCGCGCCCTTCGGGAGGAAGCCCAGTGAGCCCCGTGAGAACCACCGTCAAGGCCACGATCGGTGCTGTGCTCGCGGTGGGCGCAACAGTCGCGCTCACCAGTTGCGGAGCCGGCCAGGTGAACACCACCGCAGACACCGTCTCCGCAGTGAATGGCGCCACCGGCCATCTCAAGCAGATCGACATCCTCAACGCCGCCATCGCCTTTCCACCCGGCGACGCGCGCCTCTACCAGCCCGGGGAATCCGCGCCGTTGGTCTTCACCATCACCAATGCCGGCCTGCAGGGCGACAAACTGGTGTCCATCAGTAGCCCGGCAGCCAAGAGCATCGCGCTGAAGGGCTCGATGGACCTCCTCGGTGGTACCAAAATCGTGGCGCGCACCTCGGGCAGCGCGGATCAGCCGAATACCCTCAGCGCCACCATGGAAGGACTGACCACAGCGGTCAAGCCGGGCCCCACGGTGGACGTGACGTTCACCTTCGCCCAGGCGGGCACCCTCACGTTGCCGCTACCGGTCGGTTCGCCCAGCACCGCCGAGTAGGTCGCGGCGGGACGACGCGGCCAGGCTGTCGGTGTAAGCGCATAGCCTGAGCCGGTGGCCAGATCTCGCAGCAGTTTTCGATGCACGCAGTGCGCGCACACGGTGGCCAAGTGGGTCGGGCGCTGCCCCGACTGCGGCGAGTGGGGCTCTGTCGTCGAGGTCGCCGCGCTCTCCTCGCTGAGCGGCGGTGGACTGGGCGCCAGCAACGCTGCGCGCGTCCTGCTCCCGCCGTTGAGCCCAGCCCAGCCACTGACTGAGATCGACGGGCACACCACGCAGATTCGCCCAACGGGAGTGGCCGAGCTGGACCGCGTGCTCGGCGGCGGCGTTGTCCCCGGAGCGGTTGTACTGCTGGCCGGCGAGCCCGGGGTCGGTAAGTCGACCTTGCTGCTGGAGGTGGTGCGGCAGTGGGCGCAGCAAGGGGCCGGCAAGGTTCTCTACGTCACCGGCGAGGAGTCCGCGGGCCAGGTGCGGCTGCGGGCGGAGCGGACCTCGGCCGTGCATGAGCGCGTGTACTTGGCCGCGGAGACCGACCTGGCCACGGTGCTCGGCCACGTCGAGCAGGTCCAACCCGAGCTGCTCATCGTGGACTCGGTGCAGGCCGTATTTGCGGCCGACGTCGAGGGGGTACCTGGCGGCGTCACCCAGGTACGAGCCGCCACCGCGGCGCTCACTTCGCTGGCCAAGGCCAAGGGTTTGCCGATCATCCTGGTCGGCCACGTCACCAAGGACGGCGCCGTTGCCGGCCCGCGCTCGCTGGAGCACCTGGTGGATGTGGTGCTGCACTTCGAGGGGGACAAGCACTCGACCCTGCGGATGGTGCGCGGGGTGAAGAATCGCTACGGAGCGGCTGACGAGGTCGGTTGTTTCGAGCTTCGATCGGATGGCATCCACGGGGTGAGCGATCCTTCTGGGCTGTTTCTGCAACACCGAGGCGCCGCCGTCGCCGGCACGGCCATCACGGTGACCGTCGAGGGCAAGCGCCCCCTGCTGTGCGAGGTGCAGGCCTTGGTCGCCGGTTCTGGGCTGGCATCTCCACGGCGTGCGGTCAGTGGCCTTGACTCGCAGCGGGTCTCGATGATCTTGGCGGTGCTCGAACGGCGGGGCGGTGTGAAGGTGTCCGACGCCGAGGTCTACACGGCGACGGTGGGTGGCATGCGGGTCACCGAGCCGGCCGCCGACCTGGCGCTGGCCCTCGCGGTGGCCTCGGCTGCAGCTGACGTAGCGTTACCCAGCAACCTGGTGGTGATCGGCGAGCTGGGGCTGGCCGGCGAGGTCCGCCGGGTGGGCGGGACCGATCGTCGAGTCTCCGAAGCAGCACGTCTCGGCTTCACCCATGCGCTGGTCCCCCCGGACTCCGGGCCCGTGCCCAGCGGCGTCCGCGTCACCGTCATCCCCGACATTCCGGCTGCGTTACGGCTCCTACAAGCCTGATCAGGCACGATGAGGACCGTGAACACGCGATGACCGTGCTGAGCGACGCAGACCGAGAGGGGTACACGGTGCCGGAACAGGCAGTGTCCGAGCTGCGGGCGACACTGGCCCGCCTCGCCCCGGGTACGGGTCTACGGGAAGGGCTCGAGCGCATCCTGCGTGGACGTACCGGTGCACTGATCGTGTTGGGCTACGACGACCTCGTGGAGTCGCTCAGCGACGGGGGCTTCGAACTGGATATCGAGTTCGCCCCTCCCCGACTGCGTGAGCTGTCCAAGATGGACGGTGCAGTGGTGCTTTCGACCGACGCCACCCGAATTCTCCGCGCCAACGTCCAGCTCGTGCCCGACCACAAGGTGCCCACCGGCGAGACGGGTACCCGCCACCGCGCCGCCGAGCGCACCGCGGTGCAGACCGGGTATCCCGTTGTGTCGGTCAGCCAGTCGATGAGCATCATCAGTGTCTACGTCGACGGTGTCCGACACGTGCTCGACGACTCGGCCACCATTCTGTCCCGGGCCAACCAGGCGTTGGACACTCTCGAGCGTTACAAAGCCCGCCTCGATGAGGTCACCCAACAGCTCTCGGCCCTGGAGATCGAGGACTTCGTCACCCTGCGCGATGCGATGACCGTGGTGCAGCGCCTCGAGATGGTGCGCCGGATCTCCACCGAGATCACTGGAGACGTCGTCGAGCTCGGCACCGACGGACGGCTGCTCGCCCTGCAGCTGGCCGAGCTGGCCGGCGGCACGGACGTCGACCGCGAGCTGGTGGTCCGCGACTACCTTCCCGGTGAGCTGCCGTACTCGGAATCGGCCATCGAGCCCATTCTGGACGCGCTGGATGCGCTCAGTCCACAAGACCTGATCGACCTCACTGCCGTCTCGCGCGCCTTCGGTCACCCTGGCACGGTGGAGGACCTGGAGATGCCGATGAGCCCCAAGGGATACCGCCTGCTTTCCCGCGTTCCTCGGCTACCTCGGCCAATCATCGTGCGCCTCGTCGACGCGTTCGGCACCCTGCAGCCGTTGTTGGCCGCCACCGCGGAGGACCTGCAGACCGTAGACGGCGTGGGGGAGGCCCGGGCGCGCTTTGTTCGCGAGGGACTGTCCCGGCTCGCGGAGTCGAGCATCGTCGAGCGCTACGGCTAGCCGCTCGTTGACTGGATGCGCGACCTCAGGTGATCGCGAATGGCACCGGCTGACTCTGGTGCGCGCCGAGCACCGTCATTACCACGTATCGACCGGCGCCCGCAGGTACGCGCGGCGCCGTGCAGCCGACAGCCGAACTCGTACCCGCCCACTGGATGCTATACACCGCCTGCGCGGCGGGGGCGAGTGTCCGAGTGTCCGGCGCCGTGCCCGAGAAGCAGTCGTTGCTGGACCAGATGCGGGTCTGTCCGTCGGCTGAGTAGACGACGAACTGCTGCAGGCGCGCACTGAGGTCGGTCGTGCAGGCCGTCTTACCGGCATTGGTGGCCAGTAGACGGAACACCGGTTGGGCGCCGACGGCGTAGGAGGTGTCCGCCACCTGCGCCTCCAGCTTCAGCGCATCGTCACTGCAGGCAGCCAGCTGCGGACCGTTGACGGGCGGCGCAATCGGGGTCGGCGCCTGCGCACCAGCATTGCTCGGGACACTGTTCGCCGGCGCGCCGCGTGACGTCGACTGCGGAGTGGGCGTGGGGGTGGGGGTGGTCGCGTTGGAGCTCGGCGCTCCCACTGGCGAAGTACCGGGGGCTTGCGCTGTCGTGGTTATGGCACCCGTCGCAGCTGCCTGCGCGGGCTGCGGGTCCGGCGTGCCGCCTCCTATGGAGACGCTCAGCCAGCCCACACCGACAAGCACCGCGAGCGCAACGCTGACCATGGCGACGCGTCGCCGTACGTAGACGACGCGAGGCTCGGGCCCGACCGGATGTAGCACGTCGTCAACGGTAGTTCGCCACGCCCCGGATCCGGCGTGCATCGGCTCCGCGTGTCGCACGTACTGTGCTGGCGTGGACGCCGACGTGTTGATCGCGTGGTTCACCGCTTCGGCGCGGGCGCTGCCCTGGCGGGAACCGGGAACGAGTGCCTGGGGCGTGCTGATGAGCGAAGTGATGCTGCAACAGACTCCCGTAGCGCGTGTCACTCCAGTGTGGACGGCCTGGGTATTGCGCTGGCCGACCCCTTCGAGCATGGCGGCGTCCAGTCAGGCGGAGGTGCTCCGCGCGTGGGGCAAGTTGGGTTACCCGCGGCGAGCGCTGCGGCTGCACGCCTGTGCCACCGCAATCGCCAGCGACCACGGCGACGTGGTACCCGCCGACATCGACACACTGCTGGGCCTGCCCGGCATCGGCGCCTACACGGCGCGGGCACTGGTGTGCTTCGCCTACGGACAACGCGTTCCCGTCGTCGACACCAACGTGCGACGGGTGGTGGCGCGGGCAGTGCACGGAACGGCGGAGGTCGGACCGGTGTCGACCACCCGCGACCTTGCCGACGTCGAGCGACTGCTGCCCGCCGACACGCCCAGCGCCGCGGTGTTCTCGGCCGCGCTCATGGAGCTGGGAGCCGTGGTGTGTACGGCACGGTCGCCCGCCTGTGCGCGTTGTCCGTTGCGTGCGCAGTGCCGGTGGGTGGGCGGCGGTAAGCCCGCAGGCACCGGGGGACGCAGACCAGCGCAAAGCTATGCCGGTACCGATCGTCAGGTCCGGGGCCTGCTGCTGCACGTTCTCCGCGATAACACAAGTCCCGTAGAACGGGCAATGCTGAACCTGGTCTGGACGGTAGACCCAGCACAGCGCGACCGGGCGTTGGACTCGCTGCTCACCGATGGACTCGTCGAGCAGACGCCAGCTGGCCTGTTTGCCCTGGCCGGCGAAGGTCAGCTGCACGGGGAAAGCCCGGAGAGGAACGTCTCGACAGTATCCCGATAGCGCGCTGGCGCATCGTCGTGCAGTAGATGCCCGGTCCCGGCGACCATGAGATAAGTGCACTCGGCCTTGGCTGCTGCCATCTGGACCATCTGGCCGGGCGGGGTGATGGACTGCTCCGCCTCCAGCAGCAGGGCGGGAACCCGCACCGCCGCCCACTGTGTCCAGTGCGCCCGCGTGCCCCAGTGCTCGGCAATGGCGAGCCAGTGCTCCATGTTCCCGTGGAGGTGCCAGCCATCGGGCTGACGGACGAAGCTTTCCAGGAAGTACCCCCAGCCACGGGGCCGAAGAAGTCAAGCACCTGCTGGTCATCGGCAAAGGGCAGCGGCCACTGCTCGAACTGGGCGAGCCATGCACCGGCGGTGCGCCCGCGAAAATCCGGCGCCATGTCCTCGACGACCACGGCCCGCACCAGCTGCGGGTACTCCGCGGCCAGGCACCAAGCGTGCAGACCGCCCATGGAGTGCCCGATCGCGACCACCGGCCCGTCATCAATCCGCTGCACCGCCGCAGCGGCGTCGGCCACGAAACGCTCCGTCGTCCACGGGCCACTCGTCTGGTTTGGTTCGTGGCCCGCCGCGTCCAGCGCCCAGACCTGCCCGTAACGCTGAAGCCACCGAACGTGGCGCCGCCACGTACGCGAGCCACCCATGAGCCCGTGCAACAGCAGGATTGGTTGCCCATCTCCGCCGTAGTCGTGCAGCACGAGCGGCGACGTTACCCGCGGATTGTTGCCGCGCGCGGCCGGTAGCCTCGACAACATGGCCGTGGTGAAGATCAACGCAATCGACGTTCCCGAAGGCGCCGGCGCCGAACTGGAGAAGCGGTTCGCCGCGCGGGCGGGCGCGGTGGAGAACTCGCCAGGCTTCCTCGGGTTCGAGCTGCTTCGTCCTACTGCCGGCGACGACCGCTACTTCGTGTACACCCGGTGGGAGAGCGAGGACGCATACCAGGCGTGGGCCGCGAACGGCGCACCGGCGGCGCACGCGGGCCAACAGGAGAAGCCGGTGGCTTCCGGCGCGTCGCTGCTGGAGTTCGAGGTGGTGCTGCGCGTCGAGCCCGGCTGAGCGTCAGCGCTCCGAAGCCACCGATTCGCGGTCCGACACCAGCCGTATCACCATGGAGTGCGTCCGATGATGGTGAGGAGCGCAGACGGCTGACAAGACCTCGACCCGAGCCCGCTGACCAGCGACCAACGGAACGCCTTCCGCTGACCACCGCGACCCTGCTGATGCGGCCGGTCGGCGCCGTGGTCTTCGGGCCGTGGGTCACTCCGGTCATCGGCGCCCGCTGCTGATGGGATGGTCGGCGAGTGGGGGCTGGCGGGGGCTGTTCGCGTTCAGCATGTTCCCGCGTTCATCGGCATCGCGCCCGGCCCGTTCAGGCCGATACGCCGCCATTGCCTGATCCCCGCATTCTGCTCATCGAACTCGAGGCCTGCCATGCATAAAGTAGACCGTGTTCTGAACCGGATTATCGTGTGTGTCTGCGTCTGCGTCTGCGCACCAGCATGAGTACGCAATTCTGTCCTGGGATTGCTTGCCTCCATGCCGGCGGGGCATGTCAGTTCGCTACCCACGCCGCTTTGCCGATCAGATCAGGGTTGGTGGTGGCGTCGAGTAGGCATCTCGCAAGGTCCGCCCGGGCGATGGCGCTACCGCCCTTGATCGGGCCCTCGGTCGATAGTCGGTAACTGCCTCGTGCCGGCTTGTTGTTCAGTCGCGGCGGTCTGACGACAGTCCAGTCTGCCGAGCTGGCTTCGAGGTCACGTTCCATGATGCGCATGTCATCGTAGGTCGCGCCGAAGACGCGCTGCAGCATCGGCAGCAGAACGTGCCGTTGAAAGAAGGGACCGAGTTCCCATGGTGCAGCCGGCGCGGCGGAAACTGCGACCAGTCGGGAGCTGTTGGTCTCCCGCATGGCGGCGATGATGTTGGCGGTGCCGGCAGAGTAAACCGTCGTCGGTTGGCGTGAAGTGCCGATCCCGATGGCGGAGATGACGGCCTCGGTGTCGGCGGTGGCGGCGGAGAGTGATCCGCTGCTGATCACGTCGCTTCGGACGAGGGTCAGATGGGGATGGCTGAGCAAGAGCGCCGATGGCTGGCGGACGACGGCGACCACGTGTAGCCCTCGATCGAGGGCTTGCGCAACCACGTGTTGGCCGGTGGCGCCGGTGGCGCCAAAGACGGCGATCTTCATGGAGGCTCCTCAGGTTCAGCACACGCTTGTCGACGTGCGCGGTACGGGCTCACCTTTCAAACTAACTGTACACCTACAGTGATTATCTATTCATGTGCATACTATGGGATGTGGCAGACTTTCTGCGAAGGTAGGAGGGACATTGGCGAACATCCCCTTGGCGGGACGGGTGACGTTCCTGCTGTCACAACTAGGAGCACATGCAGCGGCGCGATTCGCAGACCTGCTTCAGCCGTTCGGCCTGCAGCCCCGGCACTTTGGTGTTCTGAGCACGCTGGCAGCCAACCCGGGTCTCTCGCAGCAGCAGCTAGTGGACATGCTGGGAATCCATCGCAACAGCATGGTGTCGCTGGTGGACGACCTCGAAGGAGCGGGGCTGCTTGAGCGGCGGCGGCACGCCCATGACCGTCGGGCCTACGCGTTGTTCAACACACTTACGGCGACAAAACTTCTCGCTGACGCGCAAGACGCACTCGATGCGCTCGAGACCGAGGTGCTGGGCGAAATGTCCGCTACAGACCAACGGGCGCTTGTCGCACTCCTCAGCCGACTCGTCGAAAACACCGGCCTCCTGCCTGGGATCCATCCGTCGATGCGAAGCCCCGAGCGCGAACAACACCCTGCAACTCCCACCAGATAGCGCAACAAGACACAGCACCCGGAGACAGCTGCAACCTAATGATCAAGTGCTCACGCCGAGGCGGGCACGACATCTCATCAGCAGTCCAGTCACCGGCAACCAGCGGGCGCACGGTCTGCCAATGGGCCTCCGAAGGGGCCGAATTCCGTGAGTGCTGACCCGCCGGCCGCTGCTGCGGCTGAGCGTCCCGTGGACGCCCGGCCCATCTCATTAGATTCCAGCTCGTTCCTCATGTAGATGTGCGCTACAGGGCGCCTGGGGGTGGTGCCCGTGCATCTCGCGTTCAACCTGCCGATCCAGCAGCGCCTGGCCGCCAGCCACGGCTACAGCTTCGCGTTGACCGCGACGGTCGTGCCGGTACTGCTCGCGGTCATCGCGCTGACCTTGATCGCGGCGGAGGCGAAGAGCATTCGCTTCGGCACCGGTGACCCCGCCCCGGCGCTGGCGGACAAGGTGTAAGTGGCAGCTACAGCTTGCGTAGCTCCGGCAGCAGTTCCGTCGCCGCCCAATCGGTGAAGTCGCGCTGCGAACCCCGACCGATCTGGGCCAGTGCCACGTCGGTGTAGCCGGCCTCGACGTAGGGGCGAACCGCCTCTACGACGGCCGCCACATCGTCACCGCACGCTATCGACTCGGCCACATCCTCCGGTCTGGTATTGGCCGACGCAGCGGCAAAGGCTGCGGTGCCGGGAAGTTCGGAGTTCACCTTCCAGCCGAGGCTGAACCAGCGCATCAACTCGTGCGCCCGCTCGATTGCGGCGTCCTGGTCGTGGTCGAAGCAAATGGGCACCTGCCCGACCCGGGGCTTGCCGCCACCGCCTGCCGCGTCGAACATGGCCCCGAGCTCCGGCTTCGGCTCGGTTCCGATCATCAGGTCGGCATACTGCCCGGCCAGTCGGCAGGACTGCTCACCGGACACCGCGAGGCCAACACGCGGGGGTGGGGAACCCACATCCCAAAGCTTGGCCGAATCGACCTGGAAGTGGTCTCCGCTGTAGCTGACGTAGTCACCGCCGAAGAGCTCGGTGATGATGTGCAGCGCCTCGGTGAGCATTTCGTGGCGCACGTTGACCGGTGGCCATCCGCCCCCGGTGACGTGTTCGTTCAGGTTCTCCCCAGCGCCCAGGCCAAGGGTGAACCGACCGTCGGAGAGCAGGCCGACCGTGGCCGCCATGTGCGCGACCACGGCGGGGTGGTACCGCTTGATCGGGCAGGTCACGTACGTCAGCAGCTCGATCTGCTCGGTGGCCTGTGCGACGGCGCCGAGGGTCGCGAACACGAACGGCGCGTGCCCCTGGGCGTCCAGCCAGGGAAAGTAGTGATCGCTGGCCACTGCCAGGTCGAAGCCGGCCCGCTCCGCCGCTACGGCGTTGGCCACAAGGTCCTTGGGGCCGGCCTGCTCGCCGAGCAGGGTGTACCCGATGCGCACCATCTACGGCCGCCTTCCCAGCAGGGCCACCAGCTGAGCCTGCGGGTTGTCCGAGTCGGTGCTGACCTCCGGACCGAATGGCGCGTGGCCCACCAGGCCGCTCTCCCGCACGTAGTGCAGCACATGCATCACCGTGTCGGCCACCACCGGTCCTTCCGCGATACCGGCACCGCGCGCCAAGTCCCAGGCGTGCACCGTCAGGTCCAACAGCATCTGCTCGGCGTACTCCTCGGCGGAAGTGCGCCCGGAGGACAGCTCCACCGGGGTGTCGTCCGTCGCAGCGGCCCAGGACTCCCGGGACTTCATCTGCGCGGTGTCCCACGCCGCGATCGGGTCGTCGCCGAGGACGTCACCGTCGTACTCCCCGCCGACCTGATCGATGCTCTCACCGGCCAGCAGGCGTGGCGCCCACAGATGCTCAGCGGTCATGTGGTTCAGGAGAGCACGCACGTCGCAGTCCTGGCACGGTGTCGCGTTGCCCCAGACGTCGGCGGGTACCCGGTCCACCAGCTCCTTGAAGTGGTCGAAGGCGTTCTGCATCTGTTCGCGGGCGGAGGAGCGGAACTCGTCCCCAGTGATGTCGGCCATGCCTCATGCCTACCGCGCGCGAGCAGGCTTCGCAGATCGAAGCGTCACCACCGACAGCGGAATGCCGCCCGACCGAAAGCGGTCGGGCGGCATTCTGGGCCGATGAGGCTCTTAGCGGTCGACTACTCCGCCGACTGTCCCGATCCGCCACTGTCGGTCGCCTTGGCCAGGTCGATCGGCGGTGCGTCGGGCACCGAGCTCGGCTTGGCCTCGCCGCGGAAGGTGAACTTGGCGTCCTCGCCGGCGCCCTCGCCGTCCCAACCCTCGACGTCGACCACCACGATCTGGCCGGGTTGGATCTCGCCGAAGAGGATCTTCTCCGACAACTGGTCCTCGATCTCGCGCTGAATGGTGCGCCGCAGTGGCCGGGCACCCAGCACCGGATCGAAACCGCGCTTGGCCAGCAACTTCTTGGCCGGCTCGGTGACCTCCAGCTCCATGTCCTTGTTCTTCATCGCTCCTTCCACCCTGGTGACCATGAGGTCGACCATCTTGACGATCTCGTCGGTGGTGAGCTGATGGAATACGACGATGTCGTCGATCCGGTTGAGGAACTCCGGGCGGAAGTGCTTCTTCAGCTCGTCGTTGACCTTCTGCTTCATCCGGTCGTAGTTCGAGTCCGCACCGGAGCCGTTGGTGAATCCCAGACCCACCGCCTTGGAGATGTCACTGGTACCCAGGTTCGAGGTGAAGATCAGCACGGTGTTCTTGAAGTCCACCGTGCGTCCCTGACCGTCGGTGAGCCGACCATCTTCCAGCACCTGCAGCAGCGTGTTGTAGATCTCGTGGTGGGCCTTCTCGATCTCGTCAAAAAGCACGACGCTGAATGGCTTGCGACGCACCTTCTCGGTGAGCTGGCCGCCCTCCTCGTAGCCGACATAGCCGGGAGGAGCACCAAACAGGCGCGACGCCGTGAAGCGATCGTGAAACTCACCCATGTCGATCTGAATAAGCGCATCGTCGTCACCGAACAGGAAATTGGCCAACGCCTTGCTGAGCTCGGTCTTACCCACACCGGACGGGCCGGCGAAGATGAAGGAGCCGCTCGGACGCTTGGGATCCTTCAGGCCCGCCCGGGTACGACGAATTGCTTTCGACACCGCCGCGACAGCCTCGCTCTGACCGATGATGCGCTTGTGGATCTCGTCCTCCATGCGCAGCAGCCGAGTGGTCTCCTCCTCGGTCAACTTGAACACCGGAATACCGGTCCAGTTACCGAGCACCTCGGCGATCTGCTCGTCGTCGACCTCCGCAACCACGTCCAGGTCGCCCGCGCGCCATTGCTTCTCACGCTCACTCTTCTGGCTCAGCAACTGCTTCTCGGTATCGCGCAGGCTTGCCGCCTTCTCGAAATCTTGCGCATCGATCGCGGATTCCTTCTCCCGCCTGGCGTTCGCGATCTTCTCGTCGAACTCCCGCAGGTCTGGCGGCGCGGTCATCCGGCGAATCCGCATCCGGGCGCCGGCCTCGTCGATGAGGTCGATCGCCTTGTCCGGCAGGAAGCGGTCGGAGATGTAGCGGTCCGCGAGGGTGGCCGCCGCGACCAGCGCACCGTCGGTGATGGAGACCCGGTGGTGGGCCTCATAGCGGTCGCGCAGGCCCTTGAGGATCTCGATGGTGTGCTCGACGCTGGGCTCACCCACCTGGACCGGCTGGAAACGACGCTCGAGTGCGGCGTCCTTCTCCACGTACTTGCGGTACTCATCCAGGGTGGTGGCACCGATGGTCTGCAGCTCACCGCGGGCCAGCATCGGCTTGAGGATGGACGCGGCGTCGATGGCCCCCTCGGCGGCACCGGCGCCCACCAGGGTGTGCAACTCGTCGATGAACAGGATGATGTCCCCGCGGGTGCGGATCTCCTTGAGCACCTTCTTCAGGCGCTCCTCGAAGTCACCACGGTAGCGACTGCCGGCCACGAGGGAACCGAGGTCCAGCGTATAGAGCTGCTTGTCGATCAGCGTCTCGGGCACATCGCCGTTGACGATCGCCTGCGCAAGCCCCTCGACGACGGCGGTCTTGCCGACGCCGGGCTCACCGATGAGGCACGGGTTGTTCTTGGTGCGGCGGGACAGCACCTGCATGACCCGCTCGATCTCCTTCTCGCGCCCGATGACCGGGTCGAGCTTGGACTCGCGCGCCGCCTGGGTGAGGTTGCGGCCGAACTGGTCCAGCACCAGCGACGTGGACGGGGTGCCCTCGCTGCTGCGACCGCCGGACTCGGCGGGTTCCTTGCCCTGGTAGCCGCTGAGCAGCTGGATGACCTGCTGACGCACCCGGTTGAGGTCAGCGCCGAGCTTGACCAAGACCTGGGCGGCGACGCCCTCACCCTCACGGATGAGGCCGAGCAGGATGTGCTCGGTGCCGATGTAGTTGTGGCCGAGTTGCAGGGCCTCCCGCAGGCTCAGCTCCAGCACCTTCTTGGCCCGCGGGGTGAACGGGATATGGCCGGACGGGGCCTGCTGGCCCTGCCCGATGATCTCCTCCACCTGGCTGCGCACGCCCTCCAGCGAGATGCCGAGGGACTCGAGCGACTTCGCCGCGACCCCCTCACCCTCGTGGATGAGGCCAAGCAGGATGTGCTCGGTGCCGATGTAGTTGTGGTTGAGCATCCTGGCTTCTTCTTGAGCCAGCACGACGACGCGCCTCGCGCGGTCGGTGAACCTCTCGAACATGGCGCTCCTTCACAATCCTGGTGCCTGCCTCCGGACGACTTGTCCGACACGGAGGACGTCTACCTACTGTAGTTGCCCGCCCGCGGCACCGTTGATCCTGCAGCGAATATCAGCTGGTCGATCTGTTCAACGCAGCAACGCCGCCAAGCGATCCCGAGTCGGCTACGCCGTGGGCGAACAGCGCGTACGACTGTGGGCCCGCACCCCCTATCGGGAGTGCGGGCCCACAGACCGTCGTCGACTAGCCGGCCTGGTGGTAGGCCTCGATGATTGCGGCGGGAATACGTCCACGGTCGGACACCTCGTGTCCGGAACGGCGCGCCCAGTCGCGGATCGCCGCACTCTGCTCACGGTCCACCGAGGCGCGACCCTTCGCGGCGGCGGGCCCACGCGTACGCCGGCGTCCGCTTTCCTTGCGAGCATGCGCAATCCACATCGCGAAGTCATTGCGCAGCTTCTGCGCGTTCTCCGAGGACAGGTCGATGGTGTAGTTCGCACCGTCAACCGAGAACTCCACGGTCTCATCCGCATCGAGGTCCTCGTCGATGTCATCGACGAATGTGACGGTAACCTTTTGCGACATATCCCGACTTCCTCTACTTCCGTTGTTCTGACGTCAGCGAGCGTAGCGCACAATCACGCCAACGGTCGAACCAACGGAAACAGGATCGTCTCCCTGATGCCGAGACCGGTCAACACCATGAGTAGTCGATCGACGCCCATTCCGGTCCCCGTGGTCGGCGGCATGGCGTACTCCATCGCGGTGAGAAAGTCCTCGTCCACCCGCATCGCCTCATCATCACCTGCGGCGCCCAGTCGGGCTTGTTCAACAAAGCGCTGACGTTGGACCACCGGATCGACCAGCTCGGAGTACCCGGTCGCCAGCTCAAATCCACGGATGTAAAGATCCCACTTCTCGGCGACGCCCTCGATACTGCGGTGTTGGCGCGTGAGCGGCGAGGTCTCCACGGGAAAATCTCGCACAAACGTGGGCGCATCAAGGTGGTCCCCGACGTGGTGCTCCCACAGCTCTTCGACAAGTTTCCCGTGGCTGTGCGCTGCCTCGATGGTGATTTCGGCACGGTTGGCGTATTCGCGCAAGCGGTCAATTCCCGTGGCCGGCGTCACTTCCGCACCCAGTGCCTCCGACAGCGAGGGATACATGCTCAACGTCGTCCATTCGCCGTCGATGTCGTAGCGCGTGCCGTCCGCGAGGATCAATACCCTCGTGCCGAACGCCGCGTCGGCCACTTCCTGCACCAGCTCACGCGTCATCACCGCCGAGTCGTCATAGGTGCCGTAGGCCGCGTACGTCTCCAGCATGGCGAACTCCGGTGAGTGCGAGGAGTCCACTCCCTCGTTGCGGAAGTTCCGATTGATCTCGAAGACCCGCTCGATACCCCCTACCACGCAGCGCTTGAGGAACAGCTCCGGTGCGATACGCAGGTAGAGGTCCATGTCCAGCGAATTCGAGTGGGTGACGAACGGCCGTGCCGCCGCACCGCCGTGCAGGGTCTGCAGCATCGGCGTCTCCACCTCGAGGAAACCCCGACGTTCCAGAGCGTGACGCAGCTCGCGCATCACGGTGCTGCGCTTACGCACCATGTCCCGCGCCTCCGGCCGCACGATGAGGTCGACGTAACGCTGCCGGATCCTCGTCTCCTCGTTCAGCTCCTTGTGCGCCACCGGCAGCGGGCGCAGGCTCTTCGCGGCCATCCGCCACTCGTCCGCCAGCACGCTCAGCTCGCCGCGCTTGGAAGTGATCACCTCCCCGTGCACGAAGACATGGTCACCGAGGTCGACGTCGGATTTCCAGGCGGCCAGCGCATCCGCCCCCACCCCGGACGCACTGAGCATGGCCTGCAGCTGCGTGCCGTCCCCCTCCTGCAGGGTGGCGAAGCAGAGCTTGCCGGTGTTGCGCACGAAGATCACCCGTCCGGCGACGCCCACCTGCTCGCCGGTTGCGACATCGGCGGCGAGCTGGCTGTGGGCGGACCGGATTTCGGCCAGCGTGTGCGTACGGGGCACCGCCACGGGGTAAGGGTCGTGTCCCGCGGCCAGCATCCGCGCCCGCTTGTCCCGGCGGATGCGTACTTGTTCGGGTAGATCCGCGGTTCCGCTGCTCGGCTCGCTGGTGGTCACGGAGCACCAGCCTAGTGAAGTTCGGCGGACCCTCCGTGCAGCGCCTGATAGCCACCGATCAGGTCGGTAGCCCGATGCAAGCCGAGCCGCTGCAAGGCGAACGCCGCGAGGCTGGAGGTGTACCCAGCAGAGCACATCACCACCCAGCGGACGTCGTGGTCCACCGCCTCGGGTATGCGCGCATCGCTCGTTGGGTCACAGCGCCACTCCAGCACGTTCCGCTCGATGATCAGTGTGCCGAATAATTGGCCCTCCGCGGCGCGCTGAGCGGCAGGACGGATGTCCACCACCACCGCACCTTCGGCCACGGCGACAGCAAGGTCCTGCGGCGCAAGGCGGTCCAGATCTGCCCTCGCCTCGGTCAACAACTCGTCCACCGTCATGTCGTCACCACCGTGGCGAACCCCACATCCGCTGGGTATTCGGTGAGCACTGAACGGGTGCGCCGCAAGGTGCCCCGCTCGGTCGCGCCGTAGTAGGACATGGCGGTCAGCGGCGGTGAGTAGGCATGCACGCTGAGCGATTGTCCGTTACGGCATGAGCTCGGTGCGCCGGGCTCGGCGTTCACCACGTCATGCAAGACGCGACAGGACCGGGGCATTCAGCCGCAGTACACTGCTGGCCGAACGTCGGGCACAGCCCATCGACCCGGATGGGGTCGAGCGCCACGGACAGTAGGTTCGCCGGAGCGGTCAAGCACAGCTCAGGTTCGGACGACAGCCCGGTCCACGTTCCGCTCGTAGACCAGGCGCAGCCCGGTGAGCGTCAAAAACGGCTCGTGCTTGGTGATGGTGCGCGACTCGGCGACCACCAGCGGCGCCAATCCCCCGGTGGCCAGCACCGTCACCGGCGCGCCCGTGGTACCGACGAGTTCCTCGGTGATCCGCCCGACGAGGCCGTCGACTTGGCCCGCGAAGCCGTACACCACACCGGACTGCAGGCACTCGACGGTGTTCTTGCCGATCACCGAACGCGGGCGAACCAGTTCCACCTTGCGCAGCGCGGCGGCGCGGTGGGTCAGTGCATCCATGGAGATCTCGATACCCGGCGCCAGCGCCCCGCCGAGGAACTCCCCGCGGGCGGAGACCACGTCGATGTTGGTGGACGTGCCGAAATCCACCACGATGCAGGCGGTGCCGTACAGATGGTGGGCGGCCAGGGTGTTGATCACCCGGTCGGCACCGACCTCCTTGGGGTTGTCCACCAGCAGCGGTACGCCGGTACGCACGCCGGGTTCCACAATGACGTGCGGCATGCCGTCCCAGTACCGGTCGAGCATCGCGCGCAGCTCGTGCAACAGGGAGGGCACCGTCGACAGGGCGGATACGCCGCTGATCTCGGGGAGGTAGCGCCCGATCAGCCCTCGTACGATCAGCGCCATCTCGTCGGCGGTCATCCGGGCGTCGGTACGCATTCGCCAGTTGCGGACGAGCGCGGCCTCGTCCCCGGTCCCGTCGAACAGTCCCAGGGCAACGTTGGTGTTGCCGATGTCGACGGTCAACAGCACCGGCTCAGACCGCCAGCAGCTGCTCGGCCGTGCGGGAACCGGACACCAGACCCGAGCCGGCCGGGGCGTGCGCCGGGTCGGCACCCAGCTCGACGACCCGGTTGTCGCCGTCCACGAACACCACCCGTGGCCGGTAGTCGCGGCACTCGGCCGCGTCCATCACCCCGTAGGAGATGAGGATGACGAGGTCGCCGGGATGCACCAGATGCGCAGCGGCTCCGTTGATGCCGATCACCCCGGTGTCCCGCTCGCCGGGGATGACGTAGGTCTCCAGTCGCGCCCCGTTCGTGACGTCCACAATGGCCACCTGCTCGCCTTCCAACAGGTCGGCCGCGTCCATCAGATCCTCGTCGATGGTGACCGAGCCGACGTAGTGCAGGTCTGCCTGGGTCACCGTCGCGCGGTGGATCTTGGACTTGAGCATGCTGCGAAACATGTGCGTTCCTTCCGGGTCAGAAATCGTGTGCGTGGTGCGCGGTACCCAGTGAGACACCGGCGTTGTCGATGAGGCGGGTGGTGCCCACTCTGGCCGCGACGAGCAGCCGCCCGTCACCGTTGTCCGGTGCAGGCCCGAGCCGCAGGTCGCGAACCTCGACGTAGTCGACGTCCACCACGGGTTCGGTGCCTAAGACGTTGCAGGCCGCGTCCACCGCCGCGCGGGCGCCTGCCTTGGCCGCATGTGCCCCGGCCACCAAGGCCGCCGACAAGGCAACCGCTGCGCGGCGCTGCTCGGGCGAGAGGTAGGCGTTGCGCGAGGACAACGCCAGCCCGTCGGCCTCACGCACCGTGGGTACCCCGACCACGCGCACCCCGAGGTTCAGGTCCTCGGTCAGCTGCCGAATCAGGGTGAGCTGCTGGTAGTCCTTCTCGCCGAAGTAGGCCACGTGCGGAGTGAGGATGGTGAACAGCTTGGCCACGACGGTGAGCATCCCGGCGAAGTGCGTGGGCCGCGCCGCTCCTTCCAACTCCGCACCAAGTGGACCGGGGTGGATGGTGGTACGGGCACCACGGGGGTACATGGCCTGAGCGGACGGGGCAAACACCAGCTGGGCGCCGCCATCACAAAGCAGCTCGACATCGCGCGCCAGGGTGCGCGGGTAGGCGTCCAGGTCTTCGCCGGCCCCGAACTGCAGGGGGTTGACGAAGATGGACACCACCACGACCGCGCCCGGCACGCGCGTGGCCTGGCGGACCAGTTCCAGATGCCCGGTGTGCAGCGCCCCCATGGTCGGCACCAGCACCACCTGGCGCCCGGCGCTCCGCAGCGCGCGGCAGATGCGGCCCAGCTCATCCGGGTCGTGATGCACGGCGAGGGTCGTGGGATCGAAGGTAAGAGTCATGCCAGCTCCTCGAGCACGGCGCGGGCGTCGGTGGTGTTGAGCAGACCGCTGGTGCGGGCCCGCTGCGCCGTGCGCCGGGACAGCGCCCGGTAGACCGCGCCGATCGCAGGGTCGGCATCGGTGAGCACCGTGAGATGGGCGGCGACGGCCTGGGCGTCGCCCCTGGCGACCGGGCCGGTCAGTGCGCGGTCGCCGTGGCGCAGCGCGTTGTCCAGGGCCGCGGACAGCAACGGCGCCAACAGCCGCTCGGGGGGTGTCACGTCGTTGGTGATCCCCTGCAGCACCGCGATGGCGTCACACACCAGGGTGATCAGGTGGTTTGCACCGTGGGCCAGCGCCGCGTGGTAGAGCGCGCGGTCGGCCTCCGCGATCTGGACCGGCTCGGCTCCGACTTCGAGCACCAGGGCCTGCGCGATCGCCCACCCGGCGGCGTCGGCAGCGGTGACCCCGAAGCAACAGCTGGCCAGCCGCGCCGTGTCCTCCGCGCGCCCGGTGAACGTCATCGCCGGGTGGATCGCCAGGGGTAGGGCGCCGAGTGCGGTCAGCGGGGCAAGCACATCGACACCGCGGGCCCCGGCGGTGTGGGCGACGATCTGGCCAGGCCGGACGGCGCCCGTGGCGGCAAGGCCCCGCACCAGGCCGGCCAGCTCGATGTCGGGTACGGCGAGCAGTAGCAGGTCGGAAACGGCGGTGACCTCGTCCGGCGTGGCGATCCGCGCGTTGGGCAAGCGTTGGGCCACCCGACGGCGCGAGCTTTCGGAAATGGCTGCGGTGGCGACAACGCGGTGGCCGGCGAGCTCCCACGCGGCCCCGAGCGCGGTACCCACGCGGCCCGCGGACACGACGCCCACTGCGAGGCGGGGCCGTTCGCGCCCGCGCCGGTGCGCGCCAGCGATCTCTGCGGAGGCCACTGTTGTCCTCTCGGTCGTTCCAGTCCTGCCGAGCAGGTACCAGACGTCGTCGCGCAAAGCGTACGGCGTGCAATCGCGCGCGCAGGCATGAGGTGACCGGCTTCACTGCGCCGGTGAGGCGCCGGGCAGAGTCGGCGGTGTGCGCACGCATTGGCTCGACTGGGAGGCGGCCTGGGAGCAGGCCCTGTACGGGGCGGACGGCTTTGTGCACACCGGCGGGGCGCCCGCGCAGCACTTCCGCACCTCCGTGCACGTCGGGACGGTGTTGGCCGAGGCGCTGCTGGAGCTGCTGGACCGCATCGACCACGCGCTCTCCCGGCCGTCTGCCCTGGACCTGGTGGACCTCGGCGCCGGGGCCGGGGAGCTGCTCGCCACCATGGTGGAGTTGGCGCCGACGCCGATGCGAGGACGACTCCATCCGCTGGCCGTCGACGTCCGAGCGGCGCCGGCGGGCTGGACCCTGCCATGGACCGCGCAGGTGCCCCGCGCGGTCACCGGGTTGATCGTCGCCCACGAGTGGCTGGACGCACTGCCCTGCCCGGTCGTGCAGCACGACGGGCAACGGTTGCGACGCGTGCAGGTGGCGCCGGACGGTAGCGAACGGCTGGGCCCGTCGGTCGCGGACACCGACGCGGAGTGGCTGCGCCGTTGGTGGCCGCTGGCACCCGGCGACCGGGCCGAGGTCGGGCTGGGGCGCGAGCACGCGTGGCGTTCGGTGCTCGCTCGTCTGACCGCCGGTGTCGCCCTGGCCGTGGACTACGGGCACGTAGCCGGTGAACGGCCCAGCGCGGGAACGCTGTCCGGGTATCGCGACGGCAGGCAAGTGCGACCGACACCCGACGGTCGCTGCGACCTCACGGCCCATGTCGCCCTGGACGCACTGGCCGCGGTCGCCCCAGGTAGGCGGCACAATCAGGCCGAGGCCCTGCGCGCGCTGGGGGTGGCTTCACTGTGGACCGGGTTTTGGTTGGAGCGGGCTGTCCGGGCTGGACAGGTCGCCGAGCTCACCGATCCGAACGCCTTCGGTGGCTTCGGCTGGGTGCTGCACCCGGCTCAGCTCACCCACCCGTTCTGACGTGCTGGCACCATCACGTCCGTGGAGCGCACCATCACCGTCGGTATCGGCGCAGCAACGGAGTACCTCGGGGTCGACCAGGTGGTCGACCTCGGACCGCTGCACCCCGCCGCGCACGGGGCATACCGACTCCGACTGCGGGTGAGCGCCGATTCCGTGGTGACCGAGGCGATCCCGCTGGTCGGGCACCTGCACCGGGGCGCGGAGAAGCTGTTCGAGGTCCGTGACTACCGCCAAGTGATGGCGCTGGCCAACCGGCACGACTGGTGGGCCGCGTTCGCCAACGAGGTGCTCATCGCCCGAGCGGTGGAGCAGATGACCGGGATGAGCCCGCCACCGCGGGCGGTCCACCTGCGGGTGCTGCTGTGCGAGCTGACGAGGGCCATGGCGCACCTGGCCTTCCTCACCCCGCTCATCCGGTCTCCCGCAGGCACCATTGCGGCGGTCGGCGCCCGCGAGGCACTCCAGCTTGTGCTCGAGGAGGCCTCCGGCGGACGAATCCACTTCATGGCCAACCGCATCGGTGGCTTGCGCGACGACGTCCCCGCCGACTGGACCGAGCACGTCGACGCGGCGCTGCGCACGGTGCAGCGGGCGGTACCGATGCTCGCCGAGCACACCGTGGAGGTCGCAGAGTTCGTCGCGCGCCATCGCGGGGTCGGCGTGCTCAGCCTGGCCGATGCCACCGCCTTGGGTGTCACCGGCCCCGCCGGGCGCGCCAGCGGGCTGGATGTCGACCTGCGCCGCGACGACCCCGCCCCCGGCTACGAGTCACTCACGCTCCGCACCATCCTCCGAACCGAGGGAGATGCGTTGGCCCGCGTCGCCTGCCAGCTGGACGAAGTGACGCTGGCTGTGGACCTCGCCCGTCAGTGCCTGCAGCACGTCCCGGACGGTCCGGTGAACATTCGCCTGCCGAGTACCATCACCCCGCCGGAGGGCTCGATCTACGTGTGGGGAGAGGCACCGCTGGGCATCGCGGGAGTGCACCTGGTCTCACGCGGGGAGCGCACTCCGTGGCGACTGCGCCTGCGGACGGCGTCGTTCAACAACGTCCAAGCGCTGGGTTGTCTCTTGCCGGGAACACCGCTGGATCAGCTGCCCGCCGCGCTGGGCTCCTTCGCCGTCGTCGTCGGCGACATCGACAAGTAGTAGACCATCATCGAGCCGCCTACTGGGTGGCTGCCCTGACGGCTGTTCGACTGGGCTGCACCGGACTCCCTACGGCCTGGTCTCCGTCGACGGGACGTCTGGTGGCCACAATAACGGGGGGGGCGACTGCGTCGATCACCGATCGGCTCTCGGCGGCGAAGCACGGCTGGGCAGGCAATCAGGTTATGGCACGATGTAATGCGTGGGTGTGGCAGCCGGCGGCACCGGAAAGCGGCTCCGGGTAGCGAGGTTTTTCGGTCTTCGCGGACCCGAGTCGGGACAGCCGAGAACGCGATAGCGGAAGATCGTGGACGCTCAAGGTGACAGTTCACTGTTCGAGTCCGTGCTCGGGTTCGTCCTTCAGCTGGCCATGATGGCGGCGGTCGCTACCCGCTTGTTTGCGGACCCGGTCTGGTTCAGGTGGGTGGCGGGCTTTGGCCTGGTCATCATCGTCGCCAACCTGGTCAGATTTCCCCAGCTACTGCTGCGCAAGAGCCGAGATCGAGCCGGCAGGCGATAGGCGACAAAACGAGCTGACGAAAGTCAGGACAGAGCAGTAGCGTTGCCCGATGAGCACGTGGCACGAGTTCAGCCTTGTTGCCCCGCACGTTGCCGAGGTCTTCACCCGACGCCACGCCGCAGCGGGGCACCTTTGCATGCTCGGCACGCTGCGCCCCGACGGATTCCCACGGATCAGCCCGATGGAGCCCAGCTTCTTCGAAGGCCAACTGTGGATCGGCGGGATGCCGGGCACAGCAAAGTTCGGAGACCTCGTCCTCGACCCGCGGTTCACGCTGCACACGGCAACGGTCGATCCGCAGGTCACGAACGGCGACGCGAAGGTCTGGGGAGTCGTCGAGGACGTCCAGGACGCAGCCCTGCACCAGCGTTACGCCGAGGCGCTGTTCGCGGAAACCGGCTTTGACCTGCGCGGCCAGGCGTTTCAGCACTTCTTCAGCACGCACCTGAGAGGCGCTTCCGCCGTGGAAGTGAGCGACGGGCACCTCGATGTGACCGTGTGGCGGCAGGGTTCGAGCGAACGCGTGGTGCGCAAGCATTGACGTCGATCCGGGCACGAAGCGCGCTTGGCGCTGTGGCCCCGACGTGCTGTGGCTGGCGCACAATCCCCGACCGGTGCTCACCGATCTGCCGTGTGCTCAACTTCGGACAACCGCGCGTCCGGTCAGTCCGTGGAGCGGCGACGACGCCGACCGGACAAGGGACCGCCGTACGCCGCGAGCAGCTCGGAGACCGAGCGACCCGCACTATGCGCCCCCGGATCTTCCTCGGGTGCAGGCTGCTTGTCGCCGACGGGGTGCGCAGCATCGCGCAATTCGACGTCGCCCACTTCGGTGTCGGGCACTGCGGCCTCGTCAGTCTCCGCGTCCACAACCTGGGCATTCTCCGCCATCCCCAGCTGACCGTGCCCGTTACGCGTCGCCGGGGAACCGCCAGCGAGCGCCCGCACCCGGGTCGACTCCGCGCGCAGCGCAACACGCTCCACCAGGAAGTCACCGTTGAACAGCTCGGACAAGCTCTCCCGCAGGGCCTTGACTTCCTCGCGCAGGCCGGCGAGGTCGTCGGTCGACTTGGCCCGCAGCTGGGTGTGCACCTGCTCCTGGAGGTCCCGCTCGACGACCAGCTCGTGCTCGCGCCTGGCGTCGACTTCCCGGGCGAGTTCGAGTTGGTACACCTTCTGCAGCTCGTGCGCACGGGAGGCACTGGTCGCGGCGTCCTTGCGGTACTTGGTGACGGCGATCGAGCAGACCACCGCCACCCAGAGCAGCGCCACCACGGCCAGCCGGAGCAGCTGCGCACTGTCGGAGAAGACCATCACCACACTGCTGGCCACCGCCAACAGCACCAACACGCCGAATACCAGCTGCGCCGGGTTGCGGGCACCACCACGTGGGCTGCCGCTCCGGCCGGGCTGGGTCATGGCGAGAGGATACCTGCGCGCTCCCGCCTCGAGCCAGGCCCCGCGAGCCCTACCGGCACACGTGCGACGCTCGTCACCGTGCCGGGGGCGGTTCGTCGTTTTTCGGCGTTCGGCAGCTGTGCTCCAGCCACAACGCGGCCCCGACCAAGGCTGCGGCACTGAGCAGACCGATAACCGCGCCCGGGGTGTCGCGCGCCGCGGAGGCCAGCACCGACCGGTGCTGCAGCACGTAGCCGAGCAGTCCCGCCCATAGGCCGGCCATCAGTGCGCCGACCAGCGATGATGCCTTGGCCAGCGCCACCGACCGCGCGGCCATCAGGGGGTCGAGCGGCGTGGTTCCCGCCCGGCGCTGGATGCGTCCCCGCAGTGCGAAGCCGAGCACGAGCTCCACGACGGCGAGCACAGCCAGGGTCACCCCGGCCAGGGTGGGCAACGGCGGGATCGACCCATAGCCGGTGCGCACCACCAGCCAGCTGGCCACGCCCGCGACCACAGCAATCGCCAGCAGATCGCGCATGCGGGTGAACCTCACGCCTGCGCCCGCCGCAGCGCCATCGACGCACACCGGCGGACGCCGTCGCGCTCCTGCACGGGCAATGCCGCCAACAACTGTGCCGCCGGGCCGTGACCGGTCAGTTCGGCGTCGGCGTCCACCTCGCACCAGGGTTCGAGCACGAACGCCCGCTCGTGCGCCCGGGGATGTGGTAGCACCAGGTCGGGGTGGTCACTGCGCACACCGGCACAGTCGATGACGTCCACGTCGAGGCTGCGCGGGCCCCAACGCTGCACCCGTTCGCGCTGCGCCGCCGCCTCCAATTGCTGGCCGCGCCGCAGCCAATCCCAGCAGTCGATGTCCGGTGAGTCGACGAGCAGTACGGCGTTGAGGAAGTCCTGCTGCTCCACCCCGCCCCACGGCGCGGTGGAGTACACCGACGAGCAGGCGATGACGTCGGCACCAAGGCCGTCCAGCACCGATTGCAGCTGCGCCAGGCGATCGCCGAGGTTGGAGCCGATGGACAACACCGCATTGGTCATGGCGCTGCCCTGGTCATGAGACGTTTCTGGTGCGGTGGACCACCACGGCGACGTCGGCAAAGGTCAGCGGAATCGGCGCCGACGGCTTGTGCAGACGCACCTGCACAGCCTGCACTCGCGAATCGGTGAGCACATCCGCGGCGATCTCGCCGGCGACCGTCTCGATGAGGTCGCGCGCAGGACCGGCTACGATCAGCGCGGCGTTCTGAGCGAGTGCGCCGTAGTCGAAGGTGTCGGCCAGGTCATCCGAGCGCGCCGCGGCGGCGAGGTCGATCCACACCGTTAGGTCGACGAAGAATTCCTGCCCAGCACGCCTCTCGTGCTCGAACACGCCGTGGTACCCGCGGACCGCCAGTCCGCGTAGCTCGATGCGATCGCTCACTGCGTCATCCCCACGTCGCTTCGCTCGCTCACTGCGTCATCCCCCACGCGTGCGCTACAGCCACGGCGTCCACCGAGGAGGCCACGTCGTGCACGCGCACACCCCAGGCGCCGTTGGCTGCAGCGAGCGCGGTGATTGCCGCCGTGGCGACCTCGCGACCCTCGGGTGCGCGTAGCTGCCCGGCGGCGTCGGCGAGCAGCGTTCCGAGGAAGCGCTTGCGGGAGGCGCCGATGAGCACCGGAAAACCCGTCGCGGTCAGCCCCGGCAACGCGTGCAGCAAGGCCCAGTTGTGTTCGGCCGTCTTGGCGAAACCCAGGCCAGGATCGATGACCAGCGCCTCGGGCGTCACCCCGGCGGCCAGGGCCGCGTCCACCCGGGCCAGCAGCTCCGACCGCACGTCGGCCACCACATCGGTATATGTGCTGTGCTTCGCCATGGTGTCGCTGTGCGCCCGCCAGTGCATCACGATCCACCGTGCGCCAGTCGCGGCCAGCACGGACGCCATGGCAGGGTCGGCAAGTCCACCGGAGACGTCGTTCACCACGGTGGCACCGGCTGCTACCGCCGCCTCCGCCACCTTCGAACGCATGGTGTCCACGCTGACCGGCACCCCAGCGCACACAAGCTCGCTCACCACGGGCACCACCCTGGCCGCCTCGGTAGCAGCGTCCACCCGCTGGGCACCGGGACGGGTGGACTCACCGCCGACGTCGACGAGGTCGGCGCCGGCCCGATGGAGCGCGACGCCGTGGGCGACGGCCGCCGCCGGGTCGAGGTAGCGGCCGCCGTCGGAGAAGGAGTCCGGGGTGACGTTCAAGACGCCCATGACCAGACAGCGCTGGGGCACGTGGTTTGCGGCTGGGCTCACCGGCTACGGATTAAGGCCAGCGCCTCGGCACGGGAGGGCGCGCTGGTCTTGAACTGGCCTCGCACGGCCGAGGTGGTGGTGGTGGCTCCTGGCTTGCGGATGCCGCGCATCGCCATGCACAGGTGCTCGGCCTCGATCACCACGATCACCCCGCGCGGGTCCAGCTTGCGCATCATTGCGTCGGCGACCTGCCCGGTGAGGCGCTCCTGCACCTGGGGGCGCTTGGCGTAGAGGTCGACCACCCGTGCCAACTTCGACAACCCGGTGACCCGCCCGTTGTTGCCGGGGATGTAGCCGACGTGCGCCACGCCATGGAAAGGCACCAGGTGGTGCTCACAGGTGGAGTACATCGGAATGTCCTTGACCAGCACCAGCTCGTCGTGACCCTCGTCGAAGGTGGTCGAGAGCACCTTGTCGGGCTCGGTGTAGAGGCCGGCGAACATCTCGCGGTAGGCCCGGGCCACCCGGTCGGGCGTATCCAGCAGCCCGGCGCGGTCCGGGTTCTCGCCGCACGCCAACAGCAGCTCGCGTACCGCTGCGGCCGCGCGCGGGTGGTCGAAGGCGTCGACTCCGGGCACCAACGGGCCCCGCACCGGCACCGCGGCGGCATCAGCGGGCATGGACACTTCCTGCCTCCATGGTCTCAACGAGCAACACTCGCGCTGATGACCAACGCGCTTCAGTCACGACGATGCTGCGCCTGGGCCCCATTTTCCGGAGTTCCATTTTCCCCTGCGCCGCTCTCCCTTGCGCCATTGTCTCCCGCACCGTTGTGACCGCCGCCGTTTCCCGCACCGTTGCGCTCCGGCGGCCAACCGGGGGCCGACCATCCGGGAGGAGCGCCGTAGTCCGGTCGCGATCCGGCTTGCGGAGCGGGATAGGAACCGGGCGCACCCTGCTGCGGCGGGTGGCCGGGGATCGGGCCCCACTGGCCCGTCTGGGGCGGTGGGCCGTAGGGGTCCGGAGGCCCCTTCTGCAGGGAAGGACCCTGGTGTCCGGCGCCTACCGGCTGTGGCTGCCGGAAGTACGGCTCCGGCGCCGGGGGTGGCCACGGCTCGCCGCGCTCGATCGCACGCTCCCCCGGAGTCTGCACCGGCGGCTTGTCCGACGGAGTCCGCCCACCGAAGTCGTTGAACGCGGTGATCCGGGGACGCTTCTCCACGTCGGCGAACACCCGCTGCAGGTCCTTGCGGTTCAGCGTCTCGATCTCCAGCAGTTCCGCGGCCAGCTCGTCGAGCACATCGCGATAGGTGTTCAGGATCTCCCATGCCTCGGTGTGCGCCGCCTCGATGAGCGCCCGCACCTCCTCGTCGATCTCGTGCGCCACCTCGAGGGAGTAGTCCGCCTGCTGGCCCATCGAGCGACCGAGGAACGGGTCGCCCTGCTCCTGCCCATAGCGCACCGCACCGAGCTTCGCGCTCATGCCGTACTCGGTAACCATGGCGCGGGCGATCTTGGTGGCCTGGTCGATGTCCGAGGAGGCCCCCGTCGTCGGCTCGTGGAACACCAGCTCCTCGGCTGCGCGCCCCCCCATGGCCATCACCAGGCGGGAGATCATCTCCGAGCGCGTCATCAAGCCCTTGTCGTCCTCGGGGACGGCCAGCGCGTGGCCACCGGTGCGACCGCGAGCCAGAATGGTGACCTTGTAGACCGGCTCGATGTCCGGCATCGCCCACGCGGCCAAGGCGTGGCCGCCCTCGTGGTAGGCGGTGATCTTCTTCTCGTGCTCGCTGATGATCCGGCTCTTGCGGCGCGGGCCACCGACCACCCGGTCGACCGACTCCTCCAGCGCCGCACTCTCGATCACGGTGCCGTTCTCCCGCGCGGTGAGCAGCGCCGCCTCGTTGAGCACGTTGGCCAGATCGGCCCCGGACATGCCGACGGTCCGCTTGGCCAGTCCTTCCAGGTCGGCGTCGGCGGCCACGGGTTTGCCCGCGGAGTGCACCTTGAGGATCGCCCGGCGCCCGGCCAGGTCGGGTGCGCTCACCGGGATCTGGCGGTCGAAACGACCGGGGCGCAGCAGGGCCGGGTCCAGGATGTCCGGTCGGTTGGTGGCGGCGATGAGGATGACACCGGTGCGCTCCCCAAAGCCGTCCATCTCCACCAGCAGCTGGTTGAGGGTTTGCTCGCGCTCGTCGTGACCGCCACCGAGCCCGGCGCCACGCTGACGACCGACAGCATCGATCTCGTCCACGAAGATGATGCACGGACTGTTCTGCTTGGCCTGCTCGAACAGGTCGCGCACCCGGGAGGCCCCGACGCCGACGAACATCTCCACGAAGTCCGAGCCGGAGATGGTGAAAAACGGTACGCCCGCCTCGCCGGCCACGGCGCGGGCCAGCAGCGTTTTACCGGTGCCGGGTGGCCCGTACAGCAGCACGCCCTTGGGGATCTTGGCACCCAAGGCCTGGTAGCGCGCGGGATTCTGCAGGAAGTCCTTGATCTCGTAGAGCTCCTCAACGGCCTCGTTAGCACCGGCGACATCATCGAAGGTGGTCTTGGGCATGTCCTTGGTGAGTTGCTTGGCCTTGGACTTGCCGAAGCCCATCACCCCGCCGCGGCCCCCGCCCTGCATCTTGTTCATCACGAAGAACAGCAGCCCCATGATGAGTAGCACGGGCAGCATGAACGACAAGGTGGAAACCAGGAAGTTCTCCTGGGTGACCGAGGTGGAGAAGCTCTGCAGCTTGGCGCCCTTGATGTCGTCGAAGATCTGTCCTGCCGCCCCCGACGGGTACTTGGTGATGAGCTTGCCCGAACCGTCGACCGGCTTCTTCAGCGTCAACCGAAGCTGTTGCTCACGGTCGTCGATCTGCGCGGTGGTGACATTGCTGTCAGTGAGCTGCTGCAGCGCGACCGAGGTGTCGACCGAGTCGTATCCCCTCGTGTTGTCACTGAAGTAGCTGAACGCGAAGATGACCAGCAGGACACCAGCAACAATGGCCAGGGTTCGATACAGCGGCTTTCGTGTCATACAACTTCGGCCGTCACGGCCTCGTCCTTCCAGGTGCCAGGGCCTCCGGTCACTTCCCAGAGCGACTTCAAGGCTACCTTGGGCCGGCGGCGACGCCGTTCAGTTGCTGTAGACCTTGGGATCCAGCGAACCGATGTAGGGCAGGTCGCGGTAGCGCTCGGCGTAGTCGAGGCCGTATCCGACGACGAACTCGTTGGGGATGTCGAAGCCGACGTGAGCGATGTCGAGCGCGGCGCGCACCGCATCCGGCTTGCGCAGCAGGGCACAGACCGCCAGTGACGCGGGGTTGCGAGTAGCGAGATTGCGCAGCAGCCACGACAGGGTGAGACCGGAGTCGATGATGTCCTCTACGATGAGCACCCGTCTGCCGGTGATGTCGCGGTCGAGGTCCTTCAGGATGCGCACGACCCCGGAGGACGAGGTTGCCGACCCGTAGGAGCTGACGGCCATGAACTCCAGCTGCACCGGTACGGACAGCGCCCTGGCGAGGTCGGTCATGAACATCACCGCGCCCTTGAGCACCCCGACCAGGACGAGATCGTCTGCGGCGTCGATCGGCTGGCTGGCGACGATGGCCTCGGCCAGCTCCTTGGTGCGCTGGCGGATGCGCTCCTCGGTGATCAACACCGATCGGATGTCGCCCTCATACACCGCGTGCACTCCTCACCGTTGGCGCCTTCTGGACCTCGGTACTGAGCCTGCCATGCCTACGGAGCACCACCAACCGACCACCGACGGCCACCCCGCCCTGTCCGCGCCAGGCGCCGATCAGCTCATCGGCCCAGCGGAGCTGGCGCTCGGTGAGGGCGGTGGCGCCGTGTGCGAGCAACCACCGACGCAATACCCTGCGCCGCACCGCGGTCGGCGCGCCCTCGAGCACCGCGGCGTCCAGCTCGGCACCACGCAGCGACCGTTGTCCCAGCTCCGCCGCCCAGGCGTCGAGGGCCTCGCCATCCTCGCGCAGTTGGGTGGCCGTGCGCGCCAAGGCCGGCGCAACGCCACCGGCAAGCACTTCCTCCAACAGCGGCAGCACCTCGTGACGCAAGCGCACCCTGGTGAAGGCGGGATCGTCGTTGTGCCGGTCGTGATGCGGCGTCACCCCCAAGGCCGCGCAGGCCTCATGGGTGACGCTGCGCCGGACGGTGAGCAGCGGCCGCCCCCACGGAACGTCCCAGGGCTGCATACCCGCGATGGAGCGTGGACCCGAGCCCCGTCCCAGCCCGAGCAGCACCGTCTCCGCCTGGTCGTCGAGGGTGTGCCCCAACAGCACCGGCATGCCGAGGGAGCGCAGTGCGCTGTAGCGGGCTCGGCGGGCTGCTGCCTCCATTCCCCCAGCGCCGACGACGTCCACCGTAACCACCTGAGTTCGATTGCAGCCCAGAGCTTGTGCCTGCTTCGCCGCGGTGCTCGCGGTCTGCGCGCTGGACGGCTGCAGCTGATGGTCCACCACCACTGCGTGCACCTCTGCGGCTTCGTGCACGGCGGCGGCGGTCAGCGCGAGCGAGTCGGCGCCACCGGAGCAGGCCACCACCACGGGCGCGTCCGGTGCGTACTCAGCGAGCCAGCGCCGGACCGCGCTCCGGGTCTGCGCCACCGCCGGATGCGGTCCGCTCACCGCTTGATCCCCACGTCGCTTCGCTCGCTCACCGCTGAATCCCCACGTCGCTTCGCTCGCTCACCGCTGCACGCCAGGTCTCATGCGAGCACCCGGCGCATCCAACGCCGCGGGTCTGCGATCTCGGCCTCCACGGGCAGAGCGTCGGCGCTGGTCCACACCTGGTTGAACGCATCCATCCCGGCACGGCGCACCACCTCATCGGTGAAGACCTTGCCTCGTTCGTACTGCGCGATTTTGGCGTCGATGCCCAGCAGCGCCCGGAGCAGCCGATGCACAGGATTGCTCGGGCGCGCTCGCCGCCGGTTGAACGCGGCCCGGATCTCGTGCACCGAGGGAATCACCGCGGGTCCCGCCGCATCCATCACATGGTCCGCGTGGCCTTCCAGCACGGTGCCCAAGGCCAGCAGCCGCGCCAGCGCCTCCCGTTGCGGCTCGGCCTGCAACGCACTGAGCACACCGAGCACACCGTCCGGGCGCTGATCGCCGCGCACCACTGCGCGAACCGCCTCGCTCACCCGGCCGAGCATCGGGGCGTCGGAGTCGTCACCGGCAGTCAGGGTGTCCACGGTGTCGGCCATGTACCCGGCCAGCCACGGCGTTGCGGTGAACTGCACCCGGTGGGTCACCTCGTGCAGGCACACCCACAAGCGGAAGTCGCTCGGATCGACGTGCAGGGCGCGCTCCACGGCAAGCACATTCGGTGCGACGAGCAGCAGCGAGCCCGGTGCACTTCCCGCGGCGGCGACCGCGAAGGGGTCGTACTGACCGAGGACCGCGCCGGCCAGGTAGGACAACACCGCGCCGGCTTGCACGCCGGCGCTTCGCCCGGCCCAGCCCGGTCTCGAGCCGCCCTCGCGCTGCGCCGTGCCGGTGAGCGTGCCGATGGAAATTGCCGCCGCTTGCGCCCATCGCGCTCGGTCCAGCACCTGCGCCGGTGCCACCGGCGCACCGTCCGCCAGCGCCGTCACTTCGCGGACGGGGCCTTCTGCCCGCCGCGCCGCGTCATGCAACTCGGCCACGACAGCCGAGGCCTGCACAGGGCTGGTACGCGGTCCCGGCCGCACCAGGCGTCCGGCGACCCGGCCGGCCAATGGCCAGTCCACCACCGACGCCGCCGTCATCGGCAACCGCAGGTGCGGAGCGCCGCGGCCATGGCGTCCAGGGCCGGACGCGTCGCGGCGGAGTCGGTCCCGTTGGACAACAGCGCGAAGACCAGCACACGCCCGTCGACGTCGGTGACAATGCCCGCCAAGGAGTTCACCCCGGACAGGGTGCCCGTCTTGGCCCGCACCCAGCCCGCTCCTACCTGGGACGGGCTGCGGTCGAAGCGGTCGTCCAGGGTCCCGCTCGCCGCGGCAACGGGCAAGCTGCTGAGCAGCGGCCGCAGCGTCCTACCGTGGGCGCCGTCCCCCGCCGCTTGGCTCAAGACGTCGGCGAACACTCGCGCGGGTGCCAGGTCGGTGTCGGAGAGCCCGCTGGCGTCCTGCATGGCCAGGCCCGTGACGTCAACCCCCGCGGAGCCGAGCGTGGATGCGATCGCGGCCGCAGCCCCGGCGAACGACGCGGGCTCTCCTTTGGCCACCGCGACCTCGCGGCCCACGGACTCGGCCATCATGTTGTCCGAGTTCACCAGGAGCTGCTCCATGCGCACTCCCAGCGGCGCCGAGCTGACCGCGCCCAGTTGGCGCGCGCCGGGGTCGGCCTTGCCCATGGTCACCGCCGCGGTAGGCGCCCCGAGGCGGGCGGCCAGCGCCCGGCCCACGTCCAGCGCGGGGGTGGCGCTGCGTGGGGAGTCCTCGAGTGCGGGGTTCTTGCGCGCACCGTCGATCATCACCGGCTCGACGGGGGCGGCGGACCCACCGCCGATGTCCGCGGCGTGCCAGCCGGGGGCCAGGGTGTCTCCGGTGTAGGCGCTGGTGTCGACCACCACGGAGGCGACCGGAACCGCGCTGTCCCGGACCTGGGCCACCAGATCGTCCAGCCGCGCAGCCCCCGGGTAGTGCTCGGGTGCGCCGACCGGTGCGGCGGACAGCGTGGGGTCTCCACCGCCGACCAACACCACCTGACCGGGCACCGGAGAGGCCAGCACCTTGGTGTGCACCACGTCCTGGGTCCCCAGGGTGAGTAATGCAGCGGCCACGGTCAACACCTTGGCGGTCGATGCGGGTAGCTGCGGCTTGGCGGAGTCGGAGTCCCACAGCACCGCACCGCTCGCCGGGTCGACGACGCGTCCGGTGAGGGTGCCGAGGGCGGGGGAGGCGGCCAGCGGGCCCAACAGGGCGCCGAGGGCGGCGGGGGTCGGTGCGGGGGCGTTGGCGGGCACCCCGTGAATGGCCGGGGCAGGCACCACCGGTGCCGGCGGCGGGCTCGTCGGGGGGGCGGCCGACCGCGCATCCCCGCCTCCGCCGGCGACGACCAACGCGACGACGACCGCGAGCGAAGCCAGCACGGCGACGCCCGCGACCACGCCCAGTCGTCTACTACGTCGCACCCGCACACCTCTCTGCGCCCACCTGGCTCACCGTTCCACCACCCCGATAGTTCAGACTAACGTCGAGTCACCTTTGACCTGACCGACCACTGACTAAGCGAGGGCGCGTGGAATTCGACGTCACCATTGAGATCCCCAAGGGCCAGCGGAACAAATACGAGATGGACCACAAGTCCGGCCGTATTCGCCTGGACCGGACGCTGTTCACCGCCACCCAGTACCCGGCGGACTATGGCTTCATCGACGACACTCTCGGCGAGGACGGGGACCCGCTCGATGCCCTCGTTCTGCTGCCTGAACCCACCTTCCCCGGCTGCCTCATACTGTGCCGGGCGGTAGCGATGTTCCGCATGACGGACGAGGCCGGCGGGGACGACAAGGTGCTCTGCGTACCCGCAACCGACCCCCGGTTCGAGCACATGCAGGACATCGACGACGTGTCGGAGTTCTACCGCCTGGAAATCAAGCACTTCTTCGAGGTCTACAAGGAGCTGGAGCCCGGCAAGAGTGTCGAAGGCGCCGACTGGGTGGGCAAGGCGGCGGCGGTCAAGGAGATCGAGGCGTCCTTCCAGCGCGCCAAGGACACTCCGGGCCACTGAGGTCCCCCCTACGCATTGAGCGGGCTGAACGTCACCGTCTGAGACGGAAATCGACGTTCAGCCCGCTCAATGCGTTCAGGCGGTCAGCTGCCAGGTGACGCCCGACGGCTTCCTGCGGACACCGCATCGTCACGCGGGGAATCGTGGGAATCGCCCAGTTCGCCCTCGACCGGGGCTCCGGCCACCGCCCCCTGCTGAGCGGCCAGTGCGGCTGCCGCCTCGGCGCGCTCGTTCTGCGCGGCCGCCAGCCCGGACATGGTGCGTAGTGGCACCTCCTTGACGAACCACACGAGGATGAATCCCAGCAACATCAGCACCGCAACGGCGAGGAACACGTAGTCCATCGCGTCGGAGAAGCCGGTCTTGAACGGCGCGGCCAGTACCGGGTTGATCCGTTGGATGAAGGACGTGTCGACCAGCGCCCGGCCGGCCACCGAGGGGTCGTGGTTGATCAGACCCTGAGCGAACCCGGCCTGCGTCGGGTCTGTGCTCTTCGCCGCGGACTGCAGCGCGGACTGGAACTGCGGGGTGGCGCCCGCCGTGGCCAGTGCGTCGGAGGTCTTCGGCGTCAGCTGCGTGAACAGCATCGACAGGAACACCGCAACACCGAGCGTGGCACCGATCTGCCGGAAGAACGTGGCCGAAGCGGTGGAGACGCCCATGTCCTTGGGGGGCATGGCGTTCTGGATGGCCAGGGTCAGCGGCTGCATCATGCACCCGAGCCCGATCCCGAACATCCCCATCACGATCATCGTCTCCCACAGCGGCGTCTCGGCGTGGACGAAGTGGAACAAGAACATGGCGACTGCCATCAAGGCGGTGCCGAAGATCGGGAAGATCTTGTATCGCCCGGTCCTGGAGATGAGCTGCCCGGAAAAGATGGAGGCGAGCATCAGCCCACCGACGAGCGGCAGGGTCTGGTAACCGGCCAGGGTGGGTGAGGAACCCTTGACGACCTGCAGGTACTGCGGCAGCAGCGAGATGCCACCGAACATGGCGGCACCGGCGATGACGCTGACCGCGATGCACAGCGCGAACAGCCGGTTGCGGAAGAACCGCAGCGGGATCAAGGCTTCGTCGCCCATCTTGATCTCGGCCAGGATGAACGCGATGACGCCGACGATTCCCACTGCGAAGCACAGCAGCGCCTTGGACGATCCCCAGCCCCACGTCCGCCCCTGCTCGGCGATGATCAGCAGTGGCACCAAACCGACGGTGAGCAACATGGCCCCCCACCAATCGACCTTGGCGTCCCGACGGTGCACCGGCAGGTTGAGCACCCGCCAGACCACGATCAGCGCGAGGATGCCCAGCGGCACGTTGATGTAGAACACCCAGCGCCAACCGGTGACCCCCAGGATGGAGGCCTGGCCGGCGAGCAGGCCGCCGAGCACCGGGCCGAGGACACTGGAGGTACCGAACACGGCGAGGAAGTAGCCCTGGTACTTGGCCCGTTCACGAGGCGGCACGATGTCGCCGATGATGGCCAGCGCCATGGACATCAGCCCGCCGGCGCCGATGCCCTGCACCGCCCGGAAGGCAGCCAGCTCGTACATCGAGGTCGAGATGCCGCAGAGCATCGAGCCGATAACGAATATCGTGATCGCGGCCATGAAGAACGGCTTGCGACCGTAGAGGTCGGAGAGCTTGCCGTAGAGCGGCGTCGCGATGGTGGAGGTGATCAGGTATGCGGTGGTGACCCAGGCCAGCACCGAGAACCCGTGCAGATCGTCGGCAATGGTCCGCACCGAGGTGGCGACGATGGTCTGGTCCAGGGCTGCGAGGAACATCCCCATCATCAGGCCGGACAAGATGGTCAGGATCTGACGGTGGGTGAACACGCCTGAGTCCGATTTGGGCGGCGCTTCCGGCGCGGCCGCAGTGATGCTCATAAGTCTCCTTCGGGTCCCGCGATGGCATCGGTCATTGCCAGGAAATGGGGTCGGTTGCGTTCGAAATCGGTGGTGAATCGAGCCAGCAGCTCGGTGAACCGGTGACGGTCCTCGACGGGCCAGTCGGCCAGCAACATGCTGAGGTTGAGCGTCCGTCGGCGCAGGATGTTCGCCGCGGTCTGCCGTCCCCGCTCGGTGGCGGCGAGCAGGGTGGCGCGGCCGTCGTCCGGATCGGCGGTGCGCTCCACCAGCCCGAGCTCGACCAGATGGGCCACCTGTCTGCTGACCGACGAAGGGTCGCTGAGTGTGCATTCGGCCAGCGCGCTGGAACGTTGCGGCCCGTCCTCGACCAGCCTGAACAACGCCACAAAGGCCGCCTTGTCCAGCCCGTCGCGGCGGCGGGTGACACTATGGGTGTTGGTGCGATCTAGTATGCGCATCAGCCGCCCGAACTCGACGCCGAGTTCCTCCGCGCCGACCCCAACGGCCACCGCCTCATCCGTAATGGTCACGGTCTTTACCAATCCTTTTGCTTGTGCGTCTCAATTAGTTGCTGGACGCAAGCATGCACCTGCCCCCGGCCGACCGCAACTTCTTGACCTGTGACGCCGGGCACGTCGCCGCTGAATTTCAAACTCAGCGACGGATGAGGCCGCGGGTGGTGGCCGCGGCCACAGCGGCGGTCCGCGAGTCGACCGCCAGCTTGGTGTAGATCTGCGCCAGGTGCGACTTGACGGTGGCCTTACTCAAGGACAGCTGCTGGCTGATCTGCAGGTTGGAGTGCCCGTCGGCGACAAGTTGCAACACCTCGAAGCGGGCGCTGGAGCTGCTGGAATCGGTCGGCCTGAGCAGGCAAGCCGGCAAGCGGCCCCACCAACTCTCCGGCGGGCAGCGCCAGCGGATCAACATTGCCAGGGCCTTGATGAACGATCCGGCGGTACTGCTGGTCGACGAACCCAGCAGCGCGCTGGATCACGAGCGGGGCGCGGCGATCCTCGACCTGATCACCACGTAGACCCATCGCAACGCCACCGCCAGCGTGCTGGTCACTCATGACCGTGCGCACCTCTCCGCCGTGGACGCGGTTGTGGAGGTCGTCGACGGCCGCCTGCGCGCCCCTGCCCTCGCCTCATCTACGGCGTAGCCGCGATGGGCGCGGGTGCCGCGGCCTGCGCGACCCGAAAGTTGAGCTGGTAGGAAAGTATGGCCAGTGCAAAGAGTCCAATCGCGAGGTTGCCTACTGCAGCAAATCCCTCGGTGGCGAAGTCAACCAACGCATTCAGCATGGTGAAGATCAGCGCTGCTTCGCGTAGGCAACGCAACGGCCAGGACCGCGCGGTGCGGTGCAGCGCGATCATGGCGGGCAAGGCCAGCACGAAGGTGATGGCCGCACTGACCAGCAGAATGATTCCGCTAAGGCCCAGCTCGTCCGCCTGTACCGTCACGTCCTCGCGCTGGTAGACCACACCGTTGAAGACGGCCCCGAGCGCACCGAAGACAACTCCGAGCATCGAGACAACGACCAAGAGCCACCCCACGATCAGTATCCAGCGCGGGCTCCGGAAGAACCCCGGGACCAAGCCCACAGCGAACTGGCGGGCCGCCAGGAGACGGGCTGAGACCGGGCTGGCCTGCTCGAGCAGGGTGCGGATGCTCGCCGTGGTCACCGGGTCTGCGCCGTCGGCCTGGGCTCGGTCGACCATGCGGATCGCCCACTCCCGTCGTTGTTCGGGCAGCCCGCGCGCGACGCCTTCCGCCGCGATGGTGGCGGCATTCGCGAGACTTTCCTGCGCACTGGGGGGCCGTGCATCCCGAACGACCCTGGCCAGGACAAGCACGAAGGCGACGAGAATGTACATGATCACCGCGGACGGGGCGAAGAAGTAGTCGTTGTCTTTGGTGACAAACTTGCCGATCTCGTCGAGAAACAGGCCGAACCCGATACCGCCGACCAGAACGCACAGCACCCGGACCCCGAAGCCAAGAAACATCCAGCCCAACAACAGCGCGACCATCATCAACGCGCCCCCGTACAGGGCGTGTGCGATGTGCAGGCTACCGCCTCCGACCTGGGGATATCCGCTGATCTCCAGGTAGAGCCGGGTGATCAAAATGGTCAGGATGGTCACGATCATGAACGCCTCGGCGGCGGTGCTCCCGTAGGCGTTACGCAGTAGACGGGACTTCTGGCGAGCGGTCTGTTTCGGCATGACGGAAGGGGCGGCCTCAGCGGCCGTGGAACTCCGGGGCGCGTTGAGCGAACACGGCGGTCATCGCCTCGGTGAGGTCTTCCGACGCCAGGAAGGCGGCGTTCCACGCAGCGACGTAACGCAGCCCCGCCGAGACGCGGCCGGCCCGTTCCTGCCCCAGCACATCTTTCACCCCGTGCACCACCAGCGGCGGATTGGCGGCGATCTCGGTGGCGGTGGCGTGCGCGGCGGCCAGTACACCCTCGGCGTCGGGCAGCACGTCGTTGACCAGTCCGATGCGCTCGGCCCGCACCGCGTCGATGTCACGGCCGGTCAGGGCCAGCTCGCGGAGATGACCGTCGCCAATGATGGCGGGCAGGCGTTGCAAGCTGCCCATGTCCGCCACGATCGCCACCTTCACCTCGCGGATACTGAAGCTGGCGTCCTCGCTGGCGTAGCGAATGTCGCATGCCGCGATCAGGTCCACTCCCCCGCCGAGGCAGCGGCCTTGGATGGCGGCGATCACCGGTTTGCGGCAGTCGGCCACCGCGTTCAGCGCCTTCTGCATCTGCTTGATCTCCTCGTGCAACACGGCCCGCGGCGCCGCGAGGTTGTCGTCCTCCCCGTTCATCAGCGGAGCGAAGGTGCCCCCCATGGCCGCCAGGTCGAGGCCGTAGGAGAAGTTCCGGCCCGAACCGGTGACCACGACGGCACGGACCGAGGGGTCCTCGTCAAGGGTCTCGAACACCAGCGGCATCTCGCGCCAGAAGTCCGGTCCCATGGCGTTGTTCTTGCCCGGTCCGACCAGCGTCACCTGGGCCACCGCCCCGATGCGCTCGACGATGACGGAGTTCCAGCTGCTGTCGGTCATAGCCACACTCTATTCAGCATCACGTCGTCTGACGGGCCGTGCGCTCGAACACCGCCGCCAGGCCTTGCCCGCCGCCGATGCACATGGTCTCCAGACCGTAGCGCGACTCGCGGCGGTCCATCTCCCGCAGCAGTGTGGCCAAGATGCGGCTGCCGGTGGCGCCGACCGGGTGGCCCAGGGAGATGCCGGAGCCGTTGGGGTTGAGCCGCTCGTCGTCGGCGGCCAGCCCCCAAGTGCGGATGACGGCCAATGCCTGCGCGGCAAAGGCCTCGTTGAGTTCGATGACGCCCAGGTCGGCGAGCTTGAGACCCACGCGTCCAAGCGCCTTCTCGGTGGCCGGAACCGGCCCGATGCCCATCGTCCGCGGCGGCACCCCCGCCACCGCCCAGCTCACCATCCGCGCCAACGGCCGCAGCCCGAGGGCCTGAGCCCGCTCCGGTGTGGTGACGATGCTGACGGCCGCGCCGTCGTTCTGGCCACTGGCGTTGCCCGCGGTGACGGTGGAGTCCGGGTCGGCCTTGAGCCGGATGGGCCGCAGCTTGCCCAGGCCCTCCACACTGGTGTCCGCCCGCGGGTGCTCGTCGGTGTCGACGATGTTCGGATCCGCTTTACGTTGCGGGACAGCGACGTCGACGATCTCCTCGGCGAAGCGGCCACTGGTCTGCGCGGCCACCGCCCGTTGGTGCGACTGCACCGCCAGCGCGTCTTGGTCGGTACGACTGATCTGGTGCTCGGCGCGCAGATTCTCCGCGGTCTCGATCATGCCGCCGGGCACCGGGAAGTTGTCGCCTCCGGCGGTGACGCGGCCCCGCGCGAGGCGGTCATCCAAGGCAATGCAGGGCGTCTTGACCCCCCAGCGCATCCCGGTCGCGTAGAACTCGACCTGACTCATGCTCTCTGCGCCCCCGGCGAGGACGAGGTCGCTCGCCCCGGTCTGCACCTGCATGCACGCCTGAATCACCGACTGCAGTCCCGAGCCGCAGCGTCGGTCGATCTGCAGGCCGGGGACCTCGACGTCGAGGCCCGCGTCCAGGGCGGCGACCCGGCCCAGCGCGGGAGCGTCGCCGTTGGGGTAGGCCTGCCCGAGGATGACGTCGTCGATGTCCGCGGACGTGAGCCCCGCGCGGATCACGAGCTCGCGGATGACGGTGGCGGCGAGCGTCTGCACCGCCACGTCGCGGAACACCCCACCAAAGCGTCCGACGGGGGTACGCAGCGGCTCGCAGATCACGGCGTCCGGCATTGGAGCCTCCAAGTGTCGACCGAAGTTGTCGGTTCAGGGTAGGCGGTGGGTGTGGCCACTAGCCTGACCGACTGTGGAACCCGTCTACGGCTCGGTCATCGCAATCTCCCGCACCATGTTCGCCGCCCAAGGGTTGCAGTTCACCCTCTCCGGCACCGAGCACATCCCGCGGGAAGGAGGCGCGCTGCTGGTGATGAACCACGTCGGGTTCTTCGACTTCACCTACGCCGGGCTCGCCACGCGGCCGGCCAAACGCTACGTCCGGTTCATGGCCAAGGCGGAGGTGTTCGCCCACCCGATCGCCGGTCCGCTGATGCGGGGGATGCACCACATCCCGGTCGATCGGATGGCGGGGACAGGCTCGTTCACGACGGCGACCGAGGCACTGCGCGCGGGGGAGGTAGTTGGCGTCTTCCCGGAGGCGACCATCAGCTCCAGCTTTGAGCTCAAGCAGTTCAAGTCCGGGGCAGCCCGCATGGCGCTCGATGCAGGAGTTCCGCTGTTACCCACCATCATCTGGGGCTCGCAGCGGGTCTGGACCAAGCGCCGGCCCAAACATCTCGGGCGCACGAGGACGCCGATCACGGTCGACGTCGGAACGCCGCTGGCCGCCGAGGGCAGTGCGTTGGAGCTGACCAGAACCCTGCACGCGCAGATGAGCATGCAGCTGGCGCGGGTCCAGCGCGACTACGCGGGTGGGCATCCGGCCGGCGCGTTCTGGGTCCCCGCGCGCCTGGGCGGGGGCGCGCCGACGCCGGAACAGGCGCATGAACAGGACCGGGCGGACACCCGGGGCAAGGTGGCCGCGCGCAGGGAGAAGTTGCGCAAGCGCACCCGCTGATGCCGGGCCCCGTTGCCCCGCACCACCCTTATCGGTTATCGTTATCATCACCAATAAGGAGCGACGGAGGAGCGACGTGCGAGCAGGACGCCGAGCGATCTGCGTCGCGCTGGCGTGCTTCGCGCTGGTGCTGGCCGGCTGCAGCACGGCGTCCTCCGCTGGCAGCATCACCGATCCGGGCACGTCCAGGGTGCTGAGTGTCGTTGCGGCCGAGAACTTCTGGGGCAGCATCGCCGAGCAGCTCGGCGGCACGCAGGTCAAGGTCACCAGCATCATCGACTCCCCCGACGCCGACCCGCACGAGTACGAGGCCACTGCGGCGGACGGCCGCGCCATCGCTACCGCCGACCTCACGCTGGTCAATGGGCTGGGCTACGACACTTGGGCCGGCAAGCTCGCGGACGCCAACCCGTCATCGGCCCGCACCATGCTCGACGTCGGAAAGCTGCTCAACGCCCCCGCCGACGCCAACCCGCATCGCTGGTACAACCCGGCTGACGTCGCCACCGTGGCGAAGCAGATCACCGCGGACTACCAGCGCGCCGACCCGGCAGACGCTCGCTACTTTGACGAGCAGTATCGGGCGTTCACCGATACGGCGCTGGCCGACTACCACGCCACGATCGCGGACATCAGGACGCGTTACGCGGGCATCCCCGTCGGGGCATCCGAGAGCATCGTCGCAATGCTCACCTCCGCACTCCGGCTCGACCTCATCACGCCGCCGAGCTTCCTCACCGCGATCAGCCAGGGGGCCGAGCCCACCGCCGCGGACAAGACGACGATCGATCAGCAGATCAACACCAACGCGATCAAGTTCTACGTCTACAACACGCAGAACGCCACGCCGGACATCCAGGCTCAGCTCAGCGCGGCGCAGTCCAAGGCGATTCCCGTCGTCACGATCACCGAGACGATGCCCGAAGGCGCGCAGAGCTGGCAGCAGTGGCAGACCGACCAGCTGCACGCACTGCGCGATGCATTGCGCACGGCGACCGGACGATGACGGCCGTCGTGCAGCTGCGTAACGCGGCCATCCGCCGTGGCGGCAGAACGTTGTGGAGCGGGCTCGACGTCACCGCTCTGCCCGGTGAGTTCCTGGCCGTGCTGGGGCCCAACGGCGTCGGCAAGTCCACGCTGGTCAAAGCTGTGCTCGGCCAGATCCGCCTGACCGCGGGCGAGCTCCGCGTGCTCGACCAGGTGCCGCCTGCCGCGAACAGCCAGATCGGGTACCTGCCTCAACGGCGCAGCTTCGACCCCGACCTGCGGGTGCGCGGGGTCGACGTCGTCCGACTCGGTCTCGACGGCAGCCGCTGGGGGGTGCCGCTGCCCGGAACGCGCCGGTTCAGCGCCCGGGCACGGGCCGCCGCCGCGCAGGTCGAGGAAGTGATCGAGCTGGTGGGCGCGCAGGACTACTCCCACCGCTCGATCGGCAGGCTCTCCGGCGGGGAACAACAGCGACTGTTCATCGCCCAGGCGCTGGTTTCGCGGCCCCGATTACTGCTGCTCGACGAACCCTTGGACAGCTTGGACCTGCCCAACCAGGCCTCGATCGCCGCCTTGGTATCGCGGATCTGCCGCACCGCGGACGTCACGGTGGTGATGGTCGCGCATGACGTCAACCCGATCCTGAGCTACCTCGACCAGGTGGTGTGTCTCGGACAGCACGGCGCGGCCGCAGGAAGTGCGCAGGAGGTGATCACGGGGGAGACGCTGAGCAGTCTTTATGGCACCCCGATCGAGGTACTGCGAACCTCCGACGGGCGGCTGGTCGTCGTCGGCCAGCCCGAAGCGCCTGCCCTGCACCACCCCCGCCACTGATGAACCCGCAGCTGAGCTGGAACCTGGTGTCCGATATCCGCCAAGTGCTGCAGTTTCCCTTCATGGTCAACGCCTTTCGAGCGGGCACCATCGTAGCCGTACTCGGCGGACTGGTCGGCTGGTTCATGGTGCTGCGCAAGCAGAGTTTCGCCGGACACACCCTGGCGGTGGTCGGATTTCCCGGGGCGGCGGGTGCGGTGCTGGTCGGCGCGAGTGCCACCTACGGCCTGTTCGTCTTCGCCATTGTTGCCGCGCTGCTGATCGCCGCCGTGCCCGCCGGTCTCGGTGAGCAGTCGGCCGTCACGGGCACCGTCCAAGCATTCGCCCTGGCCTGTGGGTTTCTGTTCCTGAGCCTGCACGGTGGCTTTCTCGCCAGCGTGAACGCCCTGCTGTTCGGCAGCTTTCTCGGCATCACCACGCAGCAGGTACTGGTGTTACTCCTCGCCGCCGCCGTGGCGCTCGCGGTGCTGGCTGGGCTGGCGCGGCCGCTGTTGTTCGCCTCGGTCGACCCCGGCGTGGCGGGCGCGCGAGGGGTACCGGTCCGGGCGTTGTCCCTCGGCTTCCTGGTGCTGCTCGGGGTGGCCGCCGCCGAGGCCAGCCAGATCACCGGCACCTTGCTGGTGTTCGCGCTGCTGGTGGTGCCGGCGGCCGCTGCGCAGCGGCTCACCCCGAGCCCGCTGCGCAGCGTGGTGCTCACCGTCCTGCTCGGCGTCGCCATCACCTGGCTGGCCCTGTTTCTCGCGTACTTCATCGACTATCCCGTCGGCTTCTTCCTCACCGCCATCGCCTTCGTGGTGTACCTGGCGGCCGTTGGGGGACGCAAGTTGTTGGGCGTTCACTGATGTTCGAGCCGTTCATGCAGCACGCGTTGCTCGCCGGAATTCCCATCGCGGCGTTGTCCGGGCTGATCGGGTACTTCATGGTGTTGCGCAGGCAGATCTTCACCGGCGACGCGCTCAGTCACGTGGCGTTCACCGGGGCGCTGGTCGCGCTGGCCTTCGGGGTCGATGCCCGAATCGGGCTCGTGGCCGCCACCGTGGGAGTGGGGGTGGTACTCGGAGTGCTCGGCAATCGCGGACGCGCCGACGACGTGGTGATCGGCACGGTCTTTGCCTGGGTACTCGGGATCGGCGTGCTTGCATTGTCGGTCTACACCGCCAGTGGAAAGTCCAGCACCAACGGCGGCGTCGGCGTCGGCGTGCTCTTCGGGTCGATCTTCGGGTTGAGCGGCGGCGCAGCGTGGACGGCCGCCGCGGTGGCGGGCGCGCTGTTGGTGGTGCTGCTGCTCATCGCCCGGCCGTTGTTGTTCGCCAGCATTGACGAGGCAGTGGCCGCGGCCGCAGGCGTTCCCGTGCGATTGCTAGGTGTGGGGTTTCTCGCTATAGCCGGTGCCACGGCCGCGGAGGCAACCCAGGCGGTCGGCGCACTGCTGCTGTTGGGCCTGCTCGCCGCCCCCGCCGGCACGGCGATGCGACTGACCGATCGCCCCTTTGTGGCGTCGGCGCTGGCTCCGGGCTTAGCGGTGACGTCGATGGTGCTCGGGCTGCTGGGGAGCTACCAGTTTCCGCGGCTACCGCCGAGTTTCACCATTGTGGCCGTGGCGGCCGGCTTGTACGCGTTGACGTTTCTGGTGACTCCGTGGGAGCGGCGCAGAGCCCAGCGCTCAGGTGTCTGAGCGGTGCGATCCGGTCCCTCGGGGCCCTGCGTCGGACTCAGATTCTGCGTCGGGTTCGGCCTTGGACTCATGCTCAGCCTCGCCGTCGGTGTCCGGCCCGTCGTCCGTATCTGGCTCGGCCTCCGGCTCGGGTTCCGGCGCGGGCTCGGGATGCGTCTCGTCGGCGTCCGCTCTTGCCTTGCGTACCGTCGCTCCGCGGCCGATCGCCAAGTCCCAGGCGACACTCCATGCTGCTTTGTCTTCCAGCGACCAGTCTGCCTGCTCTTCTTGCGCTGCTTCTCTAGCCGACAACGCGTCGTGCTGCCGCTCGGCGGCGAGGGCCTCCATCCGCGCAATCACGTCGGCGGGCCAGACGGCGCGCGCCTCGCGCGTGTAGTGCGCCCACACCGCGTCGATCACGTCTTGATGGCCGAAGCCACGGAGAAGTGCGATCCAGGGATGCGCCTCGCCGTCGTCGACCTCGTTCCCGGACGCCGCAGGATCGATGGCGTGCCGGATGCGCAGCACCTCGGCGATCGTGTCGCTGTCAACCTGTTTGACGGTGGCAACCATGGGTGTCCCCTCGACGGTGGTGACCTGGGTGTGACGGTACCGCGCCGGCTCAGGCCTTCATCTCATAGGCATCTGCCAGCCCGGCGACCTGGTGCCAGATCCGGCCGAACCGGGTGCCGTCAACCTCGGGCTTGCCAATGGTGCGCAACGCCCACGCCTGCTGTTCGCTGGTGGAGGAGACCTTGCCGTGCAGTGCCACGGCGTAGGCGGAGAAGTCGCGGACCAAGACGTCGAAGATCTGGTCGATGACGTCGCTGTCGAGTGCGGTCATCCCCGCCTGCTCGAGGATGAGTTGTCCGTAGACCACCAGGGTGAACAGCTGCCCGACGGCGAGCATGAAGTCCAGATCGGCCTGTTGCTCGGCGTCTGGGGCGCACTCGGTCAGGAAGGTGACCAAGCGCTGCGCCTGCTCGGTGAATCGCGCGACGTTCGGAATGTGGTCGAACTGCTGGTAGGCAGCCCGCCAGTCGTGGAAGGTGACCTTGCCCAGTCCCCGCGCCGCGCCCTGACGGAAGAAGAACTCGTCGTCACCGCCATCGTGGCGGCTCGGCACCGGCAGGTGGTCTTGCGACCGGAACAGATAGTTGGGCATGAACTTCAGCACCAGCGCCAGGTTGACCTGCACGGTGCCCTCGAGCTTGGGCAGCGCACGAATATCGCGGCTGGCCATCTTGAAGTAGGTGTCCTTCTCGAAGCCCTTGGCCGCGATCACGTCCTAGGTGCGTGGGTCGGTAAGTGATTTCTTGGGCCGACGGCCGGACTATCCAGTTCAGCGGCGCTCGAGTGTTGATTCGTTGGCCCTGGTGGTGTGGTCGAGCGATGCCGCATTCTCGGGTGAGG